>Ga0209069_10001865_pt1 | contig 10891 bp, 11 predicted proteins | sample Str013_2_FD_187202 | JGI IMG/M metagenome (GOLD analysis project Ga0209069, IMG submission 187202) | Freshwater sediment microbial communities in response to fracking from Pennsylvania, USA - Straight Creek_MetaG_SC_2013 (SPAdes) (version 2) | ecosystem: Environmental > Aquatic > Freshwater >...
CGATGGAGGAGATCATCACCGGTGAGGATCTCGGCATCAAGCGCGTCCGCATCGGTGACGACTATTGATCCCCGCGCCACGAAGCGACCATCCAGCGAGTCCAGAAAGTTGCACGCGCAACTAACCGCGCGACGGGCCCTTGTCTGGGCTCTCAAAACTCGCAGAACGAATGGAACCGAGCTCAGCGAAAAGCAATCGGGGCGTCGGGGAGGAGTGCGAGACAGTCGGCTTGGGAAGCAGACGCTCTGCCGACTGAGCTACTCCCGCCGGGAGATATCGGAGTCTAGCGCAGGGGACTCGTCGGCTCAACGGTATTGGGGGTGCAAGGAACTCACCAGCGTCGGCGTCGACCCTCCATCAAGCTGCGACTCAGGACCAGATCGACGCCGTGACGCATCCGCTCCTGACTGCCTACCAGACCCTCGTCACCCAATGCCTCGCCGTCGGGAAGTGGGTTGCCGATCATGGCATCTCGCCTGTGCCCGCCGCCCCATCGCCCTTCTCCGTGATTTGGGAGAACCCCGCTCTGGAAACGTCGAGTCAAGCGTCCCGCAAGACCACGGAGCAGTTCACCGTCGGCTTTCAAGGAGGAGATTGGCGCACACCGACCTGACTCCACTTGAGCCTCCGACGTCATCGCCCCGCTCGGATGTCTGCCGGCGCAGCAGAAGGTCAACTTCGGCGCAGCTAGCCTTCTCGGCAAATTGGTGGAAGGCATCGGGGCCCGCCACATCCAATAGGCAAAGTTACCGACCGACAGCCCCGACGAGTCCGACACTGCCGAGTGTCGTAAGGGCCAACACCATCAGGCGACAGTGTCGCGCGACCTTTCCGCGGAATGGCGCAACCGGTGGGCAGTAGATCCCGCACCGATTTCGAATGCCGTGACGCCGAGCCTGGCGAACACCCATATCGATCCGCTGCGCCGGCCGGGTCGTCAAGGCTTCGTCGGGACGAGGATCGTGCCCGAGGCAATCCTCGTGGCGAAGGCGTCGAGCTGCGCCTTGATCGGACCGACGAAGCCGCCGGAGGTTGAGTAGCCGACACCGCCCACATCAAGGCCGAACACATTGTTGCCGTCCTTGGGGACGCCGTTCGCTACCTCCATAGCGATGGTGTACGTGCCGACGTCGGCTCGCTTGAGCATCGACGTCAGGATGGACCCGCGCACGGACGGGTCCGACGTCTGGTACTGGTCGCTGTTGACGCCGACCGCCCAGAGCCCCCGTTCGTGGGCAGCCTGGATCACCCCGTTGCCCGAGTCGCCGGCTGCCCCGAAGATCACGTCAGCTCCCGCGTCGTACATGCCCAGCGCGACGTTCCTGGCCTTGGCCGGGTCGCTGAAGCCGGCGTTGTCGGGCGGCTGCGAGAGGTAGGCAACTTGGACCTTTACGTCCTGGTCGGCGGCTCGGGCGCCCGCCGTGAAGCCCGCCTGGAACTTCTGGATCAGCGGGGTCTGGACCGCGCCGACGAAGCCGATGTGGCCCGTCTTTGATGTGAGCGCGGCGGCCGCGCCGACGAGGAAGGAGCCTTGTTCCTCGTGGAATTGGGCGCCGATCACATTCGGCGCGTCCACGGTGCCGTCGTCGAGGGTGACGAACCACGTGCGAGGGTACTGCGGGGCGACCTTGGCAATCGATGCGGCGTACGTGGGGCCGATAGCAAAGATCGGGTCGTAACGAGTGTCCGCCAGCTTCTTGAGACGCTCCTCCCGGTCGGCATCGGTCTCGTCCGGCTTAGCGGTGACCTCAATAAGCTCGGCGCCCAGCGAGTCTGCTGCCCGCTTCGCGCCCTCCCACGCCAGTTCGTTGAAGCCCGCAATTCCGCGCCCGCCGATGTCGTAGGCGATGGCGATCCGCGGGATCACGTCCGGCTGGCTGGAGAACGACGGAGCGATTGATGGCCGCCCCGTCGAGAGCTGGCCGATGACCGGCGTGCCCTCCAACGCATAGATAGGGATCAGCGCGAGCAAACCGAAGGCGATCAGCGCGAGCGGGAACAGGCGCCTCGCGGTCACGGTCCGGGCTCCTCCGTTCGTTGGCTGGCTTGCAGCCACCATGATGAGGCCGGTGCGCGTCCAATGCGTCTGACCGTTCCGTGGGCTTTTCCGCTGAAATCACCGCGGATGACGAATAGCATCAAGCCACGACCGCGTGCAATCGCCTCATGCCGAGGTCCGGCGTTGTAGCGCGAGCGGATCCAACCTCCTCGGTGGTGCGCACGTTGCGCGCCGGCTTCGGGACCTGTCGTCACTTTCGTCCACGTACTGGCGACGAATAGGGGTTCTGCAGGGCCTGTACCTGCCTCTAGGGTGAACGCGCCCGAAAGGGGCTCGCGAGGAGGCAGGAGGAGCATCGCGGGCCGGTCCCTCGAATTTGCGAGCGGCCGCACTTTCAAATGTCTGCTCCTCCGACTCTGTCTCGGCGCTCCGCTGTACCCGGAGCGCCGAGACGAGTTCACCAGTGAGGGGCGGAGAAGAGTACGGAAGTGACCCCGAATTCGCAGCCAGAGGTCGTCACTTTTGGTGAGATCGCGCTGCTGCGCTCGTCGCGGGACGGCATCCGATCCACAGCCTCTCGAACCCTGGATGCAACGTTCGGCGGACGAGAGGCCATCGTCGCGATGACCCCTGCGCGACCCGGGACCCCGGTTGACGAAGCGCGGCCAGCGCGCCCTTCCCGGGTCTGCCCGCACGGGCATGGAACCCAGTGTCGCTCAGTGACTCGGTCTTCTTTGGAAGGCGATGTGAGGTGAATACCACTGTGACGAGGGCGCTCGATCGCGTCCTCGCCACGGCCCGCCACGGCACCGCTTACGGGCTTCCGCTCGCGTCGGGCCCGGGCCCCACTCCATCAGACGCGAGAGGAGGTAAGCCTCGATAGAACGCAGGTCCCTGCCGGTGCTCCCGGCAAGTCCACCCCAGTTCCCATCGAAGGGCTCATGGAGGAGAACAGGTGACTATGTCCAAGCATCTCGGACGTGGAGCGACGACCCTTGTGGCGATCGTCCTCGTCGCGGGCGCGTGTAGTTCGTCGGGGTCTTCTGCGGCACCGGCGAGCGCAGCAGCACCAGGTTCGGCCGCGCCCGCTTCCGCCGCAGCGGGTTCCGCGGCACCATCCGCGGCCGCCGGTCTGCCAACGTTGGCTTTCATCGCCGCGATGCAGAACCCGTCCCAGGCCTACTCCTGGAAGATGTACCAGAAGAACGCCGCCAAGTACGGCTTCAACGTCATCAATCTGGACAACAAGAACGACGTTCAAGCACAGACCGCTGCCATCAACAGCGCCGTTGCTCAGAAGGTCGCCGCGATTGCCATCAACCCCGTTGACGAGGCGGGCTACGTCCCCGCGACGACTGCTGCGATGCAGGGCGGCACGGTCGTCTGCCTGAGCATGGTGCCGCCCGCCGAAAGCGCGCTGAACGCCTCCAACTGCTCAGTGAGCGTGGACGATAAGCAGGCCGGCCAGACCGCCGCGAATGCCATCCTGCAGTTCTTCCCGAACGGCGCCACCGGCGTCGAGGTCGGTGGTCAGGCGGGCCACGTGGCGGCGAATAATCGTCATGCTGGCTTCACTGCCGGCATCGCTGGCAAGCCCATCACCGTCCTGGATTACAAGAACCCAGCGGCGTGGGATACGGCTCAGGCCCAAGCCATCGCCGAGGACATGATCACCAAGTACGGTGACAAGATCCAGTTCATCTTCTGCCACTGGGACAACGGTGCGACTGGCGTCATCAATGCCCTCAAGGCTGTCAACAAGGATTGGGCCAACAAGGTCCTGATTATCGGCGTCGACGGCAACAAGGTCGCCTTCCAGCAGGTCCAGAGCTGGCCGAACTACATCTCGATCGCCCAGAACGTCGAGACGATCACCTCGAAGGTGATGGAGCAGTCCGCGCTCTTCCTCAAGAAGGATCCCTCCGCGATCAAGTCCAACATCGTCCCGTTCGACATCATCACCAAGCAGACCATCGGGAACTTCACGGCTCCCGATTGGTAAAGGACTGAGGTGACTGAGACCTCACGCCCGGACCCCGGGCGTGAGGTCTCTCTTTCTCTGAGACGGTCCACTACGGCCACACGAATCCAGGCGGGCACCCCGCGCGTCAGAGGTGACATCGATGGTCGTCACGAGCGCCCCTCAGGCCCTGCTCAGCATCAACGATGTGAGCAAGGCCTTTCCGGGCGTGAGGGCTCTCGATCAAGTCTCGCTGGAGGTGTTCGGCGGCGTCGTCCACGGAATCGTCGGCGAGAACGGGGCCGGCAAGTCCACGCTGATGAAGATCCTCTCCGGCGTCTACGAGAAGGACAGCGGCGAGATCGTCTTCGAAGGGCATGTGATCGATAAGATCACGCCCTTCGAATCCATGAAGTTGGGGCTGGCCATCATCTACCAGGAGTTGAACCTGGTGAACACGATGACGGTCGGGGAGAACATCTTCCTGGGCAGGTTCAGCGAACTAGGTGGGCGGGCGGGCGTCCACTCCAAAGCCAGAACCCTGCTTCAGAGCATCGGATCCAAGGTCGATACCTACAAACTGGTATCTGAACTGAGCGTCTCGGACAAGCAGATGGTCGAGATCGCCAAGGCGCTGTCATTCGACTCGAAGCTCATCATCATGGATGAGCCCAGCAGCAGCCTCACGGCTGATGAGATCCAGGAGCTGATCCAGATCATCCACGATCTGAAGAGCAAGGGCATCGCGATCATCTACATCACGCACAAGCTGGATGAGATCTTCGGCTTCTGCGACGTAGTGACGGTCATGCGGGACGGGCACGTGATCGCCACGCGGGACGTCCACGACATCACCCGCAACGAGATGATCTCGATGATGGTGGGCAGGACCATCGAGAACGAGTACCCTCCGCGGCCGGAGGCCGTCGGCGAGACCATCCTCGAGATCAAGGGAATGAACACCAAGAAGCTGCGCGACATCAAGCTCACCCTCAGGAAGGGCGAGATCCTCGGCCTCGTGGGCCTGGTGGGCTCGGGGCGCACGGAGCTGGTGCGAGCATTGTTCGGGGCTGACAAGGTCGCGAGGAAGAGCGTCTTCCTCGACGGCAAACCTATAACGGTCAAGAGCCCGATCGATGCCATCAACTTCAGCATGGCCATGGTCCCCGAAGACAGGAAGCTCCAGGGCCTGTTGCTCGGGTTCTCCGTCGAGCAGAACATCTCACTGGCGGTCCTGGCCCGCCTGACCAAGCGCGGCTTCATCGATGCAAAGGAAGAGGGCGCTGTCAGCGACCGGCAGATCAAGGCGCTCAACATCAAGACGCCATCTGGAAGGACCAAGATCCGGACGCTGTCAGGCGGTAACCAGCAGAAGGCCATCCTGGGCAGGTGGCTCGAGATGAATCCTCGGGTTCTCATCCTGGACGAGCCGACCAAGGGGATCGACGTTGGCGCCAAATATGAGATCTACCTGCTGATGAAGAAGATCGTCGAGGGCGGCGGTTCGATCATCCTGATCTCATCCGAGCTGCCGGAGGTCCTCCACATGAGCAATCGTGTCAACACGATCAATGACGGTCGGATAAACGGAGAGTTTGACCCAAGTATCGCCTCCGCCGACGAGATCATGGCCAAGGCGTTCGAATTCGCATGAGCTCAGCAACTGAGCCGATCGTTGGTCGCGTGAGTTCGCAAAGGGCCATCAACCTCCTGAGGAACAACCCGATCTTCGTGGCAATCGCCCTGCTGGTGATCATCACGTCGCTCGTGGAACCGAAGTTCCTTACCGCCGCCAATTTCGACAACATCCTCCGACAGTTCGGGACCCTGATCTTCGCCGCCCTCGGGATGACATTCGTCATCATGGCTGGGTTCCTTGACCTTTCCATCGGCGGCATCATCTCGCTCGTCGCCGTCGTCACGGTCACGCTGATCGACAAAGTGGGGCAGGGTCCCGCGATCTTGATCGGCATCTCCGTCGGCCTGCTGTGCGGGCTGATCAACAGCGCACTGATCATCACGAGCGGAGCATTGTCGCAAGCGGAGTCGCTCTTCATCACCTTCGGCATGAGCTTGGTGTATGGCGCGGTGGCGCTGATGTACGTCCAGGGTGTGACGCAGTTCCTGACCTATTCGACGACGGATATTTCGATCTTCAATGCGATCAACTCGGGCGGTATCGGCTTCCTCTCCGTGTCGGCCGTGTTGTTCCTCGCCTGTCTGGCGGTCCTCTACGTCATCGAGCGGCGCACGTACCTGGGACGAGCCGTCGTGCTGACCGGCGGCAACAAGGTGGCTGCCCGTCTGGCCGGGATCCCGATCACCCGAACGATCGTGTTCATCTACGCAGTCTCGGGAGTGATGTCCGCGATCGGGGCCGTCGTCCTGGTGTCGCGAGTCACGCTGGCCGACCCCACGATGGGAACGCCGTACACGACACAAGCCATCCTCGCCGTCGTTGTGGGTGGCACGGCCCTGGCCGGTGGGAGAGGAAGCGTCCTCTGGACGGTCGTTGGGACGTTGTTGCTGATCTTGCTGAATAACTGCCTGAACCTCCTGGGCGTCTCGTCGTACATCCAGTTCGTGCTCAGAGGCGTGATCCTCATCCTGGCGATCTGGTTGGACAGGGTGAAGCAAGACTCGGTGAGTAAGTAGCCATGACTAGGCAAGCAGCCATGAACTCCAGGGTCGTCCGAGCCAGTAAGTCGGCCCTGTCCGTCCAGAAGGCATTCCTGGCGATCGTCGTGGTGGTGATCGCCATGGCGTTGTTCAACTTGAACCCGGGCACGAAGTCGGAGTTCTTCACAGAGCTCAACTTCGTTGATCTCTTGAAGTCCAGTTCGATCTTCCTCATCCTGGCCATGGGGGAGACCTTTGTGTTGATCGGTGGAGGTGTCGACCTCTCGATCGGCGGCATGATGGCCCTCTCCGGTGTCGTGGTCATCATGTTGATCAACGCAGGCGTGCCGATCCCTGTCGCCATCGCCCTGTGCCTCCTCCTGGGCCTGGCGGTCGGCGCGACCAACGCGTTCATCTCTGTCTATCAGCGCACGGAGCCGTTCATCATCACCCTGGGAATGGGCGTCGTGCTGACCGGCATCGGAGAGCAGCTGACGAACGCACATCCGGTCTCAACTGGTGACCTGAACTTCCAGAATATCGCGAATCTGCAGGTCCTCGGTCCGGTGCCTGTTCTCGTCGTCGTGATGCTCGCCGTTGTGGGCGTCGTGTATTGGATCCTGCGAAGCACGTCGTTCGGCAGGAATGTGTACGCGGTCGGCGGCGACTATGAAGTCGCGAAGTATTCGGGAATCAATGTCCTGCGAACCAAGGCGGCGACCTATCTCATCTGTGGCGTGACTGCAGCCCTTGCCGGCGTGATGTTGGCATCACAGCTCAGTTCGGCCAGCTCGATCGCCGGCGACCCTGTGCCGTTGTTCGTCGTGTGCGCGGTCGTGGTGGGCGGGACATCTGTGGCTGGAGGCATCGGCGGGGCCATCAAGTCGACCATCGGTCTGGTCCTCCTCGGCATCCTGACCAATGCCTTCAACATGCTGCGGATCGACTCGCTCGTGTCGTATCTACCAACGGCTCTTCTGGGCGTCATCATCGTGTCGATCCTATGGCTCGATAGCTACGGACGGAAGCGGAGGCGCGAATCGGTCTAGGGTTTCCGCTCCGCCGGACGCCACGCCGCGTCCCCTCGCGGCGTTGGAAGGGGCGAAGACCCTGCGACCTGACTTAGCGGTCGTTGATGCCCGCTCCGGCTCCCTGACGGTGATTGCGGCAGGGTGGCGGACGCGACGGTCACTTATGTCCACCTTTCGGCGACCCGAGGGGGTTATGCCGCGGACCTCGCGGCCTCTACGGTGACTGCCATCACGCACTGGTGCCGTCTGACGGCTGGACGAGACGTTGGACCAATCACCGCCGATCGCGGTGCGATCTCGTGCATGAAATGCCCGCTCCTCCGGCCCAGCGCGGCACCGTTGCTCCCGTGAGGCGCCGGGCTGCTTCGGTCAGGAACGCGCGGAGAACTCGACGAAAGTGACCACAACACCCGCTACTCGCGTCGTCACTTTCGGGGAGATCATGCTTCGGCTCGCGTCGCCAGATGGCGTCCGGCTCGCGTCCTCCCGAACCCTCGATGCAACATTCGGCGGCGGCGAGGCGAACGTCGCAATCTCTCTCGCCCGACTTGGCGTCGATGCAGCTTTCGTGACGGCACTTCCTGACAACGACCTCGGAGAAGCTGCCCGACTCTTCCTCGCTGGTCACGGCGTTGATGTCTCTGGCATCACATGTCGACCAGGCCGGCTCGGGATCTATTTCCTGGAGCCCGGTGCGGCGCAACGTCCGAGTCGGGTGCTGTACGACCGCTCGGAGTCGTCGTTCATGCAGGCCCGGCCCGAGGACTTCGCATGGCATTCCCTTCTTGGGGGCACGAGCTGGTTCCACACGACCGGCATCACACCGGCGCTGTCCGCGTCGGCTGCCCAGGCGGCCATCGCTGGCGCCCGGGCCGCGCGTGTGGCGGGAGTGACCGTCTCGGTCGACCTGAACTACCGCGCCAAGTTGTGGAAGTGGGGCAAGGCCGCAGGGGATGTGATGGCCGACCTTGTTGCCGAGGCCGACGTCCTGATCGGCAATGAAGAGGACGCAGACAAGGTCTTTGGGATCCACGCTCCGGGTAGTGCGGTCGCCGATGGCGAAATCGACGCCGCTGGCTATGCGTCGGTGGCGTCGCGGTTGGCGGAGCGCTTTCCCCGACTCCATACGATCGCATTCACACAACGCGGATCGATCTCAGCGTCGGAGAACACGTGGTCGGGCGTGTTGTGGACGCGGGATGACTTTCGCGTGGGCCGTTCATACCGGATCGCGCCGATCGTCGACCGGGTCGGCGCCGGAGACGCGTTCGCGGCGGGACTCATCTACGCGATCCTGGACGGGCGAACGCCGGACGCTGCTCTCGACTTTGCCGTCGCGGCGGGCTGTCTGAAGCACACCATCCGCGGCGACGTCAATGCCGTCAGCGTGGCCGAGGTCGACGCGCTGACTCATGGATCTGGGTCGGGACGGGTCGAACGATGACCCATTCGGCGCGCCTCGATACCCTGCTGTCGATCGTGGGGACCGGCGTACTTCCGCTGTTCTTCACGGATGATCCCGATCGGGCCAACCGGATCACGTCAGCTCTTCGTGAAGGCGGCGCGCGGGCGATCGAGTTCACCGACCGAGGTCCGGGTGCCTGGTCCGTCTTCGCGACACTCGCGGACTCCGCGGCGCGCCACGACCCAGACGCCATCCTCGGGGCTGGTTCGATCCGCGATGCCCACGCGGCAGACCGGTTCATCGCGGCTGGGGCTCGGTTCATCGTCGGCCCGAGTTTCAACGCCGAGGTCGCGCGCCTCTGTAACGGGCGACGGATCCCATACCTCCCGGGATGCGCCACCCTGACGGAGATCGTGACCGCCGAAGAATCCGGCGTCGAGCTCGTGAAGGTATTCCCGGGTGACTCGCTCGGCTCCGCGTTCGTCCGGTCCATCCGGGGTCCGCTGCCCGAGACCCAGGTCGTTGTGACCGGCGGAGTGGCTGCGACCGAGGCCAGCGTGAATGAATGGATCGGCGCCGGTGCTGCCTGCCTCGGCTTCGGATCGGCTCTCGTCAGCCGTGCCCACACCGCTCCCGATGGCGCGGCCGACCCAGCCGATCTCGCCCCAGCGGTCGCCCGCCTCATCGCCATGGTCGCGGCCGCGCGTGCCGGCGGCCCATCCCGCGTCGCCGACAAGGAGTCCCGCTCGTGACCCAGGCCATCGCTGCTCGCGACTACCAGAATCTCATCGACGGCCGGTGGGTCGACGCCGCTGACGGGCGCACCTCCGAGCGAATGAGCCCGGCCCACGACGTCGTCGTCGGTCGCTATCCGGCGGGTGGTGCCGAGGATCTCGACCGGGCTGTCGCGGCTGCCCGGAAGGCTTTTGACGACGGCCCGTGGCCCAGGGTCCCAGGCGCCGAGCGAGCGCGAGTCCTCATTCGCGTGGCCGAGGCGATTGCGCCCTATCGGCCGACCTGGTTCGAGACGCCGGTGCCGCCGCATCGGATCTCGCAGATGGTTGAGGTGGCGCGGCGCAGCCCGGTGCCGATCTGCTGCGGCGAGGATTATTATAATCGCGAGCAGTTTCTAGAATTGCTGGAGCACGATGCGGTCAGCATCATTAACCCCGAGCCGCAATACCTGGGACTTTCGGCCGCCAAGCAGGTCTGCGGTCTGGCGCACGGCTATGGCGTCGTCACCGCGCCACACAGCGCGCAAGGGCCGTTGTGTACGCTGGCAGCCGCACACTTGAACATGGCCACTCCGAACTTCTTCATCCACGAGATCTTCGATGACTTCAATGAGCCGTGGGAGAAGAAGATCGTGACGAATCCGGTGGAGGTGGTGGACGGGTATATCAAGATCTCAGAAAAGCCGGGTTTGGGGCTGGACCTGGTGCTGGAAGAAATAGTGAATCATCCGTACCGGCAGGAGAACTACCTCCCACTGTTCACGCCCGGCTGGGAAAGGCGAGAGCGACGGCAGGACGGCGGGCATTGATAAGGCTATGCGCCGGCGCGCTTTTTCGCGGCGGCGGTCCTGGTGTCTATAACGTTTGAAGGCCTTCGTAGAATTCAGATCTGAGGCGCTGAGCGGTATCAGGCCCGCTTCCGCGCGTACCACCTCGTCGGGCGTATAGGTATCGCTACGTTGAGGCGCCGAGGCCGGGGGTGGCGGCGGCTGGTATTGCGCGTCGGCGAATTCGGGATCAAAGCCGATAAGAAACAGCGCCATTACAGCAAGGCGCAAAGTCGCGCGCATCATTTGCTCCGTTGGATGATGAGGTAGCTTAACTTGCCAAAAAAAACGCGCCAGTTGGGGCGCGGCTTCTGGT
>Ga0209069_10001867_pt1 | contig 10887 bp, 9 predicted proteins | sample Str013_2_FD_187202 | JGI IMG/M metagenome (GOLD analysis project Ga0209069, IMG submission 187202) | Freshwater sediment microbial communities in response to fracking from Pennsylvania, USA - Straight Creek_MetaG_SC_2013 (SPAdes) (version 2) | ecosystem: Environmental > Aquatic > Freshwater >...
GCGATGGGTCCCTTCGGCGAGACGTCGGAGCCGTTGGATCTCGAGTCGGCCGACCATGTAGCTCGTCGCTTGACCGGGAAAGGCGATGTAGCGGTCGATCTCGGCTTCGACGAGGCGATCATCGAGTGCCGTGTGCGAGCGCAGAACATCGATGGCGCTGTCGCGGGTCCAACCCATCGCGTGAAGGCCGGTGTCGACGACGAGGCGCGCGGCGCGCAGCGAGTCGAGCGTCAGCATGCCGACTCGTTGAAGTGGCGAGCTGTAGAGGTCCATCTCGTCGGCGAGCCGCTCGGCGTAGAGGCCCCAGCCTTCGCCCAAGCTCGTCACCTCCAGTTCACCGACGACGGGGTGCAGATCGAGCTCCATCGCCAGCGCGACGTGCAAGTGGTGCCCGGGCACGGATTCGTGGAAGGTGGTGACCTCGAGTTGGTAGCGGCTCCACGTCGAGGGGTCGCTGGCGTTGAAGAAGAACGTGCCACCTCGCACACCGTCCGGTGACGGCCCGCTGTAGAACGCAATGGCACCGCTTTCGGCGGCGACGCCGGTGCAACGAGCACGCGGCAACCGGTTGAACCAGCGCGGTGCCTCCGCCTCGGCACGGGCGAGCGCGGCCATCGCGTCGTGGACGATCTCGTCGCGGCTTGCATATCGAAGCGAGCGGTCGGCGCGCAGGCGCTCCCGGACCTGCGCCGGGTCGTCGATGCCGACAGTGCTCGGGCCGAGGCGCCGGTACTCGTCGTCGAGCAGTGCGAGACGCTCGAGACCGAGCGCGTGGACCGCGTCGGGGGTGAGCGCCATCGACGTCGACGCCAACAAGCACTGCTGGTAGTCCTCGGCGCCGCCCGGCAGATGGCAGACGCCCGGCTTGTCATCGGTGCGCGCTGCCGGCAGCAACTCGGTGCGCAAGAACTGCTCGAACCGCGCCATCGCCGGTCGAGCAGCATCGCGCACGGCGTCACGAACGTCGTTGCGCCACTCATCGGCGTCGTGCGACGAAGCCTCCCGTGGCGGTGGTTGCGTCAGCAACGGGTCATCGTTCACGTCGGTGCTCAGCAGCGCGTGCAACGCGTCGGCAGTCCCGACGATGCCCCGTGCCGTTGCCACCCGCCCGGCGGCGACACCGTCGCGAACCCCGGCGATCCAGGCATCGATGAACGACGGCAACGCCTTCACCTTGGCGATGTAGCCGCGTCCGTGTTCGGCGGTGACGAGCGCGTAGCCGGGCACGTACACCGACAGGAGCGTCGCCAGGTTGAACGGACCGGCGACGTACGACAAGTCCCGGTCGTAGTGCAGCATCGCCGCCGACGCCCGAGCACTGAACGCGACCGCCGACACCAGAGCGGCATCACGCGCATCGTGCACGCCCGCTGAGAGACGTTCCGCACGATGCTCGAACTCGCCGAGACGGGCGATGCGCGCCGCAACCGCGTCGGGACTGAAGTCCTCCCAGCGTTCGATCTGGTCGACATCGCCACGATCGAGGTTCCAGAGCTGGGCAGCGTCGCGGAAGAACTCCCAGTACTCGTCGGCCAGCACCACAACGTCGGACACGAGCTCACACTGCACCGATCATCGGGCACGATCAAGTGCCCGATGAGTACGGCGTCATGTCCATGTGCGGGTACCGTCTTCGCTCGGGCGACGGGTGCAGCCGCAAACTGCCCAGGGATGGCAAGATCGTTGTGATGGCTGCCAGCGAGACGAAGTCGGCGAGAACGAGGCAGCGGATCTTGGACGCTGCCGCTCGCGTCTTTCGCGAGGAGGGCTACGCCAACGCTCGGCTCGTCGACATCGCCGAGCGCGCCGGCATCCAAACCGGAAGCCTCTACTACCACTTCGACAGTCGCGAAGATCTCGTCGCCGAGATCCTGCGACTCGGTATCGAGACGTCGTGGGCGCACGTGCGCGACGCGCTCGATGCGCTGCCCGCCGAAAGCACGGCTCTCGATCGCCTCGCCACCGCCATCCGGGCGCACACGCTCGCCGTGCTGGAGATAGGTGACTACGCGTCGGCGCAGGCGCGCATCGTCGGCCAGGTGCCAGCCGAGGTGAGCAAGGGCCATCTCGCCGATCAGCGACGCTACGGCGCCTACTGGCACAGCTTGATCGACGCCGCCGCGGCGGCCGGCTCGCTGCGCCCCGGCCTCGACCTGTTCGTGGCCCGCATGCTCGTGCTCGGCGCGCTGAACTGGACGGCGGAGTGGTACGAGCCCAAGCGCGGTGTGTCCGCCGCCGCCATCGCCGATGCCGCCGTCGTGATGGCGCTCTCCGGTCTTGCCGCACCCGGCCACGAGCCGGCCGTCGACGGCACGCGCGACGCAGTGCCAGCAGCCGCCAGCAAGCCAACGACGCGCTCGCGCTCGGTACCCCGGCGACGCGACTAGTCGGGACGCCCGAAGAGGTCGAGCATGTTCGGGTGGCCCGTGCTGCACGTGACGCCGCCGTCGACGACGACGTTGGCGCCGACGACGAAGCTCGCCTCGTCGGCCGCCAAGAAGGCAACGGCAGCGGCGATCTCCTCCGGCCGACCAAAGCGCCCCGTCGGGATGGCGGCCGCGAACGCGGCCGCCGCTGGCGCGCTCGTCGTCATCGCGCTCGCCATCGGCGTGTCGATCGCACCGGGCGACACGGCGTTCACGCGGATCCGTTCGGCGGCCAGCTCGAGCGCGAGCACGCGCGTCAAGTTGAGCGCGCCCGCCTTCGCCGCGCTGTAGGCGGCCATGCCCCGATCGCCGGCAACGGCGTCGATCGAGAGCACGTTGACGATCGCTGCCTGTGTAGCCAGGCCATCGGCGATCGTCGCTCGCAGGTGCGGCACCGCTGCTTGACACGCATCGAAGACGCCGCTGAGGTTGATGTCCAACGTCCGCTGCCAGTGCCGGGCGGTCAACGACATCGCCGGTGCCAACGTGATCGCGCCGGCACTGTTGACGACGACGTCGAGCCGACCGTGACGCGCTGAACAGTCAGCGAACAGCCGATCGAGGTCGCCACGCTTGGTCACGTCTGCGGCTTGGAACGATGCTCGTTCACCGATGATCGCAACGGCGTCCGCTCCGACATCGGCGCGACGCCCGGCGACGACGACGGACGCGCCTTCTGCGTGCAAGCGCTGCGCCGACGCCAGCCCGATGCCTGACGTGCCGCCGACGACGACGGCGACGCGACCCTCGAACCGTGGCAACAACGTCATCGCAACGAGGTCCGCCTACTGCGACGCGCCGGCATCGGCCAGCAGCTTGTTGATCGCGGCGTGGTAGTGGACGAGCGCCGGTTCCATCTTGCCGTAGACGACCTCGGGCACGGCGCCGGAGTCGAGGTTGCGCTGGATCCGTTCCTGGGCCGGGAAGTCCTCGCTGTTCGTCACACCGAGGAGGATGTCAAGGTTCTTGACGAAGTACCGCCGAGCCTTGTCGGTCACCGGACCGGGCGGGGCGTAGATCGACGTCACGGCGATGGTCCGGTTCACGGCAAGCGGTACGAGACGCCACAGCTCGATGTGGTCGATCTGGTGGACGAGCACGGCGTTGGGGATCAGCAAGTACTGGATCGTCCCGTGCGGTAGCAGATCCCAGTCGTCCTCGTTCGGCTTGGCGAGCTCGTCAGTGACGCTCTTGCGCGTCCCGATGAATCGCGGGTGGGGGCCGTAGTCGTCGTGGATCCAGCGATCGAACAAGTAGTAGGGCGCGATCGAGTCCTTGTGCAGCCACGGGATGTGGTACGGCTCGGTGAAGGTGTCCATCACCAGCTTCCAGTTCATCCGCCACTCGTTGGAACGCGTCTCGATGTGGGTGTAGCCGGCGAGGCCGAAGTCGGCGAGCTCGTCTTGCGCTCCGTGCAACGCCTCGTCGACGGTGAACGGTCCGGCGTCACTGTCGAGCCTGACGAACACGAGCCCGTGATCTTCGGCCGCGGTCACTTCGTGCAGGCCGTGCGTCGAGCGGTCGATGTCGTCGAAGCCAGCTTCGGCGCCGGGAAACGAGCGGAGGCACCCGTCGAGGCCGTACGTCCAGGCGTGGTACGGGCAGGTGATCTTGCGCAGACCGTCACCGGCCATGGCTGTAAACAGCGTCGCGCCGCGATGGCGGCAGGCGTTGACGAAGGCGCGCACTCGACCGTCGTCTTGACGCACGACGACGATCGGCACGCGGCCGACGGTCGTCGTCACGAACGCACCGGGTTCGGCAACCTCGCACGACAGCGCCGCCAACTGCGCCATCCCCGTGAACAAGACGCGCAGCTCGTCGTCGAAGCGCGCCGCCGATGTGTACGCAGTGGCGGAGTTGTGCATGCTGCTCGCACCCAGCGGGCCTGGCCGCGGCGCGTCGGCACCCTGCAACCGCCGCAGCAGTTCGACCTGGCGCTCGTGTCGCATCATCGCCCCCCCTCGTCGCGTTCGCTCCGGTGACTACGAAACCTAGCCCGAGTTGGGAACGCTCGAGCGGTGAGCATAGCCTTGATTTCAAATCACAGTTAGAATACCATGCATGGCATGCATGCCGGTCTGAGCCTCATCTTCCAGAACCTCGACGGCGCGATGAGCGACGCCGAGATGTTCCAACACGAGCTGGCGCTGGCAGCCAGGGCCGAAACGTCCGGCTTCGATTCGGTGTGGACTCCAGAGCACCACTTCTCTGACTACCAGCTCACACCGAACGTGCCTCAGTTCCTGGCCTGGGTCGCTGGTCAGACCAAGCGCGTCAAGCTCGGCACGATGGTCACCGTGCTCCCCTGGCACGATCCCGTGCGCGTCGTCGAGAACTTCACGTTGTTGGACCATCTCTCCGGTGGTCGCGCCATTCTCGGGCTCGGCCGTGGTCTTGGTCGCATCGAGTTCGACGGCTTCCGCGCCGAGATGGCCGAGTCGCGCCGTCGCTTCACCGAGTACACCGAGGCGATCCTCGCCGCGCTCGAGACCGGCGTCATCGAGTACGACGGCGAGCTGTACCAGCAACCGCGCATCGAGATCCGGCCGAAGCCGTTGGCGACGTTCCGCGGCCGGACGTTCGCGTCCGCGATCTCACCGCAGTCGATGGACCTGATGGCCCGTCTCGGCGTCGGGTTGATGGTCATCGCCCAGAAGCCATGGGAGACTGTCGAAGCCGAGCTGGCCACGTATCGCGAGCGCTTCCGCGAGCTCAACCACACGGAGGCACCGAAGCCGATCCTGTGCGTGTTCGTCGGCGTCAATCACGACCCGGCCGAAGCGCAACGGATGCGTGACGTCTACATCCAGCGTTACGCCCGTTCGACAGTCGAGCATTACGACTTCTCCAACGTTGCGTTCGCCGACATCGAGGGCTACGAGTACTACGCCGGTCTCGCTCGCAACATCGCCAAGCACGGGTTGGAGAAGTTCAACGCCTTCCTCGCCGACCTGCAGGTCTGGGGCACGCCGGAGCAAGTCACCGACAAGCTGCTCGACTACGTCCGTCGCACCGATGCCGGCGCAGTGCTCGCCACGCTCTCCTACGGTGGCATGCCCTACGACGAAGCGAACGCCAACTTCGACCTCTACGCCCGCGAGGTGCTGCCCGTCTTGCAGGCGCACAACGTCGGTGGCGACATCGGCGTCACCTACGACGCTGTCGGGACGCCCGCTTGAGCGATGCCGGCGTCGCCGCTGTCGTCACCGGCGCCGGTACCGGCATCGGACGCGGTTGTGCCGAGCTGATGGCGAAGCGCGGGTTGCACGTCGTGTGTGTCGGGCGAACGGCGGCCACGCTCGACGAGACCGTGATGTCGTTGCGCGTCGCGGGCGGCAGTGGCGAGGCCGTCGTTGCCGACTGCGCCACCGATGACGGACGCGCCGCAGTGCTGGCTTGTGCCGCAGCCGGCAGCCGTCGCCTTGTCGCGTTCGTGCACGCCGCGGGAGCCGACCTGGTGAAGGACTTCGCGACAACGACGCCAACCGATCTCGATCGTCTGTTGGACATCAACGTGCGGGCGCCGTTCTTCCTCACCCAAGCGCTGCTGGCGATGTTCGCCGACGGTGCCGGCGTCGTGTTCGTCGGCTCGGTGTCGGCGACGCGTGGGCGCAACCAGCACAGCGCGTACGGCGCGTCGAAGGCGGCGCTCATCGGTCTCACGGCCAACCTCGCCGTCGAACTTGGCCCGCGCCTGCGCGTCAATTGCGTCAGCCCTGGCGCGACGCGCACGGGCATGCTGCGCGCCTACATCAAGGACTCGACGCGCGATCTGTCACCCGACGCGCTCGAGCGGCTGACCGTTGCCGACGGGGCGCGGATGCCGTTGCAGCGCGTCGCCGAACCGATCGAAGTGGCGTCGTCGATCGTCCACCTCGCGCTCGACGCGACGGCGACGACGGGTGTCGACCTGCCCATCGACGTTGGCTACAGCGCGTCCTGAGCTAGCCCGCGGCACCGTCGAACATGTCGACGAAGCCGGCCGGCGCGTAGGGCCCGATGACGACCTGTTCGAGCACGCCGATGCCCGTATGCATGCCATCAGTGGCGCGCACGACCTGCTGGACGTGGATGTTCTCCGGGGCGAGCAGGTCCAGCGCGTGCGGATCGAACGACTCGCCACCGGTTGCCAGCTCGCCCTTCCACATCCCTTGCCCCCATTGCGGATGCCCGTAGCCGAGGCCCTTCATCTGGAACCTGAGCAGTGGTTCGAGCGCGATGGTTCGCGTCGCGCCGTCGAGCTCGACGAGATCGATCTCGGCCGCGGACGCGAGGCGGGTGCCCATGTGGTACGTAACGCGATGGCGCGCCGTCGCCATTCGTTGGTCGGTGCCTTCGAGGTCGTTGGGGATCTCGGCTTCGGTTCGATAGAGCGGAGCTTGGATGCCTTCCCTGACGAGCGCTTCGCCGCCAGGACCATCGAAGAAGATGGCGTGCGAGACATGGTCTTCCCAGGCCAGCGGCGCCCACAAGAAGAAGGCGCTGCGCGACGTCACCGGCGCGCCGCCAGTCTCGGCCTCACCGACCCGACGCACGCCCCACGAACGATCCTTCGTCGCCAGCCACGTCGCTTCGTTGACATCGAACCCGCCATCGGGATGGCGGACGACACCCGACCAGCGGCCGAACTGATCGAAGCGCGTCGCGTCCATCAGACGCCGACCGCCGCTGCGCAACGTCTGGCGCGCCTCTTGGATCGCTGCCGTGCGCGCCGAGAACGTCAGGTCGCAGGCGATCCCGGTGTCGTTGTCGTCGAGCACGACGCGCGTCCGCCGCAACGGCTCGACGATCTCGATGCGGAACGGTCCGACGCGCATCTCGGTGCGCTCAAGCGGGGCGCGTCGCGAACCGTAGAACGCGTGCTGCCGACCCCCTTGCTCGACGACGCTGAACGCACAATCGAGGACGCCTCGATGCGGGTAGATCGCCATCCCGATGCCGAAGTAGCGCTGGCCGTCGTTCGAGTAGCCGTTGAACCACGTCCGGTCATAGACGTTGCGATCCGACGTGGCCGGATGAGCGATCGGTTCAGGCGTCTGATGGATCGGGTAGTCGTCGAGCTTGTTCAACATCGCAGCATCACGCCGTGAAGCTAGCGCCGTTGCCCAGCTGACCAGGTGCCTCGCGGCGCCGACGGATCGAGCGGCGACGGGCTACCAGGTGAACGGGCGGTCGATCCCGGCGAGGGCGACACCGGTGAACGCGCTCGCCTCCAGCGACAAGGCGCGAAGGTCTTCAGGTTCGAGGTTGTGGACGTCACTCTTGCCGCACGCTTTGGCGAGCAACGTCATCTCCATCGTCATCGCGTTCAAGAACCGGTAGATCCGCTCGGCCGCGGCATCGACGTCGAGCCGCGTCTCGAGCTCTGGGTCCTGGGTCGTGATGCCGACAGGGCATCGCCCGGTGTGGCAGTGGTGACAGGCACCGGGTTCGGTACCGAGCGCCTCGTAGTCCTCGACGTACCGAGGCGAGTTGCATCCGAGCGAGATCAGCGCCGCGGTGCCAATCATCACCGCGTCGGCACCGAGCGCGAGGCACTTGGCGGCATCGACACCAGAGCGGATCCCGCCGGAGGCGACGAGCTTGACCTTGCCGGACATGCCGGTGTCGTCGAGCGCCCGGCGGGCAGCAGGGATCGCCGACATGATCGGGACACCGGTGTGTCCGAGGAGCAGCTCAGGCGATGCACCGGTACCACCCTCCATGCCGTCGACGACGACGACGTCAGCACCGGTCTTGGCGGCGACGGCGACATCGAAGTACGGGCGCGTCGCACCCATCTTGACGAGGATCGGCACCTGGTAGTCGGTTGCTTCGCGCAGCTCTTCGATCTTGATGCTCAAGTCGTCGGCACCGAGGAAGTCGGGATGGCGCGTCGTCGATCGCTGGTCGACGCCCATCGGCAGGTTGCGCATGTTGGCGACGCGCTCAGAGACCTTCATCCCGAGCAGCAGCCCACCGGTGCCCGGCTTGGCCCCTTGACCGACGACGACTTCGAGCCCGTTGGCGAGGCGCAGATGCTCGAGGTCGAGTCCGTAGCGCGCCGGCGACAGTTGGTAGATGAGCGTGCGGCTGTTCTCGCGTTCCTCGGGCAGCATGCCGCCCTCGCCGGTGCACGTCATCGTGCCGGCGCGCGACGCACCGCGGCCGAGCGCGGCCTTGGCGCTCGCCGAGAGCGCGCCGAACGACATCGAGCCGATGTAGATCGGGATGTCGAGCTCGATCGGGCGCTCGCACTTGCCGAGCCCGTCACCGAACACCGTCTTGGTCGCGCACGACTCGCGGTAGCCCTCGAGCGGGAGGCGGGTCATCGTCGCCGGTTGGAACACGAGGTCGTCGAAGTCCGGCAAGTTGCGCTGGAACGTCGAGAACCCGCGCAGCTGATAGCGACCGAGCTGTGACTTGGCATGGATGTCAGCAATCGTCTCGGGCGTCCAACGCATCGATCCGCCGCGAGCGTAGGAGCGCGGCGAACCGGCCGGGCGGCCGGGCTCGGCACCATCGCCGTACCAGACCAGAGCTTCGTCAGATGTCGTCATGTCGAAGGTTCCTCACGGTCTCAGATCATCAACCAGGACTTCGCGTCGCGCGCCTTGAAGTGCCACAGCTCCTGGCCCGAGATGATCTTCTTCCAGTCGCGTTGACGATCGTCGAGGCCGAGCGTCGCGAGCAGTTGCTCGACCAACGCGACTTCCTCGGCATTCGGTGCAACGACCTTGGTGTCCATGCCAAGGCCGCCGATCGTGCCAGCGACCCACACCTCGCCTTGCCAGAGCGAGTCACCGGCAGCCGCGGCGGTGTCGCCGAGCACGATCAGCCGGCCGACGTGCGCCATGAACGCGCAGGAGTAGCCGACGTTGCCTTCGACGACGATGTCGCCGCCCTTCATCGCGATCCCGGTGCGCGGACCGGTGTTGCCCTTGACGTGCAACAGCCCACCACGGATCGATGCGCCGACGCTCATGCCGGCGTTGCCTTCGATCGTGACGCGGCCCGATGACATCGACTCGGCGACGCTCCAACCGGTGTTGCGGCGGATGACGACGTTTGCGCCGGCGAGCAAACCGGCGCAGTAGTAGCCAACCGATCCCTCGAAGATCGCCGTGCCCGGGCCGGTGAGCGCGACGCCGAGGTTGTGACGCGACAGCGTCTCATCGACGTGCACAGTGCGCCCGGCCTGGACGTGCTCGCGGATCTCGCGGTTCAGCTCGCGCAGCGGCCGGTCACCAGCGGTGACACGCACCTCGTTGTCACTTCCGGTTGTGCTGATCTCTGTCGCCGTGCTCACGGGGCGAGGCCCACGAGTGAGTGGCCTGCTACTGCGTCCCAGGTACGCACCATGCTCGGGCCGTCGAAGTTCACGACGTCGACCTCGTTCGGGTGCAACGTTCGCAACGCCTGCTCTTCGGTGGCGATGACGACGCCGTCGACGTCATCGACGGCGGCCAGCGCCTTGATGGCGAACCGGTCCTTGGCCATGCCGAGGTGCGTGCTGGTGGCGAGCAGGTAAGTGAACACGCCATCGAGATCGATCCGGCTCTGACCGAGCGACTCTTCGAGCGAGCGACCCGCAGCCATCTGCACCGAGTTCCACACGGCGATGAGCTCGCTGTCGTTCTCGGTCGTGAACCGGTAGCCGGCCCGTTGCAGGCGGCGGCGCCAGGTGTAGTAGTTGGTGAGCTGGCCGTTGTGAACGATGGCCACGTCGGGGAACGGCCGGGCCCAAAACGGATGCCCGGCAACAGGCGAGACGAGCGACTCGGTGGCGAGGCGAACATGACCGAGCCCATGGGTGCCCTGGAACGCCGTGATGTCGTGCTTCTCTGCAACCTCGAGGGCGTCGCCGACGTCCTTGATGATCTCCAGCGATCGACCAACCGATTGCAGCTCGAGCAGTGGCAGTGCGTCGCAGGCGTCGATCCAGCGGCGCAGGTCGACGGGCTCGCTGATCTCGAACCGGATCGTGACGTGCAGTTGGTCGGTGAGGTCCCACGTCGGATCGGCGAGCACGTCGGCGTGGTGCTCGCGTGTCAGCTCGATCACGTCATCGAGCGTCGATCCGAGCTCGCTACGGTCGTCGACGAGTGCCCGGGCGACGTAGCTGTCGCTGCGCATGGAGCCGTACAGGGCGAACCCCGTCGAGTCCCAGCCGCGGTGGCGCATCGCCTGCATCACCGACACCAACTCGGCTCCGATGTTTCCTGGCTGGCGCAGGATGCGCCCGGCAATGCCGCACATCGAGATCCCCTTCCGAGCCCTTCGTCAACCACTGCTCACTTCGTATACGGTACACGATAGTGAGGGCCTGGGGAAGGGCGGCACGGGAACGGGCGGGCGATGGCAGACGGGCCGCGCCCTGTTGCCGGACAACTTGTCGAGCACCCGAACAATGGGCCCCCGCGCCGGCTCGCGCTAACGATCGAGGACGCGCAGGTTGCGCTCGAGCCCGTCGCGGATG
>Ga0209069_10001868_pt1 | contig 10881 bp, 7 predicted proteins | sample Str013_2_FD_187202 | JGI IMG/M metagenome (GOLD analysis project Ga0209069, IMG submission 187202) | Freshwater sediment microbial communities in response to fracking from Pennsylvania, USA - Straight Creek_MetaG_SC_2013 (SPAdes) (version 2) | ecosystem: Environmental > Aquatic > Freshwater >...
CGTACGTCGGGTCCGTCCCGGCGCGCGTCGGCCAGGTGTCGTTCCGCGGCGTCTTCGAGGCCGTCGCGGGCGGCGCTGCGGATCTCGGCGTCGTGCCCATCGAGAACGTCGTCAACGGCACGGTCCGCGAGAACTACGACCTGCTCCTGGAGCACGACCTGCAAGTCTGTGGCGAGGTCGTGGTCCCCGTTCGGCTGTGCCTGGCCGCGCTCCCGGGGCAGGGACTCGACGACATCGAACGGGTCTACTCCCACATCCAGGCGCTGGGCCAGGCCGAGGCGTTCCTTCGAACCCGACCGTGGCAGCTCCTCTCCACGTACAACACCGCCGGTGCTGGCAAGTCCATCGTGGACCGCGAGGAACCTGGCGCCGCGGCCGTGCTCTCGCCGCGGGCCGCCGACCTGTTCGGATTGGAGATCCTCGTCGATGAGGTCGGCGACATGCCCGGCAACCGGACGAGGTTCCTGGTGCTCACCCGGCCGGGCGCGATGCCCGCGACCGGGGACCAGGCCGACCGCGGCAGCGCGATGCGGACGACCCTCGTGATGGCCGTGGAGAACCAGCCCGGGACGCTGCTGGCGGCCCTCCGGGTCTTCGCCGATCACGGCCTGAACATGAGCGAGCTCGAATCGCGCCCCAGTCGCGAACGCGCCTGGGAGTACGTCTTCTGGGTGGAGCTCGACGCGGATCTCGCCCTTCCCGAGACGCAGGCTGCGCTCACCGGCCTGCGCGCCGTCACAACGATGGTCCGAGTCCTGGGCAGCTACCCGCGCGCAAGCGACGACTCGGGAGCGTGATGCAGAAGACCCGCCGTCACCGGCGGGTCTTCTGATCCTGTGGGCGGAAGGCCTCAGGCGGAGCGCTTGCGCAGCTCGTCCCGGATCTCGGTCAGCAGGGTCTCCTCGGCTGACGGGCCGGCCGGCGAGGCCTCCTTGATCAACATCTTGCTGATCACGTAGGCGACCAGCATCACGATCGCGAAGACGATCAGCGCGTTGATGAGCAGTCCCCAGCCGATCGAGATCTCCTTGGTCGTGGCGGTGCCTTCCTTGAGCACCGTCTTGATCGAGGCGAAATCGACGTTGCCGAGGACGTAGCCGATCGGCGGCATGATCACGTCGTTGACCAGCGTATTGACGACGCCACCGAGGGCGGCGCCGATGATGACGCCGATGGCGAGCGCCAACGCGTTGGACGAGGTCAGGAACTCCTTGAAGCCGCCCATCGGGCCTCCTTCAGCGCGAGTCCGTCAGTGCTCGACGATCTTGGGCAGGGTCTTCGCCTCGGCCACCCAGCCGGCCACTTCGGTCTCCGTCGGGATGCGTCGGACGATGCCCGGACGGGCCGCCACGACCTCCTCGAACGTCGTCGCGAGGTTGGCCGGGTTGCGCTGGGCCAGCTCGGCGGGGGAGTCCACGCCGGCGACCTCGAGCAGGTCCGAGTACTCGGAACCGACGCCCTTGACGCGCATCAGGTCTACGCGATTGACCCACTTGAGGATGAGCGTGCCGCTGATCCCGGTGGCCTTCTCGATGGCGGCCCGGCCGCCGGCCGTCGCACCCTGCTCCAGCAGCGCGTCGCCGGTGGCGATGCCGCCAAGCGCCAACTGCTCGGCATTGATCGGACCGATCCCTTCGACTTCCTCGAGCTTCATCGCAGCCTCCTACCGTGTTCCTTGGGGTACCTGTCTTGGGTCAGCCCGATGATACCCTTGCGACCCCCGTCGAATCATCCGGCGGGTGCGTCTCGGAGGGCACATGGACCAGGCATTTCGGGATGCGATGACCGCGGGCTACGCCCTCTCGGAGCCCGGCCTTGTCCTGGGCAGCCCGATGCACGACGGCGAGGTCTTCAACGACGCCCGGGTGCAGGTCGCCCTGTCGATCCTGAACCGCCACGGGCTGATCGCGGGCGCCACCGGGACGGGCAAGACCAAGACCCTCCAGCTGCTCGCGGGACAGCTCTCGAAGGCGGGCGTGCCCGTCTTCGTCGCCGATATCAAGGGCGACCTCACCGGCCTCGCTGCGCCGGGCGACGCCACCAACCCCAGGCTCCAGGAGCGGGTCACTTCCCTCGCCTGGGACTTCCAGGCATCGGGTCACCCGGTCGAGTACCTGTCGCTGTCGGGCAAGCTCGGCGCCCAGGTCCGGGCGACGGTCCACTCCTTCGGCCCGCTGCTCATGGGCAAGGTCCTCGGTCTCAACGACACCCAGACGTCCATCCTCGCCCTGATCTTCAAGTACTGCGACGACAACAGCCTGCCGCTCCTGGATCTCAAGGACCTGGTGGCCACGCTCAAGTTCCTCTCGTCGGACGAAGGCAAGCCGATCCTGGCCGACTACGGCGGGATGTCGAGCGCGTCGGTCGGCGTGCTCCTGCGGTCGATCGTCGTCCTGCAGCAGGAAGGCGCGGACGTCTTCTTCGGCGAGCCGGAGTTCGAGGTGGGCGACCTGCTCCGGACGACGTCGGACGGCCTCGGGATCATCAGCGTCCTGGAGCTGTCGGACGTGATGGACCAGCCCAGGCTCTTCAGCACGTTCATGTTGTGGATGCTGGCCCAGTTGTACGAGAGCCTGCCGGAGGCCGGCGACCTGCCCAAGCCGAAGTTGTGCTTCTTCTTCGACGAGGCGCACCTGCTCTTCGACGAGGCGTCCAAGGCGCTCCTCGACGAGGTGGAGCGGACCGCACGGCTGATCCGGTCGAAGGGTGTCGGCATCTACTTCGTGACCCAGGCGCCCACGGACGTGCCCGCGCCGGTCCTCGCCCAGCTCGGCAACCGCGTCCAGCACGCCCTACGCGCCTTCACGCCGGACGACGCGGACGCACTCCGCAAGACGGCCAGGACGTTCCCGACCACCGAGTTCTACGACGTGGAGAAGACGATCACGGCGCTTGGTACCGGCGAGGCGCTGGTCACGGTCCTCTCGCCACGTGGGGTCCCGACGCCGTTGGCGGCCACCCGGCTGTTGGCGCCGGACTCCCTGATGGCGCCGATCACGCCCGAGGCGTTCAGCGCGGCCGTGGCCGCGAGTCCGTTCGCGACGAAGTACGGCGCGACCGTGGACCGGGACAGCGCCTACGAGATCATCAACGGCCGCATCGCCGCCGCACGGGCAGCCACCGCCGATGCCGCGATGCGCGCCGGAGTGGACCCGACGACCGCGGCCGGCATGAACACCATGACCCCCGCCCAGCAGCAGCGCGAGATCACCCGCCAGGCCAGGGAGATGGCCGCCGCCGAGAAGGCCGCCGAGCGCGACCGGAAGGCCCAGGCCAAGGCCGAGGCGGATGCGGCCAAGGCGCGCCAGCACTCCATCGACTCGGCGATCCGGACCGGTGCAAGGTGGTCTCATCGCGGGCCGGCCAGGACCTCATCCGGGGCATCTTCGGCACGCTCTTCGGGGGCGGCAAGTCCCGCTAGTCAGCATCCAGTCGCGCTGGCAGGTCCCGCTGGATGGCCATCGGGTGCACCCCGCGTCACCGGGGGCACCCGACAGACCGGGTCGCCTGATCCTCAGACTCTTGGCGGTACGTCCGTGACATGCGACAGGTCGTGCGCTGCCTCGTCCGCGAGGGGGATGGCGACCATGTCCTCGCGCGTCTTGCGCCCCAGGATGTAGAACACGACGCCGAGCATGAAGAACAGGATCAGCGGGACGAACTGCGTCAGTTCGTACTGGATGCGCGTGAATCCCTCAGGCAGACCGGCGTCCGGGTTATCCGTGCCGATGCCGGGGAACAGCAGTCCGGCAGTCGCGAGGAGCGCGAAGGCCGTGGTGACGACGGTGATGACGATGACACCGGGCATCCCGAATGGGACCTTGTACGGACGCGGCACGTCCGGATGCGACAGGCGCAGCTTCCACAGGGCCGGGAAGATGGCCAGGTAGGAGATCGCCGTCGTCGAGATCGCGAGGCCGAGCGCCGCCGCGAAGTACTTTCCGGCATCGCCTGACGTGATCGTGAGGGCCGCGATGACGACGATCGTCGCAACGATGCCGGACATCAGGTTGACGTTGATCGGCGTCCCGAACCGCTTCGAGAGGGTGCCCAGCAACCGCGGAGCCGCACCATCGAGCGCTGCCATGGCCTGAGCGCGGTCCGCGCCCATCACCCAGGTGGTGCCGCTCGTGACGAGAGCGAGGATCATCAGGATCGCCCCGAACCCACCGAGGATGGCCCCGAGGCCGGTCAGGGTCGCCGTCCCATCGTCGGCGACCGATCCGCCGTAGACCGTGAAGACCGTCTTGATCGCGTCGATCAATCCAGTGAGGCCCGTGATCTGCGACTTCGGCAGGACGAGGAGGATGGCCAGGATCGGACCGCCGTACATGATGACCGACACGATCGCCGCGCGGACCACACCGAATGGGACGTCTCGCTTGGCGTCCTCCATCTCCTCACCCGCGGCGCTCGGCAATTCGAACCCGACGTAGTTGAACAGCAGGACCGGGACGAGAGCGATGAACGCGGGATAGGTCGGTGAAAAGTCCCCGGCACTGAACCCGGCGATACCGTGTTCGATCCCGAAGAGCACGACCGAGAACGTGAACAGGCCCAGGAGAGCGACGCGGACGAAGGCCCCGATCGACGGGATCCACTTGCCGACATCGAAGGACAGGATCGCCGCGACGACCGTGAACCAGATGAATCCCAGCAGGAACGCCCAGTCGCCCAGCGACGCTACGCCGATCACCGGGCCCGGGAGTGGATCGCCGCCCGTGAAGAACACCTTGACCGCCGTCAAGGACAGGATGGCCAGCGACCCGCCGACCCAGATCGGGTTGGAGATCCAATAGATGACCGCATTGACCGAGGCGACCTTGCGCCCGAAGGCCATGCGGGTCCAGATGTACGACCCGCCCTCTTCCGTGAAGGCCGAACCCAGCTCGGCGGTCAGGAGGGCATACGGGAAGAAGAAGAAGACGCCGAGGAAGATCAGCCACGTGAACCCCTGCGCGCCCTTGGCGGCCGCGCTGCCGATCGTGTCGACACCCACCAGGGTGCAGATCAGGAAGAGCAGGATGTCCGTCCGGCCGAAGTGCTTCTGGAGCTTCGCCTTCTCCTCCAGCGAAGCCCGCGTGGTGATATCGACGAGGTCCGGTTGGATCGTCGTCCCGGGAGCCGATGCAGTCACGCGCGCCTCCTACCAGATGGCCCCCAGACAGGTGTCGATCGACGGAACACCGGCGGTCGTCACTGTCGCGCACCATAGTGGATTGCGAGGGTCTCGAACAGTCCATTTCGGACGCCGCACCAGCGCTCCAGCGCTCCATCGAGTCGGCGCGCGGGACCGGCGGCAAGGTCCCGGTCGTCGTGCCGGGCCGTATGATGCGGACCGTACCGCACGTGCAGGAGACCCGATCCCATGGCCGTCGTCGCCACGAAACCACACCCCATCTTCCTTGCCGGCCGCTGGGTCGAATCGCCCGACGTCCTGACCGTCCTCAACCCGGCCGACCCCACGACGCCCGCCGGCTTCACCTTCAACGCGACACCCGAGCAGTACGAGGAGGCGGTCCAGGCTGCCGTCGCCGCCTTCGGGGTGACGCGGACGCTGCCGGCCTACGAGCGCGGTCGCATCCTGCGTGAGATCAGTGCCGGGATCCGGGCGCGACGCGAGGAACTGGGACGACTCATCGCCCTCGAGGCAGGCAAGCCGATCCGCGACGCCCTGGTCGAAGTGGACCGCGCGTCCCTGACCTTCCGGCTGGGGGCCGAGGAAGCGGAGCGGATGACCGGCGAGCTCATCCCGCTGGACCTCATGCCGTCGTCGCGCGACCGGGTGGGCATCACCCGCCGGTTCCCGATCGGCCCGATCGCGGGCATCAGCCCATTCAACTTCCCGCTCAACCTGGCCGCCCACAAGGTCGCCCCGGCCATCGCCAGCGGTAACCCGATCGTGCTCAAGCCACCGTCCGCCGATCCGCTGACGATGCTCACGATCGCCGAGATCATCGAAGCGGCCGGCGCTCCCGCCGGATCTGTGTCGATCCTGCCGATGACCCGCGAACTGGGCGACCGCATGGTCGCCGACGAGCGATTCAAGCTGCTGACCTTCACGGGCAGCCCCAGTGTCGGCTGGCGGATGAAAGAACGAGCCGGCAAGAAGAAGGTCGTGCTGGAGCTGGGTGGCAACGCTGGGGTCATCGTGGATGCTTCCGCGGACATCGATTGGGCTGTCAGGCGCTGCCTCATCGGCGCCTATGCGTACGCCGGTCAGGTCTGTATCAGCGTCCAGCGCATGTTCGTGCACGAGTCCGTCTGGGACGAGTTCATGACCAAGTTCGTGGCCGGGGTCGCCACGCTCAAGGTGGGGGATCCGTTGGACCCGACCACCGACGTCGGGCCGATGGTGGATGCGAACCAGGCGTCGCGGACCCAGCGCTGGGTGGATGAGGCGGTCGCGCTCGGCGGCACGCTCCTCGCCGGCGGTCACGCGGATGGCAACTTCTTTCCCCCGACCGTGCTGACCGACGTGCCGCTCACGGCCCAGGTCTGCTCGAACGAGGCTTTCGCGCCGCTCGTGGTGGCCTTCCCGTTCAAGACGCTCGACGAGGCGATCGACCGCGTCAACGACAGCATGTTCGGGCTTCAGACCGGGGTCTTCACGAATGACCTGGCCGGTGCGTGGCGCGCGTTCGGGGAGCTGGAGGTGGGCGGCGTCATCGTCAACGACATCCCGACCTACCGGATCGATCACATGCCCTACGGCGGGGTCAAGGACTCGGGGCTGGGTCGCGAGGGGCTGCGCTGGGCGATGGAGGACATGACCGAGATCCGGATCATGGTGCTCGCCCAGCCGCAATAGCAGCGCGACAGCGGCGCCGCGTGCAGGATCGCTTGACGAGCGCCTTCGGGCGCTGTCCCGGGCGATGCGACCGACACCCGCCGCACACGGCGCTACCGCCAGACTGACCGCCATGGACATGAACCTCACCCCGGCCCAGCTCGAACTCCAGGCACGGGCGCGCGCATTCGTCCTGGATGTCCTCCAGCCGCTCGAAGGCGAGTTCGAGCGACTGGGTGGTCACGTCCCGCGCGACTGGGGGAACCAGGTTCGCACGGCGGCCATCGAGGCTCGCCTCAACGGCGGATCGCTCGCGGTCGAGTTCGGTGGGCAGGGCTGGACGGCGATGGAGCAGGTCCTCGTCCATGAGCAGCTCGGCCAGGTGACCGGTGGCCTCTGGTCGTACATCCCGGGCGCCTACAACGTGCTGATCCACTGCGACCCGGCGCAGCGCGTCCGCTACCTGGATGCATGCAACCGCGGGGAGCGTTCGGGCAGCTACGCCATCACGGAGGATGGCGCCGGCTCAGACCCGCGGACCCTCAAGGCGACGGCCGTCCGCGACGCGGCCACCGGGGACTACATCCTTAACGGCGAGAAGTGGTTCGTGACCGGCCCGGACGACACGGACTTCATGATCTTCCACGCCAACCTGCTCGACGGGGATCGCCGGCTGCCGACGCTCTTCCTCGTGGACTACGACGTGCCCGGCGTGCGGGTGAAGCACGACCCGGACTACATGCACACCTTCGCGGACCGCCACCCGCAGTTCGTGCTGGACGATGTGCGCGTCCCGGCCGGCGCGGTCCTAGGTGGAGTCGGCACGGCGGATGAGATGACGAACCAGTGGTTCGTGGAGGAGCGCATCCACATCGGGGCGCGCTGCAGCGGGGCCATGGAGCGGCTGCTGACCCTCGCCGTCGAGTGGGCCACCGAACGCATCCAGTTCGGGGAACGGATCTACGACTTCCAGGGTGTCTCGTTCCCGCTGGCGGACTCCGCCGCCGATGCGTCGGCCGCGCGACTACTCACGCGTGAGTGCGCCTGGCTCGTGGACAGCGGCGCGGATCCCAAGGTGGTCCACGCGAAGGCGTCGCTCGCCAAGCTGTTCGCATCGGAGGCGGCCTTCCGCTGTGCGGACCGTGTCGTCCAGGTCTTCGGTGGTCGCGGGTACATGCGTGAGTACCCGGCCGAGCGGTTCTTTCGCGAGTTGCGCGTGGACCGGATCTGGGAAGGCACATCGGAGATCCAGCGGCTGATCGTCGCCCGCGCACTCGAGAAGCGCGGCGTCGGCCGGGTGGTGGGATGACGTCGGAGGCGACGAGGGCCGTGCAAGGGGCAGACGCCTCACGGGGGACCAGCGCTCCGCAGGGGAGACGGACCGGCACCATCGATCTCCGCCCTCTCTTCGCTCCCCGGTCCGTCGCCGTCGTCGGTGCGTCGCCGCGGACCTGGATCGCGGAGACCGTGCGCGACAACCTTCGGGTGATGGGCTCCGATACGCGATGCCACTTCGTGAACCCCAACTACACCGAATTGCTCGGTCAGCCGTGCTATCCGAGCCTGGCCGCCCTGCCCGAACGGCCGGACGTGGCCGTGGTGGCTCTCAACCCGCTCCGGGCGGCGATGGTCACGCGAGACGCGGCGACCGCCGGCGTGCCCGCGGTCATCATCCCGGGCGGCGGCGTCGTGGAGGGCGGAGCCGCGGCGGCGGCGATGCAGGACGAGGTCGCGGACATCGCCCGTCGACACGGGATCGCGCTCGTGGGCCCGAATTGCATGGGCGTCGTGGACTTCACGGCCAACAGCGCGGCGTACATCGGAGATGTGTCGCCCTACCAACCACGGGGCGGGGTCGCGGGCATCGCCCAGTCCGGCTCCGTGACCGATGCCTTCATCCAGGCCGGCTCGCGGGTCGGCTTCAGCCGGATCATCAGCTGCGGCTCCGAGGTGGTGCTGGACGTCTGCGACTACCTGGCGTACTGCCTGGACGATCCGGAGACGCACTCGGTGATCCTGTTCGTCGAAGGGTTCAAGCGCCCCGAGCGGTTCCTCGCGTTGGCGGACCGCGCCCTCCAGCTCGGCAAGCCGATCATGGCCGTCAAGGTGGGTCGCAGCGACCAGGCCCAGGCCGCGGCGGTGGCGCACTCCGGGTCGCTCGCGGGCGAGACCCGTGTCACCGATGCGGCCCTGGACGCGGCGGGCGTCATCCGCTGCCGCGACCTGGACGAATTGCTCGAGACCGCCGAACTCGTGGAAGGCACGCGTCGTACCGGGCGAGGTGTCGGTCGTGGGCGGACCGGCGTCGTCACCGTGTCCACCGGTGAGGCCTCGCTCGTGGCGGATCTCGTGCCGATCACCGGGCTGGACCTGCCGCCCATCCCCGAGGCGGCGCGGGCGGCCATCCTGGAGCGCCTCCCGACGATGGGCTACATCGGCAACCCACTCGACCCGTGGGGTGCCGCCGAACCGCCGACCGCCTACGGGGCGTGCTTCGAGGCGATGGCCGCATCCGGTGCCTACGACGTGCTGGTGCTGGTCCACGACTCGCCGTACCGGTCAATGGCGGCCGAGGTCGCGACGGCCGGCGAGGTGACGCTGCCGCTCCTGGCCGCGACCCGCGATCGGCCGTCCATCCTGCCGGTCTACGTCTCGCTCACGTCTGGCGAGCACCCGCCCGAGATCAAGGCCCTGCTCGATGAGCACGGCGCGGGGGCTCCGCTGCTTCGGGGCGCCGTCGAGGCGTTCAGCGCGATCGCGTCGGTCGCTCGATGGCAGGGACGGCACGAGGCCAGGAGCGCCCCCGACGGCCGGCCGTGGCGGGCTGCCTGGCCGGAGCTCGGCGCCGATCGGACCTCCTTCGGGCAGGACGACGCGGCGCACCGGGCGTCCGCGGTCCCTCGCCCAGCGACACGGGCGCTGTCCGAACGGGCGAGCCTGGACCTGCTGCGGGACGCGGGCCTCTCGGTCACGACAGCGATCTTCGCCGTCGACGCAGACGCCGCCGTCGAGGCGGCCGCCACACTCGGCGGGCCGATCGCGCTCAAGCTGGATGCCGACGGCCTCGCCCACAAGAGCGACCTCGGGCTCGTCGTCCTGGGCCTCGCCGACGCCGATCCGATCCGGGCTGCCGCTGCGGAGCTGTTCGATCGGGCGCGACAGCACGACCTGGACGCGCGCGGCTTCCTCGTGGAACCGATGGCCGCGCCGGGCGTGGAACTGATCGTCGGACTCCACCGGGACGCCCAGTTCGGGGCGGCCGTCGTGGTCGGCCTCGGGGGCATCTTCACCGAAGTGCTCGACGACGTCGCCATCCGGCTCGCTCCCGTCGCACGCGACGCGGCCCTGGCGATGCTCGACGAGCTGCGCGGACGACGCATCCTGGACGGCGTCCGGGGTCGACCCGCGGTGGATCGCGGGGCCGTTGCGGACGTCATCGTGGGGCTCGCGGGGCTCGGGGCGGACCGACCGGACATCATCGAAGTGGACCTCAATCCAGTGATCGCGACCTCGAACGGGGCGGTCGCCGTCGACGCATTGGTCGTCCTGGCGGTGGTCCAGGAGGTGGTCCATGCCTGACGAGACGCTGGTCCTCACCGCCGCGACCCCGTGGGGCGTGCGGTTGACCATGGATCGACCGGCCAAGCTCAACGCCCTGTCCGGCGCATTGGTGGAGCAGTTGGTCGCCGCCGTGGATGCGGCCAACGCGGACCCGACCGTCCGGGTCATCGCGATCGCCGGTGCCGGCCGTGCGTTCTCGGCCGGCTACGACCTCACCGAGGAGGCCGAGGGCGGGATCGGCGGACCGGTCGGCTGGCGCAGACTTCTGGCCGTGGACGTGGCGGCGACCCTGCGCATCCTGGAGTCGCCCAAGCCGGTCATCGCCCAGATCCACGGCTATGCCCTGGCCGGCGGACTGGAACTGGCCATGGCCTGCGATCTCATCGTCGCCGCCGAGGGCACGATGCTGGGCGAGCCGGAGATCCGCTACGGATCGGCGCCGGTGACGCTGCTGATGCCCTATCTCATCGGCCAGAAGAAGACGCGCGAACTCCTCCTCACGGGCGATCTCATCGATGCGGTCGAAGCGG
>Ga0209069_10001870_pt1 | contig 10877 bp, 8 predicted proteins | sample Str013_2_FD_187202 | JGI IMG/M metagenome (GOLD analysis project Ga0209069, IMG submission 187202) | Freshwater sediment microbial communities in response to fracking from Pennsylvania, USA - Straight Creek_MetaG_SC_2013 (SPAdes) (version 2) | ecosystem: Environmental > Aquatic > Freshwater >...
GCAGATTGCCATTGGTCGAAACCTGCGCGATGCCGCGCCCGGCAATGAAAAGCACCAGGGTCGCGATGATCGGCTGAATGCGGAAGCGCGTGATCAGCCAGCCATTGAACCAGCCAAACGCGCCTGCCGTGGCGACCGCGACGATCATGGCGACGGCAACGGCGACATGGATTTCGCCGATCTTGACAATCTTGCTCATGAAGATGATCGGCGCGATCGCGCCCGAGATCGCCATCAGCGACCCGACCGACAGGTCGATACCGCCGGTTGCGATGACCAGCGTCATGCCGACGCCGACAATGACGATGGTCGCGACCTGCGTGAGATTGACGTTCAGCGTCTGGATCGAGAGGAAATGGTTCGTGAACACCATATTGAAGGCGATCAGCGCCACCAGCGCCGCAAGCGTCGCGTAGCGCGAAAGCCAACCGAGCGCATAGGTCCGTTTGACGTTGCTTGCCGTCAAGGTTTCCGCCTGACTCATGACGCCGGCCCCTCGGCAGGCTCACCCGCGTCACCATGCGCCATGGCTGCGATAACGGCGGCTTCGTTGATCTGGTCGTGCGAAAACTCGGCCACATTGCGTCCTTCGCGCAGCACGAACACGCGGTCTGATCCCTCGATGACTTCCTCGAGTTCCGACGAGATCATCAGGACACCCAAGCCTTGATCGGCCAGTTCCTTGATGATCTTCTGGATCTCGGCTTTGGCGCCAACATCGATGCCGCGCGTTGGCTCATCGAGGATCAAGAGCCTCGGGTTCATGGCCAACCACCGCGCCAGCAACACTTTTTGCTGATTGCCACCCGAGAGTTCCCGAATGCGTTGATCCGGTCCACTGCATTTGATGCCAAGCTTCTTGATGAAGGTCTCGACGATCGCGCGCTGCTTGGCTTCATCGACAATGCCGGCGCGCGTGAGCTGCGGCATCAGCGCCAAGGTCAGGTTCTCGGCGACCGACATATCGGGGATGATGCCATCGAGCTTGCGGTCTTCGGAGGAGAAACCGACGCCACGCTTGATCGCATCGATTGGCGTGCGCGCCTCAAGCGGCTGGCCCTCCAGCTCCAACCCACCGGAGCGCTTGGCATCCGCCCCGAACACCAGCCGTGCGGTTTCCGTACGCCCCGCGCCCAGCAGGCCCGCGAGCCCTGCGATTTCGCCGCGTCGTACACTGAAGGAGACGTCATGCACCTTGTGGCCGGCGCTGAGGTTCCTGGCCGACAGGATCACGTCGCCGATGCGCCCCTGCCGATTGCCAAAAGCCGTCGCGCTCTTTGCCACCTGCGAAACGTCGCGGCCCAACATGCTGGCGACCAGTTCAAGTTTGCTGATGGCCCCCATCTCTGCCGTCTTCACGGTTCGCCCGTCGCGCATGATGGTGACCCGATCGCACACGACATAAAGTTCATCGAGCTTGTGACTGACGAAAACGACGGAAACGCCCTCGCTCTTCAGTTGGCGGATGACGCTGAACAGCACGGCGACTTCGCGCTCATCAAGCGATGACGTCGGCTCGTCCATGATCACCAGCTTGGCCTTGAATCCTATCGCCCGTGCAATGGCGACCATCTGCTGGGTAGCGGTATTGAACCGCATCAGCGGCTGGCGCACGTCGACATCGATCTTGAAGCGCGCCAGCAGTTCGCGCGCTTGAGCATGCATGGCGTTCCAGTCGAGCAGGCCGTAGCGTTTGCTTTCGCGGCCGAGGCAGATGTTTTCCGTGACGGAGCGATAGGGAACGAGGTTGATCTCCTGGTAGATCGTGCTGATGCCCTTGTGTTGCGCGTCCTGGGGCGAGCGGGCCTCGAACGGTTCGCCAGCGAAATTGATCTCACCGGCATCCCGGCTGAAATAGCCGGTCAGGATCTTGATCATGGTCGATTTGCCGGCGCCATTCTGGCCGACCAGGGCATGAACCTCGCCCGCGCCCACGTCGAGCGAGGCAGCCGACAGCGCGGGAATGCCCCCGAACGCTTTGCTGATCGCCCGCATCGACAGCAGGCCGGGTCCAGCAATTGCAGCCGTAGATGTTATCATGTGCGCCACCCGAAGAACGGCCCTCAAGGCTCCATCAGCCCGAGTGTTTCGTCAAGAGGTCGTCAGCTCGATCCGTGCCGGCGATTAACGTTCTCCCAACCCAAAAAGAAGCCCGGCTTCGGTTCACGCGAATCCGGGCTCCAAGTCCTGGGCGGGCTAGGCGTCGCGCCTAATACGACCCGGCAATGCTCGCGGCTGCATTGCTCACATCGTAGAAATTATCCTTGTTCGTCATGACGGGCGGGATCTTGTCGCCCTTGGCATAGGCCATCGCGGCCGCGTATGCCGCTGGCCCGAAGCGCGGGTTGCATTCGACCGTCGCGCCCATCTTGCCGTCGATGATCGCCTGCAGGCCATCCTTCTCGCCGTCAATGGAGACGATGAGGATGTCCTTACCGGGTTTCTTGCCGGCCGCCTCGATGGCGGAAATGGCGCCAATAGCCATTTCGTCATTGTGCGCATAGAGCACGGTGGCTTCCGGATGTGCCTGCAAGAGCGCCTCGGCGACCTGGCGGCCCTTGTCCCGGTTGAAATCGCCGGTTTGCGAGGCGACAATCTTCATGCCGGGATTCTTTGCGATGACCTCGTCAAAACCCTTCTTGCGGTCGTTAGCGGGCGACGACCCGGTCGAACCTTCGAGTTCGAGAATGATCGCCTTGCCGCCGGTGGCCTTGACCAGCCATTCACCGGCCATCTTGCCTTCGAGCAGGAAGTCCGAGCCGATGAAGGTCACGTAGTCCACGCCGGCCTTGGCGAGGGTTGCATCGACGCCGCGGTCGATCAGGAACAGCGGGATACCTGCCTTCTTGGCGGCCATCACGGCCGGGATGAGCGGCTTTTCTTCGCGCGGCGAGAGGAAAATGACGTCCACGCCCTGCGCGATCATGCTGTTGACGTCGGCGACCTGCTTGGCCGCCGAGCCGGCCGCGTCCGTGTACACCAGTTGCCAGCCCAGCCGTTCGGCCTCGGCCTTCATGCTGGCGGTCTGGGCGAGGCGCCAGGGATTGTTGCTCTCGGTCTGCGCGAAACCGACTTTGTATTTGTCTTTCTTTTTGAGTACCGGCAAACCGTCGGCAAGGGCGCCCGTGGCGGCAAGGCCGAAGCCCGCAGCCGTCGCCGCCATCGCCAGCCGTCCGAACGTTCGGCGCGTGGTGCTTATCATATGAAAGCTCCTTGGTTGCTTCTTGCGCGTTAGTCATTCTTCAGCGCTAAACACGCTTGGCAATTGGATAGATAATAATATTATCAGTCAAGCGGCATTCCGTGCTGCATTGCACAATGGCCTCGTGAGCAAACATGGGGGCGAAAGGCGAAAGTGCGCAAGCCGACACGAGTTGAATCGCGAGGCCGGGGCAAAACAGCGGGCGTTGGCACAGCGCTGCCGGCAGGCCCATCGGCGGCCAAGGCTGACGGTTCGATTCCGGCCGTCGAGCCAGGACCGGACGCCCGCGCCGAAAGCAGTGGCCGACGTCGCACCATGTCCGACGTCGCACGCGCCGCCAACGTTTCGCAGCCGAGCGTTTCGCTGGTCCTGAACCGGGTGATCGGCGCCCGCATCTCCGATGCGACCCGCCAGCGTGTGCTGAACGCGGCGCGCGATATTGGCTACGAATTGCCGGGAGCGCGACGCCAAACTTATGCTGCAACAGCGCGCAATATCATAGCCTGTCTGGTCGATGAAATTTCGACCAGCCCGCACCCCGTCATCAGCCTTGACGGCGCGCGCGACGCTGCCTGGGAGGCGGGCTTTCTGCTTGCCTTGCATGTGACACGGTCCAACCCCGACCTTGAGGCAACGACGATTGACGCCATTCGCCGCGACCCCGCGATCCTTGGTGTCGTCTATTCGACCACGTTCACGCGGCAGGTTTCGCCGCCAGCAACACTGGACGGACTGACGACGGTGCTCCTGAATTGCTACGGCGATGGCACCCGTTGGCCCTGTGTCGTTCCAGGTGAGGTTGCCGGCGGCTATTCGGCGACGCGATATCTGATTTCACGCGGCCATTTGCGGATTGGCTTTATTAATGGCGAGCCTTGGATGGACGCCGCAGCCAATCGGCTTAAAGGGTATCGCAAAGCCCTGGCGACGGCCAGGATACCGTTCGATCAAGAGCTGATGCGCAATGGCGACTGGCTGCCCTTGTCCGGTTATCAGTTGGCGCTCGAATTGTTGCGCGCCCGCCACCGGCCAAGCGCAATCTTTTGCGCCAACGACCGTATGGCGGTCGGTGCGCTAGAGGCCGCCCGGGAAGCCGGTTTGCGTGTCCCCGAAGACGTTTCGATCATGGGATATGACGACCACGAAGTAGCTCGCTACACGCATCCGCCGCTGTCGACGCTGGTGTTGCCAAACTATGAGATGGGCCGGCGCGCGGTCGAGCTCCTGATCGACATCGCCGTACACGGAAAGGATGTTCGCCCCACAACCATCAAGATCGATGGCCCACTGGTCGAACGAGCCTCCGTGGGGCCGGCTGCCATTTGAGTGAAGGTCTCGACCCGGCTTCGCAAGGCGTCAAGATGAGTGCGACGCTCAGTCAGACTCGCGGGCCGGCGGCGTCTTTCAGGCTGTTCAAGACGTCGTCGAAAATGATGTCGCTGCGCTTGTCGTCGCGCGCCAATGCTGCGGATACCGCCGGCAGCGATGGTGCCGAGATAGCCGTGAAAGGCCTGGCATGCCCCCTGTGATCAGCGCAAGTCCGAAGCCTGCATGAGCCACGGCGGCACGGGCCGGACCTGGCTCTGCAGATAGCGCGCCATCTCGGACGCGACCGCCAGGACCGCCGGCCGGCTCGTCATGCGCTGGCGCCACGCCACCAACTTGGGCGTATCTGCAGTCAGCACGGCGCCCATGCGCTCACCGGCCAATGCCGCCATGTAGAAAGCGATGTCAGCGAAACTGTAGCCCCCGGTGAGCCAGTCGCGATCGTTGAGCTGTTCCTCCATCTGCCGATAATACGCTGCCGCGCTGGCCCGGGCCGCGACGGCCACGGGATCGTCGGGCGTATCCTGCAATCCCATCAGGCGAATGATGTGCGGGAAGTAGACCTCGTCAGCGGTCAGTTCGAGTTGGCGGGCCATGGCGCGGGCCGCGGGCTGACGGGGCCAAAGCGGCGGGATCGGACGAACATCCTCAAGGTACTCGAAGATCTGCGTTGAATCGAACAGCCCGACATCGCCGTCGATCAGCACCGGCACCTGGCGTTTGGGATTGACGCGCAGAACTTCGGGATGTTTCGGATCGTAACCGCGCTTGCGATCATAGGGCACCATGATGGCCTGATGCTCGATCCCTTTCTCAATCAGGGCAATCTGCACCTTGGCGCCGAACACGCTGAGCGGCGCGGTATAGAGGATCATGGCGGCTGCCCCCAATCGGTTGTTGCTCTCTGTCACGTCTCTCGGCTCTATCCTTTGACACCTGATCCGAACCGTGGCGTCACCGCCAAAACATCAATCAGCCACCAATCTCGTCAGGCTGAACCAGCGACATCGGGCGCGGCCAGCATGCCCTGCAACTCCGCCTCGAGCGCCACCAGATCCTTGCCGCCGGCCATCAGTTCGGTGACTTTTTCGCGCGACACTTCTCCCTTGGCGAAAGTGCCCATGGAACGGCCGCGATTGAGCAGCGTGAACCGATCGCCGATCGGGAAGGCGTGATGCACGTTGTGGGTAATGAAGATCACCGCGAGGCCGCGCACGCGGGCGCGGGCCACCAGCCGCAGCACCACCGAAGCCTGATGCACGCCAAGCGCCGAAGTCGGCTCGTCCAGGATCAGGGTACGGGCGCCGAAATAGACGGCGCGCGCAATGGCGAGACACTGCCGCTCGCCACCTGACAGCGTGCCGACCGCCTGACGCGGATCGCGCACGTCGATACCGAGCTTGCCCATCTCCTCGCGCGCCGTGACATGCATGAAGTCCCAATCCATGCGCTTGAACGGGCCAACCCCCAGCTGCTTCTCGCGCCCCATGAAGAAGTTGCGCGTGATGCTGACCAACGGCACGGTGGCAAGGTCCTGGTAGACGGTGGCGATGCCGCGATCGAGCGCATCGCGCGGGCTGCGCAAAGTCACCGGCCTGCCCTCGATTCGGATCTCGCCGCTGCTCTGAGGGTGGACGCCGGACAGGATCTTGATCAGCGTCGACTTGCCCGCGCCATTGTCGCCGAGCAGGCAATGCACTTCGCCCAGGCGCACGCCGAAGGATACGCCATTGAGCGCGATGACCGAGCCGAACTGCTTGCTGACGGCCTCAAGTTCAAGAAATGCAGACTGATCCGCCATCGACCTCACCGTGCAAACGTGGCCTTGCGGCGCACATAGGTGTTGAACAGCACCGCGACCAGCACCATGGCGCCCATGAAGACCTTGAACCAGTCAGTATCGACGCCGGTGTAGAAGATGCCGGTCTGCACGGTGCCGAAGATCAGGGCGCCAAACGCCGCGCCAATCGCCGAACCATAACCGCCGGTCAGCAGCGTACCGCCGATGACCACCGCGATGATGGCTTCGAACTCTTTCTGTGCGCCCCGCAAGGTATCTGCTGAGCCGGCGTCCAGCACTTGGATGGTGGCCAGCAGAGTTGCCGCCATGGAAGCGCACATGAACAGGATGATCTTCACCCGTGCCACCGGGACGCCAAGATTACGCGCCGCCACCGGATCGCCGCCGGAGGTGAAAATCCAGTTGCCGAAACGGGTCTGCATCAGCACCCAGGTTGCGACCGCGGTCAGGATCATCCACCAGACCACCGCCATCGGAATGCCTGCGGCCAGCGGGTGGCCATCGGAGCGCATGGTGAGCCAGCCCATGGATCCCATCCAGTCGAACAGGCCTCGAAAAATGTAGCCGGAAAAGAACCCGGCTAGCATGTCGCCTTGGGCGTGCTCGTGCAGACCCGAGACCACGGTGCGGTTGGTGATCAGTCGGGTCAGCGCCAGGGTCAGGCCGCGCAGGACGAACAGGCTTGCTAGCGTCACGATGAAGGAGGGGAGGCCGGTGCGCACGGTCAGCCAGCCGTTGATGAAACCGACCAGGCTGGCGACGGCGAAGGCGAGCGGGATGCACAGCCACAGCGGCCAGCCCCATTGCACCGCCGGAATAGCGATGACGATGCCGGCAAAGCCGATCATGGAGCCAATGGAAAGGTCGAACTCGCCGGCGATCATCAGCAGCGAGGCGGCGGCCGCCAGGATGCCGACCTGGGCGGCGACGTCGAGAAAGGTGATGATGCCCTTGGCGCTGAACATGCCGGAATTTCCGGCCGCGCTGAGGAAGAAGACGTAGACCAGCACCGCGCCGGCAACCGAGCCAAGTTCTGGCCGGCCGAGCAACAGCCGCCAGTTCGAGATGGCTTGCACGCGCTCGTCGGGCTTACCGGTCGACACGGGCTCAGCGGGAGCGGTCATTGGGAAGGGCTCATGGCAGCTGACGCTCCAAACACAGCAGGCGGACGCCGGATGGCAAGACATCTTGCTGCGCGGGCAATCACGTCATGTCGTAGGGGTGAGACGTGTCTCGCCCTCTTAGTCACGGGACGACGCGCGAGGGCGAGACAAGTCTCGCCCCTACGCCATCAGCAGCATCCACAGCCGCTCGTTCCCACCGACCAGTCTCAGCGAAAACCCTTCTTGCTCAGCTCCAGCACGTTTCCGGCGGTTTCCTTGGTTACGAAGCCGGGACCTGTCGGCCAGGCGGTCGTCGGCATCACACCGTAGTCTTTAAAATTCTTGAACATAACGACTGGCAAATAACCCATCATGAACTGCTGGGCATCGGTCGCAAACAACAGCGTGCCGTCTTTGACACTCTCGAGAATTTCCGGCGTCATGTCGAATGTCGCCATCACCTTCAACCGGCCCTTGGCGTCCAGTTCCTTGACGGCGGCCAGCATCGGCGCGGCGCTGGTTGGCCCGAGCGCGATGATGGCGTCGATACTGGCATCTTTCTGCAGCGCGCCCGAGATGCGGGCCTTGGAGTCGGTGGGGTCGGTGGCGGTGGTTGGCAGAATAGTCTGCTTGACGCCGGACCCGTCCAGGACGCCGCGGCAACGGTTGTCGAGGTCGGTGTTGCCGACTTCCATGTTGATGCACATGATGTGGGTCGCGCCGGCGGCCTTGAACTTCTTGCCGACCGCAACGCCGGCCTCATATTCGTCCTGACCGAGATAGAGCGAGATGCCGAGCTTCTTGAACTCGGTGAGGCCCGAGTCGATGCCGATCACCGGGATGCCGGCGGCCAGAGCACCCTGAATGGAAGTCTTGAGCGCGTCGGCATCCGGGATCGAGATCACCAGGCCGTCGGGCTTCGAGGCGACCGCTGCGTCGATCATTTTGCTCATTGCCGACATGTCGAAGACGTCGGGAGCCTGATAGCTGACATCGGCGCCAAAGTCCTTGCCCGCTGCCGCCAGGCCGTTCTTGATGGCGTTCCAATAGGGATCGCCTGCCTGGCCGTGGGTAATGTAGACCACCCGCATCTTGGCTTCAGCCACACCGACCCAAGCCATGACGCTGAGGCCAACCGCAGCTGCGAGCACGTACGTCAACATTCTGCGCATCGTTCACTCCCTGTCGTTTATCGTCTTTGGTCTGCACATAAAAGGCGGGGCAGGTCCCGGTGGCTGCGATGTCCTCTCAGCCTCGGCTCGCCGGATCGGAATCGAACACTTCCATATCGAATTTCCTGGCGTCGAGAGCCGCCGTGGCGCGCAACGTCACGTCGTCGGCCTTGACGCCGCCGAGCGCCACTTTCGCCGCCACCTCGATATTGTGGATGATGCCTTCGATCTCCTGATCGGTATGATTGGGATGGGTCGGCACCATGATGGTGCGGTTGAGGATGTCGAGCGAGCGCTGACACATGGTCTTGCTATAGGTCTTGCGGCATTGCGCATTGTCGGGATGATTGTAAGGGTTCATGGCCGGATGCGCCGCGCCCATGCCCATCAGCACCTGGTCCCACTCGGTATAGGTGTGGCGCCCGGTCTTGCCGGCGATCACGGCGGGGAAGACTTTTACGAAGCGCATGGCATCTTCGGCCGTTGGCAGAAGATACATAACGTGAGCTGAACAATCGTGATCGGCGCTGTTCATCGGCGAGGGAACCAGGCCGAGATTACCCAGCTTCTTGGTGCCGGCGAGAATGCGCTTCTTTTCCACGCGCATGGCGCCAATGATGCCATCGATGCGGTCGAGCTGGACATTCAGCATGGCCCCCATCAGTTCTGACGCCCGCCCGCCGTTGCCGGCAAACGGTTTGGACGTGTCATCGCGCCCGGTCCAATAGTAGTGACACGGATCGATGGCGCAGCGCGCGCGGCGGGCCAGTTCGTCGTCGGAGGTGGCCACACCCCCGCCCTCGCCCGCCGTCATGTTCTTGTAGTAGTTGAAGCTGAAGCAGCCGATATGGCCGATCGACCCGAGTTTCTTGCCTTCGTAGCTGCCGCCCACGCCCTGGCAAGTGTCCTCGATCACCCAGATGCCGCGCCGTTTGGCGATCTCCATGATCGCGTTCATGTTGCAGGCCGCGCCCCACATATGCACCGGCACCACCGCCTTGGTGCGCGGGCCGATCGCCGCCTCGATGGCTTTGGGATCGATGGTGAGGGACTCGTCCACATCGACGATGACGGGGATCGCGCCGGTGGTCAGCACCGAGGTCGCGGTCGCCATATAGGTGTGGGACGGGATGAGCACTTCGTCGCCCGGCCCCAGGCCAAGGGCGATCATCGCCGCCGACAGTCCGTAGGTGCCGCTGACCGTCAACGCGAAATGTTTGACGTCGAGAAATTTGGCGTAGCGTTCTTCGAAACGGTCACATTCTCCGCCAACGCCATAGCGAAACAGTTTGCCGTCCTTGATGATCCGCGCCAGGGCTTCAGCCTCTTCGTCGCCGACAATATACATGTCGCTGATCCTCCTGAGCGGCCCCATTTTGCGAGCGCCGTGGCGGCTCGCAATGGCCTGCAATTTGCAATATGGAACGTTCCAACGTAGTATTCGTGAGGATATTCGCCTTGTCAAGCCTCGCCCCATGGCTGACCATCCGCCGCGCCATTCAACGCATCACCGAGGTCTCGTGTCCCGCCTGCTAACCGAAAAGCCCGCGACCATTCTCGACGTCGCACGCCTGGCCCGCGTCTCCAAATCGACCGTGTCGAATGTCATCCGCGGCGCCGGGGTCATTGCGCCCAGCACCAAGGAACGGGTGCGGCAGGCCATCGATACGCTCGGCTATCGCCCCAATCTGATCGCCCGGCAGATGGTGCAGCAGCGCACCAGCCTGATCGGCGTGGTGATCGGCGATCTCGCCAATCCCTTCTATTCCGAAATGGCCAAGGCGGTGGAATGGCACGCCACGACACGCGGCTATCAGGTGATGATCTGCAATACGCAGATCGATGAGCGGCGCGAGCTGGCAAGCCTGCGCAGCCTGCTCGACTATCGCGTCGCCGGCCTGATCATGCTGGCCTATGCCGGCGACGCCGAGAGCCGACAATTGGTGACCGAAGCGCGTGTGCCATCCGTGTTCGTCACCTGCATGGCCGATTGGGGCGATGTGGTTTCGACCGACGACGAGAAAGGAGGCCGCCTGGCGACGGAGCATCTGATCGACCTTGGCCACAGGCGCATTGCCTATGTCGGCGACAGTTCGGTGGAAGACGCCGCCGATCACGCCCGTGCCGCCGGCTATCGCAAGGCCATGACGGCTGCTGGCCTGAAGGCAGCGATCCAGCATTGGCGCGACCTGTCGCTGGAAGCGCTGCTCACCGGCCGGCCGCGTCTCTCAGGTGTGGTCTCATCGAACGATCTCGGCGCCATCGAAATCCTC
>Ga0209069_10001871_pt1 | contig 10875 bp, 11 predicted proteins | sample Str013_2_FD_187202 | JGI IMG/M metagenome (GOLD analysis project Ga0209069, IMG submission 187202) | Freshwater sediment microbial communities in response to fracking from Pennsylvania, USA - Straight Creek_MetaG_SC_2013 (SPAdes) (version 2) | ecosystem: Environmental > Aquatic > Freshwater >...
ACGATTCCGTCGTCGTCGGTTTCGACGAACCGGTAATCGATCCCCTTCTCCGAGGCATCGTAATCATCGTCGTCGATGTCGATACCGAGGGTTTCGCCGTCGTCGGGCTCCTGCAGGCTCAGGCCGATCGCTTCCTCGATGGCGCCGAACGACACCGCCGCGGATTCGTCGGTCAACGCCTGCACCGCCTTGATGCCGTGTTCCTTGAGGATCCGCTGCACGCCGCGAATGGTGTAGCCCTCGCCGTACAACAGGCGGCGGATGCCCTTGAGCAGATCGATGTCATCGGGCCGGTAGTAGCGGCGACCGCCGCTGCGCTTCATCGGCTTGATCTGGGCGAAGCGCGTCTCCCAAAATCGCAACACATGCTGGGGGATGTCGAGGTCGGCTGCGACCTCGCTGATGGTTCGGAACGCATCCGGCGCCTTGTCCAAATGCAGGCTCCCTGTTCGATCGGCCTGACGAGATTATCAGCCGGCCCTGTCTGTCCGCCGTCCTAGAGCATGATCCCGAAAACTGAATGCCGGCTTTCGGAAAGGATCATGCTCCAACAATAACCTGGAGCGCGATGACGATTCGGAGAAAAGTCATCACGCTCTAATCGGCCCTGCCGTCGATGCCGTTGCCGGCGACCGCATGACCGTTGATCCGCTGCTTCAGGATGGCCGACGGCTTGAACACCATCACGCGGCGGGGAGAAATCGGCACTTCGGTGCCGGTCTTCGGATTACGGCCGATACGCTGGCCCTTCTTGCGCACCATAAAGGAGCCGAACGAGGAAAGTTTCACCGTCTCGCCCTTCTCCAGGCAATCGGTGATCTCCTTCAACACGAGCTCAACGAACGCGGACGACTCCGTTCGAGAGAGACCTACCTTCTGGTAGACGGCCTCGCACAGATCCACGCGCGTTACTGTTTTTCCGGTCCCGGTCATCGCCTGCCCCGCACTCTCGGCGAACAATTATTCCCTGAAATTATGAGCTTGGGGGGCGATGGTCAACAGCGCACATTGATCTATGCGCATGAAATCAAACTGAAAATTGCCGTCGATCCCGGATTCGCCTTACCAGCGCAGCAGGGCCGAGCCCCAGGTGAAGCCGCCGCCCATCGCCTCCAGCAGCACGAGATCGCCCTGTTTCACGCGCCCGTCCTTGACCGCGACCGAAATCGCCAGCGGAATCGACGCCGCCGAGGTATTGCCGTGCAGATCGACCGTCAGCACCACTTTCTGCGGCGCAATATGCAACTTGTGCGCTGAAGCATCGATGATTCGCTTGTTGGCCTGGTGCGGGATGAACCAGTCGATGTCCTCGGCGGTCGCGCCCGTTGCATTGAAGGCATCCACGATCACGTCGGTGATCATGCCGACCGCGTGCTTGAAGACCTCGCGCCCCTCCATCCGCAGATGACCCACCGTCTGGGTCGAAGACGGCCCGCCATCGACGTATAGTTTCGACTTGTGCCGGCCATCGGAGCGCAGATGGGTCGTCAACACGCCGCGGTCGGTGGACTTGCCCGGCTGCGGCTGCGCTTCGAGGATGACGGCGCCCGCGCCGTCGCCAAACAAAACGCAGGTGCCCCGGTCGTTCCAGTCCAGGATTCGTGAAAACGTTTCGGCCCCGATCACCAGCGCCCGCTTGAAGGCGCCTGCGCGCAGGAAGTTGTCGGCGGTCGCAAGCGCAAAGACGAATCCCGAACACACCGCCTGCAGATCGAAGGCCGCGCCATGGGTGATGCCAAGACCGTTCTGCACGGCAACGGCGGTAGCGGGAAAGGTATTGTCCGGCGTCGAGGTCGCCAGCACGATCAGGTCGATCGCCTGGGCGTCGATACCGGCATTTGCCAGCGCAGCGCGCGCGGCGTTGATCGCCAGATGAGAGGTGTACTCGCCCTCGGCGGCGATATGGCGCTGCCGAATACCGGTGCGCTGCACGATCCACTCGTCGGAGGTGTCTATCCGTGCCGCCAGCTCGGCATTGGTCAGGATCTGCTGCGGCAGATAGGAGCCGCAGCCGAGTACGACCGAACGTATCGCAGTCAAGAAACCGCCTCCTGCGCGGTCTGCGCCTGAGCCAGCGCGCTGCCGTCGCGATTGAGCATCTGATTGATCTTGGTGAGGAGATCGTAGCGAACCATCTCATAGCCAACATCGACCGCGTAAGCAAAGCCTTCGGCGTCGGTTCCCCCATGACTCTTGACGACGATGCCATTCAATCCGAGCACCACGCTGCCATTGGCCTTCGAGGGGTCCAGCTTGTCGCGTAGCGCCCTGAAGGCGTTCTTCGCAAACAGGTAGCCGATCCTGGCCATCCAGGACTTTGAGATCTCGGCGCGAAGGAAATCGCTGATCTGACGCGCAGTGCCCTCGGTGGCCTTCAAGGCGATATTGCCGCTAAAACCCTCGGAGACGATCACATCGGCCGCGCCCTTGCCGATGCCGTCGGCTTCGACGAAGCCGACATATTCGAGCTGCGGCAGGTTCATCGCGCGCAACAGCTCGGCCGCCTCGCGTATCTCCTCGTGGCCCTTGATCTCCTCCACCCCGATATTGAGCAGCCCGACGGTCGGCCGCTCCAGATTGAACAGAACGCTCGCCATCGCGCTGCCCATCACCGCCAGCGCCACCAGATGCTGCGCGTCGCCGCCGATGGTGGCGCCCAGATCGAGCACGACCGAATTGCCCCGCGCCGTCGGCCAGATCGCTGCCAGCGCCGGCCGGTCGATCCCGGGCAGCATGCGTAGGCAGAACCGCGCCATCGCCGCCAGTGCGCCGGTATTGCCAGCGGAGATTGCGACATCGGCATCGCCCTTCTTGACCGCCTCGATCGCAAGCCACATCGAGGAGGTCTTGCGGCCGCGGCGCAGCGCCTGGCTGGGTTTGTCGTCCATGCTGACGGTGACGTCGGTGTGAAAGACGCGCGAGGCCGCCTTCAACGCGGGATGTCTGGCGAGTTCTGTTTCGATCTGCGCGCTGTCGCCAAACAGCAGAAACTCGCTGTCGGGATGCCGCTTCAGCGAGATGGCGGCGCCGGGAATCACGACCGATGCGCCGACATCGCCACCCATGGCGTCAAGCGCGATTCGAACCTTTTGAGGCATGGACGTCCCGGAAACCTGATGTCTTGCGGCCATGAAGAGCCCGGCCGCGCACTGGAAGCCGCCGCAGAAAATGGCGCTCGGCAAGGTGCGACGCTTGCGCCCCGGGCCGGGCCGCGACAATAGCGTGTCCACGTCCCGACACAACCTCTTGACCCCACGCTTTTTGGTCAGGACGGAACAATCGATGGGATTCGGAGTATTAGGAGCAAAGCCTAGCTATATCAAAGGATTAAATGGAATCCTGGAATTATTGCGGTATCCTGCCTGAGTAAAACGCAGGGCTCATCCTCAGCTTTCACCGGTTTTATTCCCCCTTGGACTTTTGCTGCTTTCCGGCTTGGCATCAACCTTCAACACCTTGAGCGCCGCGAACGGATGATCTTCGGGATCGGCGACTGCGACCAGCGGTTCGAACACCGCACCCGGCTTGCGCGGATGCGGGTCGATCTCCAGCAACAATGCGTCGGTCGCAAGCCTGCCGAGATCGATGACGCCGTTCAAAATCGGCTCAGGCGGATCCGGCGTTTCCGTCTCGCTCTCTTCGGCGTCATCGACCAGATCGGCCATCTCTGGAATCTGCTCCGGCGGCGCGAACAACAGGTCAATCGACGCGTCAATTTCGTTCTCGATGGGATCGAGCGTCACCACGCAGGTCTGTCCGACCCGCGCCTGGACACCGCCCGTGACCTGGAAACGGCCGCCGCTCTTCGGGATCACATCGAACGAGGCACTCGCCGACAGAACTTCGCGCAGTTCGCCGACCTGCGCGATGGCCGCGCGCACGGCGTTGTCAGCCTCGATGTCGCGATGCAGCCCGGTGTCGGGTATTTGCGCCAGCGCGACAGGAACGCGCCAAGGATCCGGCTTCTCTGCGATATCATTGGTCATTGAGGTACGTCCATGCCGTCCAACACCGGAAATTTCAGCGTTCCGTCCTGCACCGTGGCCGCATCGAGCCCCGCCAGGCTCGCCATCGCCGCCTCCGCATAGGCCGCGAGCCGGCGCGCTTCGGCAATCCTCTCGCCGTTGAGGATGTTCTTGCTGAGCGCCCGCGCCAGCGCCTCTCCGCCCTCGCCACGCGCGAGATCATAGGCGGCGGTGCGGCCATAGAACGCCTCGCCGAAGGCCCGCATCCGCTTCGGCACCGTGAGATCGCCGACCCCCATTTCCCTGAGGTTATCGTCCATATCGTCGCAGAAATGATCGAACAGGGCCTGCGACAGTTCCGCGCCGCCGGCAACGGACTTCAACCGACCCAACACCAGCCACAAATGCAACACCAGGAGGTCGAAGCGGCCATTAACCGTATCGGGTACCCCCATATCCAGGTAAAATCGTGGATCTCGCGCCTGGATCACGATCACGCCATAGATGACTTTAATGGTGCCGCGCGGCGGCATCCGAGGTTTCCTGAAGTGGTTGAACGACCAAAGCATTATGGGTTCCGCGTGCGAGCCCCAAAGGTTTCCGTATCGGGGGCCCACGGCTGTTGCAATCCGGCGTGCTGCCCGGTACGTCAACGCCTCGCAGGATGCAAGGGGACGGGACCAGTTCCGGAATGACCAAAGCCAGCCCAATCCGTTCACCAAGGCCCATCCGGCGCCGCATCGCCGCGCACTGGTACCAACTGCGCGCGGTTGCCATCTTGGCCGTGCTCTGCGCAACGCTGGCGGCGTGTACCGGCGAGCAGTTCCAGAAGGGCTATATTCTACCGCCAGGCGCGCTGGAGCAGATTCCGATCGGCGCCAGCCAGGATCAGGTGCTGATCGTGATGGGTACGCCCTCCACCGTGGCCACCCTGAACGGCGAAGTGTTCTATTACATTTCCCAGCGTTCGGAACGAAAGGTCGCCTTCATGAACCAGCAGGTGATCGACCAGCGCGTGATTGCGATCTATTTCGACAAGAATCGCCAGGTGCGGCGCCTTGCCAATTACGGGCTGCAGGACGGCCGGATCTTCGATTTCATCAGCCGCACCACCGCGACCTCGGGGCAGGAACTCAGCTACCTGACGCCGCTGTTCAAGCTGCTCAGCTTCAACTGACGGACCAGCGTTTGCCGAGCCGTCCGCTTGCCGGAGCGCCGCGCGCTGCCTAGGCTCCGCTGCAAGACCAAGCAGGGAGTTGAAGACGTGAACAAGCTATTTTCCCGGCGTCGCATGCTGACAGGCGCAACCGCGATCTCGGCCACCGCCATGTTGTCGCGCGCGAGCCTTGGCGCCGACTGGCGGCCGACCGAAACCGTCCGCATCATCGTTCCCGCCGCGGCCGGCGGCAGCACCGACGTCATGGGGCGACTGCTGGCGGCGCATTTGCAGACCGCGTGGGGGCAGTCTGCGGTCGTCGAGAATCGCTCCGGCGGCGGCGGTACCATCGGCACATCAGAGGTCGTCCGGCAGAAGGGCGATGGCCACACCATCCTGATCGGCAATCCCGGCCCCAACGCCATCGCCTACAGCATTTTTCGCAACATGAGCTACAAGGCGGACCAGTTGCAGCCGGTCAGCAACATGATCCGGATTCCGAACATCGTGTCGGCGCATCCATCGACGGGGATCAAGTCGATCGCTGAACTGATCGCCTATATCAAGGCCAACCCGGACAGGCTGAACTACGGCTCTTCGGGCGTCGGACAGAGCCCTCACCTCACCGGCGCCTGGTTCCTGCAACTGACCGGCCTCAAGATGGTACATGTGCCGTTCCGCGGCGCCGGGCCTGCGCTACAGGCGGCCCTCGCGGGCGATATTCAGATCCTGTTCGACAACCTCTATCCCTCGCTGCCGCAGACCCAGGAAGGCAAGCTCACCGCGCTCGCCGTGACCACGCCCGACCGCAGCGCGTTGGCGCCCAACATCCCGACGATGCGCGAGAGCATGCCGGAGCTTGCGAAGTTCGATGTCTCGTCGTGGTTCGGCGTGTTCCTTCCGAAGAGCGCGCCGGCGCCGATCGTCGACGCGCTTAACGCGCAGATCAAGGCGATGCTGGCGCGCGACGACATCAGGAAGACCATCGGCAACATGGGCGCGCGCGCCGACTGGGGGACGCCACAACAGTTCTCCGATTTCGTGCAGGCGGAGACCACCAAGTTCGCCGGTATCATCAAGCAGGAAGGTTTGCAGATGGACGTGAATTGAGAGTCCATGCCGCGCCATTGAAGAACCCCGCGGCTCGCACCGCGGGGTTTTTTTCATTCAACGCGGCGCCGATCAGTGCGCCAGGATCGCCAGCAGCAGCAGCGCGACGATGTTGGTGATCTTGATCATCGGGTTGACCGCGGGGCCCGCGGTATCCTTGTAGGGATCGCCGACGGTGTCGCCGGTCACCGCCGCCTTGTGGGCGTCCGAACCCTTACCGCCGTAATGGCCATCCTCGATGTACTTCTTGGCGTTGTCCCAGGCGCCACCGCCCGAGGTCATGGATATCGCGACGAACAGGCCGGTGACGATCACGCCCAGCAACATCGCGCCGACGGCGGAGAACGCCGCCGACTTGCCGGCCGCGCCGCCGCCAGCGATCACGTAGATCGCGAAATAGACGACGATCGGTGATAGCACCGGCAGCAGCGACGGGATGATCATTTCCTTGATCGCAGCCTTGGTCAGCAGGTCGACCGCCTTGCCGTAATCGGGCTTGTCGGTACCCTGCATGATGCCGGGCTTCTCGCGGAATTGACGCCGCACTTCCTCGACGATCGCGCCGGCCGCGCGGCCGACCGCGGTCATGCCCATCGCGCCGAACAGATAAGGCAGCAAGCCGCCGAACAGCAGGCCAACCACCACATAGGGATTGTTCAGCGAGAAGTCGGGCAGCACACCCTGGAAGTACGGATACTTCGTGGCATTGGCGATGAAGAATTTGAGGTCCTCATTATAGGCCGCGAACAGCACGAGAGCGCCGAGACCGGCCGAACCGATCGCGTAACCCTTGGTGACCGCCTTGGTGGTGTTGCCGACGGCGTCGAGCGCGTCGGTGGCCTTGCGGACTTCCTTGGGCAGGCCGGCCATTTCGGCAATGCCGCCGGCATTGTCGGTGACCGGGCCGAAGGCGTCGAGCGCCACGATCATGCCGGCCAGCGCCAGCATGGTGGTGGTGGCGATCGCGATACCGAACAGGCCGGCCAGGCTGTAGGTGACAAGAATGCCGGCGATGATCACCAGCGCCGGACCGGCGGTGGATTCCATCGAGATCGCGAGGCCCTGGATCACGTTGGTGCCGTGACCGGTGACCGAGGATGCCGCGATCGACTTCACCGGGCGATATTCGGTGCCGGTGTAGTATTCGGTGATCCAGATGATCAATCCGGTGACGACGAGGCCGACGATGCCGCATTCGAACAGCGCCATGCCGGTATACTTCACGCCGGCCAGCGGACCGAAACCGATCAGCCAGTAGATCACGCCGGCAACGCCGATGAGCGAGAGCAAGCCGGTGGCAATCAGGCCCTTGTACAGCGCACCCATGATCGACTGGTTGGCGCCGAGCTTGACGAAGAAGGTGCCGACGATCGAGGTGATGATGCAGATGCCGCCGATCGCCAGCGGCAGCGTCATCATGTTCACCAGCAACGGCGAGGTCGCGAAGAAGATCGCCGCGAGCACCATGGTGGCGACCGCGGTCACCGCATAGGTCTCGAACAGATCGGCGGCCATGCCGGCGCAGTCGCCGACGTTGTCACCGACGTTGTCGGCGATGGTCGCGGGATTGCGCGGATCGTCCTCGGGAATGCCGGCCTCGACCTTGCCGACGAGATCGCCGCCGACGTCGGCGCCCTTGGTGAAGATGCCGCCGCCAAGACGGGCGAAGATCGAAATCAGCGAGGCGCCAAAGCCGAGCGCCACCAGCGCGTCGACCACGACGCGGTCGTTGGCCTTCAGGCCCATGAACTGCGTAAGGTAGGCAAAATAGATCGTTACGCCCAACAGCGCGAGACCAGCGACCAGCATGCCGGTGATCGCACCGGCCTTGAAGGCAAGTTCAAGTCCGCCGGCCAGCGATGTCGTCGCCGCCTGCGCGGTACGAACGTTGGCGCGAACCGAGACGTTCATGCCGATGAAGCCGGCTGCACCCGACAGCACTGCGCCGATCAGGAAGCCGATCGCGACCAGCATGCCGAGGAAGTAGGCCAGCAGCCCGAAGATCACGATGCCGACGAGACCGATGGTGGCGTACTGACGGCGCAGATAGGCTTGCGCGCCTTCCCGCACCGCGGCCGCGATTTCCTGCATCCGCGGATTGCCGGCGTCCGCACTCATCACCGATGCCGTCGCCCAGATGGCGTAAACGATGGAAAGCGCTCCGCAGAGCACGATCATCCATAATGCTGTCATTGAAGTTGCCTCAGATCTTGAACTACCCCACGCCTTCTCCGCTCATGCGGCAGGCGCATAAAAAGGAAGCCTTCCCTGCCCAAAAGGGGGGCTTCAAATCGGCGGGACCATGCCAAAATCGTTTCCCCGGCGCAACGCCGCGGAGCACAAAAAACCTGCGATTTTCGAAAGGAATCACCGAATCCGGCGGCGCGCCCGGCCGCACGGGGAAGCCCCATCCCCGGGGGGATTGGGCATGCCAGCCATCCCCGTACATCCGTGAAACGACCGCTTCGGGGTCAGGCGAGCGACAGATTTTCCGCGCTGACCTTGCCCCGCATCTTGTCGGTCTTGAGTTCGTAGGACACCTTCTGGCCTTCTGCCAATCCGCCGAGACCTGCGCGCTCAACGGCGCTGATGTGAACGAACACATCCTTGCTGCCATCGCTCGGCTGGATGAATCCAAAACCCTTCTGACCGTTGAACCACTTCACCGTTCCCGTAGCCATCATCTCTCTCCAAAGCACGTAGGCTCAAGTTCCGCACGCCGATCGCGCGGCTTCAATCCAATCTCGACGATGTCTCTGGAAGAGGCCCAAGGGCGCGTTCGAAAAGGCACGGCGGCAATCGAATGCCGCCGTATTTATAGTGTTATGACAAAAAAGCAATGTCTCGATGCGAGATACGTCCCCTCCGATCAGGCCCGATCCTCAAAAATGGCTGTAGGACAGCTGCTGCAAGGCGAGTTCGGCTCCGTCCCGATCGATGAACTTCGGCAGCGCTGATCCCGCGACCACGCCACCGATGCAGCTTACCTGCACTCCTGCCAATCGCGCCTTTTGCGCAAAACTCGCGGCGCTGCGCTCCGGAACCGTGCACAGTATCTCGTAGTCGTCGCCGCCGGCGATCAATGTCTCGACGCCCACGACTTGCCGCGACACCAGATCATCTGCGGCGGCGGACAGCGGGATCGATGGGATATCGATGGCGGCGGAGACGCCGCAAACGTTGCACAGCTTGGCGAGATCGCCGGCCAAACCATCGGACACATCCATGGCCGCGCTGGCGTGCTCGCGAACGATATCCGCGAGCGCCAGACGGGGCTGCGGCACGCGATAGCGCTCGATCAGAAAATCCCGCCCCTTCAAATCGCGCGCCACGGCGTCCGCGACCTTTCCCCTGGTTAGAATTTGCAGACCGAGCGTGGCGTCACCGATGGTGCCACTGACAAACACGCGGTCTCCGGCCGCGGCCCCGCTTCGTCTCGTCATTCCACCCGATGGTACCCGGCCAAACGCCGTGATCGAGACCATCAGCGGACCCGGTGTGGACACGGTATCACCGCCCAGCAGTGGGCAGCGGAAATGCGTTGCGTCCTGCCCGAGGGCCTCCGCGAACGGCTTCAGCCAGATGTCATCGACCGCGCGCAGCGCCAGCGTCAGCACAAATCCCGACGGTGTCGCGCCCTTGGCTGCGAGATCGGAAAGATTGACCCGCAGCGCCTTGCGCGCGATGGTTTCGGGCGGATCGCCGGAAAGGAAATGCACACCTTCGACGACGGCATCCGTCGTCACCACGATGTCGTCGCCGGATGGTTTCAGCACCGCGGCGTCGTCGTCGAGATTGAAGGCGCCCGGGTCGGTCGCGAGCGGCCTGAAATAGCGCGCGATCAGCGAGTCCTCGCCGGACGCGGCAAGCGCGCTAGCCACGCGCGAACTCGTCGGCCCGGAACTGCCGGGCAATCTGGTCGAGCACCGCGTTCACCATGCCGGTTTCTTCCTTCTCGACAAAGGCGTGCGCGACGTCGACATATTCCGATACCACGACGCGGCCGGGTACGTCCTTGCGATGTTCAAGCTCGTAGGAACCCGCACGCAGCACCGCGCGCAGGATGGCATCGATCCGTTTCAGCGGCCAGCCCTTCGACAGCGCATCGTCGATCAGGGGATCGAGCCTGGCCTGGTCGCGCACCACGCCCGACACCACGTCGCGGAAGAACGCGGCTTCGGCCGGCAGATATTTTTCGCCTTCGACCTCGCCGCCCAGCCAATGGCTCTCGAATTCGGCGAAGATGTCGTTCAACCCGGCGCCGGCGATGTCCATCTGGTAGAGCGCCTGAACGGCGGCGAGCCGCGCGGCGCCGCGCCGGTTGGCTTTCTTGTCGGAATTCTTGGCTGGCTTGTTGTTGTCGGCCATCATCAAGCCTTCGCCAGCCGGCGCTTGATCCTGAGCATTGCCAGCGCCGCGCACGCGGCGTCGCCGCCCTTGTTGAGTTCGCTGGCACGCGCCCTCGCCCAGGCCTGCGCCTCCGTATTGACAGTGATGATGCCGTTGCCGAGCGGAAATTTCCGCGCCACCGCGAGGTCCATCAGCGCGCGCGAGGACTCCATCGAGACGATCTCGAAATGGATGGTGTCGCCGCGCACCACGCAACCGAGTGCGATCGCCGCGTCATAGGGTTTGCCGTTGTTC
>Ga0209069_10001872_pt1 | contig 10875 bp, 8 predicted proteins | sample Str013_2_FD_187202 | JGI IMG/M metagenome (GOLD analysis project Ga0209069, IMG submission 187202) | Freshwater sediment microbial communities in response to fracking from Pennsylvania, USA - Straight Creek_MetaG_SC_2013 (SPAdes) (version 2) | ecosystem: Environmental > Aquatic > Freshwater >...
GGTCAGTTCAGCCGGCGTCTCGACACCTTCGGCGACGACGACAAGCCCGAGCGAGTGCGCCAGCGCGACCATGGCGGTGACGACGGCGGCGCCGGCGGGCTCGACCATGCCGGCAACCATCGACCGCGACAGCTTGGCGACGCCGAAGTCGAGGTGGCCGAACGTCTGGAACGACGCGGCGTGGGATCCGAAGTCATCGAGGCACAACGTGATGCCTTCGGCGTTGAGCTCGTGCAGCGCGGCGACGACCTCGGAGCTCGGATCGAGGAGCTGATCGGTCTCGTCGACCTCCAAGCGGACGAGGCCTTCCGGCGTCCCCGAGGCGCGCACGACATCAACAACGGTGTCGACGAAGTCGAGCGCCAGCAACTGGCGCGTCGACAAGTTGATCGCCATCGTCAACGGGCGATCGCCGGAGCGGATCGTCCAACGCGTCAGCTGACGGAACGCCTGACGCATGACCTCGGTACCGATGCGGACGAGGACGCCCGTCGCCTCGGCGGCTTCGACGAACTCGGGCGGCGTGAGCAGGCCGAGCTTCGGGTGCTCCCAGCGAACGAGCGCCTCGAAACCGATCAGGTCTGCGGTGAGGACATCGACGACGGGCTGGTAGTGGGCCACGAACTCAGCGTGTTGCACGGCGCGTTCGAGCTCGCGGCGCGGCCACTGCAAGGCGCGCTTGTCACCGCGGTCATCCTCGATTGCGGCGACCAGTTCGACGCGCTCGCCGTCCAGCGCTCGCGCTTGGTGGCGGCCGCGAGTCGCGGCGCGGATGATCCGCTCACCGGTCAGGTCGGGCAAGTCATCGGTGAGCACTATGCCGACCGAAGCAGCGACGTTGATCGTTCGACCGCGGACGTCGATCGGGCCGGAGACGGCAGCGACGATGCGGCGGGCGACGAGGACCGCCACCTCGGGGCTCGTGATCTCGCCGATTATCACAAGGTGACCGTCGGTGCCGAAGCTGGCGACCGGATCGCCGGCCCGCACCGCGTCGGTGACGCGATGGGCGACGGCGACGACGAGCTCCTCATCACCGAGGCCTTGAGCGCCGCTGGCTGTGCCCCAATCGATCCCGACGGCGAGCACCGCCGCCGCCTCGCCGCTGTTCAAGATCCGATCGAGCTCGCCCAGGAACACGGCGCGCGAGACGAGACCGGAACCTTCGTCTCGACCGCGGTCGACGAGATCGGCGGCTCGTGCCACCCTGTCGACGATGCGTCCGCGCGCGATGATCGTCGTCCGACGCGATGATCTCGCCGATGCCGGCGCCAGCGATGGTGCCACTGAAGGCGGCGCCCACACTGTCAGAAGTTCGTCATGGCGCGTACCGGACGTCATGGCTCCTTGGATCGGCCCACGTGCGCCGATCTTGAGGGAATCCGGACGCTGGCGCGCTCGCCCTTACGAAAGCGAGAACCTCGGTCGCGCCACTCAGAGCGTGTCGACGAGTTGGAAGGCTTCGCCCAACCGGCCCGGCCCAAGTTCGAACTGCTCGCCGACCGCCGCGACCCAGCCGCGCACCCGCTCGTCCATCCCGGCGGGGTCGGGGAGCTGGCTCTGATGGCAGTGGAGCGCGGCGAGCTTGCGCTCGACGTGATCAGTGATGTCGACGGCACGGTCTGGCCGCGGCCCGCCCATCATCCACACCTCGGCCACCGACCACGGCTCCAGCCCTTCGCCCATCAGCTCCGGGAAGGCGAACTCGTTGCGGGCGTCGGGATAGACGGCGCACAGCGCGGCCTCACCGGCGGCGAGGTGGTCGGGATGGCTGGCGTAGATCCGGGCCAAGTTCCGCTCCGGGCTCTGGGTGACGACGCGCTGGGGACGCACCTGGCGGATGACGCGTGACAGGTCCCGCCGCAGGTCGAGCGTCGCTTGCAGGCGGCCGTCGGGATGACCGAGGAAGACGAGGTCCTTGACGCCGACCTCGGCCGCAGCCGCCGTTTGCTCGCGGCGGCGCATCGGGCCGATCTCGCTGCGAGCGATCGCCGGATCGAACCCGCCAGCGTCTCCGTCGGTGACCAGGCAGTACGTCACCACGATGCCGCTCTCGGTCCACGCCGCAATGGTGCCAGCGGCGCCGAAATCGACATCGTCGGGGTGAGCGCAGATCACCAGGGCGCGTTCGATCGCATCGTCGTCGAGCATCGTTCCAGCCTACGGGCCGAACCGGGCAAGATGGGCGCCGATGAAGACCGTCCCGATCAAGACCGTGCCGATGAACACCGTGCCGATGAACACCGTGCCGATGGGCACCGCGCCGATCGTGATCCACTCGTGACCGTCGACAGTCGCACGCTGTTCGAAGCGATCGACGAGCGCTCGTTGCGGCGCCGGCGCGGCGCGAAGTGGAGCCGTTACCCGGCCGACGTGCTCCCCGCCTGGGTCGCCGACATGGACTTCGACGTCGCCCCGCCGATCGCCGACGCGCTGCGCACAGCGATCGCCGACGGTGATCTTGGCTACCCGCCCGACGACCATTCGTCGACGTTGCCGTCGGTCTTCGCGGCTCGCGCCAACGAGCGTTGGGGTTGGGCGCCCGATCCGTCCTTGATCCACCTCATCGCCGATGTCGTGCGCGGACTGGAGCACGTCGTCGATCGGCTCTCTGCGCCCGGCGCGCCGGTCGTCGTTACGACACCGATCTACCCGCCGTTCTTGAAGGTCGTGCGCATCCTTGGCCGCTCGTTGACCGAGGTGCCGCTGCACCCCGACGGCGCGCTCGACCTCGACGCGCTGGCGGCGTGCTTCGCCCGCCACCGGCCGCCATTGATGTTGCTGTGCAGCCCGCACAACCCGACTGGTCATGTGCCCAGCCGGACCGAGCTGGCGGGGCTTGCTGCGCTCGCGGCGGAGCACGACGTCATCGTCGTCGCCGACGAGATCCACGCCGACCTGGTCTATCCCGGTCGCGAGCATGTGCCGTTGGCGATGCTCGATGGCGACGGTTCGCACACGGTCACGCTGACGTCGGCGTCGAAGGCGTTCAACGTTGCCGGCCTGCGTTGCGCGCTCGCCATTTCCGGTTCGAACGCGTTGGCTGATCGCCTCCACGGCCCGCCCGGGGAGGGTCTGCGCGATCCGCTCGGCGCGCTCGGCATCGTCGCCTCGTTGGCGGCATGGTCACCCGACGGTGATGCGTGGCTCGCCGCCTGCTTGCAGGTCCTCGAGCGCAACCGCGACACCGTCGGTAGCTGGGCGGCGCGGCTCGGCATCGGGCATCGGCCACCGGAGGCGACCTATCTGGCGTGGCTCGACTTCGCACCGCTCGGGCTCGGCCCGAACCCGTCGAAGTGGCTGTTGGAGAACGCCCATGTCGCCCTCTCCCCTGGTCTCGACTACGGCGAGCCGGGCAGCGGTTTCGCCCGATTGAACTTCGCCACGTCACCGGCGATCCTCAACGAGATCCTCGGTCGCATCACTACGGCTCTGGCGGCGCGCTGAGTGCCGAGTGCTGAGTGCCGAGCGGTGAGCGGTGAGCGGTGAGCGCGAGGGCCCGCCAGCGGCACGCGGCTCGGCGCCGGGCCAACGGTTCACGTTCCGTTCTGGGATCGGAAACAGCGCCGAAACCCGAACGAAGGATCGTGTCGCGGTGACGTTGTCCCATCGCTTGCGCGTTGAGCTCCCCGACCGGCCGGGCGCACTCGCCCGTCTCGCCGCCGCCGTCGCCGAGCACGGTGGAAACGTGCTCTCGGTCGACATCCACGTGCTCGACGACGACCGCGCCGTCGACGAGCTAGTCGTCACGTTGCCGGAGAGCTGGGACGAGGGCGCGTTCGAGGCGCAGCTGACGGCCGCCGCCATCGGCCGGCTGCTGTCATGCCGGGCCGAACACGGCGCCACAGACCGCGTCACCCGCGCCCTCAAATGGGCGACGACGGTCGTCCAATCCGGCGTCGGCTACAGCGATCTCGAGCTGAGCCGGACGATCACGGAGCTGTGCTCGGCCGACGTGTCGTGGGTCGCGTCGCTCGAAGAAGCGGCCACGATCGATGCCGGTCGGCGGGCGCTCGCAACGCGCGACGCCATCGTCGAGCGCGTCGACGCACTGCCGCTGCAGCTCACCGCAGGCGCGACATGCGAGGGCTGGCTGATCGTCGTGCCCGACGACATCGACGATCCCCGCGCCGTCGCCTTCGCAGCGCGCACCGACGGCCATCCGTTCACCACGACCGAGCTGTCACGGCTGCGCGCCCTACTCGGCTTGCACCGCGAGCTGGCCTCGATCAGTCAGACGACGACGCGGATCCGACCTGAGGCGGGATCGACGTCGACGTGATCGCCGGCGGTCGCGAGTAACGCGAGGACGTCTGGGCGCGTCCGCCGTCAGTCGGCGGCGCGCAACGCGACGAACATCGCCGGGATGCGCCGCAGTTCGCGCAGCTCGTCGCCATCTCGGACACTTGTGACGACCGCTTGGTGGCGTCCATCAGCTTCGATGATCGGTGCGACGAGTCGCCCGCCGTCGGCCAGTTGAGCGCGCCAGGCGTCGGTGATGCGGGGCACGGCGGCGGTGACGATGATCGCGTCGTACGGCGCTCCCGGAGGCCAGCCGCGATAGCCATCGGCGACGGCGACGGTGATCTCGGCCGGCAAGCGAGCGCGCGCCGCGTTGGCGAGCGCTTCGTCGATCTCGACAGTGACCACCGAGCCGGTCGGACCGACGAGCTGGCCAGCGAGCGCGGCGTTGTAGCCAGCACCCGTGCCGACTTCGAGGACACGACAGCCGGCGACGAGCTTCGCTTCAGCGAGCATCATCGCCACGATGGTCGGCTGCGAGATCGACGAGACGAGATGGCCGGCGTCATCGTGGCTGATGCCGATGGCGCGATCGGAATACGCGTCGGCGAGCGTCGCGCTCGGCACGAAGCTATGACGTTCGACGGCGCGGAAGGCGTCGGCGAGCGCGTCATCAGTGATCACGCCGCGCCGGATCAGCTCGTCGACGAGCCGGTGGCGCAAGTCGGCCGCGCTCGCGCTCATTGATCGACCAGCGCCGGAGCGACCGGGGTACCCTCGACGACCGCTGGCACGGCCACCACCAGCGCGACAGCGGCGCGCTCGAGGACCGTTCGCTCGGCTATCGCTGGCGCGACCATTCAGCGGTTCGATTCATGCCGTCGTGATGTTCGCCGCATCGTGCAGGCCGAGCAGTTCGATCGAGGCGTCGCGCATCTTGTACTTCTGGATCTTGCCCGTCACCGTCATCGGGAACTCGTCGGCGACGTGGACGTAGCGCGGGATCTTGTAGTGAGCGATCTTGCCCTGGCAGAACGAACGCACGTTGTCGACCGTGAGATCTGCCGCGCCCGGCCGCGACCGAACCCAAGCCATTATCTCTTCGCCGTAGCGAGCGTCGGGCACGCCGATGACTTGGACGTCGACGATGTCGGGATGGGTGTAGAGGAACTCTTCGATCTCGCGCGGGTAGACGTTCTCACCGCCGCGGATGATCATGTCCTTGATCCGCCCGACGATGTTGACGTAGCCGTTGCCGTCCATCGTCGCCAGGTCACCGGTGTGCATCCACCCGGCACCGTCGATCGCCTGGGCCGTCTTGTCGGGCTCGTTCCAGTAGCCGAGCATCACCGAGTAGCCGCGCGTGCACAGCTCGCCGGTTGCGCCGTGCTCGACGAGCAGTCCGGTGTCGGGATCGACGACCTTGACCTCGACGTGAGGATGAACGCGACCGACCGAGCCGACGCGAGCATCGATCGGATCGTCGGCGGCGGTCTGCGTCGAGACCGGCGACGTCTCGGTCATCCCGTAGCAGATCGTGACTTCGTCCATGTGCATCGCCGAGATGCACTGCTTCATCGTCTCGACCGGGCACGGCGAGCCGGCCATGATCCCGGTCCGCAAGCTCGACAAGTCGTAGCGATGGAAGTCGGGATGGCCGAGTTGGGCGATGAACATCGTCGGCACGCCGTAGAGGCTCGTGCACCGCTCCGCCTCGACGGCGGCGAGCGTCGCTTGCGGATCGAACGCCGGCGCCGGGTAGACCATCGTCGCGCCGTGCGTCGTGCAACCGAGGTTGCCCATCACCATCCCGAAGCAGTGGTAGAGCGGCACCGGGATGCAGACGCGATCCTGGTCGGTGTAGCGGCAGCCTTCGGCAACGAAGTAGCCGTTGTTCAAGATGTTGTGATGCGACAGCGTGGCACCCTTCGGGAACCCGGTCGTGCCCGACGTGTACTGGATGTTGATCGGGTCGTCGAAGGTCAGCGTCGCGGCGCGAGCCGTTAGCTCGTCGACCGACGACTGCGCGCCGTGCTCGCGCCAGTCACGCCACTCGTTCGTGCCGAAGTAGGCGACGTGCTCCAACGCCGACAGCTTGGGGCGGACCTCGTCGATCATCGCCCGGTAGTCGCTGGTCTTGAAGTCGGTGGCGGCGACGAGCATCCGGCAGCCCGACTGGGCGAGCACGTACTCGACCTCGTGCGTGCGATACGCCGGGTTGATGTTGACGAGGATCACGCCGATCTTGGCCGTGGCGTACTGGATCAAGGCCCACTCGGCGCAGTTCGGCGACCAGACGCCGACGCGGTCGCCCTTGAGGAGCCCGAGTCCGAGCAACAAGCGGGCGTAGATGTCGACCTCGTCGTTGAACTGGCGGTACGTCAAGCGCACGCCTTGATGGACGACGACAAGCGCTTCGTTGTCGGGCCATCGCTGCGCGGCTTGGTCGAGGTTCGCACCGATCGTCTGTCCGATCAACGTCGCTGCCGACCCGCCGTGGGCGTACGACTGCATCACCGGCACCTCCCCGTTGGCTTGCCCGTGGCGCGCAGATTACCGCCCGGGACGCCCAGTCGTGCCCGAGCGGTAGTGCCGGCGACACAGCAGCTCGTAGCGCACTGTGTCGCCGAACAGCGGCTCGGCACCGGCGGAGGTGTCGCCGACGACGACGACATCGCCTTCGTAGACGACCTTGCCATTGACCAAGCGGGCGTTGTGGGTGGCGCGCGCCCCGCACCAGCAGCGCGCCTCGACCTGCATCGCGACGCGCTCATCGGCGACCTCCAACATCCGCTTCGTGCCATCGAACAGCAAGCCGCGGAAGTCGGTGATCAACCCGAAGGCGTAGACGTCGATGTCGAGCCCATCGACGGCGCGAGCGAGTTGGTCGACCTGCTCGACGTCGTAGAACTGGACCTCGTCGCAAACGAGGAAGTCGAGCGGGCGGTAGCGCCGGGCGAGATCGAACAGGTCGAGAGCGGATGTGACCTCGACGGCACCGGCGGACACGCCGAGTCGGCTGGAGACCCGCCCACCGTCACGATCGAGCTTCGTCAGCAGCAGGCCGCGCAAGCCGCCTTGGCTCAAGTTGTGGTGGATCTGGAGGGCGACGGTCGACTTGCCCGAACCCATCGTGCCGAAGGAGAAGCGCAGGACCGCCATCGCCCGGTCAACCTATCTCGTGCTCCGTCATGTTTCGTGCTCGCTGCGCTCGTTGGCCGACGGAAGCATCGCCTGCACGGCCTCGATCGAGTCGGCATCGGCGGCGTCCTTGTCGAGGCGATAGCCACGCACTCGAGCGAAGCGCAGGGCGACGCCGCCCGGGTAGCGGCGGCTGACCTGCACGCCGTCGAGGGCGATCTCGACGACGAGCTCAGGGCGGACGTAGACGACGTGCGTGTCGCTCCGCGTCGCGATCGTTTGCAGGCGTTCGGTCTGCCAGGTGAGCAGCTCGTCGGTGAGGCCTTTGAACGTCTTGCCGACCATCACGAACGTGCCGTCGTCACCGCGGGCGCCGAGGTGGAGGTTCGACAGCCAACCGACACGGCGTCCGTGGCCCCACTCGGCGGCGAGGACGACGAGGTCGAGCGTGCGCACCGGCTTGACCTTGCGCCAGGCGCTCCCCCGCCGACCCGCTTCGTAGCGCGAGCCGATGGCCTTGACCATCACGCCTTCGTGGCCGTTGGCGAGTGCCTCATCGGCGAAGGCCGTCGCTTGCGCGGCGTCGTCGGTGACGATGGCTGGGACGCGCCTCCGACCGACGAGCACGTCGAGGTGTTGTTGCCGTTCGGCAAGCGGACGATCGACGAGATCGACGCCGTCGAGGTGCAAGATGTCGAAGAAGTACGGCTGGAGGGCGCCACCACGCACGATTGACTCGCCCGCCGCCGAGCCGCCGTCGGCCGTTGGGGCGCCATCGAGCATTGCTGCGCCACCGGGCATCGGGGCGCCGTCGCTCATTGACGCGCCGTCGGCCATCGGAGCGGCGTCTGCCATTGGGGCGCCGTCGCTACCGAAGCGGCTCATCGTGTGTTGGAAGAGCTGCGGTCGACCGTCAGCGTCGAGCCCGAGGGCCTCGCCGTCGAGCACGACGCGCTCACAGCGCAGCGCTCGCACGGCGGCGGTAACGGCCGGCAAGCGCTCGCCGATCTCGTTGAGGTTGCGGGTGTAGACGCGCACGTCGTCCCCCACACGGTGAACCTGGATGCGAGCGCCGTCGAGCTTCCACTCGACGCTCGCCGTGCCACCGCAGTCGACGAGCGCCGTTGCCACATCGGGCGACGTCGCGGCGAGCATCGGCTGGATGGCGGTGAGGACCTGGAGGCCGACGTTGGCCAGCGCTTCGACGCCGCCCGTTCGGGCCAGCGCCGCGGCCCGGCCAAGATCGCCGAGGAACATCGCCGCCCGCCGCAGCGCGTCGAGCGGGACGCCGGTTGCTTTGGCGACGGCGTCGGTGACGAGGCCGTCGTTGGCGCCCTGGCGCAACTCGCCGGTGAGCAGGCGGAACAGAAACGACCGCTCATCGATCGTCAAGCGCAGCCAGAGCGCAACGAGCTGCCTCTGGCGCGCCGCCTGCGAGCCCTCGCCGGTCGTCCTCGCCAGCCGCGCCAAGGCCGCGTCGAGCTCGATGACCGTGACCGCTTCACTCGCCGCGACGTCGTCGCTCTGAGCCCTCGCAGCGTCATCGCCGCGTTCGACGTCATCAGCACGTCCAGCGTCATCGCCGCGTTCGACGTCATCAGCACGTCCAGCGTCGTCGCGTCGTCCGACGTCGTCACCCCGTCCGACGTCGTCACCCCGTCCAACGTCGTCACCCCGTCCAACGTCAACGCCGCCTACCGTCGCGTCGGCACTTGACGCTGCATCGATCCCGGCGATCGTTGCCCAACCGACCCCGATCCGACCTTGCCGAGGGTTGCCGGTCAGGAAGCCGACGACGACAGGCAGATCCTCGGCAGTCGCAACCGCGAACAGCTCGGCGAGGCCTGCGACCTTCGCCGTGCGCTTCGCGGTCGCCGCGATCGCCGCCGACGTCGTCACCACATCGGCGAAGAGCATCCTGCCAGCCTGGCACCCTGAGATGCGCTCGTCACGCACCGGTCGATTGCGCTCGTCGGCACAACGACCTCGCCATCCGATCGCGTTTTGCTACCGCGGCCTGCCGATCGTTCGCGGCGGATCCGGTCACGAAAACCGACACCAACTACACCAAGAACCCAAGGCACGTCCGCGACCGGGCGGACCACGTCGTCGCGCGTCAGGCGCGACTCGCTGCCTGCTTTACCGCTCGCCGAGGCGATGAGTATGTTCGACACGGTCGAACCGCGAACCACGAGCAAAGGAGCACGGCAATGGCGAACGAGCGTCTGGAGTTCAACAGCAAGGTGATCGAGGAGTTCCGCGCCAACGGCGGCAAGGTCGGCGGCCCGTTCGAGGGTGCCTCGCTGTTGCTGCTGACGACGACTGGTTCAAAGTCGGGTCAACCGCGCACGTCGCCACTCGTGTACACGACCGACGGCGACCGGATCGTGATCATCGCCTCGATGGCCGGCGCGCCGACGAACCCGGCGTGGTACCACAACGTCAGAGCCCAACCTGAGGCGACCGTTGAGATCGGGACCGAGACGATCAAGGTCCGCGCCCACGACGCCGAGGGTGCCGAGCGTCAGCGCCTCTACGACGCCCAGGCCGAAGTGATGCCGGCGTTCAAGGAGTACGCCGCCAAGACCGAACGCGTCATCCCCGTCGTCCTGCTCGATCGCGTCTGAGTCGCCGAGCGCGCCTCCGCTGCGATGAGTGTTAGGCGGGCACGAGTTCGGGTTGGTTGACGCGTATGGGGTGTGTTTGGTGCCAGTGGTCTTCTTGCCAGAGGAGGACTTCGATGGTGGTGTGGAGGTCCCAGGGTTGTCCGTACCAGCCGGGTGGTGGCGGTTGCGGGGTGAGCCCGTCGATGAGACCGGGATCGGGTGCCTCGGGCACGATCCGCATCGTTGGGTCGGGTGGATGGAACGTGAACGTGCCGTCTGGTTCGATGACGATGTGCCAGCCGTGTTCGTGAACGGCGCGATGGTGCACGGGGCAGAGCAGGGCCAAGTTGTCGAGGTCGGTGCGCCCGCCGTGGACCCAGTGGTGGACGTGGTGGGCGTGGAGGTTGCGCCGGTTGCGGCACCCAGGGAACTGGCACTGGTGCCCGTCGCGTCGTTCCAACGCCCGACGCAACACGGGTGACACGAGTCGTCGTCGGCGACCGAGCTGTAGCGGGTTGCCGTGACGGTCACGCCACGCGGCGATGACTGCGCTGTCGCAACCGATCCGGCGGGCGACCTCGCTCGCGACGGTCTGGCCGCCGGGTAGCGCGGCGATACCGTCACCAGCAAGATCGGCGGCGTCGACCGTGACGAGCAACGTCGCTTGGGCGTCGGGTTCGACACGACCGGTGACGAGATCGACGAGAGCGTCGGCGTACTGCTCGGCGAGGTGGCCCTGTGACACGGCACGGATCGCGGTCATCACCGCCGCGCCTTGATCGGCGGGGAGCCGGACGCGTAGTAGGAGCGAGCCGTCGTCGTCGGTGACGGCGTGCAACCCGCGCCGGTCGTCCTGGTCAGCAGCCGAGGGCGGGGGCAAGGTCAG
>Ga0209069_10001873_pt1 | contig 10872 bp, 11 predicted proteins | sample Str013_2_FD_187202 | JGI IMG/M metagenome (GOLD analysis project Ga0209069, IMG submission 187202) | Freshwater sediment microbial communities in response to fracking from Pennsylvania, USA - Straight Creek_MetaG_SC_2013 (SPAdes) (version 2) | ecosystem: Environmental > Aquatic > Freshwater >...
CTGTCGCAATGACTTCAGTCTCTTGCGGGGTGAGTTCTAAAGTTGCAGTTTCACCTTTTTCAACAGTAACGGTATCGGTATCGCCCTTTGGCTGATAGACCTGATTAACAGCCAACACCCGCACGTTGCTCAAGACGGTTTCGCTCTTTACTGTTTGAGTGTTGCCAGCCTGACCTGGCTTTCTTGTTAAGATTACGTCTACACGGTCATCTGGCAAAATAAATCCGCCGGCAGATGAACGCGCTGAAATGGCAACAGAAATGGCGCGCATGCCTTTTGGCAAAATTGAGCTCATAAAGCCGCCTTTGCCCGGCAAAATGAGCTTCTTGTCAATAATCGTTTCGCCTTGATAGATGGCAAGCCGGGCACGACCATCTGCATATTCTGTCAATGCATTTGGTTTGGCTTCTTTGGTGATCATGGTCAGCAACACATTATCTGATGGCCAAGTCTTCCAGGCCATGGTGCCATTTGCCAACTTGTCACCCATCAAAATATCCTTGGTGGCAACTAGAACTTCGGTGGTTTTAATTTGAGGTGCATCAGCTACTTTATCCGGCTTTTTGCCAATAATGCCCTTCGCCAAAAGACCTGCGACAATGGCCGAGCCGATGGCCAGCACAAACATCAAACTACGCATTTTACTCATTGTCTCAATCCCCAAACCTGTGCCTTCAGCACGCCGAAACTTAACTTTGTGATGGAATGGTCAAATTTAGGTTAATGACCATTCAATCCTTTAAAATCATACTGATCCAGTAACCCACCAAGTTTCACGGAAAGCTAAAATGCCGCCGATAGCGAAAGCCATGCCGTAAGGAACATTGGGTTTAAGTTCGCGAATCTTCTTGCCGATGGTGCCAAAACCTTCACCACTACCGTGGATTTCCCAGGTCATCAGGAACATCGACCACGCGCCGATCACAAATGCCAATGCGCCGCCTGCCAATGCGGTGGCGAACAAGAAGGGTAATGTTTGGCTGGTGCCAAACCACAAACCCGCGGCCGCCATTAATTTTGCATCACCGCCGCCGAACACGCCAAATTGGAAAAATACAAAGCCCACTGCAAAAAGCATAAGACCTGCCAAAATATGCAAGCCAAATTCAGGAAGTGGCATTCCTGTGAATAGAGCCATCGGAAAAAACAGGGCGGCTGTTGCCAGAGTCAACCAGTTGGGAATGCGCAAAGCCATGACATCACCCATTGCGGCTATAATCAACAGAATTGGCAGGAGCGATATAGAGAGTGTGTGAAACATGTTTTTCTCAAATGTTAAAGTGCAGTCACATTTTGATGTGATGAATTGCTGGCACTTTCACATGGCTTACGTAAAGAGTGGGTTAACCTTGAGATACAGTTTACAAAAAAGTTTCTACATTTGAGCTGGTAACCGAAACTTCACCATTCTGGGTCTAAACCCAAAGATAGCTTAATTTGTTCAATCGTTTGAGGTGCTCTATGTCTAAATTTGCGGTTCTTTTTGGGACAAGTCTATTTGGCTTAGTCAGCCTCGTTGGACATGCAGCTATGGCTGGCACACCAATCACTGTGCAATATGATCAAACCCAGATGATCGCTCTTACCACTGATCCGGGCACAGTTGTTGTGGGAAACCCTTCTATTGCCGACGTCTCAGTGAGCGGAAAACAAGTTTTCTTACATGGCCGTTCCGCCGGCGCGACGAACTTGATTATCTTAGATGCCACTGGCAATCAGGTGGCAAATTTTGATATTTCTGTGACGCATGACAATGCAAATGAGGTCGTTTTGATTAGCTCGTCGCCGGCCTTTCCAACAATTCGCCGTGATAGCTTGTTATGTGCCCCGAATTGTTATCGCGAAATGGTTCCTGATGACGATCGATTTGGTTCACATTTGTCAAACAACCAGACTAAATCTGCCTTCGCACTTGGCAGCAAGTCAACAGATGTAGCTCCGCCTCAAGCTCAGTAATTGCTCAAGTTGGAGTATGAATTCGTTCAAGTTTTATCGGTCTCCTTTAACCAAATGCAACACCTCGCTGCTAACAGTTTTATTTAATTGCCTGGTGCGGCGGTCGGTTAGTATCGCTTAAGGAGCGTGTGATGTTGAGAAAATGCTTGTCGAGATTGGTTAAAGCGAGCAGGCGCTATAAGCATTCCGAAGGCGGCGCGACGGCAATTGAATTTGCTATCGTAGCATTTCCCTTTTTTGCTTTGATGGGTGTGATCATCGAAACCGGTGCGATGATGTTTACGGAATTTGGCCTGCAAGCGGCAGTCCAAGAAGCGGCACGTCAGGCGCGCACCGGCCAAGCTCAAACCGGATCAATGACCGCCGCAAATTTCAAAACATTGATTTGCAACAATGCTTCCTTGGTTGCAAATTGCGGAGCAGGTATTACGGTCTATGCAAATTCCTATGCGAGTTGGGCACAATTGGCTGCAAATATGCCGTCCTTCATGAATATTGGCGTAAAGGATGACGGCACGCAGAACCCGACAGCTTATAAACTTGGTGCACCTACTTGTCCGTCCTCGTTGGTCGCAACTTATGACTGGCACTTTATGATGCCTTTGATGAATTATCTCGGCAATGTTCAAGGTGGGACAACACGACGTTTGGTTGGATTTGCAATGTTCCAGACTGAACCCTATCCAGCGAGCGGTGGCACAGCATGCTAAAAAATAAGATGTTAAAGATAATGTTTAAAGAATTTTTTGGCTCTGAGAGCTTTGCTCGCAATGATCGGGGCGCGGCGGCAATTGAATTTGCATTTATTATGCCATTCATGATTTTTTTGTATTTCGGATTGATTGATGTCACGGGTTTGATTTCGATGAATCGGCGGGTGGTTTCCGCAGCGGCGACAATTGCAGACCTTATTGGACAACAAAAAACCAGTATTTTGGCCAGTACAATATCGGACCAATATAATGCCGTTTATGTTATTATGCAGCCGGTTACTTCGGCAAATGTGCGCGTTGAAATCTTTGATTACCGCACCGTTAATGGTGCAATTACGTTGGCTTGGAAGACTAATAATGGCCAGAGTTCATCATGTGGCACAGCGCCTAGCACGGCTAACATGGCCAACCTCGTATCAGTCGGCAACGATTTAATTGTAGCACGAGTTTGCACAACATATACACCGACGATTACAAGCTTCTTGGGTACAAGCATTTTGGGTGCCACAAGCTTTAGCATCAGTCAATCAATCTCGGTACGCCCGCGTTCTTCACTGAGTTTGAACTGCTATGCGACTACTGTTGCTGCCGGAACCTTTTGCACTTAATTACATGTAAATTCGGATTTTTGGGCCACATGTTTTGCGTGTGGCCTTTTTATTTCTACAGAATTCGCTAGTGTATAAGCGCAATTGAGATTGGCTTTCATCACTTGAGTATTTCGCTTTTTCTAGTTGTTTTACTGGCGGCCTTTCTCCACGCCTCTTGGAACGTTTTGGTCAAGTTCACTCTTGACCGATTTCTGGCCATGTTTTTATTGCAAACTCTGATGGGCTTCATGGGATTTGCCATGTTACTGTTATTTGCAATCCCGTCGGTTTCAAGCTTGCCTTATGCGCTGGTGTCTGGCGCGTTGCATACGGCATATAATCTGTTTTTGGCCCGCAGCTATAAAACCGGAGAGCTTGGACTGGTCTATCCTGTTGCGCGTGGCACTGCGCCTTTGTTGACGCTTTGTGCTGCAACTGTTTTTGCGCGTGATCCAATTTCTGTGACCGCTTTTTTTGGGATTATGATTTTAGTGGCGGGGATTTGGCTAATTGCTATTTCACCTTCACTCGCAGCTAAAGTGGACCGAAAGACGATTGCTTTTGCACTCGGTACATCGGTGTTTATTGGCCTTTATACGATTGTTGATGGATTGGGCGGAAGATTATCTGGATCGGCTTCAGGGTATACGGGGTTTGTCTTTATTCTCGATGGATTGTTTATGCTGGTAACAGGCCTTTATCTCAGAGGGCGAAGAATAATTAGCGATGTGACACCCTATTGGCGCAGTGGTGTCGTGGGCGCTTTGGCTTCAGGCAGTGCCTATTGGATTGTGATTTATGCAATGAGTGTGGCACCAATTGCCATGGTCGCTGCTTTGCGTGAAACTAGCATCTTGTTCGCCATTGCAATGTCGTCCAAGTTTTTGAAAGAACCAATGACGTGGCAGCGCGTTGGGGGCGGAGTTTTGGTGGTAGCTGGTGCTATGGCCTTGCGCGCATAAGGCGGTTGCTTGTGCGCAATTGTATGATAAATAGCGACACATAATCAGGAGGTCGAAATGGCTGCGCAAAAGAATTTTATCAATGGAACTTGGGTCGAAGGATCTAGCGTCACGATTGATATTAACCCATCTGATGTGAGCGATGTGGTTGGGGAATATGCCCAAGCCGATCAAGCACAGACAGAAGAAGCCATTGCTTCCGCTAAAGCCGCATTGCCAGCATGGAGCATGACAACGCCGCAGCAACGCGCCGATGCCTTGGAAATGATAGGGGTTGAGTTGCTGGCCCGCAAAGACGAGATTGGTCGCATGCTGGCGCGCGAAGAGGGCAAGCCATTGGGTAATGGCGTTGCCGAGACGATGCGGGCGGCACAAATTTTCAAATTCTTTGCGCAGGAAACTTTACGTGTCGAAGGAACGGCACTTGCCTCGGTGCGCCCCGGAGTTGATGTAGCAATCACGCGCGAACCGGTTGGCGTGGTTGGTTTGATTGCGCCATGGAATTTTCCAATAGCCATTCCTGCATGGAAAATTGCACCGGCACTTGCTTATGGGAACTGTGTCATATTTAAACCTGCGGATTTGGTGCCCGGAACGGCTTGGATGCTGGCTGAAATAATTTCACGTTCAGGATTGCCAAAGGGTGTTTTTAACCTCGTTATGGGGCGCGGCTCAGTTGTGGGGCAGACATTATTGGATTCGCGCGATGTAAATGCAATTTCATTCACCGGATCTGTTGAGACAGGCGCAAAAGTTGCCATGGCCTGCGCTTCTCGCGGCGCAAAGTTTCAGCTTGAAATGGGTGGCAAGAATCCTCTTGTGGTGATGGACGATGCCAATCTCGACGCTGCGGTGGCTGGAGCAGTTGATGGTGCATATTTCCAGACTGGGCAACGTTGCACCGCATCCTCACGTTTGATCGTGCACTCAAAAGTTCATGATGCATTTGTTGAAAAGACAATCGCCGCATTGAAAGCACTGAAGGTTGATCATGCCTTGAAGGAAGGCACGCAAATTGGTCCGGTTGTTGATGCTGGGCAATTGGCGCAGGATGAAAAATACATTGCAATCGGGCGTGACGAAGGGGCTGAACTTGCTTGGGGTGGCGAACGTCTGAACCGCGATACCAAGGGGCATTATCTATCGCCCGCTCTTTTTGTTGGCACCAAAAACAATATGCGCATCAATCAAGAAGAAGTGTTTGGGCCTGTGGCCACGGTAATTAATGTTGACAGCTATGAAGAGGCTTTGGCTGTTGCCAATGACACAAAATTTGGTTTGTCCTCGGGCATCTATACGGGTTCATTGAAATTTGCTTCGGATTTCAGACGAAAGTCTCAGGCGGGAATGGTGATGGTGAATTTGCCAACGGCTGGTGTTGACTATCATGTGCCGTTTGGTGGGCGCAAAGGCTCGAGCATGGGTGCGCGCGAACAAGGCCGATTTGCCGCTGAATTCTACACTGCAGTCAAAACGGCCTATCAATCCGCTGGCTAATTGCACAGTTGCTGACTTTAGTTGAGATCTATTCCGCGCTCGCGAAATGAAAGGCGTGTATCATCGGCGCTACCATCCAAATCTATTGCGCGCGTTGCGGCTTCGATAACTTCAACGTCAAAACCAATTTGCTTTGCATCTTCTGCTGAAAAGCGCACGCAATAATCAAAAGCAAGGCCGACGCAGATCACTTTTGTGAAGCCGCGCTCTTTCAAATATCCACCTAGCCCGGTTGGTGTTTTATGGTCATTCTCAAAGAAAGCAGAATAAGAATCGATTGCCTTGCGAAACCCTTTGCGAATGATGAGCTCAGCATGTGGCACATCAAGGGTCTTATGGAATTCGGCACCTTTCGATCCAATAATACAATGATCAGGCCACAATGTTTGCGGGCCATAGGGCATTTCAATCTGTGTGAACGGATCATGGCCCTTATATTGCGAGGCGAAGGACGAATGCTTTTCTGGATGCCAATCCTGTGTCAGGATGACGTGTTGGTGCTTATGCGCCAATTTGTTGATGAGCGGCACAATTTCGTCGCCACCACCTACCGCCAGTTTGCCTGATGGGCAGAAATCATTCTGAACATCAACAACAAGAAGAACTTCGTTCATAGTTGCAACGCCGCCACGCAGCCCTTGAAGGCCGGAAACTTGTCCATGATCACATAGACCGGGATATTTTGAATAACATCGGCAATGCGCCCGTGATCTTCAAATGTGTTTCGAAAGCTTCCAGATTGCAATTGCTTGACGATAGATGGCGCTATGCCGCCTGCCAGATAAATTCCTCCATGAGCTTGAAGCCCCATTGCGAAATCACCACTTAACCGGGCCAAGAATGTTATGAAATGTTCGAGCGCTTTTACTGCGGATTGGTCTGTTCCCGAAATGGCGGCCTGCAGAACATCTTCGGGCGTTTTCAGTTTAGGGGTTCCCGATATAATTTTATAAAGCAAATGCAGACCAGGGCCCGTGAGCACCCATTCAACTTCACAGAACTCGCCCACACCAACCATTGCATCGCGCAGGGCCATTTCTTCCTTGGTGACGACTGGCAGAGTGATTTGCCCTCCCTCCCCTGGTAAAGCCATCCAGCCACCTTGCGGTAGCGGGGCCAACATGGCCATGCCCAAACCTGTTCCGGGGCCGAGCACAACTTTCATTGCATTTTCTTTGGGCGCTGTACCGCCAATTTGCGCCAAGTCTTCGGCAGCAATATGCGGCAAAGCCAAAGCTAGCGCTTCATAATCATTGAGAAGGCGAAAATGCGCGGCGTTGGTTGCCGCTTTCAGCGAAGCAAGGCTAAAACTCCAATCACGATTGGTAAGACGGATTATCTCCCGGTCAACAGGGGCGGCCACGGCAACAGCTGCAGAACGAAGGGCTGTTACACCCTGCCCCTTCAAATAATGATTTGCTGCATCTTCCAGCCCTGCAAACCCATCATTTTTTACGGCTTCAACGCGCGTGACTGCACGGGAACCTTTTTCAACCAAGCCAAAGCGGGAATTTGTTCCGCCAATGTCGCCAACTAACGCTAATTCTGTCATGTTTTTCCTCGTTTCATTTTCTGCCACATGTCTTGGAAAAGGGCAACCCGAAGCTGGACTGTTTATGCACATGCGGCTAGGAGAAGCCATTCCACAAAGGCCTTATTCGTGATCCTCGATATTGAAACAGAAGCTGCCCGTAGACGTACATTTGCGATTATCTCGCATCCTGATGCTGGTAAAACCACACTGACCGAGAAGCTGCTGCTTTTTGGCGGCGCCATTCAGCTTGCGGGGCAAGTGCGCGCCAAGGGCGACCGCAGACGCACCCGCTCGGACTGGATGTCAATTGAACGGGCGCGTGGCATTTCCGTGGTGACCTCGGTGATGACATTTGAATACAATAACTGTGTGTTCAATTTGCTTGATACGCCGGGCCATGAAGACTTCTCGGAAGATACTTACCGGACGCTCACCGCAGTTGATGCTGCAGTGATGGTGATTGACGGTGCCAAGGGAATCGAAGACCGCACACGAAAGCTGTTTGAAATTTGCCGTATGCGCGACATTCCAATCATCACTTTTATCAACAAGTTTGACCGCGAAGCGCAAGAGCCATTGAACCTGCTTGATGAGATTGAGAAGGGCCTGGCTTTGACTGTCGTACCTATGGTCTGGCCCATTGGTATCGGCAAGACTTTTGCTGGCACTTATGATTTGATCAACCATCGTATTCGCCGCATTGATGGAGATCCTGCTGGTGAAAATGTTTCGGGGCCTGATGATCCGGCGATTGATAAATTATTGCCCCCTGCTGCCGCAGCTCATTTTCGCGAAGAATTAACGCTGCAACAAATGGCTGGCCATGCCTTTGATCGGAACTCGTTTCTAGAAGGCCATCTTTCACCGGTCTATTTTGGATCTGCCATCAAGAATTTCGGTGTTCGTGATTTGCTTGACGCTTTGATTGCTTATGCACCTCCACCGCGCGACCAGAAATCACGCCAACGCGTGGTGAAAGCGGTTGAGCCAAAACTCACTGGTGTGGTGTTTAAGATTCAAGCGAATATGGATCCAAACCACCGTGACCGTATTGCATTTATGCGGGTTGCATCAGGAAAATTAACTCGTGGAATGCGTGTCAAAATCGTGCGCACTGGCAAGTCTCTGGCGCTCAACGCGCCACAATTTTTCTTTGCGCAAGATCGCTCACTTGCTGAAGAAGCTTTCGCAGGCGATGTGGTTGGCATTCCCAATCATGGCGTGTTGCGCATCGGCGACACGCTAACAGAAGGCGAAGATTTAGTGTTCACGGGTGTGCCGAGCTTTGCACCAGAAATTTTGCGCCGCGTTCGTTTGGGAGATCCGATGAAAGCCAAGAAGCTCAAAAGCGCTCTGGAAGAACTTGCTGAGGAAGGCGTTGTGCAGTTGTTTACGCCCATTGATGGTTCAGGGGCTATTGTTGGCGTGGTTGGTGCATTGCAACTTGATGTTTTGGCTGATCGCTTAAAGAATGAATACACCGTGCCTGTAGAATTTGAAACGACGAGATTTGAGATATTGCGTTGGATATTCTGTGCTGATGCAAAAATTATGGACGGCTTTCAAGATGCCAATCGTTCCGCCATTGCCCATGATCTTGATGGTGCGCCTGTGTTCATGTCATCATCTGCTTTCAACTTGAATTATGCTCTGGAACGCGCACCCGGCATTAAAGCCGAAACGATCAAGGAAATTCACACATGAACCTTCCTTATGATTTTGATTTTTTGCACCTGTCGGCCGTCGCCATGGTATTTCTAATGTGGTGGCTGTATGGGCCTATCTTGCGCTTGCTGGGACGCGGCACATTGAATGCGCAATTGCATGTGGTGCGCATAAAGTGGATGCGTATGTTGATGCATTCGAAGCGCGAAAGCCGCGTTTTTGATGCTATTTTGCTCGGACAAGTTTCCAATGCCATGTCGTTTTTTGGATCGGGATCATTAATCGTATTGGCGGGACTTGTAGGCACATTAGCGAGTATCAACCATGTTCATGCATCGCTGACGCAAATGGCGTTTTTCCCGCCGATCAGTTTGGCTCTATTCACGGTGAATTTCACCGCCATTACCATTATCATGGCAATCAGCTTTTTTTCACTCACCTACGCTTTGCGCAAGTTGGCCTATACACTCGCGATGATTGGGGCACTCGATGAAGCTCCTGCCGCAACGCCGCAAGCGCAGGTGATGGTTTCCCAAGTGGCTACGGTTTTAACTGAATCATTGAAGAGCATGAACAATGGCACGCGCGGATTCTATTTTGCTGTGGCAGGCCTGTTTCTATTCGCCGGGCCTTGGGTGTCAATTGTTATGACTTTGGGGTTGAGCCTGTTGCTCTATTATCGGCAAGGGCTTTCAACTGAAGCGCTAGCAATTGAGCGTTATGTTAATGCGATGATTGAAGAAGGCATAGAAGGTTAGCTATTTTTATGTTGACGCTATTCGTGCCAATTTCTCAATTTCATCCCATTTGCCCTCACTCACTAAACTCTTCGGTGCCATCCATGAACCGCCAATGGTGATGACATTGCTGAGTTTTAAATAGGATGGCGCAAGTTCTGGTGTGATGCCGCCTGTCGGGCAGAATTTTATTTGTGGCAAGGGTGATGCAAGCGACGACAAATATTTGGTGCCGCCAGCAGGTTCAGCGGGAAAGAATTTTTGAATCGTGTAGCCCCATTCCAACAGCGCCATGCATTCCGATGCGGTAACGCCACCCGGCAAAAGTGCAATGTCGAAATCTTCGGCAGAGCCCAGAAGCTTTCCTGTGGCACCCGGGGAAACAGCAAAGGCTAGTTCCAGTTTGGCGCAGGCGCGGAGTTGTTGTGGAGTGAGAACGGTGCCAGCCCCAACAATGGCACCTTCAACCTCGGCCTTAATCGCTTTCATGCAATCAAGCGCCACATCTGTGCGCAAGGTGATTTCCAGAACCGGTAAGCCACCCTTCACTAAAGCCCGGGCCAGCGGCACTGCGTCTTTCAAATTTTCGATCACCATAACAGGCACGACGGGTGCGCGCTTCAATGCCGCTTCCAAACCTTTTTGCAAATCTTTGCTCATTTAGATATTCCCAAAAATTGATGCGCCTTGATCGGCGCGGCCCGCGAGGTTTCTGAAGGCCGCAAAGAGTTCGCGGCCAGTGCCTTCTTCGTTCTCGGTCGTGTCTTTGGTGGCGAGTGGACGCGCCGCAAATTCCTTAGCATCCACCAAAACCTCCATCGTGCCTTTTGTTGCATCAATGCGGATGATGTCCCCATCGATGAGGCGTGCAATCGGCCCGCCATCAGCAGCTTCGGGGGTCACGTGAATAGCGGCAGGCACTTTGCCCGATGCGCCAGACATACGCCCATCGGTTACCAGCGCCACCCGGAAGCCACGTTCCTGCAACACGGCCAACGGCGGTGTCATGCGGTGCAGCTCAGGCATGCCGTTAGCTTTAGGGCCTTGGAAGCGGACGACCGCGATCACATCTTTATTGAGCTCATTGGCCTTGAAGGCCGCAGCCAAATCCTCTTGGCTGTGAAAAATTTTGCAAGGCGCTTCGATGACATGGCGATCTTCGGGGATTGAAGAAGATTTGATCACGGCACGACCCAACGGGCCTTCTAGAACATTAAG
>Ga0209069_10001874_pt1 | contig 10870 bp, 9 predicted proteins | sample Str013_2_FD_187202 | JGI IMG/M metagenome (GOLD analysis project Ga0209069, IMG submission 187202) | Freshwater sediment microbial communities in response to fracking from Pennsylvania, USA - Straight Creek_MetaG_SC_2013 (SPAdes) (version 2) | ecosystem: Environmental > Aquatic > Freshwater >...
GGCAGGCGACGGGCGACTTGATCGGGTGAGGTTGCATCAGGCTCGGCGAAAACGACGTCGAACGCGACCACCGCCACACCGTCTTGCCCGAGATTGCGCACGAGCTTGGCGACAACGGTGCGCGGCCATGGCCACTGACCGATACGCCTGATGCTTTCTTCGTCTATATCGACGTAGCGGACTTGCAGGCCGGTCGCTTCGAGCGTGTTGACGTAGGCACGCGGGTTTTGCCGCTGCAGAAAATCGAAGAGCTGCGAGCGCAGACTCTCAAAGACGTTACCGGGGTCGAACCATTGCAAAAAGATCATCACCGCGAGGACCGTCCACGGGGCAAAGCCCAACCAGCGCAGCAGGCCGGTTTGACCGGCGATCGCGACGGCGGAGTCACGCGTCGTGGCGTCTCGCTGTGCCATTCCCCTAGGGTCCCCCGACCGTCGGCCGCTTATGCGGCTGCGTGAGTCTGCGCCGGCCGCTTGAAGTCGTAAAGCCGATCCCACAGCGTGTCGAGGCGGACCAGGGCCTCGGCGAGCGGCACCGTGCCGATCTGGCCGCCGTCGTGGGTCAAAAGGCCCAATTGCTCGAGCTTGGCCAGCGCGTCCGGCACCTCAAAGTCGATGTCGATCCCGAAGGTCGCGGCGAGCCATTCCTCGATCCGCCGGTCGAGCGCCTCGGCGTCGGCGAACGGGCCTTCCTGCAACAGGAAGTGAAAGGCGAGCAGCGCTTCCTTGGTTTCCTGTTCCTCGGCGGCGCCGATCAGCGTTTCGAAGACGCCGGCGTCGTTGTTGACGTTCTTGAAGTAGATGTTGTCGGCAAGCTCCTTTTGATAGTGAAGCTTGCGGTTGGAATAATTGGAATATTGGCGAAAAATGAAGGCGCCGGCGCCAATGAGAACCGAGAGCGCGGCAACAGCCTTGGTGAACTGGTCTTGCGAGACGGCGCCCTTGAAACCGAGATAGGCGCCGGCGACGACGAGCAGCACCGAAAGTGCCGGCACGATGTTGATGAAGATCGGTACGCCGCCGAGCAGGGCCGGACCGCCCAACAGCAGCATGTCCTTGCGCTTCATCACGATGCGTACGTCCGGCAGCAGCATCGGCAGTTCGGGGCGCGAGATGTTGCGGAAATATTTGATCAGCACGGTCCCGGGTTGACTGCCGCCCGGCCTGCCGCTCGCTTGCGATGGCGCCTTTTGTTTCTTTTCGGCGACATCTTCACGCTTGAAACGGACAATCACGACAACGTCCTCGAAGACGTCGGCGATCGTCGCGACGCCGCGGCGGCCGAGAGCGTTGCGCCGCTCGATGGTTTGCGATGTTTTTCCGCGGCAGAAGATGCGCACGGATTCATAGGCCTGCATCGGCGTGCGCGTCTTGACGTCGAGCAGGGGATGCTCGCCGCCCAACGCTTGGACATCGGCCGCCGGGATCTCGACGAATGCGGCTTGCGTCATCACGTTCTCGAACGTCGAGGTGAGGTCGCGATAGGCCGCCTCGAGGTCCATGGGCTTGCGTCTGACGGGCCTCGGTCCATGCGGCGCAAACCAGGCGTGAATGTCCTTCAGCTCCGTGAGTTCTTCGTAGAAGTGGTGATGGTAATAGCTCGCGAGAAAGCCACAGAATATGCGGAAGTCGTTCTGCGACTGTCCGGGATGGCCGCTGGCGGCGAGCGCCTCGATCAGATCTTGCTTCTGGACGGGTATGAACTGATGTCGCCCGTCCACACCTGCAACGTTTTCAACGCCGTTCGCAGTCATAGAGGTTGCCCCTTCGCAAGCGGAACCGGAAGTAGAGGAAAGACGGTTAAGCCCCCATCGCAGGCCATTTTTTCACGCTCTGCGAACGATGCAAGGGCAATGGTGTGCGTGCCGTCCCTTTAATGTGCGGCCTGCCTCGCGGTTCACCATCGCGTTGACCTCACCTTGCCCCGATTCTGAGCCGCGTGCACACTTGCCGCCGGTGCGAATCCCAATTGGCGAAGCGGGCGCCAATCGGTTGATCGGCAATGCGGGGCGGCGTTGGAATGACACGCGAGGGTGAGGCAGACGCGTGGCTTGAGGCTGTGCAGGACGCCACGACCTTGGTGTTGAAGGCCAAGGGCGATTGGATCGTCGCCCACGCCGACTCTGCCGACAAAGCCCTCCAGCAGGTGGATGTTCGCGGCCGCCGGTCCGTCATCTTCGATCTGGCGGGGATCGGCAAGCTCGACACAACCGGTGCGTGGTTGCTCCATCGCGCACAACGTCTGTTTCAAGGCCAGGGCGCCAGCGCCACCTATATCGGCGCCAACGCCGCGCAGGCGACGCTGCTCGACGCGGTAACAAAGGGCGATCGGCCCACGGCCCATCACCCGCCTCCGGGCCATCCAATCATGGTTATCGTCGAGCGCATGGGGCGAACGCTCGAGGACATCGGCATGACGTTGCGCGATGCGACGGCGTTTTTCGGCCTCGTGCTCGAAACGCTCGGCAAGACGATCCTCAATCCGCGGCGTCTGCGTCTCACCTCGACCGTCTATCACATGGAACAGGCGGGGCTCGACGCGGTACCGATCGTCAGCTTGATCTCGTTTCTGATCGGCGCGGTTCTGGCGTTTCAGGGCGCGCAGCAATTGCGCAAATTCGGCGGCGAGGTATTCACGGTCAACCTCGTCGCCATCTCGTTCCTGCGCGAGGTCGGCATCTTGTTGACGGCGATCATGGTCGCCGGCCGCTCGGGAAGCGCGTTCGCGGCGCAAATCGGGTCGATGAAGGTGCGCGAAGAAATCGACGCGATGCGCACGCTCGGTCTCGATCCGGCCGAAGTCCTGGTTCTACCGCGCGTCATCGCCTTGATCGTCATGATGCCGCTGCTGGGCTTTATCGCCGCCTTCATGGGGTTGTCGGGCGGCGGCCTCGTGGTGTTGCTCAATCTCGGCATGTCGCCGGAGATGTACATCCAGCGGCTCTATGACGCCCTCGATTTCTGGGATGTTTTCACCGGCGTGATCAAAGCACCGGTGTTCGGCCTGCTGATCGCGGTGATCGGTTGCTTCGAGGGCATGAAGGTGGAGGGCAGTGCGGAGTCCGTCGGCCAGCGCACCACCGCGTCCGTTGTCGAGGGTATCTTCACCGTCATCGTCGTCGACGCCTTTTTCTCGATCCTCTTCATCCAGTTGGGGGTCTGAGGTGCACGACGACGTCATCATTTCGGTGCGCGATCTCAAGACGCAGTTCGCCGACCAGGTCGTTCACGAGCATCTCGATCTCGACATTCACGCGGGCGAAGTACTTGCCATTGTCGGCGGCTCGGGCACGGGCAAGTCCGTATTGCTACGAACGATCCTGGGCCTCAACCCGCCTGTCGCCGGCAGTATCGAAATATTCGGCAAGCTGCGAAGCCAGATGACTCCGGAGGACGCGCATGCAGTCGAGCGGCGCTGGGGCGTTCTATTTCAGGACGGCGCGCTCTTTTCCTCGCTGACGGTCACGCAAAACATTCAGGTGCCGCTCAAAGAGCACCTCAAGCTGCCGGTGCAGTTGATGAACGAAATCGCCGCGCTAAAGATCGCGTTGGTCGGTTTGCCGGCGGAAGCTGGCCCCAAATATCCATCGGAACTTTCGGGCGGTATGCGCAAGCGGGCGGGCCTTGCTCGGGCGTTGGCCCTTGATCCCGAGATTGTCTTCTTGGACGAGCCCACGGCCGGTCTCGACCCGATCGGGGCGTCGGCCTTCGACGAATTGATCAAGAACCTACAGGCAACGCTGGGTCTGACGGTATTCATGGTGACCCACGACCTCGATAGTCTCTATGCGATCTGCGATCGGATCGCGGTCTTGGCGGACAAGCGAGTGATTGTCACCGGTCCGATCTCGGAAATGCTGAAACAGGAACAGCCTTGGATTAAGGAATACTTCCATGGGCCGCGCGGGCGGGCCGCCATGGCTGCAAAGTCGACGCCGCCCCGGTCTTGAGTTCGAAGGAGTCGCCTGATGGAAACGCGCGCGCATCATTTGGTCATCGGCAGTTTTGCCGTCGGCATCACGCTGGCGCTGGTGATGTTTCTGTTGTGGATCGGCAAGGTCGAGCTGAACCGCGAGTATCAGTATTACGATCTCGTCTTCACCGGCTCGGTCTCCGGCCTCTCGGTCGCCGGCGACGTCCTCTACAACGGCATCAAGGTCGGCGAGATCACCAAGATCGATCTCGATCCCGACAACCCCGATCATGTATTGGTCCGCGCGCGCGTGCGCAAGGACACACCGGTCAAGACCGACTCGGTCGCCAGCATGGACAGTCAAGGCCTGACCGGCGTCGCCTCCATTCTGATCTCAGGCGGCACCGAGAAAGCCGGGCCGCTCACCGCCGTCGACAACCAGCCATACCCGATCATCAAGACCAAGAAGTCGACGTTCCAGGAATTGTTCGCGGGTACGCCAGAGCTCATTAATCGCGGCAACAAACTGCTCGAACGCGCCAGCCAGTTCTTGAGCGACGACAATCAGAAAGTCTTTGCCGACACGCTCAACGACATCCATCGCTTGACCAAGAACTTGGCCAATGCCTCCGAACGGCTCGACTCGATCACCGCCAACGTCGACGAGCTGTCGAAGAACGCGAATGTGTTGATCAAGGGCGACGCGCGGCAAACATTCGCCGATGTGCGCGGCGTCGTCGGCGACATACGGCAGGTGATGACCGATGCGCGGGGCCCGCTGCGCGATTTCGCCCGCGCGGGATTGCCTGAGCTGCTGTTGTTGATCAGCGACGCGCGGCAAATGATCGGCACCATCGATCGCGCTGCGCAACGTTTCGAAAGCAGCCCGTCGTCGATCTTGTTCGGCGACAAGGCATCCGAATACAACCCGGGAGGCAAGTGATGCGCGGGCGTCGACATAATCGGTTTGCCGGCTTGGGGCTCGTCCTCACGCTGGCGCTCTCGGCGTGTAGCCTGCCTCAGTTCGGCGGCCCGGCGCCCGACCTCTATACGCTCAGTCCGAAGAGCACGTTCGCGACCGAGCTGCCGCAAGTCGCCTGGCAACTCGTCGTGGAAGAACCGTCGGCGGCCAAAGGCATCGATACCGACCGGATCGCGATTGCGCCGACGCCGCTCGAGGTGAAGTACTTCCCGAACTCGCGTTGGGCCGACAGAGCGCCGAAGATGGTGCAGACACTGATGATCCAATCGTTCGAGAACGCAAAGAAGATCGTCTCGGTCGGACGCCAATCGCTGGGCCTACGCTCGGACTTCGTGTTGAAGACCGAATTGCGGGAATTTCAGGCCGAAAAGGGCGAGGACGGGTCGACGACGGTGCGCGTGCGGTTGAACTTGAAGCTGGTTCGCCCCTCGCTCGGCCAGATCGTCGCGTCACAGAGCTTCGAGTCGGTGAAACCGGCGGCGACCGAAGGGATCAACGATATCGTCGCGGCGTTCGACGATGCGGTCGGCGCCGTGCTCAAGCGCTCGGTTGCGTGGACGCTGGTCGAAGGTCAGAAGGCTAAACCGGCGAGCGATGACCGCTAACCCAGCCTTCCGATCGAAGACGCCAACATGACGTAGACCTTCCCGGTCTGCGACGTCAGATAGGTCTCAGCCAAGACGTTCTCGCGGTCGCGTCCGGCCGTTTCTTCCATGAGCACCTCGAACTGCTCGATGTAGCGGTCGACGGTTTCGCGGAAGTCGCTGTCTTCGCGATATTTGCGTCCGATGCGTTCGGTCTGTTCGCGCCCTAAGACGCTGACCAGTCGCCTGGCGAAGACGTTGCGCTCGCCGTTGCGGTAGCGGCGCAAGAGGTCGAGCGGCGGATCGTCCTCGAGGAAGCGGTCGAGATCGATCGCCATGGCCTGCAGCGTTTCGATCACGTGGCGCGACGAGGTGTGATAACCGTCTGACGCGGGCTGCGCGGTGTTGGTGCGAGCCGGACCGTAATCGCGTTCCTCGGCCGCCGCGAGCAAAGACTTGATGTCCCAATCGCCGCTGCGCTCGGGGCGTGACGGCGGCGCCTCGGGCATGTCCTGGCCGAAGCGGACAAAGCGCTTCGCTAAGCCAAACCAGCCGCGCGGCTCGAGTGTCGGATCGGGCGGCGCGTATTGACCGGCGCGTTGCGGCAAATGGCTGGGCGGCGGGGGTACGTTGAACTGCGATGCCGGCGGCACACTAAAGCTCGGAATGGTCTGCGCGGCCGGTTGTGCAGCCGGCGGCGGCGGCGCGGCACGGCTGCCGTCGAGCGATTGCAGCTTGTCGAAGGCCTGGGAGACGCGGGACGAGAGATCGGTCACGGTCGAGGCCTGCTGGTCGAGCATCGCGCGCAAATGCTGGGTGTGGATCGCGGCCTCCGCCGGAAGCTCCTGAAGGACCTTGCCCAGACGGGCGATCGTGCCCTCGACCTGGAGCGAGGCGCCGGTCGCGGTTTCACGCAACTGGGTAAGGACCGAGCCCAAGCGGCCGGCTGCTTCGAAGGAGTTGTCACCCAGATTGCGTATCGATTGCACCGCCTGTTCCAGACCGCCCGTCGTCATCTCGGTGGAGGTCCGCAGTTTGTCCGCCTCGCGCGTGAACAGCGAGGTCGTCTCGGTGATGCGCTGGGCCATGATGGCGGCCGCTTGATCGAGGCGGCGAACGCCGTCGACCGTGAAGGCATCGAGGCGCTTGGCTTCTTCTCCCAAGACCAGAATCAGTTTTCCCATGCCGTCGCGCTGGCTTTCGACGGCGCGTGCCATGTGGTCGTTCTCGACCTTGAGGCGGTCGATCGTCTCGGCGAGCGCGGCGCGCTGGCGTTCGTGACGGGCGACGACTTGCTCGGAGCGGGCCGCGGCCGCTTCCGACGCCGCGTCGAGGCGCTGTGCCTGACGCTCTATTTCTTTGGCCGTTTCCGACGCCTTGACGGCGGCGGTCGTCGCCGACGTCTTGAGCACTTCGATAAGACCGACAATCGAGCTTTGCTCGTGCTCCAAACTTTCACTGGCGACGCGCGCTGCCGCGCGTGCTTCGTTGAGGCGCGCGGTCAAGGTGTCGGAGACCGACATCACCGCGCCGTCGAGTGCCGCCGAGAATTGCGCGAGTTTGTCCCGTTCGGCGCCCAGGCGCGTGGCCGCGCGATCGACACGCTCTTGCGCTGCATTCGCAGACTTTTCGAGCGATGCGAGGCGATCGTTCGTCGACACCTCGATCATCGTCATTCGGCCGAGGGCTGCTTCGAGGGCGGCGTTGAAAACGTCGACCTCGCGACGCACCGCGCGGCCGAGGCGTATAAGGCCCTTGGCCGCGTGTTCTTCAGGTTCAAGGAGGGATGCGGCCGCGGTCGCCAGAGTTACGGACTGCTGACGCATAATCCGCGCCTCGCGAGCCAGGAATGCCGCGAACCACGACAGAGCGACCGGAACGATGGCGACGGCCCCGATCAGGCCCCACCACGGCGGCGCAATCAGGCGAATGCCTTCCAAGCCAAGGAAGCCGGCCAAATAGGCGCCAAGCCCGCCCAGCCAAAACAGCGTGAAGATGCCGGCGAGCAATAGGGCCATGCCGCCGGACGGCTTGACCGGCGGCGGGGCAATCCGCCGGCGCTCGGTAATTGCCTCCCCTTGCGCCCGCGCTTCGGCCGCCGCGGACAGTTCGACCACCTCCCCCGGAGCGTGTGTCTGGAGGATGCGGATGTTCGACGGCTCGATGCGTTCCATCGGATGCGTCCTGGTTGCTGCCGAAGTGCCGGCCGGACGTTTTACGGCGCGTTAACCAAAATGTTACCATTTCCTACAGTCGGCTGCACGCATGAAGATCGGGTGACGGTCCCTCCTTTTGTGGATCAGGCGATCGTGCCAAGCGGCTTGTTCTTCAGACACGCCATGGAGTTAGCCCGGTTGTGTCCTTCGCCTGTGATTCGCCTGGACGGGTTGAGGACGGCGTCCGCGGCAACTTGCCCTCCGAATTTAGCCGCGCCCTCGCGAGTCTGATTCGCCACAGTCGAGGTCCAATTGACTGGCTCCATCGTTCTCCGCGCTGACATGGCTAAGGGCGCGTTAAGGATCTGGTTGTGTGTTGAGGCATAGAGTTCGTGCTCGAAACCCGCGCCGGAGCCGTCGAAATGCCCGCCAAACATCAAGCCGTCGATTATGCCCATCTCGGCGTTCAGGCCGCGGGCGACAAAACGGTCATGCGCGAGGTGCTGGCGCTCTTCATCACACATTGCGAACAGGTCTTGGCCGAACTCGCGCAAGCCGAAGACGCGAAGACCTGGAAGTTGTGGACGCACACTTTGAAGGGGTCGGCACGCGGCATTGGGGCGTTTGCCGTGGCCGACGCGGCGGCGGAGGCCGAATCCCATTCACTCGACAAGGACAAGCTCGTTCCGTTGGCGCAGGCGTTCACGGAAGCGAGAGCGTTTATCGGCAGCCATCCATTGTGACAGTTGTCACTGTCGGCTCCGCTCGTCCTTTGTGGGGCATGACGTACGGCTAAACTGAAAGCGGGCTGAAGGAGGCACGGGGCGAATGTCGTTCAAGGTCAAATTCTGGGGAACACGCGGCACGATCGCGTGCCCGGGACCTCATCATCTGGCCTTTGGCGGCAACACCAGCTGCATCGAAGTCGCCATGGGCGGACGGCGCGTGATTTTCGACTTGGGCACCGGCGTGCGCAATCTCGGAAAATGGTTCATGCGCAAGCAAGTCAAAGACGCGACCGTCCTGCTCTCTCATACGCATTGGGATCACATTCACGGTTTTCCGTTTTTTACCCCGGCGTTCGCCGAGGGCTACCGCTTCACTATCATGGCGGGACATCTCGACAACGGCTTGAAAATCGAAACCGTGCTCGCTGGGCAAATGACGCACCCGTTCTTTCCCGTACCGATCGACATCATGAAGGCACGCATCGAGTACATCGATTTTCGCGGCGGCGACAGTTTTCCGATCGGCAACAATATCCGCGTACGGACGACCGCGCTCAATCACCCCGACGGCGCCACCGGATACCGCCTGGAATATCAGGGTAAGTCGCTGTGCTACATCACCGACACGGAGCACTTGCCGGGCAAGCCCGACCAAAACATCCTGTCCCTGATCGAGGGCGCCGATCTGATGATCTACGACTCGACCTACACCGACGCCGAATTTCCGGCCAAGCGGGGCTGGGGCCATTCGACGTGGCAGGAAGGCATGCGGCTGGCGCGGGCGGCGAACGTCAAGCGCCTCGCCATCTTCCATCACGACCCGGACCATGAGGATCACTTCATGGAGGAGATCGAGGCCTCGGCCCTCGCCGCGTGGTCGGGCTCCTTCGTCTCGCGCGACAACATGCGGGTCAATTTGATTTAGCGCGTCACGAGTCCGTCGGCGGTCGCCATCATATGCGTCAATGTCCGGTCTTCGTGCGCCAGGCGCCATGAGATCAGTTTCTGCGCGTGCGCGAGGACGAGCGGCGCGAACGCAGGGTCGTCAACCAGATTGCGGAATTCGTGCGGATCGCTCTGCAAGTCGAAGAACAGAGGCGGCAGATTGGCGAAGTGCACGTATTTGTAGCGCTCGGAACGAATGACGCTTAGATTGCATTCGTCGAGCGTCAAGCCTAGGGCGCGCTCCGCGGCGTCGTCGCTGGCGTCGCGGAAATCGAACTCCCAGTGCGCTTCGCTGCGCCACGACGCAACCTTTCCGGTATTCATGAACGGTGTAAGCGAACGGCCATCGCACTGTCGCGGCGCCCGCGCGCCGATCGCCTCCAAGATAGTGGGCATGATGTCGACGTGCTCGGTGAAGGCATGAACGCGCGCGCCGCGCGTCACGTCCGCCGCCGGGCGCGGATCGCTGATGATGCACGGGACTCGATATGAGGCGTCGAAATAGCCGCCCTTGCCGAGCAGCCAGTGGTCGCCGAGCTCCTCGCCGTGATCGCTGGTGAAGATGACGAGCGTTGAGTCCCAGAGGCGCTCGCGCTTCAGATGCGCGAACAGGCGGCCCAGATTCTCGTCGACCTCGCTGATCATGGCGAAATAGACGGCGCGCAAGCGGTTGAGCTTTTTCAGGTTGCGGGGACTGCGCGAAATACCGCGCGCCAATTGAAAGGCGAGGAACGGGTGCTGTTCGCCCTCGAGGTCGAAATTCTCGCGCCGCTGCGGCGGCGGCAGGCTTTCGGGATCGTAGCGTCTGTTCCACGGCTCGGAGGCGATCCACGGCGGATGCGGCCGCAGCAGCGAAAGATGCAAGAGCCAGGGCTCGCTGCGCCTGCCGCTGACATAGTCGATCGCCTGATCGACATGCCAGGTGGTGTCGTTGTGCTCGGCGCGGATGGCGAAGGGTCGGGGATGGGCGGCGCCGTCTTCGTAGTCGGGACCGCCTTCGCGCATCCACAAGACGAAGCGTTCGTCCGTAGGCAGATCATAACCCTTGGCCTTGAGGAAATCGCCCCACGGTCCGGGATGCTCCATGCCGGTATGAGCGATCGCCGTGATGCCGGGGAGCAAGCCCTCATAGGTGTTCAAACGCGGATCGTTGGGCGAAAGATCGCGCGGATCGGGCGTTTGGTCGGTGTAGCCGATCAGCGCGGGATCATAGCCGCGCTTGCGGCTCTCGATCGCCCAGTTCGTATGACGGCGATCGAGCGGCGTGCCGTTCATGGCGACGCGATGGTTGTGCTGATAGAGGCCGGTGTGCAGCGTTGCGCGACTCGGCGAGCAGGGCGCGGTGTTGGCGAAGTGGCGCGTGAACATCACGCCCTCGCGCGCGAACGCGTCGAGATGCGGCGTCTGCACCACCGGATGAGCCAGCGCGGAAAGACAATCGCCGCGCCATTGGTCGGCTGTGATGAAGAGGATGTTTTGGACGGGCGCCATGTGCGCCAGCTTATCCGGGCTTCGTCGCATCGGCAGCGCGGTCCTTCTTGATAAGTCCGGACTGCTCAATAT
>Ga0209069_10001875_pt1 | contig 10869 bp, 11 predicted proteins | sample Str013_2_FD_187202 | JGI IMG/M metagenome (GOLD analysis project Ga0209069, IMG submission 187202) | Freshwater sediment microbial communities in response to fracking from Pennsylvania, USA - Straight Creek_MetaG_SC_2013 (SPAdes) (version 2) | ecosystem: Environmental > Aquatic > Freshwater >...
ACCAAGCAGCCGGCGGGCCCGATGTACCTGGTCGACAACCTCGACGGGTGGGTCCGCGACCACCCCGGCGTCGTCACGGCCATCGAGAAGTACGAGATCCCGGGCGGATCGGTGGCTGGCTTCGACGCACCGGGCGGAAACATCTTCTACGTCTTCGACCAGCCCGACGCGTAGGCGGGGGCAGTCCGGTACCTGACCCGACCGGTACCGGGGTACGTGTCGAAGTACGCAGAGCGCCGCGGCGATCCGTGCGGCAATGGTGACCTCACACGTCGGGGCCGTCCGGCCCGTTCGGAGGAAGCCAACCATGCGACCCACCCGCCTCATGGTGTGCGCTGCGCTCGTGGTCGCCGGCATCGTCGCCACGGCCGCGCCCGCCAGCGCGTACAACCTCACCACGCTGACCGGCGCCTCCGGCGTCCAGTGTTCCCCGGGCAAGTTCAGCTCCGGCAACGTCACGGTCGTGCTGCACCTGGGCGAGTCCAGGGCCGGTACGGCCGACCAGACCGCCATCAACGACGCGGTCTACTGGGTCAACAGCGAGATCGGCTTCGTGGGCGGCTCGACCGCGTACATCGGGTCCATGACCACCACGTACGACCCGTTCACGTTCGGCAGCTGGTTCGGTGACACGACACCGACGATCCACGTCGGCTTCAGCAGCTCCCTCGGTGAGGAGATCGGCGGGCAGACAAAGCGTGGTCCGTTCACCGTCTCGGCCTGCACCTACAACGAGGCGCAGATCGTGCTGCCGGACGTGGTCGCCCGGACGTGGGACTTCGGCACTCCCGGCTGGGACTACTTCCAGGCCACCGAGACCGGCGCCAGCAGCAAGCTGTGGTTCCGCCCGGTGTACCTGCACGAACTGCTGCACGCCTTCGGCCTGGAGCACACCTCCACCGACTACGCGAACATGAACTACGGGATCAAGCCGTGGGCCAACCGGCCCGCGAACGACATGATGAAGCCGCTGCCCGATGACGTGAAGGCGCTGATCATCCAGATGTGGCCGGCCGACTCCGTCGATCGTGCCTTGCAGATCGCGTGGCGAGAGTCGAACTACCGCAACGACGTCTACAACGGAAGTTGCTGCTACGGCGTGTTCCAGATCAACGCCAAATCTCATCAAGGTCGGCTACGTGCGCGCGGGTTGACGACATCGGCGTTGCTCGACCCCAAGGTCAACATCGAGATCGCGCTCGAGATCTTCCAGGAGCAGGGTTGGGGACCATGGGGCGGATGACGGGACGCCGCCCGGCGCGATGAAGAGCACGTTGGCGCTACAGGCGCTGGCGCGCGCCGGCGTCGACCACGAGGTCCTCACCTACGACGCCGAGGTTTCTGACGTCGGCTACGGCCGCGCCGCCGCCGACGCACTTGGGCTCGCCGAAGCGTCGGTGTTCAAGACGCTCGTCGCCATGGTCGACGGGCGAGCAGCCGTTGCTGTCGTGCCCGTCACCGGGCAAGTGGCGTTGAAGGCGTTCGCGGCCGCGTTGGGAGCAAAGCGCGCCGAGATGGCCGATGTCGCCGTGGCCGAGCGACTCACCGGTTACGTCGTCGGTGGCATCAGCCCGCTCGGCCAGAAACGCCGGCTGCCGACGGTGATCGACGCGTCGGCGTTGGGCATCGATCGCATCTACGTCAGCGGCGGGCGACGAGGCCTGGAGATCGGCCTCGCGCCCGCTGATCTGGTGCGCCTCGCCGAGGCGGTCGTAGCGCCGATCGTGGCGTGAGCACGAACCTCGGCGGGGCGACTTGGTCGATGAATCCGGGTTTCGATCGCTCGGTGGCACGTTCTAGGATGTCGGGGCCCTGCGCTGGTAGCTCAATGGATAGAGCTTTTGACTACGGATCAAAAGGTTGGGGGTTCGAGTCCCTCCCAGCGCGCTGAAGTGGTGAACGGCCGAAATGGCCGCTGACCTGGGATTTTAGGGCAATCGCTCGCCTTCCAAATGTGGGGGCTCGGCCCGAGTCCAGTCACCATCCCAAGTCCAACCCAAGTAGGGCTGCGCTTCGGGGTTAGTGAACGAAAACTGCGACCCACCTGGTGCAACGTTGAAGGGCTCGCTGCGCGAACGCGCCCCCGGCGGGCCGCTTCGGCGGACCGCTGAGAATCGAGCGTGGGTGCTCGCGAGAGCGTTGAGCGCAGAAGTGCAGCGAAGGGCGCCGTCGAGGCTGTCACGCGCCGGCGTCGAACGCTTTGGCGACCATCACTTCGGTGGCTTTGACGATCAGTACGACTTCGTCGCCGGGCGCGATGTCGAGGTCGTCGCTTGCTTCTTGCGTGATCGCGGCCGTCAATCGCTGACCGTCACCGAGCACTGCTTTGATGCTCGCCATCAGCTCGCCGCGTCTGACCGCGACGACGCGGCCGCGGAGCTGGTTACGGGCGCTGAGGCGCATCTCCGGCTTGCTCAGTTCGGATCGGTCGACCGGATGCAACGCCTGGTCGAGGAACCGCCGCACCGCACGAGCGTGCTCGCGCCTCCAGACATCAACGAGGTCCGTCTCGTGGCCCTTCGTCAACGCGTCGATGGCCGGGTCGAAGACCTCGAGCTGAGCGGCGAGCAGGTCGGTGTTGTCGAGACCGGCGCGGTCGCGCAAGATGACCTTCGCCAGCAGTTCGGTGCGGACCTCGCGCAGGTGTTGTACCGGGGTGTCTAGCCACGCCCGCGATGCTCGACGACCGGCGGCCGTCGCCGAGAGCACGGCACGTTCGCGCCCATGGCCGATCTGTGCCTTCCGGGCGACCATGGCCTTGTCGACCAACCCGTCGACGGCGCGGTAGGTGAGCGGCCTTGTCAGCGTCCACACCCGGCCGATCTCGCCATCAGGAGCGAGCAGCGTCCCGATTGCCCAACCGTGGGAGACGTCTTGGGCGACGAGGGCAAGGCAGACGTGTTCGGCAACCGACAGTGCTGATTGCGCCGACGCGGCGCGATCCCGAGCGCGGGGACGCGAACCGCTGACCGACACGTTGCCGAGCGTAGCGAAGTTGCACCGTCGACCATACTCAGGTCCTGACTGAGCACTAGTGAGCAGCTGACTAGTGTGAGCGCTCATGAAGCGACCACCCCGTCTCTCCGTCGTCCCGCTCACCCTCCTTGCGCTCGTCGCCGGCGCCTGCGGGAGCTCCAGCTCCAAGGGCTCGTCGCCGACCACCGTCGCGACCAACGCGACACCAGCCACCACGGTTGCGCCGGCCACGACGGCCGCACCTACGACCGCGGCAGCACCGACAACGACTGCCGCGCCGACCACGACGTTGCCGGCGTTGAAGGGCGACATCACCGTGTTCGCCGCAGCGTCGTTGACCGACTCGTTCAAAGAGGTCGGCGACGCGTTCACGACGGCCAACCCCGGGGCGAAGGTGACGTTCACGTTCGACGCTTCGTCGGCGCTCGTCACCCAGATCACACAAGGCGCACCGGCCGACCTGTTCGCATCGGCGGACACCGCCAACATGGACAAGTTGACCGGAGCGACCCTCAACGGTTCGACGCCAGTCACGTTCGCGACCAACCTGTTGTCGATCATCGTCGCACCGGGCAACCCGAAGGGCATCACGGGTGAGGCCGATCTGGCCAAAGCCGATCTCAAGGTCGTGCTCTGCGACCCGTCGGTGCCGTGCGGCAAGTACGCCAAGCAGAGCCTCGACACCGCCAAGGTCACCGTCACCCCGGCCAGCTTGGAGCAGAACGTGAAAGGTGTCGTCACCAAGGTCACCGCCGGCGAGGCCGACGCCGGCATCGTCTACACGACCGACGTCAAGGCGGCCGGCGCCAAGGCCGCCGGCGTCGCGATCACCACCGAGGTGAACGTCGTCGCCAAGTACCCCATCGCCAGCACCAAAGTCTCGACCCATCAAGACGTCGACGCTGCCTTCGTCGCGTTCCTGACGAGCGCCGACGGGCAAGCGATCCTGGCGAAGTACGGCTTCGGCAAACCGTGACTGTCGCCGCCCCGGCACGCGCCACCGCCTCTCGCCGACGGGTGGGTGGTGAGCGCCTGCCGGGACTCGTCCTCGTCATCGCCGTCATCGGGATCGCGTTCTTCGCCCTACCGTTCATCGGCTTGTTGTGGAAGGTGCCGTGGTCGGGGGCGTGGACGATCCTGACGGCGTCGGGGTCGCGCCAGGCGCTGCGACTGTCGCTGCTGTGCTCGGCGTGGGCGACGGTGCTCGCGCTCGTGTTCGGCGTGCCGATCGCCTGGCTCCTCGCCCGCGTTCCGTTCCCCGGCCGAGGTCTCGCCCGTGCCCTGTGCACCTTGTCGATGGTGCTGCCGCCGGTCGTTGCCGGCGTGGCGCTGTTCTACGCGCTCGGCCGTCGCGGTCTCGTCGGCCAGTACCTCGACCGTTGGTTCGGGATCACGCTTCCGTTCACCACCGCCGGTGTCGTCGTCGCTCAGACGTTCGTCGCCATGCCGTTCCTCGTCCTCACCGTCGAAGCGGCGTTCCGTCAGCAAGACATCCGCTTCGAAGAAGCAGCCCGCACGTTGGGCGCGTCGCGCTGGTGCGTGTTCCGTCGCGTCACCCTGCCCGCAATCCGTCCTGGCCTCGTCGCCGGCGCGGTCTTGGCGTGGGCGCGAGCACTCGGCGAATTCGGTGCCACGATCACGTTTGCCGGTAACTTCCCCGGCCGTACCCAGACCATGCCTCTCGCCATCTACCTCGCCAACGAGACCAACCCCGAGGAAGCGCTCGTGTTGAGCCTCGTCCTCGTAACCGTGTCGTTCGTCGTGCTCGTCGCCTTGCGCGACCGGTACCTCGGCGGGCGCAACGCGCCCGCGGCGTGACGCTCGACGCCCACCTTTGTCGCGTCCTCGGCGCGCTCGACCTCGACGTCGCGCTCGCCGTCAACGCGGGCGAAGTCGTGGCGTTGCTCGGCCCCAACGGCGCCGGCAAGACGACAGTGCTCCGCTGCCTCGCCGGTCTCCTTCCCATCGACCGCGGCCACGTACGTCTCGACGGCGTCGTCCTCGACGATCCGGCCGACGACGTGTTCATCCGTCCCGAACAGCGACCGGTCGGTGTCGTCTTCCAGGACTACCTGCTGTTCCCCCACCTGTCGGCGTTGGAGAACGTCGCGTTCGGTCTGCGCGCCAAGCGCGTCGCTACCCGTGAAGCTCGGGCGATGGCGGAAGCGTGGCTCGAACGCGTCGGGCTCGCCGACCACGCCGATCACCGACCAAGCGCCCTGTCGGGCGGGCAGGCCCAACGCGTCGCCCTCGCACGGGCGATGGCGACCGAACCGCGCCTGCTGCTGCTCGACGAACCATTGGCCGCTCTCGATGCCGGGACCCGCGGCGATGTGCGCCGCGAGCTGCGCCGCCAACTCGAGACCTTCGACGGTGTTGGCATGCTCATCACCCACGACCCCGTCGACGCCTACGCCCTCGCCGATCGCGTCGTCATCATCGAAGCAGGCCGCATCGTGCAGCAAGGCACCCTGCCCGAGGTCACCGCGCAACCACGATCGCGCTACATCGCCGACCTCGTCGGCGTCAACCTCGTCACCGGCGCGGCCGACGACGACGGAGGCCTGACGACGCGCACCGGCGGCCGCATCGTGTCCGCCGACCCGGTCCACGGCGACGTCTTCGCCGTCATCCAACCGCACGCCGTTGCCATTTACCACACGCCTCCCGACGGCAGCCCCCGCAACGTGTGGCCGTGCACAGTCGCCGACATCGACCGCCACACCGACCGCGTCCGCGTCCGCCTCGACGGACCAGTGCCGCTCGTTGCCGAGATCACCGTCGCCGCGCTCCACTCGCTCGGCCTCCATCCCGGCGACCACGTGTGGGCGACCGTCAAAGCGACCGAGGTGACCACCTACCCGGCCTGAACGATCGGGCGCGATCTAGGCGAACCCGGCCAGGACGCGTCGCCAGGTGTGCATCATCGCGTCGCCGCCGTGGCCTTCGTCGTCGACCACGATGAGATGGCTGCCGGGCCACGCCTGGTGGATGCGCCACGGCGCATCGAGTGGGCTGCTGACATCGGCACGCGGCCTGACGCTGTTGTCTAAGCGGGCATGGCGTTGTTGATCGCCTGCGCGACGCCGGCGTCGCCGCTCTTGACGTAACCGAGCGCCTCGACGATCTGTCCGTCTCGCATGCGCATGATGTTCACACCGCGAACGCTGTCGGCAGCTGTGGGTCCGAACTGGTAGCGCCAACGTATCGTTGCTCGGTCGCCGAACACGGCGACGTCTTCGGGTTGGAACGCACCGGCCGTGTCGGCTGCGAGTGCCGCCCAGAAGGCGAGGCACGCCTGCTTACCCTCGTAGCGGGTGCCGTTCGGCGCGGGTTCGACGCTCTCCATCACGCAGTCGGGTGCGATCAACGAGTCCAGACCGGACGGGTCGTGGCGTTGGAAGGCATCGTTGAACCTGGCGATGATCGTCTCGTTGGACATCGGCTCGTTCATGTCGAGCAGGCTGCCGGAACCGGCGACGGAGATCAATACCGTCGAGTATTTGACGCTTCGGCGGCGGCGAGCATCGAGAGGATCTTGGCTTGCTCGGCTTTGGCGGCGGGTGTGCCAGTCCCGCCGCGCCCTGTGGTCCAACCCGCCAGCATCATCGCTATCGATCCACTGTCGTTCGCGCGGTGCGGGTCGGCACCGCCGGCGAGCAAGGCGCGCACCGCGGCCGAGCAGCGGTTGCGGACAGCACGATGCAGTGGCGTCACGCCGCCAGCGGCGACGGCGTTGGGATCGGCGCCCGCCTTGATCAGATACGCGACCATCTCGGCCTGTCGCCGGGGATCCCAGTGAAGCGACCCCGGCCCGCCGGTGACCGCCTCGTGGAGCGGTTCGGCACCACGGCGGTTCTTGGCGCGCACGTTGGCGCCGGCCACGACGAGCTCACGGGCGAACGCCGTGTTGTACGCGGCCGCCGCCACATGGAGGGCGGAGTGACCCGCGTACATGTAGACGCCGCAGTCGGGAAGGAAGAACTCGGTTGACGTTGCCCTCGTCGCACCCGCGGTGACGAGTTGCGTCACGGCCAACGCCGGTGTCGCCGCCAACAGCCTCGAGGCGACGTCGCCGCCGCCGGCAGAGATCGCCCGCATCAGCGCGAGCAACGCTCGATCATCGGCCACCGACGCGATCGTAGCCAGCCTCGCTCGTGGTCTCCGCTGTCGATCACCGTCACGTCCGAGCACCAACGCTGTCGCGCTCGGGCCGCGTCACGCGGTCAGGGCTGCGGGCGACGTTGCATCCATCGAGTTGGATCGTCAAGTTCGGTGTACCCGAACTTGGCGTAGAGGGCGTGAGCGTCGGCGGTAGCAAGGAACTGCCACGTCAAGTTGACGACGTCGGGATGCGTCACGATCGCACCGACCATCGCAGAACCAAGGCCGCCACCTTGATGTTCGGGAAGCACGAACACGTCGCACAACCACGCCCACGTCGCGAGATCGGTGACCATTCGAGCGAAACCAACCTGCGAACCGCTGCGGTGGTACGCGCCGATGACGAGGTGGCTGTTCTCGATAGCGCGCGCCTGCACGTCAAGCGGCCGTTGCCTGGCCCAGTACGACTGTTCCGACAGGTAGCGGTGAATCGCGACAAGATCGAGCCGGGACCGGTCGGTGCTGAGCGTGTAGTCGCCATGTACGAGCTCGACAAGTGTTGCGGTCACGGTCGCCAAGCATGTCGCACGCGGCCGGCCGGGCGCACGGCCAGCGTGGTCGAGACCGCGGCCGTCGACTTCGGAGCCATCGGAGACGCCGCCTCCTCGTACGCGGACCTCGACGGCGCCCCGTCAACCGCCGTTAGCGGCCGCGGCGAGAGCGGGGAGCGAGATGACGAAGCACGTCGTCGGGCCGTCGGCGAGCGCGATCGTGCCGTTGTGTCGGGCGACGATGTCACGGGCGATGGCCAGGCCGAGGCCGGTGCCGCCGGCGTCGCGCGCCCGCGCCTGATCGAGGCGCGCGAACCGGTCGAAGACGCGCTCGCGATCGTCGGGGGCGATGCCGGCGCCGTCGTCGGCGACCGTCAATCGCACATGCTCATCACGTTCGGCGAGCGTCACCGTCACCGTCGACGTCGCATGACGCTCTGCGTTGTCGAGCACGTTGCGCAACGCTCGACCAAGCTGCGCGCCGTCGCCCTGGACCTGCGCGGCCGAGACCTGGCGGGCATCGACGCGCACCCGGCCGTTGTCGGTCAGGCGGCGGACCTCGCGCAGCACGACGTCGTCGAGATCGACAGTGGCGTTCACGACTGTCGCCGACTCGCCATCGATGCGCGCGACGCGCAGCAGGTCGTCGACCAACTGCTGCAGTGCGATCGTCTCGCTGAGCACGCTTTGCTCCGTCGCGACTGGATCGGCAGTGGCGGGCCGAGCCAGATCGACCTCGAGCTCGCTGCGGATGCGCGTCAACGGCGTCCGCAGCTCGTGCGAGGCGTCGGCGACGAACCGTTGCTGCTTGCGCACCGCGGCCTCGAGCCGGTCGAGCGTGAGGTTCATCGTCCGGGCCAAGCGGTCGATCTCGTCGCCGGTGGCCGGCTCCTGCAACCGCCGACCGAGGTTCGTCTCGCCGATCTCGGCCATCTCGGCGCGCATCTGGTCCACCGGACGCAGCGTGCGACCCGTGAGCCACCACACGAGCACGCCGAGCAAGGCGACGAGCGGCGGCATCGTCGCCAGCAGCAACCGCGTGAGGATGCTGACGGGATCGGTGACGTGGTCGTAGTTCACGCCGACGGTGAGGTGCACAGGACCATCGGCCCGTTCGACCAATCGCGCCAGCACTCGAAACCGCTCCCGCCGACCCGGTATGTGAAGCGTGTGGAACCCGGACAGGCGCGGCCCGATCGACGCCATGCCGGCAAGGTTCGGCGAGCGCCCCACGATCGTGCCGTCGGCGGCGACGACTTGGACGAGCAAGTCCTCGTCACCGGGCAGCTCACGCGGCAGCGTGCCGTTGATGACGGCGGCAAAGGTGTCAGCCCGCTGGCTCAAGCTCTCGTCGAGGTTGTCGGTGAGCTGCGAACGCAGCACGACGACCATCACCACGGCAAGCAGCGCAAGCAACCCAGCCGAGAGCACGATGGCGAGCAGCGTGATCCGTTGACGGATGGTGCGCGGCATTCTCAGCCTCCGTCGGCGGCGAGGCGGTAGCCGGCGCCGCGCACGGTCTCGATGGCGTGGCGCCCGAACGGATCGTCGATCGCGGCGCGCAAGCGACGGATGTAGACCTCGACGATGTTCGGATCGCCGATGAAGTCGTACTGCCAAACTCCGTCGAGGATCTCGCGCTTCGACACGACATGACCAGCACGTCGAACCAAGTACTCGAGCACTTCGAACTGACGATTGGTCATCACCACTTCGACCTCGCCGCGGAACACGCGCCGCTCGACCGGATCGACGCGCAGGTCGCCCGCCGCTGCCGGCACCGGTGCCGTGCGACCGCCGCCACGCCGCAGCACGGAGCGAACGCGGGCGAGGAGCACCGGGAACGAGAACGGCTTGGTGAGGTAGTCATCGGCGCCCGAGTCGAGCGCTTCGGCCTCGTCGAGATCGCCATCCTTGGCGGTGAGCATCAGGATCGGTGTCCAGTTGCCCGCCTCCCGCAGGTCGGTGCAGATCTGGAACCCGTTGCGGCCGGGCAGCATGATGTCGAGCACGATCAGGTCGTAGCTGCCTTCAGTGGCAAGCCACAGGCCGTCGTTGCCGTCGAACGCCACCTCGACCGCGAACCCCTCCGCTTCGAGCCCGCGCTTGACGGCGGTGGCGATCTTGCGGTCGTCCTCGATGAGCAGCAGCTTCAACGCCGCCCTCCCTAGCGTTGCCCGACAGGTCGTCATTCTCGCGCCGCGGCGCGATCCGCACGCGGCCCATGCCACGCCATCTCACGTCACGTCCCGGCCAGAGCGCGTCGAACGACGACTTCGTCCTACCCGTTGCGAGCTGACTGCCGGCTGAACGGCGGCCCGTCAGCTTTGGAAGGTCCGCACCTAGCGCGCCAGCCGGCGACCTCATCAGCGCAACGAGGCGTCGTCAGCTGCTAAAGGTGAGCCATGACATCGAGCCGCAGCGACGACGTCCACCTTCCGTTCCATCCCGACCTCGTGGTCCCGCCGTTGCACGAGGTGGCGCTGAGCACGCCGAGGCGCCCCGCTGTCGACGACGTTGCCGCGGCGGCGCGCGCTGCGGTTGTAGGCGCGCTCGCAACCGAGGTCGTCGCCGGCATGACCGTCGCCGTCGGTGCCGGCAGCCGCGGCCTCACCGGCCGGGTCGAGCTGTTGCAAGGTGCGATACGCGCGCTGCGCGATCTTGGTGCGGAACCATTCGTCGTTCCGGCGATGGGCAGCCACGGTGGCGGCACGGCCGATGGCCAGCGCGACATGCTCCGCCACCTCGGCGTGACCGAGGACAGCGTTGGTTGCGAGATCCGCGCGACGATGGAGACGGAAGAAGTCGCCCGCACCGCGGCGGGGATGCCGCTGTACCTCGACAAGTACGCGGCCGGCGCCGATCGCATCCTGCCCGTCAACCGCATCAAGCCGCACACGTGCTTCAAGGGACCGATCGAAAGCGGCCTGACGAAGATGGCCGTCGTCGGCTTCGGCAAGCAGCCAGGCGCGGCGCAGATCCACTCATGCGGCCCGGTCGAGATGCGTGATCGACTCGTCGATGGCATTGCCGCGCTGCGAGCGACAGGACGCGTTCTCGGTGGTGTCGGGACGTTTCGCCGACACCTGGGGACGCGGCCCCCTTATCGGCGTTGGTGCGGTGGTGCTCGTGGTTTCATGCCTCACCGCGACCCTGTCGACCGAGGTGGCGCCTCTGGCCTTCGCCTTGTTCCTGCTCGGGCTTGGGTGGAACTTCTGCTACGTGGGGGGATCGACAC
>Ga0209069_10001876_pt1 | contig 10864 bp, 11 predicted proteins | sample Str013_2_FD_187202 | JGI IMG/M metagenome (GOLD analysis project Ga0209069, IMG submission 187202) | Freshwater sediment microbial communities in response to fracking from Pennsylvania, USA - Straight Creek_MetaG_SC_2013 (SPAdes) (version 2) | ecosystem: Environmental > Aquatic > Freshwater >...
CCTTCGAGGCCGTGATCATCGGTGGGCTCGGTTCGCTGTGGGGCACCTTGGCGGGCGGCATCACGCTCGGCGTGGCTCAGAACGTCGGCGCCCAGATCTCGCCGCAGTGGGGACCGATGATTGGCCACGTGGTGTTCATGGCCGTGTTGGCGAGCAGACCCACGGGCATGTTCGGCAAAGCGGAGCTTCGATGAGCACGACGGAGCTTCGATGAGCACCGGCGGGAGCGGAACCGTGACGAACGTCGAGCACTTGCGGGTTGCCCGTGGCACGAGATCGAGTCGCATCTTCGCCGTCGTCGCGCTCGTCGTCGTAGCGGTCGCGGCGTTTCTGCCGTCGTGGGGCGAGGCGTCGACGATGAAGAAGATGATCGAGTTGCTCGTGCTGTTGGCGATGGCGCAGATGTGGAACTTGCTCGCCGGCTTCGCCGGCATCGTCTCGGTCGGGCAGCAGGCGTTTGTCGGCTTCGGCGCGTACGGGATGATCGTGTTCGTCAACAACCTCGGTTTGAACCTGTACGTGTCAGTGCTGTTGTCCGCGGTCGCCGCCGCGGCGCTGTCCGTGCCGATCGGTTTAGTGGCGTTCCGGTTGCGGGGCAGCTACTTCGCCATCGGCACATGGGTGTTGGCAACGCTGGCCAGCTTGGTGGTGACGAGCATCACCCAGGTCGGGGGCGGGAGCGGCGCGAGCATCAAGGTCGCCGGCACGGACGCGACGACACGCCTGCACGCCAACTACTGGCTGGCCCTCGTGCTCGGTGCCGGTTCGGTGCTCGTCTCCTACGGTGTGCTGCGTTCGCGTCTCGGGTTGCAGATGCAAGCGATCCGCGACAACGAAGCTGGAGCGCGCGGCCTCGGCGCCGACGTCTACCGGACCCGGTTCATCATCTGGGTGATCGCCGCGTTCTGGACAGGGCTGGCGGGCGGCGTGTTCTACTTGAACAACTTGCGCGTCCAGCCGACAGCGGCGTTCAGTGTGTTGCAGTGGACAGCACCGATCGTGTTCATCGTCGTCATCGGTGGCCTCGGCACGATCGAGGGGCCGATCATCGGTGCCGTGCTCTACTACTTGTTCAAGGATCGTTTCAGCGAGGCACAAACGAAGTACTTCATCGCCCTCGGCGTCTTGGCGATCGTCGTCGCGCTGTGGTTGAAGCGAGGCATCTGGGGTTCGCTTCGTCACCGGTTCGGCATCAGCCTGTTCCCCGTCGGCCGCCGCGTTCTCGGTCTCGCCGATCGCTCGACAGGCGGTCGGTGACCGTGGCACTGACTGCGGTGACGAGAGCAGAGTCGGTGTACCAGGCGTTGCGCAAGGATGTGTTGGCCGGGCGCTTGCGACCGGGCTCGAAGCTTCGCTTCGCCGAGCTCGCGGCGCGCTACGAGGCAAGCACAACGGTGTTGCGCGAAGGCTTGTCACGCCTCGCCGAACAGGGGCTGGTTGTGGCTGAGCCGCAGCACGGCTACCACGTCACGCCGCTCTCGGTGGAAGACCTTTGTGACCTCACCGTCGCTCGTCTATCGATCGAAGGGCTGGTGTTGCGCAACGCCATTGCCGACGGTGACGTCGCCTGGGAGTCCCGCCTCGTCGCTGCAGCGCACACCTTGGAACGCACCCCGATGCTCGATCCCGACGACTCGGCGTTGTTCAACGAGGAATGGACGGCGGCGCATTCGGCGTATCACGCCGCGCTGTTGGACGGCTGTGCCAACGTGCGCTTGCGCACGGTGGCAGCGGCGTTGCGCGACTCGGCGGAGCTGTATCGCCGATGGTCACGCCGGCTCGGCGATGACGAGGGTCGCGACGTCGTCGGCGAGCACCGGTCGATCCTGGCCGCCGTCCTCGATCGCGATGCTGATCGAGCCGAAGCCTTGCTCACGAACCACATCCGCCACACCACCGATGTCCTCGTCGCGGCCGCAGCCGACGAGGGGTTGTGATCGGCGCCGATGACCATCGCCAGCGGCTCTCGTGCGCCGACGCGCGCCGGGGCACCGTCGATAAGCACACGGCATTCGCTACTAACGTTCCCGTCGAACCCGGGGGGTAGATCCATGACCACGATCGAGCTCGAAGCCGACAGCGCCCGACGAGCGGTCGCGGCGACGTTGGAGATCGTGCCGCAGTTGCGAGAGCGAGCTGCGGCGGCGGCGCGCGACCGTCGTTTGCCGCAGGCCAACATCGACGCGATGCGAGCCGCGGGATCGCTGAAGACGATCCAGAGCACGCGCAACGGTGGACTCGGGTTGGGCATCCGCAGCCACCTCGATGTCATCAGCGGGCTTGGCCGCGGTTGCGGCTCTACGGCGTGGGTCGCCGGCGTCGTGCATGCCCACTCGTGGCTGCTCTCGCACTTCCCGGCGCAAGGCCAGGACGACGTCTACGGCGCCAACCCGGACGCGATGGTGTCGGCGGTGATCGGCCCGCGCGGGCGCGCCACCCGCACGGCGAGTGGCTATCGGCTCGAAGGCGTGTGGCCGTTCGCGTCTGGCTGTGAGCGCGCCGACTGGCTGTTGCTCGGCGCCCTCGTGGTGGACGACAACGGCCAGCGCGTCGACGAGGGCGACTTCATCGTGTCGACGTCGGCCGTGACGTTCAAGGACGACTGGTACGTGATGGGTCTTACCGGCACCGGCTCGTGCACGGTGACCGTCGATGGGCTTGACATCGCCGAGCACCGCTTCTTGTCGCTGCCGAGCGTGATCATGGGCAAGAGCCCGGGCGGCGGTCTGCACGAACACGACTGGGTCCAACGATGCGCGCCGGTGCCGGTGCTGACGATCGCGTTGTGCGGCGGGGCGATCGGCATCGCCAAGCAAGCGCTGGAGGACTTCCCGCCGCTGATCAAGGGCAAGACGATCGCCTACACGGCCGGCTCGCAGGAGCAGAACCCGGTCACCCACATCCGCGTTGCTGACGCCGCGACGCTCATCCACGAAGGCGAGATGCTGCTGTACGGCGTCGCCGACGGTGTCGATGCTGCCGCTCGCGCCGGTGTCGAGATCGACTTGCTGACTCGGGCGCGGATGCGCGTCGATTGCGCCACCGGCGTGCGCCGCTGCCTGCAGGGCGTCGAGATCTTGTTCCAAGAGTCGGGCGCGTCGGGCGTCCGCACCGCCAGCCCACTGTGCCGGGCGCTCGCCGACCTTCAGGCGATCAACAACCATGGCCTCTTGAAGTTGGAGACGAACCAAGAGATGTACGGCCGCCTGCTCGTCGGCCTCGAACCGAACACGCCGCTCATCTGACGGTCCAGAGCGTCCTGTCGTGCCGGAACCGTGCCCAACCGCCTGCGTGCCGACGGGTGTACCTGTAGATGTTTGGTAAGCCAACACCATCTCAACCTGTCCCCTTTTGGTAAGGCATCTGTCGTTGACCCGACCCGTTTTGGTAACCTCACACCATGCGGGACGACATCATCCGAGCCCGGCTCGTCGACGCCAACCCATGGTGGCGGACCACGGCGACGGGTCGGAACCCTACGGCATGGGCCAGGGACGATCAGGTCCTGCGCAGTCGCGGCCCTTTCGATCTTGGCTACCGGCCCGACGTTCTCGACGATGTCATGCATGGCGCCGTCGACGACAAGCTCGTCGTGCTCCGAGGACCGCGACGGGTCGGGAAGTCGGTGTTGCTCAAGGACGTCGTCTACGCACTGTGCGGCCGGCCAGACATCGATCCACGCCAGATCATCTACCTACCAACTGACGCGATGCGCGCCAGCGATCTCAATCGCGTCGCAGTCATCGGACGCGATCTGACGCGGTCCATCGAACTGGCACGCCGTGTCTGGCTCCTCGACGAGATCACTTCCGTCGTGGACTGGACGGCGACGATCAAGTACCTGCGCGACAACACCCCCTTTGGCGAGGACACGGTGGTATGCACCGGCTCGTCGTGGGATCACACGGCAGAGGTCGAACGAGATCTGCTCGCCGGACGCGCTGGCCGTCATGCTGCTCGCCGGCTCCGCCTGTTGCTGCCGATGAGGTTCCGAGACGTTGTTGCCACGACAAGTCGCAACGTCCCCCTCCCGCAACCCGTCGCTCCGTGGGATTTGCAGAGCCATGGTGTCGCCGTGGCGGCGCGCGACGCCGAGCTGTTCACCGACGTGCTCGACCTCGCCTGGCAGTCCTACCTCACGTCGGGCGGGTTTCCCCGCGCCGTCGCTGAGCAGCATCGCGACGGTCAGGTGAGCGACGCGTTCGTGGGTGATCTGGTGGCTTGGCTGCATCGAGATGTCGATCCAGAACAACCCGAAGACTCTGCGGCACTGCTGCTCGATGAGCTCGCCCGTCGCTCGGTCTCGCCACTGAACCGGACGGCTGCAGCGCATGCCCTCAACTACACCAGCCGCCAAACGTTCGACGTTCGCTTGGCCCGTCTGGTAGCGAGCTTCGCTGCGTTCTGGTGCCCGCAGGTCGACGAGCGTGGCATCAGAGTCGCGGGCGCACAATCGAAGCTGTACCTCGTCGATCCACTGCTTGCCTGGCTCGGCTCACGCGCTCGCGCCGGCCTCGCGGCGCCGGACTTCACGCGGCTCACCGAGAACGCTCTCGCGGTAGCGATGGCACGAGCTATCGACGACCTCCAACCCGGGCGTTGGAGCACCCAGGACACGATCGGCTACCTACGCACTGCTCGTGGCAACGAGGTTGACTTTGCTCCCGTTGCGGTTCCGACATCTGCTGGCGTCGAACACACCACCCCACTCGAGTCGAAGTGGGTGACCGATGGTTGGCGAGGTGACGCCCGCGTCATCGAGAACAAGCTCGGTCGTGGCGTGCTCGCAACGCGCAACATCGTGGACGTCGGCGGGCCTATCTGGGCGCTGCCTGCGCCCCTCGTCGCGCTGCTGCTCGGCTAGCGAGGGTGACTAATCGGCACCCTCAGCGTCGGTGCTGCGGCCCTGCTGTGGCAAGCTGAGCGTCGAACCCCGTGGCCGCTGTCGAAAGGTCGTTGATGATGACCCAGACCGTTGATGGACTCATCGAGCGGATCGCTGCGGTGCGTCCGATCCTCGAGAAGAACGCTGCGCAGACAGAGGCTGACCGTCGCGTCGTAGAGGAGAACATCACCGCGCTGCGCGACGCGGGCGCGTTCAAGATCATGGTGCCGAAGCGCTACGGCGGCCTCGAGACCAGTATCCGCACCAAGCTCGAGGTGTCACGCGAAGTTGCCAAGGGCTGTGGCTCGACGGGATGGGTGACGGCGTTGATGAACGTCTGCTCGTTCTTCACTGGGCTGATGAACGAGCAAGCGCAGGACGACGTGTGGGGCGCGAACCCCGACGCACGCGTTGCCGGCGTCTTCAACCCGACGTCGTCGACGCGCAAGGTCGACGGTGGCGTGATGGTGACGGGGGCTTGGAACTGGGCGAGTGGCTGCTTGCATGCCGACTGGTCGTTCGTCGGCGTGCCGATCATGAACGACCAGGACGAGTTCGTCTACCCGGCAATGGCGCTGATCCCGAACTCAGATGTCACGATCGAAGACACCTGGTTCACGGCGGGGATGCGTGGCACCGGCAGCAACACGATCCACGCCAAAGAGGTGTTCGTGCCCGATCATCGGCTGCATCCAGTGCCCGGCCTCCTGACCCATCAGTACGACACCCCGTTCTCCGACGAGCTGCTCTATCGCTCGGAGTTCGTCCCGGTCGCGGCGCTCATCCTCGCCGGACCGCAGCTCGGTCTCGCCCAGGCGGCGCTCGACTACGTGATCGAGAAGGGCCACAAGCGCGGCATCACCTACAGCGAGTTCGAGGTCCAGCGCGACGCGCCGACGTTCCAATTGCAGATCTCCAAGGCGGCGACATTGGTCGACACTGCTCACTTGTTCGCCTACCGCGCCGCCGACGACATCGAGGAGGCGGCGCAAGCCAACCGGACGATGACGTATGTCGAGCGCGCTCGCGCGCGCAACGACACCGGCCACGCCATCGAATCGGCGCGCGAAGCGATCCGCATCTTGTGCTCGGCGCACGGCGCGTCGTCGTTCTCCGACGGCAGCCCGATGCAACGCATGTGGCGCGACTCCGAGATCGCCAGCCGCCACGCCGTCGGCCTACCCGAGACGAGCGCGCTGATCTATGGCCGGGCCTTGATGGGCTTCACCGACGGCGTCAGCTTCTTGGTGTAGGAGGGACAACGAACATGAGCACGACGACAACCGCACCGAACCTGATGTTCAGCCACATGGGCTTCGCCGTCAGCGACATGGCGAAGATGGAGGACTTCTACTCCCGCGTCCTCGGCTTCACCGTCACCGATCGCGGTGACGCCGCCGGCATGGAGCTTGTCTTCATGTCGCGCCATCCCGCCGATCATCATCAGATCATCTTGGTCTCAGGCCGACCCGAGAACCTGCCGCCGAACCCGTTCCATCCGCAGTTCGGTAGCTTGATCAACCAGATCTCGTTCCGCGTCGGCAGCCTGCACGGTCTGCGCGAGCTGCTGGCGGTGCTCGAGCGGGAGAAGGTCGAGAGCATCATGCCGGTCAACCACGGCATCGCCTGGAGCATCTACTGCCACGATCCCGACGGCAACAACCTGGAGCTCTTCGTCGACACCGACTGGTACTTCCCGCAGCCGTTCCTGGCACAGCTAGATCTGTCGGAGTCCGACGAGGAGATCTACGCGACGACCGAGAAGCTGTGCCGCGAGCAGCCGGGCTTCGAGCCCTACGCCGATTGGCGCAAGCGCTACGCGGCGAAGATGAACCGCTTCGTTCCCGGCGTGTAGGGCGCAGCGCACAGCCGAAGCGACAACTCTGGGCGCCGTCTGTATCGACTGTCGATACCAGCGGCACCCAGAGTTATGGCTGAGCGGTCCGCGCCGGTCACCAACTGGCGTCGGCGAAGGCGTCCCAGCAGCGGCGGGTCAGCTCGGCGCCGGCGAGATACGCGGCGCGCGCTGAACGTCGCTTGGCATCGGTGTCCAAGTAGCGCTCAGCGAACTCGCCGACGTGGCCACCGTGGTCTTCGTCGACGGTGATGTGGATCGTGTGGAAGGCGTAGTCGTCGGGCTGGAGGATGTTGCCGTAATGCGTCTTGAAGCCGTCGACCATCCGGATGTACGCCGGTGGGATCTGGTTCTCGATGCCGAGGATGCCGCCGAACGTCAACTCATGCCACGGTCGCTGATGGGCGAGGTTGTAGAGGAAGCTCTCACATGCCGTGGCGTCGACGTTCGGCGTTGCCTCGGTGATCACGGTGTCGGGCGCGCCGAGGGCGCGGGTGAACTGGAACAGCCAGTGGAGATGGCCGAAGCCCGACTTCGACACGGTGCCGAGCACTTCTTCTGCGATGTTCTCGATCACCGAGTCGGTCATCTCATAGGGGATCTTCGTGACCCACGCCGACAGGACGCGGCGGGTGTGGTACGTGACACCCCAGTAGTGCTGGCGGGCCCAGCCGACCATCTCGGCCGGTGTCGCCTCGCCGTTCGCGATGCGCTCGACGATCACCGCACGATCCAACCTGCGACCGGACGCGGTCAGCTCCGCGCGGATCTCTTGGACGAACGCTTCGCCGTCGAACGCCATGTCACAACCCCCTGGTCTTCTTGCTGCGTGTCGCGCGACTATCCGTCAGCGACCTCGATTGGTGCAAGCGCGCCGTTCGACAATGGTGAACGCGTTCGATCGAAGGTCTCGTTGGCGCCAGGAACGTGCTTCGATAGGCCGTCGCCGACGCCCACGAGGAGGAGCGCCCATGCCGATCTCCGCCGACTTCCCGTACGTCAAGCAACGTGCCGTCGTGCACGGCAAGACGATGGCCTACGTCGATGTCGGTGACGGCGATCCGATCGTGCTGCTCCACGGGAACCCGACGTCGTCGTACCTGTGGCGCAACATCGTGCCCCACTTGAGCGCGCTCGGTCGGTGCATCGTGCCCGACCTGATCGGGATGGGCGACTCCGACAAGCTCGACGAGCCGGGGCCGGACTCGTATCGCTTCGTCGAGCATCGCCACTACCTAGATGGGTTGTTCGACGTCCTCGGGATCGAACGAAACGTCACGTTCGTGATCCACGATTGGGGCTCGGCGCTCGGCTTCGATTGGGCCAACCGCCATCGCGACGCGGTTGCTGGCATCGCCTACATGGAAGCGATCGTCCGCCCGGTGACGTGGCACGAGTGGCCGGAAGCAGCGCGCGCTGTGTTCCAAGGATTCCGATCACCGGCGGGCGAGGCGATGGTGCTCGACAAGAACGTCTTCGTCGAACGCGTGTTGCCGGGCTCGGTCATCCGCGAGCTGACCGACGCCGAGATGACCGAGTACCGGCGACCGTTCGTCGAGCCTGGCGAAGGACGGCGGCCGACGTTGACGTGGCCACGCCAGATCCCGATCGAAGGGGAGCCCGCCGATGTGACTGCGATCGTCAGCGACTACGCCGCTTGGTTGTCGACGAGTGAGGTGCCCAAGCTGTTGATCGTTGCCGAGCCGGGAGCGATCCTGTGCGGCGCGCCGTTGGACTTCTGCCGCGCCTGGCCGAACCAGCGCGAGGTCACGGTGACCGGCAACCACTTCGTGCAAGAGGACAGTCCCGACGAGATCGGCCAAGCTATCGCCAGCTGGATGACGCAGAGGGAGACGCACCGATGAGCGCCAAGGCACCCGCTAACGGAACGGCCGACGTCGAGTTCTTCTGGGACCCGGTCTGCCCGTGGGCGTGGTTGACGTCGCGCTGGGTCGCCGAGGTCGCCGGGCAACGCGACCTCACCGTCGACTGGCGGTTCATCAGCTTGCGGTTGTTGAACGCCGACAAGGACTACGAGCGCGACTTTCCCGACGGCTACATCGCCGGCCACACCAGTGGGCTGAAGCTACTGCGCGTCGCTGCCGCCGTTCGCGACGGTGAAGGCAGGGCGAGCATCGGAGATCTGTACACGCAGTTCGGTGGCGACATCCATGTTCGCGGCCGGCGCACCGAGCTGACCGATCACTGGGAGGCCGGCTTCCCCGACTACCTCGCCTCGGTCGGGATCGAGCCGCGCTACGCCAAGGCGGCCAACGACGAGTCGTGGGACGCAGTCTTGCGGGCCGAGACCGACGAGGCGCTGAGCCGCACTGGCAAGGACGTCGGCACACCGATCATCAGCTTCCGCCGCGACGGCACGATGCACTCGTTCTTCGGTCCGGTGATCAGTCGTGTCCCGCGGGGCGAAGAAGCGCTGCGGCTGTGGGACGCGGTGTGGGAAGTGGCGACGTTTCCTGGGCTCGCCGAGCTCAAACGATCGCTGCGCGAGAAGCCGCAACTCGCCGACAGCTTGGACGGCGGCGCGTGAGCAGCGATGCGATCGTGCGGCGTGGCGTCGACGACATCGACGCGTTCGACTTCGAGTCCACGCCGTGCACGGTCGCACCGCCGCTTGCGCAGGCGCGCGTCGCCATCGTCACAACGGCCGGCCTGCGCGATGACGGCGTCGGCTCGTGGTCGGACGGGCAGGGCTTCGTCGTGCTCGATGGCGCAGCGCGCAGCTTGACGCTGGCGCACGTCTCGCCGAACTTTGACCGCGTCGGTGTCGCCGCCGATCTCAACGTCGTCTACCCAGTCGATCGTCTGGCGGAGATGGCGGCTGCCGGCACGATCGGCTCGGTAGCACCGCGCCATCTGTCGTTCATGGGCGCGCAGCTCGATCACACGATGACGACGATGCGGCTCGACACCGGCCCGGCGGCGGCGAAGCTGCTGCGCGACGACGGCGTCGATGTTGTCTTGCTGACGCCCGTTTGACCGCTGTGCACGCGCACCGTGTGTGCGCTCGCCCATGTCTTCGAAGAAGCCGGCATCGCTACCGTCGGGATCTCCATCGTGCGCGGTCAGGCGGTCAAGAGCCACCCGCCGCGAATGTTGCACTGTGACTTCCCGCTCGGGCGTCCGTTGGGCCGGCCGAATGATCCGGTGTTCCAGACGCGGGTGCTGGACGCCGCGTTCGCGTTGTTGCCCCGCACCGATGTACCGGTGCTCGAAGACTTCGACGTGTCGATCACGGACGATGCCGACGCGCCGTTGACGTGCCAACTGCCACCGCGTCACGACCCATCGCTGCCCGCTGCCGTCGATGAAGCGATCGCGATGCGTCCCGCCTACAACCGCCAGTTGGGACGTGACGGGGCGACGACGAACGTCGTGCGCATGGGCGGGCCTGATCGCGTGCCCGATCTCGTCGCGGCCTTCGTCCGCATCGCCGACGGCGCACTGTGGGACGACGCCGGCTTGGATCCGAAGAAGTTGGGCGCCGCCGCGCTCGACATCCGCGCCTACTACGAGGAAGCGGCGATCGCCCTCGCCGATCACATCCCCGCCGCCCGCCAAGCCGAGTCGTGGTTCTTTCGCTCGACCGAGACAGGCAAGCTGCTGCGCGCCGTGCAGAAGATCATCCGCGACGCCGACGGACCGCGCGAGGCGTGGTTCCGTCTCGTGCCCGTCGGCCAACCGCCTCCGTAGTCGCGGTAGTTGGAGGCGCTCGCTGCGCCGTGTCAACATCGCCGCGTCCCAGCGGAGCAAGAGGTGAGCGCGATGACCGCGTCGACGTACCCGTTGTCGTTCAGGCCGTTGACAGTGGGCACGATGGCGCTCGACCATCGGCTGGTGGTCCCGCCCCATTCGGGTGGTGGCGGCGCGCTGCTCGGCTCCGAAGAGATGTTCGAGCGGCATTGCGCCTATTGGGTGGCGCGGGTCGAAGGTGGCGTGCAGTGGGTTGGCGGTGGGCCGACGTTCGTGCGCAACCCGTTGATCCCCGGCTTCGAACCAACTGGCGTCGGCGCCAATGGGCCCGGCCTGTTCCGCCATCGCGCGTTCGTCGAGCGGCTCGGTCGGTACATGGATCGGCTGCATGCCGCGGGAGGGTTCGGCAGCGT
>Ga0209069_10001877_pt1 | contig 10858 bp, 13 predicted proteins | sample Str013_2_FD_187202 | JGI IMG/M metagenome (GOLD analysis project Ga0209069, IMG submission 187202) | Freshwater sediment microbial communities in response to fracking from Pennsylvania, USA - Straight Creek_MetaG_SC_2013 (SPAdes) (version 2) | ecosystem: Environmental > Aquatic > Freshwater >...
AATCAATGTCAAGCAATTTACTTGTATAATATTTTTTAAAATTATCGACAGACGAAATTCCCGCTGGATAAGGAATAGTGAAATATTTGTTTTGGTCATTGATTTTAATGCATGCCTTGATGTTTTCAATAAAGCCATTATTTATTTCGGCTGTTACTTTGACCAGTTTGTATTTTTTAAATTGATGCTCGGGGAGGAAGTATGTTTTTCCACTCGTATCGAGTAATTCTATTTTATTGTAAATCATCACAGAGTCGCGCAGACTGAGTATTCCTGCAATTGGCGATTCCCCATCTTTGGTGAGTGCGGCTTTAAAATTCAAAAATAGCTTCCGGCCATAGACGAGAATACCATTATCCCTCTCCTCCTGTGTGCATCCGGAAATATCATTTCCAATAAAATCGAAAAAGAACTGACCGAAACTTTTTGCAAATTGCTCGATATCTGTTGTGACAATCGGATAACTTTTTTTATTACTGTCGTTTAACCCATCTATGAAAGTTACTATAATTTTATTGCCTTCTTGGAGTTCACAAATAACAGTATAGCTCTTAGTACATGCGGAAAATGTTTCTGTATGGGTCTGGCAATATCCAATTGTGTAAATTGCCGAGAAAGCAATTAATAAAAGTATTTTTTTCATTTTTTTTCAGTTATGAGGATGTAAGCCTTAATTTATTCAGGGCATGGCAAGCCGGTTGATTCCCAAACACAGTCTCCGCCAAAACATACTAATATTTCCATTTTCCCATTCACACATCTGCAACCCTCTCCACAATCATTATTTGTAACTGCATCTGCATGGGCGTCAAGCATTGGTTTTTTTTTTGATAATTTGCTGACGTTTTTCTTGGATTCAATGGCCTTCGAATGAATTTTACCATCAACTTTATAAGTGATAGAAATGAGTTCAAGTTTTCTTTTTTTGGGCTTTGCCATATTTTATTTTTTAATAGTTATTAAATTATTTGTTAGCTAAAAGTGTCAATAATTTCATCCCATCCACCACACCCAATCCGGTTGTCGCGTCCCAACCTTTACCTGCTTTATATCCTTCATTGTCTGCAGACGTGTCGTTGTTTCCTTTAGTAATATCTCTGAAAATAAAAGGTGATTTATATAAAAAGGAATTTATAAATCCGGCTGGCTTATTTCGTATTTGATTAATTCTCGCGATCAACCCGGCAATCAGCGGTGCAACAGCACTGGTGCCACCGGCGATATGCTCAGCGCCACGATAATAAATTCGGTACCCTGTTTTAAAATCTGCATGAGCAGCCAGGTCAGGTATGCCACGGCCTTTAAAACGAGTTCCATTTGCTGATGAAGGCAGCCTGGTTTTTTTTTGATAATCGGGCACGCGAAAAAAACTACTGACACCTCCGCCTGTAGCGGCATTCGGCGCCTTATTCCAGGCGATCTCATTCATTATTTTTTTCCCATACGATGTGAGTGTTGTTCCTCCGCATGCAAGCACGTATGGACATGATGCCGGAAAATCAACATGTGCTTTTCCATCACTCACTTTGTCATCAGAGCCTGCATCGCCGGTCGCAACACAAATAGTTACTCCCATTAAAGCTGCGGCTTTGCATACTTCAGTGAAATTTTTCATTGCCTGTTTGGACCAACGAACCTCCGCACCGCCCCAACTGATCGAAATCACAGATGGTTTATTTTTATTGTCATGAACTGCCTGTGTAATGGAGTCGATGAAACCCTTCGCAGAATTTTGGGCATAGTACAGAACAATTGTTGCGTTAGGTGCAATTGTTCCGGCCACTTCGATATCAAGTGCAACTTCATTATCATCGACTGTACCCGGGTTATTGTGGGCATTTCCTACAGAAACAGATTTTATCGTTGGCATCGGCGAATGAATGCTGTTGAAATAGTGTTCCATATCTTTCATCGAATGCCCTCCACCGAATTCGATGATGCCGATACATTGATTATTTCCATCAGCTTTTGGAAAGTTATAAAGTCTCGCCAGTTCATCGGGATTAAAACTTTTTATTCTGCGTTTTGTATTTCTCTTATTTTCCCCTAGCAGTTTATATTTTGCAAATGTCTGTGGCCTGTTGTCAAGCCCAAAAATGCCTGCTATAATTCCCTTGAGTGATTTTGGGATTTTGAATGATCCGGATCTGCCCCTAAATGTACGGCCGTTATTGGTTTTATAATAATACAGGCTGACACCAAAAGCCTTTGTGAGGTTTTGCGCTGTGCCGACCAATATCATGCTTCTTCGTGAATAACTGGCATGAGCTACCGACAGCCCTTTGGCATTGGCGAAATCATGTATTTTTTTTACATCTTCTTTACTGAGTCCAAATTCCTCCCGATATTCTTCACGTGTATATATTTTCCCGTTTTTTTCTAATTCTTTAAGCGCTCTTTCTATCGATTTTTTTCTGCGGATACGGATCGTGATTTCGATTCGCTCATTAGGCAATACCGGTTTCAATTTTTGCCCTTCGGGAGTGTTTTTAAAACTGTCTTTGAAAACGATCATTGATCGAACGGTTTTACTTTTCATATCAATAATTTAATTCTTCCGGCATTTTTCATGGATCAAAATTTTTAAGCTACTGGTTCACCCAGGCTCATTGTTTTCATCTTTTACACCACCGCTCCAGAACCAGTTGCCTTCGTTCGTAAAGAACCATTTGTTATTTCCATTTATATTTTCTCCCTCTTTCGTAAATCCATCATAGAAAAGCTGGATGCCTGCATGCACGGTTGTAACCGGTGCATTATTTCTATTTGGCATCGACCGGATATTCAATCCCGTTATTGTTGTAGCTTTTCCCGTGCCGGATATTTTTTTGGGAATTGCAGACAAAAGGGTAGGTGCCGGAGTATTTCCAGCTAGTGCAATCAATTTATTCAGATCAACTTTATTTCCCGGACATGTTTTGAGAGAGTAAATTTCATGATGCCCGATAATATGTTGCCCGTCGAGCGGAATATTCCATCGCATGGAAATATCCTTTATCAACGTACTGCTGCTGCTATACATGGCATCGGTCCAAACGCTATCTTCATTTCCTTCATGCTCTATACCAATGGTATAAAAATTCGGATTGATATAAAGACCATTTCCTGCCGGCTTTATCAATGGCCATGCCGGTGCATTTACACGGCCCGCATGCCAGGCTGTATCGGGTTCCTGCACATACCGGTGCGCTTCGCCATTTTTGCCGACTCCATAATGTGCCGACACTTTTGATTGTGGATTCCTGAACCAATTGTCAGTTCCGCTCAGCGATCCTTCCATAATGTGAACAACGATGGCTTCTGGCATAAACTGGTTTCTTCCCTTGGTACAATTCGGACTGGGTATGTCTATAATATTCATACACTAACCTTGAAATTGATGACTATCAAAATTTGCTTCATCCGATACGGTCATCGGCTGTATTTCTGCATTTAGTACGGGGCCAATTGAAGAGGTTGCCGGCCGTTTTTCAATAGAAGTTTCTGTTTTGAACTTGCTGATATAAGTATTGAAAACTCCTTCAATAAAATCAGCTCCAGAGTATCCTACTGCCATGATTGTTACAATTGCTTCAGTATTGTATTCTCCGTTTTTTCCGTCAGCGACTTTGGTTAACATACCTATTGCTCCGGCTACAAAACCAATGAATACACTCAGCACCAAACGTCCCGTACTGAAATCTTCTGTATTTTTTCCGCGAACGGTTTTTGAAACGTTTTCTTCATTTAATTTCTTCAAGCCAACGGCAATGCGTATCCCCTGTCCAAGGGAACCTAAAAGTCCGCCGCCAATGACATTCAATATGATTTCGGTGATAGTCATAAAAAAATTTTTTCGCCTACTCTTTAATTCCATTTTCGGCTACCCGGCATTTAAACCTTTTGGTATTTTCAGCGGTTATTTTCATCACTCACATTTTTTTATTGAGCTAGGAATGTTTTCAATCCGATGGCTTTGCTTCCGAGTAATTCAGGATGCTGACTAAATCCATTATGTTTTAATTCCCTGACTGTATTTTTTACGAGGTCCGTTAATTTTAATTTCATTCCGGAGGAACTTTTTAGTATGTGCAGCAGGTAATAAGTCAGTGCGCCGTTATACCTGTTATTAATATCCGCATCTGCCGATTCCTGTGTTTCCGTACAACCTGAAATCAACGCCACATTCAATTGTTTAGCCGCGCCTTTCATGGTCAGTGGTGATATTTTTTGTTCTTCGGCTGACCTGTTGCGCCAGGCGATATCTGCAGGCAGGGGAATGGTTTTTATTTTAAAAGCGGAAACATTTTTCGGCATCACGGCGAATCCCTTCATCAGTCCGCCTGAGAAACATGAATCCGAAACCCAAATAAATTCAACACCTTGTGGGATGCTGCTGAAAAGCCTCACAAAATCCTTATCCCTGATCATCGTGCTATTGTCATCGAAATCAAAATCGACCGGACATATAACTTCATCAAACCGGTCGGCTTCACCCTGTGGATTGCGCGTTGCCACCTGCGCGCCATGTCCGCTATAATGAAATAATATGCGGTCGCCTTTTTTAATTCCGTTTAAAAGCCACCCGAGGCGATCCAGGACATTTTTTGCAGTTGCGCGCCTATCCGTGATTAGTCGGATATCACCGGCGCGGAACTTGCAATCCGATACGAGAAAATTTGCCATATCATTTACATCGTTCACGCATCCGTTTAACTGATTGGGGGAGGGATAATTATTTATCCCGACAAGCAATGCTCTGTTCATAGTACTTATTTTGAGAAGTTGTCGAATGTGTATCGTTGCTGATAAAATTTACTGTGTTGATTTCTCATCGCTGTTTTTTTTCAGGTAATCGGTACTGTTATATTGTGAAAGTTCATGGAGTAAGAGATTGACGGGAATCTCATTCTTTACGTGTTACAACGAATAGTAACTGCTTGATGAATGTTATCAGAAGTTTTCCTGGGGTTTGGAATTGATAAGGATAATAGATTAGGAGGTGGCGGATATCGCCTTCTCTTCGTCGAAATTCCCGGTGATCAGGTAAACATTATTCCAGCGAGTTAAAAATAGATAACTGGTACCGATTATCAACCCGTATAAATACCGTTTTTTCACCCCGTATAAAGACGGGGAGCGGGTATTGCTTTGTCCTCAGTCTTCCATTCAAAATTGCCTTTTACCCCTTATCTTTGCCCCCGCTAAATCCTATTGTTACGGATGCAGCAGGTAAATCTTAAAATTTTACGAACGTGGCCACCAAGTTTTCCAAAGAGACCTATTTATATTGGTATGAGCTGATGCAGCTAATCCGGCAATTCGAATCCATGGCTGAAGAAAAGTATAAGATGGACGGAAAGATCCGCGGTTTTTTTCATGCATATATTGGCCAGGAGGCGATTGCAGCAGGTTGTATGACCGCTACCCGGCCCGATGATCCGTTTGTTACAGGTTATCGTGACCATGGGTTGGCATTGGCTAAGGGCATCAGCGCCAACGCATGTATGGCCGAATTATACGGTAAAGCTACGGGCATGGCTAAGGGAAAGGGTGGCAGCATGCATTTTTTTGGTGTAAGTGCAAAATTCTTTGGCGGTAACGGCATTGTTGGTGCTCAGATCGGAACAGGAGCAGGCTTGGCATTCGCTGAAAAGTATAAGGGCACTGATAATATTGCCCTAACTTTTTTTGGCGACGGCGCAGCACGGCAGGGCATGTTGCACGAGGTATTTAACCTTGCAATGCTATGGAAATTGCCCGTCGTATTTATTTGTGAAAATAATAATTATGCGATGGGAACTTCTGTTGAAAGAAGTTCCAACGTAGTTGATATTTATAAACTCGCCGATGCTTATGAGATGCCCGGCGATTCCATTGATGGTATGAGCGCTGAAGCGGTTCATGAAGGTGTGGCACGCGCAGTAAAAAGAGCAAGGGAAGGTGATGGCCCAACATTGCTGGAAATCAAAACCTATCGCTATAAAGGACATTCCATTTCCGACCCGCAGAAATACCGTACCAAGGAAGAAGTGGAAGAATATAAACAAAGGGACCCGATACAGCAGGTGCTGACTACCATTCTTACAAAAAAACATGCTACCCAGCAGGAAATTGATGCAATCAATAAAAGAGTGAACGATACGGTGAATGCCTCTGTAAAATTTGCAGAAGAATCGCCCTGGCCGGATGATAGCGAAGTGCTAAAAGACGTCTACATGGATAAGAATTATCCTTTTCTGGTTGATTAAAATGAAAATAAGGTATGGCGTTTAAGGTATGAGGTGTATGGGATAATTGATCTATATTTTTTTAAAACAAATCATAATTAATAATGTCAGAAATTAAAAAGCCATTGCACGTGGAGGATGAGAAAAACCCGGTTGCACAGATTCAAAAATACTGGAACAGGTATAGTAAGCAAACCACTTATGCTTTGGCCGTACTCGTATTGTTGGTAGGAGGGTATTTCGGCTATAGATACCTGGTACAGGAGCCTAATGAAAAGAAAGCTGCCGAAGCCATGTTCCGCGCTGAAGAATATTTTCGTATGGATTCTGCCAGGCTTGCACTGCAGGGCGATAATATCAATGCAGGTTTTTTGAAGATCATGTCAAAATATGGGGGTACCAAGGCGGCTAATCTTGCATCATTTTATGCCGGCTGTTCTTACATGAAGCTTGGCGATTTTAACAACGCTGTTAAATACCTAAAAGATTTCTCTACTCCCGCATTGCAGGTACAAGCCAGAACCTATGGATTGCTTGGCGACGCATATTCCGAACTAAATAAAAAAGATGAAGCGGTAGTTGCATATAAAAAGGCCGGAACTGTTTCAGACAAAGACGAGTTGATTTCTCCTGAATATTTATTCCGCGCAGGTTATTTGTACGAAAGCATGGGCAAAAACAAAGAAGCGATTGAAATGTACCAGATCATTAAAGATAAATATCCCAATTCACAGAGAGGGTATGATGTAGATAGGTACCTGGGGAGATTGGGAGCGACAAAATAAAGGGATGAGGTTAAAGGTGTGAGGCATAAGGTATATGGTATATGGAAGATATACCCTATGCCTCAAACCTCACACCTTCTCTCTAACTTTGAATTTCAATCACTATATGGCGGCAACAGGCAATAGCAAATTATTACAAACCGGCGCAGGCATGCTGAATATACAGGATGCCTGTGTTGTTATTATACGAACCGAATGGAATGCTGATATCGTGGATGTGTTGGAAAATGGTTGCAAAAGAATATTGCATGAAGCCGGACTAAAAAATACCAAGATCATCACCGTTCCGGGAGCATTTGAAATTCCCTTCGGCATCAAAAATTATTGGGATATAAATAAAGATAATCGGCCGCAGGCTTTTATTGCTTTGGGGTGTGTGCTGCGTGGGGATACGCCTCATTTCGATTATATATGCAAAGCAGTAACTGATGGAATTATGCAGCTGAATTTAATATTGCCCGTACCTTCAATTTTTGGAGTACTTACTGTTGATAACAGGATGCAGGCGGATGAACGCATTGGTGGCAGGCATGGGCATAAAGGGGAGGAGGCGGCAATGACTGCGCTGAAGATGATAACGATGAGTGCAGGGATGGGAGATAAATAAATGAGAAATGAGAAATAAGGGGAAGAAATTTTATTTATAAGAAACCAGCGTATTCGATTATATGCATCGCAATTGACCCGCATCGTTTATGAAGATAGAATTATTCATACCATGTTTTGTGGACCAGGTTTTCCCGGAAACGGCATTTAATATGGTGAAAGTTTTAGAAAAAACAGGATGCGCGGTTCATTATAACACCAATCAAACCTGCTGTGGTCAGCCGGCATTCAATGCCGGATTTCGTGATGATGCAAAAGAAGTTTGTATAAAATTTATCAAAGATTTCCAGGGCGCTGATTATATTGTCGCTCCCAGCGCTTCCTGTGTTGGGTTTGTAAGAAATTATTATCCGGGTTTATTTGATAATTCTTCCTTTCACAATGAAGTCAAAGAACTTCAGAAAAAAACTTTTGAGTTTTCGGAGTTTTTAGTGAAGGTCCTTGGTAAAGAAAACATTGGAGCATCCCTGAAAGGAAAAGCTACCTATCATGATTCCTGTGCAGGGTTGCGTGAATGTAAAATCAAGGAAGATCCACGTAAACTTTTATCTAAAGTAACCGGGCTTCAATTATTGGAAATGAATGATGTAGAAACTTGTTGCGGATTTGGGGGATCCTTTGCCGTTAAATTTGAACCTATTTCCATTGCTATGGCAGATCAGAAAATAAACAATGCTATGGCAACCGGCGCCGACTATATTATTTCCACCGATCTTTCCTGCCTGATGCACCTGGACGGATATATCCGTTACAAAGGGTATAAAATAAAAACACTGCATATTGCTGATGTACTGGCAAGTGGCTGGTAGTGTAAGAGAAAGCCCAAAATACAAAGAACAAAATCCAAAGCTTTTTTTAATCGCTGATATAAATTTTAGTTGTGGGTTGTATTTCTTCCTTTTCTTAATAAAAAGACCATCCACATTGCCTAAGCAAGCAGATGGTCTGACCTTAAAACAACCTGTCGCAAAAATTAAATAAGCTTAAACAAAACCCACACATTTCAACAGTACGATAAAATGCGAGAAAGAGATGTTTGTTCCGGGAATTTTTTTTTAGATTTTAATATTTCTGACCGACCATCGGGCATTATAAGCCGGAGTAATAATCATATCCCTTTTCTGCCCAGTAATCCGGAGGGCGTTCATTGCTGAAAAAAATTGTACCGATACGCTTTATACTTTTAATTCCGTATTTGACCGGGATAATCAACCTAAGCGGAAAGCCTTGGTTCATGGGCAGGGGTCGCCGGTTCATTTCATAACATAAGAGTGTTTGCCGGTGCAGTGCACTAGGCATATCAATACCTACATAATATTCTCCGTCAGGTGTATTCATTCCAACATAGCCCAAAGAAATTTCTTTGTCAAGATGGTAATAGTTCAAAAAATCCGAAAACTTTACGCCACCCCACCAGGTTACCTGGCTCCATCCTTCAATACATTTGAAATTGTATATGATTTCTGTTTTGGGTAGCTTTCTGATATCATCCAAAGTAAAAAAAAGAGTATCGCAATTATTTTTAATCACCTGCAATTTCCATTGCGAGGCATCAAAATCGGCATCAAGCCCGATATTGCCATTCACCCGAACCGATTTTGCGGCCGAGGATGCAGGGTATGTTTTTACAAGATGATCGGGGCTGAATGATTTTTTGAAAATTTTCTCATTGGTGTTTAAAACATCGCGCAATGGTTGTTGAATGCCTCCCTGGATACCGCCATCTAGTGGTTGGTGGATCAGCCAAAGCCAGGTAAATATCCCTGCAATAATAAAAGCAAAAAAGAAAAAAAAAGAAATGAATGTTTTTTTCCGTATTACCTGTTCAACACTTAGTTTGTTATTGCTTTTAAATAAATTTTGTAGAAATTTTTTCATAAACTTTTTAAAGTAAGGTGTGGGGTATAGGGTGTAAGGCATAAGACGTAAGATGTGAGGCATGCTATGCCTTACACCTCACTCCCTACGCCTTTTTTCAATTTCAAAACCCGTGATCATGCTTCTGAAATTACTCCAGCCTGCTCTGATTACCTGCAAAATATGCACAATGAAAAATAGACAATACCCGATGGTCAGCGTAAAATGAATAATTCTTGCGAATTCATATCCTCCGCACAATGCGCACAGCCACCCGAATTGTATGGGTTTATAAATGGCCAAACCGGTTACGATGGAACCAAACCCCATCAGCACGATGGCCGAATAGGCAATTTTTTGAGCGGCATTGTATTTTTTCTGTGGTGGAGCTGTTTTACGGAGTCGCAGATCGTGCAACAAAACCAGCCATGCCTCTTTAAAAGAATGTTTATCGGGAAGCAGTTCTCTCCACTCGCCTGAAAAAAAGGTGTATAAGAAATACAATAAGCCATTGATGGCGAATATCCACATAAATACAAAATGGAAAGCCATGCCATTAGCCAGCTTGTATTCAAGCTTCAATACTTCATAAAATGACTGAGGGAAAAATTTCAGCAGGGTTATATTTCCCCAGCCCAGTCGATATACATCATTGGCCCAGTATATCATAAAACCGCTCCAGATCATGATGGTAAGTATAGGGAAATTGATCCAGTGAAACCAACGAATGGCAAGGGGATGTTTTTTTACAATTCGTTTCATATTGTTAATGTTAATATACGAAGACAATGTGAATTGGGATTTTAAACAGGTCGACCACCTCATCCGTTATATATTGATTTGTCCATCAATTTTGAGGAAGAGGTGGTCGACCTGTTTAAAATCACTGTTGCGATCAAAGCTCCGCATGTGCGGAGCTTTGAATATAGGAATGGGTTTGATGGTTATAATTCTTTAGCTTTTGGGCAATGCCACATGATCAATTACATGGATAACGCCATTGCTTTGATATACATTCTTGATCGTTACTGTAGATACACCGCCGTTTTCATCTTTCAGCACGATCTTATTTCCCTTCATCATCGCCCATAATTTGCCACCGGCAACTGTTTTTAATTCTGCCGTGCCATTACCTGCTTTGATCAAAGCCGCTAATTCTTTTGAATCGAGTCTGCCTGCTACAACATGGTAAGTCAGGATGCCTTGCAGCTTTGCCTTATTTTCAGGCTTGAGCAAAGTTTCAACAGTTCCTTTGGGCAGCATATTAAAAGCTTCATTGGTTGGAGCAAATACGGTGAAAGGACCAGCGCCTTCCAATGTTTCCACCAATCCTGCAGCTTTTACAGCAGCAACCAGTGTGGTATGGTCTTTTGAATTGACGGCGTTTTCGATGATATTCTT
>Ga0209069_10001878_pt1 | contig 10855 bp, 11 predicted proteins | sample Str013_2_FD_187202 | JGI IMG/M metagenome (GOLD analysis project Ga0209069, IMG submission 187202) | Freshwater sediment microbial communities in response to fracking from Pennsylvania, USA - Straight Creek_MetaG_SC_2013 (SPAdes) (version 2) | ecosystem: Environmental > Aquatic > Freshwater >...
AGCGCACGCCCCAGACCATGAAGCTGACGACCAGCAGCGCCATCAGGAGCTTGGCGATCCAGCTGTTGGCGCTCTCGCGCAAAGTGTCGAGCATGAGTTGTTGGATCCTTGGCGATCGCGTATGAGCGGTCGGGTTGCCGGGATGGAGCGAGGGGCGGATAGCCGGACCCTCATGTTGGAGCCGTTATAGGTAGACCGCCCCGGACCGGCAAGACGTTAGAGCGAGAAGACAATCGGGAAGTGGGAGTTGCAATGCGTCCTTTGGTGGCGGGAAATTGGAAGATGAACGGCCTGCGCGCCAGCCTAGCCGAGGCCGATGCGCTGGCCGACGGTCTGGCGGCGGGTGGCGAGGCCAAGTGCGACGTCATGCTGTGCCCACCGTTTCCGTTGATATCGGGTTTGGCGGCAGCCGTGTCGGCACGCGGGGTGAGCGTTGGCGCTCAGGATTGCCATGGCAACGCAACCGGCGCCCATACCGGCGATGTCTCGGCCGAGATGCTGGCTGATGCGGGCGCCACAGCGGCGATCGTCGGGCATTCCGAACGCCGCGCCGACCACGGCGAGCAGGATCGCGACGTCAAGGCCAAGGCCGAGGCGGCGTTGCGCGCTGGCCTGATCGCCATCGTCTGCGTCGGCGAAACTGCCGGTCAGCGCCAAGCCGGATTGACGCTGGAAGTGGTCGCACGCCAGCTTGCCGGATCTTTGCCCAAGGGCGCCACAGCGGCCAACACCGTGGTCGCTTACGAGCCGGTCTGGGCCATCGGCACGGGGCTCACCGCCAGCACCGCCGACGTTGCCGCAGTGCACGCCATGCTGCGCCAGAAGCTCTCAAGCCTAATGGGGGCCGAGGGCGTCGCTACGCGCATCCTTTATGGTGGGTCGGTCAAGCCGACAAATGCCAAAGAATTGATGTCGGTAAAGGATGTCAATGGCGCGCTGGTTGGGGGGGCCAGCCTGAAAGCTGCCGACTTTCTGGGTATTATCGCCGCCTATCGGGGGTGAGCTTCAGGTCGACGTGTCCGACTGGCCGGGATCGAATCGCTGTCGCAACGACGCAAGGCAAGCAGTTTGGGGGGCAGTGGTGGGTAAGTCGGCTTGGCAATGGTTTGCGATGGTTTGGTGCTGCGCTTGCCTGGCGCCGGCCGCTGCGACGGCACGCCCCCTGGAAGCCGCCGCCTGCAAAGATCTTGAGAAGGAGAAGCTGACCCTGGAATCCGCCGGCGTGCCCGGTGACATGCATGTCAAACCGGAAGAGGCCAAGATGCTGGCCGCTGACAAGCTGCAGCGCATCCAGCGCTACGTGCAGGTTTCGGCCGACGTGCTGTTCCGCTGTCCGATCGGGGCGCTTGGCGCGTCCGGCAAGCCAAACCAGTCGGACCAAGTCGCCGCTGCCGAACCTGACATGAAGCCGACAGCCGGTTTGGCAAAACCGCGTGGGGGAAGACACCGAAAGTCCCGACGCTAATCTGGCTTGGCACGGCGCAGATCGCCGCTGGGACATCGGCTTTGCCGTGCCAGGAGACGCTCAAGCTATGTGTATTTTGCATATGCGCTATGCAATTTATGCCTTAGGTAGCCTCCTAGGGGGTGTTGCGGGGAGCGCACCTCGGCAAGATCGAGATCAAAAAATACGAGTTTATACGTAAGTACATTCAAGCAACAAGAGCTGCAGCCACGAGTCATATTGCGCGTCCTTTGACTTTGCCGGCCGAGTCGATTGCGCGCAGGCCTTGTGGCCTTTACTCACGCGAGCGACCACGAAATGAGCAACTGAGGGTTGTTTGCTCGCTCGAATTTCGTTAGGCAATCTAATGCACACTTACTCCAGCCGTTGGCAAGAGACGTCCTGGAACCGTGGGGGCCGTGGTGGCGCAACGTGAAGTTGAATTGCTGACCTTGGATTTTGTCGGCAAGCTCAATACCATCGAAGGCTCGCAGGCGGCTCTGCCGCTGTTCTCGGCCTATGCGGAAAAGCTCGGTTTCACCAACGCCATCTGCATGCGCGTGCCAGAGCCCGGTGAGGATCTCAATTCCAGCTTCCTGCTCAACACCTACCCGCAGGAGTGGGTGCGGCACTATGGCGAAAAGGGTTACATCTCGTCCGACCCGGTAGTCCGCGAACTGTTCGTCAATTATGACCCGTTTTCTTGGTCGGAAGTCGCCGCGCGGCGGGAATTGGCTCCGATTGAACGCCAGATCATGGACGAGTGCGCGGACATCGGCCTGCGCCAGGGTTTCACGGTGCCGATCTATCAAGCCGGCGGCTACACGGGTCTGGTGAGCCTGGCTGGTCGCGAGCCTATGCTCAACGATGAGAGTCGGGGGGCGGTGACGCTAGCCTCGATCTATCTGCACAACAAGCTGACCACCCTGCGTCGGCGCGAGGCGCAGAACCACTTCGATCTCACCGAGCGCGAGCTGGAATGTTTGCGCTGGGCAGCGAACGGCAAATCTGACTGGGAAATCGGCCATATCCTGTTGATCAGCGCCAAAACGGTCAACTATCACATCGAAAACGCCAAACGCAAATTTGGTGTCGCGACCCGGGTGCAGGCGATCGTCGCGGCTTTGCGCCTGGGCCGGCTGGCCAACTGAGTCGGGCGCCGCGGCTGCCCCGTCTTGCAACCGCTCACTGATGTGGACCGATAGCGCGCCCATCCGACGGCCGCTGCGCGCGAAGCAGCGCTCGCGGTTTTCCCGGCCCTCACCCCAATGTGATCGCAAGCCACTCGAAGACTTAAGTCGCGTTAGTGCTCTATGCTCATGTAATTCCATTGTAAAATGACGTCTATTTGCAGCAACATGTTTCAAGCTATTCGTGTTTTGCACGATACTATTTCCCGAACCAACAAATTTGTGGCCTTGGCAAGGACGGTAACCCAATCCGCCCGCTCCAGTAACCTAGGCGGATACCCGGCTTAACCAAACGCGAACCAAGCCTACAGCTGCCCGCTCAAGGGGTCAGTTGGAGGTCAGGTCATGCTGTTTGCATTCACCGGCGACGATGAGGGGCGACATCGAGCGTTGTTCGAGCAGATGTACCGTCAGCGCTATGAAATCTATGTCAAACGTCGCAAATGGCGTGCGCTCACGCCGGTTGGCGACCAGGAGCGCGACGGCTTTGATACTGCGGCGGCAGTTTATTTAATGGTGCTCGACGCCCAGGACGAGATCCTGGCGGCGCTGCGCCTGCTGCCGACGACCGTCCCGCATATTCTTGGCGATCTATTCCCGCAGCTGGCGGTAGATGGCGTGCCGTGCGGACCACACATCCTGGAGTTGACCCGTTTCTACGTCACTCCGTTGCAATCGAGCCGAGCCGTGCGAAGTTGGCTGGTGGGCGTGCTATGCGCGGGCATGATCGAATATTGCCTTGCCAACAATGTGCGCCAGATCACTAGCGTGATCGATACTTTCCTGTTGAAACTCATGCTCTCGATGGAGTGGCGCGTGCGGCCGCTTGGCCTGCCCCGGCCTTATGCCGAGGGCGAAGCGGTGGCGGTCAGTGTGGACATGAGCCCGCAAATCCTGGAGTCCACGCGCCGCACCAAGGGCGTGGTCGGTCCGGTGCTGGCGCGCCCTGGGGTCAAAGCCGCGCGCATACCGTCAGCCATCCGAACCGACGCCCTGGTTCTGGCCGACCTCCAGCCCTGACCTTGCAGCGCGCTCAAAAGGGATCTGCGATGGCGCCACCCCCGCCGACTCGGGGATGACGCTTTGGGCGGCGATGATTGGGACGGACTGCTAGGCCAACAGCAGATCGGCCAGCACATGCGTGTGCACGCCAACCAGATCGGCCACGTCGTGGAACACGCCATTGACCAGCGCCCGTACCAGAACGCCGTCGGCGCTATCAACCACATGGACCACTTGGTCGTAGCCGGGAAGTTTCAGCCCGGCCTGGCCCATCAAGAAGTCCGACATGTCGAGCTTATCGACGCCGACAGCGAAGTCCTTGATGGTATCGATCCTGGTGGAGGGAGCTTCCAGCTTCTTGTTCCAGTCGTAGACGTCGACCCCGCCACCGCCGGTATAGGTGTCGCCGCCGCCTTCGCTATGGAAGTGGTCGTTGCCCGAGCCGCCGATCAGGATCGAACTGTGCTTCGACTCGCCGTCGAACCTTGTGCCTCGCTCAGTGCCGTAGATCTTCTCAAAGCCGCTGATGCGGCTGAGGTACGTCACGCCATTGGCGACAATTGTTAGGGTATGCGTGCCTTCATCGACGGTGGCCACGCCCTTGACCTTGAACAGATCGAGAGTATCGAAGCCGGAGTTGCCTGACAGCGTTTGATTGCCGAGGCCGCCAAAGATCGTATCGTCGCCCTTGCCGCCGGTGGCGCTGTCGTTGCCGTCGCCCGTGGTGACCTTGTCATTGCCTTCGCCGCCCGACAGCACGTCGTCGCCGGTACCGCCCAGCACTTTGTCATTCCCCAGCCCGCCGGTGATGGTATCGTTGCCGGACCCACCCCAGGCATAGTCGTTGCCGCCGCCGCCCTTGATCGAGTCGTTGCCAGCGTTGGCCATCAGAATGTCGTCGCCCGAACCGCCATTGATCGTGACATGGCCGTAGGCAATGGTCGCGCTGGTCAGATCGATGATCTGACCGCCGCTGTTGCCATTGATGACGTCGATGCCGATGATGCGTCCCTGCGGCCCCTGCGCGCCGGCGGTCGTATCGTCCAGCAACAGCGCTTTGTGGCCGACGCCAAGGCTGAGGATGTGATGGGCTGTGTCAAGGTTCTCATAGATGACGTCGGTCATCGTGTAACCCGCGAGGCCAAAGCTGATACCGGTGCCTGGCGCCAGCGGATCGCCGGTATTAACATCGTTCGCCTGCGACCAAGTGCCGGTCGCGGCGTAGTAGAGTTTCTGTCCAGCCATGTCCCACGTCTCCCACAACGCTTGATTTTGCCCACAAATTCAAAATCCAAGGACAGCGAGGATAGGCGTAGACTGTTAGAAACTGACGGATTTATCTGGCGGAAATTGACTCAAGTTTGCTGCGAATTGGTTGGGTTGCCGGCACATTGATAGGCGCGCGAGGAGGTTGTCAGCGCACGCGTCCTCGGCTAGGCCAACCAGCAGGACGAAAAATGTAATCGGGAGGATGTCATGGCGGACGAAGCAATTGTGGCCCAGCGCGGCCCCTATCAAGTTCAACTGGAAGCGGGAAAGGACTACTGGTGGTGCCGTTGCGGTCGCTCTGCCAACCAACCCTTTTGCGACGGCTCGCATAAGCCGACCAGCTTCACGCCGCTGCAGTTCACCGCCGACCAGACCGCGACCGTGAACTTATGCGGCTGCAAGGCCACCGACGATGCCCCCTATTGCGACGGCAGCCACAACGTCCTGTGAGCCGGCACGGCCGGCCTGTTGGTGTTTGAACCGGACTATTAACCGTCCCTGCGCCTCTCCGCCGCGACCCATTGTGCGTTTTGCGCGGGGTCTGCTATGACAGAATTGCAAACCTCCGATATTGGCCGCCTAACCGGAGGATGCGACGGGGGAGTGGCGTGGACAATTTTGTGCAGCAGTTGATCAACGGGCTGACGCTTGGTTCGATCTACGGGCTGATCGCCATCGGCTATACGATGGTGTTCGGCATCATCGGCATGGTGAACTTCGCCCATGGCGATGTGTTCATGCTCTCAGCCTTCATCGCGCTGCTGGTGTTCCTGTTCATCACCAAGGTCTTGGGCATCGTCTTCTTGCCGTTGGCCTTCGTCATTGTGCTGATGGCGGCGATGCTGCTGACGGCGGCCTGGAACTGGCAGATCGAGCGCGTCGCTTATCGGCCGCTGCGCGGCTCGTTTCGCCTGGCCCCGCTGATCTCGGCGATCGGCATGTCGACCTTTCTCTCCAATTTCGTTCAAGTCGCCCAGGGACCGCGCAACAAGCCGGTGCCGCCGATGTTCACGGACATCATCCACCTGGGCGGGGCCGGGCACGACATCACGCTGCAATACCGACAGGTTGTCATCATGCTGGTGACTGTCATCTTGCTCGCAGCGTTCTGGTGGCTGGTACAGAAGACGCCGCTGGGCCGCGCGCAACGCGCCTGCGAACAGGACCGCAAGATGGCCGCGCTGATGGGCATCGACGTCGACCGCACCATCTCGATCACCTTCATCATAGGCGCGGCGCTCGCGGCGGTCGCGGGCGTGCTTTATATGCTGCACTACGGCGTGGTGAATTTCGCCGACGGTTTCCTGCCGGGCGTCAAAGCCTTCACCGCGGCGGTGCTGGGTGGGATCGGATCGCTCCCGGGCGCGGTTCTCGGCGGCCTCCTGATCGGTCTCATCGAGGTCATGTGGGCGACCTATTTCACCTCGGACTATAAGGATGTCGCGGCCTTCTCGATCCTGGCCATCACGCTGATCTTCATGCCGTCGGGCCTGCTCGGCCGGCCCGAAATCGAGAAGGTGTGAGGATGAGCGACGCCACGCAGTCGCACCGGGCGACTTCCGATCTGCTGGTGAATTCCCTCAAGAGCGCAGCCTTCCGCGCCGCCATCGCGTTCGTTCTCTGCATACCGATCATCTTCTTGCGTGCCGACGCTGATATCATCGGCGTGCTGCAGGTCAGCTGGCGGCCACTGGCGGTCGTGGTCATCTGCGTACTGGTCTTTGCGCGCCGGTTCCTGTGGCTGCTGTTCATTGGCATGCGCGGCGAGACACGGGCGACCTCGGCCTTGAGGGCGCCGTCGCCGGCCCTGGCTCTGTTGGCGCGCATCGTGTCGGTGGCCGGCGTGGTCGCCTTGTTCGCGTTCCCGATCGTTACGGTTGCGCTCCTTGGCAGCAGCGGCTCGCTGAAGTGGATCGACAGCTATGGCATCCAGATCCTGATCTACATCATGCTCGGCTGGGGCCTGAACATCGTTGTTGGCCTGGCCGGCCTGCTCGACCTCGGCTATGTCGCGTTTTACGCCGTCGGCGCCTATACCTATGCGCTGCTGGCCACCACCTTTGGGCTGTCGTTCTGGATCTGCCTGCCGGTCGCAGGCATGTTGGCGGCGTTCTGGGGCATCCTGCTGGGCTTCCCAGTGCTGCGGCTGCGCGGCGATTATCTGGCCATCGTCACGCTCGCTTTCGGCGAGATCATCCGCTTGGTGCTGATCAACTGGGTCGCGTTTACCGGCGGCTATGCCGGCATTGCATCGATCCCGCGCGTGACGTTCCTGGGCCTGTCGTTCCGCGACCAGCCGGGCAGCTTTTCAGAATTCTTTCACATCCAGCAGTCGCCGATCCACAGCAAGATCTTCCTCTACTACCTGATCCTGTGCCTGGCCTTCCTGACCAACTTCGTGACCATGCGGCTGCGCCGGCTGCCGATCGGGCGCGCCTGGGAAGCCTTGCGCGAAGACGAGATCGCCTGCCGCTCGCTTGGCATCAACACCACCACCACCAAGCTGACCGCGTTCGCTCTCGGCGCATTTTTCGCCGGCCTGGCCGGCTCGTTCTTCGCCGTCCGGCAGGGCTTCATCAGCCCCGAGAGCTTCACCTTCCAGGAATCGGCGATCATCTTGGCCATCGTCGTCCTGGGTGGCAGGGGGTCGCAACTCGGGGTCGCGATTGCGGCGGTGGTTCTGGTCGGCGGCTTTGAGTTGCTGCGCGAACTGGAGTTCACCAAGCAGCTGGCCTTCAACCTGTTCGGGATCGAAAAATTCGATCCGGCGCAATATCGCGGCATGCTGTTTGGCGGCGCCATGGTGCTCATGATGGTTTTTCGCCCACTTGGTTTCGTGTCGTCGCGCACGCCCTCGATATTCCTGAAGTCGCGTAAGGCGATTGCCGGCGACCTGGTCGGCGAGGGGCACGGCTGATGCGCTGGACGGATAACCCGCTGCTCGTGGTCGAGCACCTGACAATGCGCTTTGGCGGCCTCACCGCCATCAAGGATCTGTCGTTCCAGGTCGGGCGTGGCGACATCACCGCGCTGATCGGTCCGAATGGCGCCGGCAAGACCACCGTCTTCAATTGCGTCACCGGCTTCTACAAGCCGACCGTGGGACGGCTCGCGCTCGCCCGCGAGGGCGTCGCGACCGCCGAGGCCGTGGCGGCGCTGACTCGTTCGTCGGGCAAACAATCGGGCGCGCTGTACCTGCTCGAGCGCATGCCGGGCCACGAAATAGCGCATCGCGCCCGCGTCGCGCGCACATTCCAGAATATCCGGCTGTTCCAGGGCATGACGGTGTTGGAAAACCTGATGGTCGCCCATCACAACCGGCTGATGCACGCCAGCGGTTTCACCGTGCTCGGCCTGATCGGCGCCCCCAGCTACCGCGCCAGCGAGGCCGAAGCTGTCGCGCGCGCCGCCCACTGGCTGGAGCGCATCGGCCTCATCGAGCGCGCCGACGATCCGGCGGGCGAACTGCCCTATGGCGCGCAACGCCGCCTGGAAATCGCGCGCGCCATGTGCACCGATCCGGTGCTGCTGTGCCTGGACGAGCCGGCCGCCGGACTCAACCCGCGCGAGTCGGCCGAGCTGAACACGCTGCTGCGCTCGATTCGCGACGAAGGCAAGACCTCCATTCTGCTGATCGAGCACGACATGTCGGTGGTGATGGGGATCTCAGATCACGTCGTGGTGCTCGACTATGGCATCAAGATCGCCGACGGCACGCCGGCCGAGGTTCGCAACGACCCCAAGGTCATCGCGGCCTATCTGGGCGTGGCGGATGAAGTTGAACTCGCCAAGGTCGAAGCGGAGATCGGCGCATGAGCGGGGTCATAGCCGTGCCAAAGACGACCCCAGCCGCCGCCCCCGCTGGAAAAGCGCTGCTGGCCATGCGCGGCATCGAGACCTTTTACGGCAAGATCCAGGCCCTCAAGGGTATCGACATCGATGTCCACCAGGGCGAGATCGTCACGCTGATCGGCGCCAATGGCGCGGGCAAATCCACCACCATGATGACCGTGTTCGGCAGTCCGCGCGCACGCAAGGGCACCGTGACGTTCGACGGGCGCGACATCACCGCCTTGCCGACGCACGAGATCGCGCGGCTGTCGATTGCTCAGTCGCCGGAGGGACGGCGCATCTTCCCGCGTATGACCGTGACGGAAAATCTGCAGCTGGGCGCATCGATCGATAAGTTCGCGCATTTCGAGGAGGACCTGGAGCGCGTCTTCGTCATGTTCCCGCGCCTTAAGGAACGCGCGCAGCAGCGCGGCGGGACTCTCTCGGGCGGCGAGCAGCAGATGCTGGCGATCGCGCGCGCGCTGATGAGCCGGCCGCGCCTGCTGCTGCTGGACGAACCCTCGCTGGGGCTTGCCCCTTTGATCGTCAAGCAGATCTTCTCGATCATCGCCGACCTCAACAAGACGCAAGGCCTGTCGGTGTTTCTGGTCGAGCAGAACGCCTATCACGCGCTGAAATTGGCGCACCGCGGCTATGTGATGGTCAACGGCGCGATCACCATGCAAGGGACCGGCGCCGAACTGCTGGCGCGGCCTGAGGTGCGTGCCGCCTATCTCGAGGGAGGCCACTGATGGGTCGTTTCGCTGGCTTCATCTGGCCTGATACGCCTTACGGACTGTTCGTGTTCCTGCTTCTGACGCTGCTCGGCGTCATGGCGGCGGTCGCCACCGGGCGCGCCCTGGCCAGCGTCTGGGACCCGATGTGGCGCATCGTCCCGGCCATGATCCTGCTCGCCTGTGGCGTCCGCTTCTTGCACTTCGCGCTCTTCCAGGAGAAGCTGCTGTCGCTGCATTACTATCTGATTGCGCTCGCGATTCTTCTGTTGGCATCCGGCGGCAGCTACGCCTGGAAGCGTGCGGCGCAGATGGCGCGGCAGTACCCCTGGACGGTTGGGAAAAAAATTGGTTAGCGCGGCGGCCCGGCGCGCATTGACTGGACGCGAATTCGGCTGAATAGTCCGCATCAAGCGCGCACAACGCGCGCTTTGGAGCATAAGCGTGCTCAGGATTGAGCGCCGGTCCCAGGGAGTTTGGGAGCGGACTCAGACGGAGGTGCGCATCCCGCGCATCCAGGACTTAAGGGAGTTACTGTATGAAGAAGTTTCTGTTCACCGGTCTGGTGCTGGCCGCTGGCCTCGCCTTCGCCGGATCGGCCCACGCGCAGGTCAAGATCGGCGTCGCGGGTCCCATCACTGGTCCGAACGCCTCGTTCGGCGCGCAGCTGACCAACGGCGTCGCTGCCGCCGCTGAAGATTTCAACGCCGCTGGCGGCATCCTCGGTCAGAAGATCGAAGTTTCGCAGGGCGACGACGTGTCGGATCCCAAGCAGGGCGTCGCGGTCGCCAACAAGTTCGTCGGCGACGGCGTCAAGTTGGTGGTTGGGCATTTCAACTCGGGCGTGACCATCCCTGCCTCGGAAGTCTATGTCGACAATGGCGTGCTCTTCATCACCCCGTCGGCGACCAATCCCAAGGTCACCGAGCGTGGGCTGTGGGACGCTTTCCGCACCTGCGGCCGCGACGACCAGCAGGGCAAGCTGTGGGCTGATCTCGCCCTTGGCAAGCTGAAGGACGCCAAGATCGCCATCGTTCACGACAAGACCACCTACGGCCAGGGCCTGGCTGACGCCGCCAAGGGTTTCATGAACAAGGGTGGCAAGACCGAAGTCCTCTACGAGGGCGTCAATACCGGCGAGAAGGACTATTCGGCCATCGTCGGCAAGATCAAGGCGTCGGGTGCCGAATACCTGATGTGGGGCGGCCTGCACACCGAAGGCGGCCTGATCATTCGTCAGATGCGCGACGCTGGCCTGAAGACCGTGATGATCTCTGGTGACGGCATCACCGACAACGAGTTCGCCTCGATCGGCGGCCCCGGCGTCGAAGGCACGTTGATGTCGTTCGGCCCCGAGCCGCGTGACAACCCGGCCGCCAAGGATG
>Ga0209069_10001879_pt1 | contig 10846 bp, 12 predicted proteins | sample Str013_2_FD_187202 | JGI IMG/M metagenome (GOLD analysis project Ga0209069, IMG submission 187202) | Freshwater sediment microbial communities in response to fracking from Pennsylvania, USA - Straight Creek_MetaG_SC_2013 (SPAdes) (version 2) | ecosystem: Environmental > Aquatic > Freshwater >...
GCAGACATGCGATGCCGGTCCGCGTTCGCGACAACCTCGCCCCAGTTCGCGCCATCTTGCAGCAGAGCGCGCAGGCGATCCCTGGCGGCGGGATCGGTCCGCAGGCGCGCGCAGCACAGCAGGATTTCCAGCTCAGGACAAACCGCGCCTGCCCATTGCCGCGCTCCTGATTCCATCCGCATAGCGCCCATTTTCGCAGAGATTTCCGCTCAAGCTGGAAAAACTTCCCCTTTATTTCTCAGTGTGAGAATGGCCGGCATTTAGATCGCGTCCACGGCGGACCTGGCGACGTGAATTTGTAGCGCCGGCGCTACCAAACCCTGCTCTTCACGGCGAATTGCGGAGTGTCAATTTGTCGGGCACCGTTACGCTCGGCAGTTTTCCTTGGAAACTGATCCTGCAAACGTAAGGGCTTGATGCCAGCCGGGAAAACGCGAGGGGAATTCGTTTGCCAAGCGCCGCGCAATCTCCTCGAGCGAAGCTTTTCCATCCATCAATTCCAGCGCTCGTTGCCGGATGCGGCCTTCCTCGGAAATATGGGGAACAAAATCGGACGCTCTCCGCCGAAGCTCCGAGGGAGAGACCATCATCGAATGAATTTCCGATTGATTGAACTGGGTGGAAATTTTTTCCGGAGATTCCACTGATCCGATTTCCGTGGTCCAGCGCCAGAAATAATCTTTCTCCAGCAGCTTCGCCTGAAGATTTACGCGAACCTGTTGGCCCGCGACCAATGGCACCGGCTGCGCCCAGGGGAAGAATAAGAACCCGTAAATTGTTCCCTCTTTTCCGGGAGCGGTGGAAAATACCACTCCGTCCGCAAGCTCGGCCTCGAACCATGCCACCACTCCGTGGCCAGTCCCGGTCCGCTCGGCTGTCCAGTTCAGTTCGCCCTGAACATCCGGGCTTTCCACGGTGGCATAATCCAGCGTGGCCCAGAGCTGCGGCTTGGTCAAAAGTTGTTCGGGGACGATGCGCTCTTTTTGAATTTCGTTTACCGCCATTCGCCGCGCCGGGCTGAGGTCCTGACCCAGTGATTTGCTTTCCCACGGGTTTACAATTTTTCCATAGCGCTCGGGAATTTCAACGACGGCGCACCAAATCCGATCCTTCCGTGCAATCAAAGCGCCCCCGGGGGCCAGGAACCGGCGCCGGGCGTCCACAATGGAAGGAATGTGTTGCTCCAGCAGTGGAATCGCGCCCCGCAAATCGGAGACGATTACGTCCGCGCGAACGGGAATCGTTACGCGCGTGGAAATATCTTCAATAAATTCAATTATGTCCGCGCAATGATTGGCAGCCGCGATTTCCCGCGCCAATTGCACTATAGGGCTCGGCTCAATCGCGTAAACGCGGCTTGCGCCAAGTTGGCAGGCAAGGACCGCCATGATTCCAGGGCCGGTCCCTATTTCCAATACCACCGATCCAGGTTTCACGGACTGCCGGAGAGCGCGCTCATAGGCCGACATGCGCACGCGATCGGCAAGCATGTCTCCATAATCCCCAACGCTATACATGCCGGGAGTGTATCAGGGACGGAGCACGCATGCAGCGCCTCCCTGAACCTCGGCCACAATCGCATTGCATAATTCATAGACGCGTGAGGGATCGTCGGACGGCCATACTCGAAAGACTCGCGTGTTTGCGAGCAAGTGGCCAAGCTGCACAAACTCTTTCCGGCGCATCGCGGCGTCCAAAAGATAATTTACGTAGGTGTTTGTCAAGAGCGCCGTCATTGCCGATGCGGCGGAAACCGCCTCAATTTTCGGTGCGACTGCTGCCGAAAGTCGTTCGCTAAGAATAAAAATTGCGCTTAGCGGCAGCGGGTCGCTCTGGAAACGGTGTTTGTCTCCATCCAACGATAAAAATTGTTTTCCCCACGTAGGCGTAATCAGCGGGAGCGTATCCACGGAACCAAATAGTAATTCCGCGGATTCCGGCCAGAGATTCACGCGCGGGTAACCCGGCTGCGCGACAAAGTGTCCGCTGACTTCGGCCAGAGCCGCCACATCTTCGGAGAGCACGGCATAGCCCAACTGCGCGAAGGCCGCCGCAGTGGTGGACTTCCCCGCGCCGGGATCTCCCACCAGTGCGATGGCCTGATTCCCTACTGCGACCGCACAAGCGTGAAGTGGAAGAATCCCGTGCAGGCGAAGCACAAATCCCATCACAGGACCCACGAGATACGTCGCGAGATCCTCGGTCGCGAATTCCGCCGGCCCGTTCGCCCAGACCTCGCTGCCATCGCGCTTCACGGCAAATCGCGAGCCATCCGCGTAAAATAACCCGAAATAGCTGTCGCCAAGTTCCCCGGCGCGCAGGACGGGCAGCCCATTCACATGCAATTCAGAACTGGTATAGGAAAATTTGGGTGGCGCGGAATCGGTCTTCGCCACGGGGCCGCCAAGTTCATTTAAAAAAATATTTACCTGAGGATCAAGATGGTCGCAGCGTGAGGGAAGGCCGGGTATAGCGGAGTTTGAAGCGAGGCACAAACCGTACAAGGAGTGGCGGACAACCATGGTCCACGCCCTCCCGGATCAATGAGATCTCATGTCCATAAAAAGGCCGCGCGTGTCAGCCATGACTCCAGCATTGGCAGTTTTGGTCAATTCCTCGATGCTCCCGTAAACACGCAAAGTTGGAAGACTATATATTTTTTTGAGCTCCGGCGTCTGGTTCTCGTGCATTAATTCCTCCAAAAATGTTCCTCATAGTTTATAGCCGACTATCGAACGCCTTTGCAACCAGAAGTTCAAGCTAAGTGGCCTAAGACATACTAAAGCGTCGATAGCACTACCCATTTGAAACACTTTTGGAATTTCTTTCACGTAAACGTACTCTAGAAGCTCCGAAACTGGTTCAAAATGGTCCACCCACGACGACTCGGGCCGTTGCAACAGCGCCGCGATCGGGTCAGTAATCAATGGCGATTTCCTTCGCAATCGCACGGCGTCCGGCAAAATCCCGCGAGCCGCGCTGCGCAATATTTCCTTATCCGAACTCCATGGCAGCACGGGGAGAGCCAGCAAAAATTTTACTGCACGCAAATCGAAGAACGGGTGGCACACCTCGTTTGCGAATCCGGTCTCGCCCGCATCGAACGATTGAAAATTTATCGTCCAATAAGTCGAAGCCATCGCTTCATAACCTTCCGGACGCGCGCTCTGATTGGGACAAGCCTGCCCCTCGATCGCCTGCCAGCGGTCCTTCAAGTCTAGCCGCTTCACCATGTCCGGATTTAGCCAGGGCGGGGCCGCTGCATTTCCCGCGGAAGGAATGAGACGCCGGATGCGTTTCCAGAAGTAGAGCCGTGAGAGCCGTCCATCCGAAGCAAGGAATCGCGCCGTGTCGCCAAACATTCGTCCGAATTGCCTGGCCTTGTACAGCCTGCGAAAATGGGCCAAAAGAAAACTGGCCAGCGCCGGATCGCCTCCGAAGCCCGTAAGGCTGGTGCGGCTGAATCCGCTCATGACTTGAATCGGGTTTTGCTTTCCAAACCCCATGGCATAGTGCATGGGCTCGGGCGTTCGATAGTGCGGGTCGTCGTAATTGTCGAACAACCGGCTATCATCCAACGGTAGATATTCGATCGGAATTTTTAACGCCTGTCCCACCAATCCCGCAAAATGCTGTTCCTGATGCGGAATCAGTTTTTCGTGAAACAACGTGAAGCCCTTTAGTTCAGGCTCGAAGCCACGGCGATCCGCCACGCGCCTGGCGCTGATGGCCACCGTCGGTGAGTCCAGCCCTCCGCTCAACAGCAAGGCGGCGTTTTTTCCCGGCATCCGGTCAGATACAGCGGAATCGAATATTTCCTTGAACTGATCGATGCATTCCTGTCGGTGCTTGAAATAAAGCGGAGATACCTCGGGCAACTTCCAGAAACGGCGAATTAAAACACATTCCGGGGTGCAAAGCAGACAATGCGCGGGCGGCAGACGCAGGATGTCCGCGAACGTCGTCGTGCCCATATCCTGATTGCTCTCGAACATCAGGAAGTCGGCGATGGCCAATTCATTTAACCGGTCGGAGATTTCCGGATGCAGCCGGAGGCAATCGAGGGTGTTACTGAAGAGGAAGAATTTTCCCGTTCGCGCGTAATAAAACATCTTCATTCCGAAATGGTCACGTGCAGCGAACAACCGCTTGCGCGGAGCGTCCCAGATTGCGAAGGAGAAATCGCCCAGCAGATGTTCAGCGCAAGCTTCGCCCCAAACGTCATAGGCGTGGAGCAGTAACTCGGCATCAGGGCTTGAAAGCGAGAGAGCGCCGGCGGCCTGGCTCTTTGCTTTCAACTTGCCGATCAGTTCTTCACGCGCGTCAATCCGGGCGTCGGCGACAATCCATAGGCGGCCATCGAGTTGGGCGGGTTGTTTCTGCAGTTCCACGCCGCCGGCGATTTGCAGCAGGGTATGCCCGAAGCCGATTGGGCCCTGGCACAAAACCTCCTGAGCATCCGGACCGCGAAACGCAAGCGATCGCGTCAAGCCCTCAAGCAACGCTCGGTCAACCGGCGCTCCGTCCAGATTCAAGATGCCGACAAACCCGCTCATTTCCGAACCGCCTCTTGGCGTGGACTTGTCTCTTCCGAAGCCGCGATCGGTGCGTCGAAGCGAGCGTAGTGGTTATGCACTTCGGCGCTGTCGTTGAGCACTTTCCCGCCAAGCTCCACCCAGGCATGCGCTTCAAACCGTGGACCGCTCTTGCGCGCGCCGATATGCAGTTCCCCCGCGATTCCTTCGCGGCGCAACAGCCACCAGAGTACCATCGAGCGCTCCAGGCAATTTGGCGTCGCCGGGCCATGCAACTCCACCGAACGAATCGCGCGGACCGCGCGGCCTGCTATCTCAAACTGTGTTGCCGATTCCAGTGAAAACGAAGTTCGCCGCGGAAGCGAAAATCCTTCCATAAATTCTTTCCAGCGGCGAAACCCGAACACGCGCAGTCCAATGCCGGTTAAGGGCAACGCGAGCAAGGCGCGGAGAATGAGGGCGCGATCCTCCACGGGCCGCTTGCGGAATCTGCGCCATTTTCCCGTAAGTGTTTCACGCGTTTCGCTCATTGGTCTCTCGCGAAGCCCTCACTGGCCTTGCTCGAAAAATTCGTCAGGCGCAATATCGCGCTTCAAGCGAAGCATGCGCGCGTCACTTTGCGTCTAACTCGCCCCAAATCGGCATTTCGTCTGAGCAGTTCTTGAAGCGAAAAGTTCGGCTGGCGAACACCCGAGGCGCTGTATTTTCCGAGTGTCCGAAGGAGAGAGTCATTTTGATTCACTGCGCATTGCACGGATCGCAAAAAACGTTAGGCAGACGAACCGTCTTTTACCTCGATTAACCCTTCGGCAAGAAGCTTTTCGAGAAGGACAAACAAGTCGCGCGAGCAGCGCTCAGGTTCGACGTCATATTCGCCGACAATCTTATTTTGAATATCGGCAACGGCGCAAGGCACCTGCATTAACTTCCATATACGCGCCCCAACCGGGTCCAGACCGTAATACACTCCATTTTTCATATTCAGGATCGCGGCTTCCCCCGCAAGGTCGCAGGACACCTGGTCCTTCGCGGCCACGACCACGGATCGATCTGAAAGTGTAGGAGCCATGCCTATTCCCTTCTAAACCCTCGGAACATAAAATCCGCACGCTCCGGGAGTTCGTGCGCCAAGCCGCCCTCAAATTCCACGGACGGCTCCCCAATATGGAGCACGTTTGCTGCCAACTCGCCAAATTGTAGCGGCTTCACTGCGCTACAAGCAACCGGGATTCGAAATGCCCGTTGCCTTTGGATATATGCAGGACTGCTCCTGGTTCAACTTGTGCCCGGGCGCTCGAAAGGTTATAACGGCGGTTGGTGAACACCTTCGCGCTCAGTGTTGAAAATGTCGAAAAATATTTTCCGCCCGCCGCTTCCGGATGGCGGGCGCTGCTGCATCCAGTGTCGCGCCAGACCGTGCCGGCACTGCGCGGTATCTCATTCGAGCTAAACCATGGCGAGGTTATGGCCGTGGTGGGGGCCAATGGCGCGGGAAAATCCACATTGCTTCGAATTCTTACGACGCTGTTGATTCCCACGCGCGGGCGGGCGCACGTTTGTGGATTTGACGTCGCCCGGGAACCGGCGAAAGTCCGCCTTCAAATCGGATACCATACCGGCGCGGACGCCTGCTTTTATTCGCGTTTGAGCGGCAGGGAAAATCTCACCTTGTTTGCCGGATTGAATAATCTTTCCGCGGAAGAAACTACCTGGCGAATTGCCGAACTTACTGATCTCTTTGACCTTGGACCGCTCCTGGACCGCCAGGTGCGCACGCTTTCCACTGGAAATATTCACCGCCTGGGACTGGCGCGCGCCATGCTTCACCAGCCGTCCGTCCTGCTGCTTGACGAACCCACGCGGAGTCTCGATCCCTTGGCGGCCGCCGAATTCCGCCGATTTCTTCTCGATCAAATCGTCGCCAGACGCGGCACCGCGGTTTTGTTTGCTTCCCATTCCCTAGCCGAAGTCGAACAGCTCGCCGGGCGAGTAGCGGTGCTGGACGGCGGGCGCTTGCTCGGCTGCGACACACCCGCTGGTTTAGCAGCAGGCGCAGGCGCGGAGACTCTGGAGCAATCGTTGGAAATCCTGACGCGGCGCGCAGCGCAGGGCCCCCAATGAACGATACGACCCACGTTCGCATGATCCTGCGAAAATTGGCGCTCCTGTTTCGCAGGGATTTTTCCGTCGCGCGCAGTTACCGCGCCGCGTTCATTCTGGAAGCGTTCCAGGCGCTGTTTGCGGTCGCCAGCTTTTATTTTCTTTCGCGCTTCATTGAAAGCCCTCAACTGGAAAGTTCTCTACCGCAAGGCGCCGGATATTTTGCGTTCGCGCTGGTCGGGCTGGCCTTTTTCGATTATCTGAGTGTGGCGCTTCATACGTTCGAGGAAAGCTTGCGCGAAGCCAGGCAAAACGGCACGCTCGAAAACCTTCTGGTAACGCAGACCTCCCTTCCGGTAATTCTCGCGGGATCCAGCCTGTACCCATTTGCCCTGCTGTCGTTGCGCACAACGATCTATCTAGGCTGGGGCGCGGCCTTGTTTGGATTTCCATTGCGCGGCGCCAATTGGCCGGGTGCAATTTTGATTTTGACGGCTTCCGTTTTCGCATTTTCCGGGCTGGGAATCCTCAGCGCCAGCTACTTGCTCGTCTTCAAGCGCGGTAACCCGGTGAATTGGGCGGTGGTGGGTCTTTCGTCGGTGGTGGGAGGAATGCTGTACCCGATCTCCGTGCTGCCGAAATGGCTGCAGGTCGTGGCGCGCTTCATACCGATTACTTATTCGCTGGAAGGAATGCGCGCGGCGATTCTGGGTCACGCCACAATGCACGAGTTATGGCCATCGCTCGCGGGCTTGCTGGCCTTTGCGGCTATCCTGCTTCCCGTTTCATTCGCGACTTTTTCGCTGGCATTGCGCCGCACGAAAATTACCGGCACGCTCACCCATTTTTAGTTTGGCATTCGCGATTCAGCAGGATAGGTTTCAGCCCGCTGCTTTTAATTCTCTCGATGCGCACACTAAACCAGACAGGCTGAAGCCTGTCCTACTGGAATTGTCCCGGCGTGAAAATCAATGGTGGGAATTATCACGAAATAAAATCTTGCTGCTTCCTCACCGGGCTGATGCAGTCAGCCCGGTGAGGAAATGAAATAGCGAGTTTACGACTTGCCCTTCTTCGCTGTTTTGGGAGGAGCTTGACCCACTCTCGTGGTGATTCCGACGCCCATGGCCTGCAGCGATTCCAAACCTGCCTTGGCCTGCGCTCCAATTTGCCCATTGGGATCAAGGTCAATGGCGTGTTGATAGGCTTCAATCGTACCGGGCAGAATCACGGGAGTAATTTTATCGCCTTCGGTCTTGAACTCCATGGTGTTGACCTGGGCAATTCCAAGGAGCAACCACGCCGTCGCGTTTTTCGGATCGAGCGTGGTGGCCTTTTGCAAAGGTTCGACCGCTTCCTTCATGCGGTTTGAGTTGTAGAGCACGGTTCCGAAATTGCGCCACGCAAGCGCGGCATCGGTTGGATTCAGGTCCACATATTTTTGGTACGCTGCACGAGCATCATCCACTTTCCCCAATTTTGCCAGGTCGTTTCCGAGATTATTGTAATTGGCGGCGACGTCCGGCTTCATGGTGATCGATTTCTGGTACGTGTCGGCCGCTTCCTGCCACTTGCTCATGCTCTCGTAGGCTTCGCCCAAACGGGAGAGCACAATGGACCGGTTGGAATCATCAGCCTTCATCACTTCCAGCGCCGCGGAAAGTTCCGTGACCGCAGTGCCTCCCGCCGCATTGATCTTTTCCTTAATGGGTTCCTGCTGGTCTTTTGGAGTCGTCGACATCTGCGCCTGCGCGGCCTTCATTTGATCAATCGCGGCCAAACCGGCGTCGTAGTGGACCTTCAGCGACTGAAACTGCTGCTCCGCTTCGGCGCGTTTTCTTTCGGCTTCGACGTTGGCCAGTTTGCCCTGCTCCATCAGTTCTTTCATGTTGATATCGAAAACCGGCGAAGTTCCGGCGGTGATCTTCACGCCCGTTTGATAGATGACCTGATCTTTTCCGTCCTTGTCCTTGGCCTTCAAATCGATGTTATAGGGACCGCCGGCTACTCCGGCCAGCGAGTAATGCCCCTTGGCGTCGGACTTGGTTTCAACCGTCTTATTCGTTTCGTTGTTTGTTACCACGAGGGTAACATCCGCGTAGGGCTTTCCCGTTGTGTCGAGAATATTTCCCGACAACACGCCGAAACCCTGCGCATAGGCGGCAGTAACCAGGCACGCCGCCAGCGGCCCGGCCATCAGCGCGAGCACTACTGCCATCCGGAATGATTTCATTCGTTTCATAATCTTAACTGCCTCCTGGCAACTCATATCCGCCGGGATTCCCCGCGCGGTTAATTCATTATCTCTCAACTTGGGCCCGATAAGCGACCCGATAAGCAATAGGATCGCCTGTCCCTGCCTTGGCAAAAGCGGCGAGGCGCAGCCGGCAGCTATCGCACACGCCACAAGACTCGTCTTCAAACTGATAACACGACCACGTTCGGTCCAGCGGCGCTCCCAATTCCATTCCCCGCCGCACAATCTCCCATTTCCGCATTCCAATTACCGGCGTGACCATTTCAATGTGCGTTTCAGGCCGCGTTCCCACTCGCACCAGCTCTTGAAACACCCGATAATATTCCGGCCGGCAATCCGGATACCCGGAACTATCTTCTGCTACTGCGCCGATAAATATAGCCGTTGCCCCGATCACTTCAGCCCAGCTTACCGCAACTGCAAGGAAGTGAGCGTTACGAAATGGGACGTATGTAACGGGTATTTCGTTGCCCCCAATCGTTGTTCCGGGTTCGCCCTCCGGCACCGCGATCCGGCTGTCGGTCAACGCCGATCCGCCGATCTGCGCGAAGTGATCCAGATGCACCACCAGGCGCTGCTTTACGCCATAAAAATCGGCAATGTCGTCGAACGCCTGACGCTCCCGAGTCTCGGTGCGCTGGCCGTAGCTGGCATGCAATAGCGCCAGTTCGTGGCTTTCCCGCGCGATTGCCGCCGTCACGCACGAATCCATCCCTCCGCTCACCAAGACGACTGCCTTGGGCTTTTCGGCCATCTTTCCGGTGGTGCCTTTCTCTTTCGAATTAGATGCAGTTCAGGGCACTAAAGTCTATACGCCACGCGTGGCTGGATGCCAGATGAATTTATGCAATTGCAGCGCCAGCCGCACCGGCAGGCCATCCGCCAGGATCCACTCCGCCACCTCCTGCGCGCTGATCCCCGGCCAGGTTCCCGCGGGATCGGCATGAACGGGAGAGAACAGCACCTGATGCACACGCCGCGCCAAATCGTATCGAAAGGTGAAGTCCCGCGCAAACTCGTAATCGCGGCGGCTGGAAATCACGAATTTAATTTCGTCCTTGTTATCGAGCGCGGCAAGATTTTCCATTTGAAACGTATCCGGCTCCCCGGAGTCGGGGCATTTCACGTCCACAATTTTGATCACTTCGCGGGGCAGGTCGCCAACGGGCCGCTCACCGCTGGTTTCAATCATTACCGTGTAGCCGCCGTCCAAAAGTTGTCGTGCCAGAGGAATCACTTCGGGCTGCAGCATCGGCTCACCTCCGGTCAGCTCGACCAGGGAAATTCCGCGCGTTGTTTTCGCCGGGCCGGATGAATCTCCGTGTGCCGGTTCACTCGAGGATAGTTTTTCGACGCGGACCATCACTTCGTCCACCGTCATTTTCGTTCCGCCGTGAAAGGCGTAGGCGGTGTCGCACCAGGCGCAGCGCAAGTTGCAGCCCGCGAGGCGCACAAAAATGCACGGCAAGCCCGCGTGCGTGCTTTCGCCCTGGATCGACCGGAAAATTTCCGTGATGATCATGAATTTACCGGCCCCTGCGCGCGCCCTTGCGGCGCTGGTACCGTTGCACGAGGATAACCGCCGCGACCGCCGCAATTCCGGCCATTACAAATCGAAATGGCTGCAGCTCATACCCCAGCCATCGCAGAACGAGTATGTAGCCGATGCCTACAGCGATCGCGGGCAAAATAATAATGAGGAAAGATCGGTTCATGACGAATTTGCGCGCTAGGCCCGGTAGGTCGCCGAAGCCGTATCGGTTTCCCAAACCGTGACGCTGGAAATTCGCGCGCCGTTTTGCGCCGCGGGTAATTGACGCGTCGTTTCATCGAAAAAATATTTCGCCAGATTTTCCGCCGAGGGATTGGTCACATCAAACGGCGGCTTATCGTTCAAATAGATATGGTCCACGCCGGCGATAATCTCTCGCAGCACGCGCTTGATGTGCGTGAA
>Ga0209069_10001880_pt1 | contig 10846 bp, 10 predicted proteins | sample Str013_2_FD_187202 | JGI IMG/M metagenome (GOLD analysis project Ga0209069, IMG submission 187202) | Freshwater sediment microbial communities in response to fracking from Pennsylvania, USA - Straight Creek_MetaG_SC_2013 (SPAdes) (version 2) | ecosystem: Environmental > Aquatic > Freshwater >...
TCGATCCCGTCGACGCGGCCGGCTACCTCACCGGCGACCTCACGCACGTCGCCGATAAGCCCGGCGCGCCGCCGGCCGCGGTCGCGGCCACGCTCGCCATTCTGCAGACCTTCGATCCGCCGGGCGTGTGCGCGCGCAACCTCACCGAATGCCTCTCGATCCAGCTACGCGAGCGCAACCGCTTCGATCCGGCCATGCAGGCGCTGGTCGCCCATCTCGACCTCCTGGCGAAGCGGGATATTCCGGGCTTGAAGCGAGCCTGCGGGGTGAGCGAGGAGGATCTCATCGACATGATCGGTGAAATTCGCCATCTCAATCCCAAGCCGGGTCTCGCGTTCGGAACCACGCTGGTGCAGCCGATCGTTCCGGATGTGTTTGTCCGGCCGGGTGCCGACGGCGGCTTCGTGGTCGAGCTCAATTCCGAGACGTTGCCCAAGGTTCTGGTCAACCAGAGCTACTATGCGCAGGTCGCCAGGACGGCACGCAACGACAAGGAGAAGACCTATCTGGCCGATTGCCTGCAGACCGCGACTTGGTTGATCCGCGCGCTCGATCAGCGCGCCCGGACCATTCTCAAGGTCTCGACCGAAATCGTGCGACAGCAGGACGCCTTCTTCGTGCATGGGGTCCAGCATTTGCGTCCGCTCAATCTCAAGACCGTCGCCGATGCGATCGCCATGCACGAATCCACGGTCTCGCGCGTCACCGCCAACAAATACATGGCGACCAGCCGCGGCATTTTCGAGCTCAAGTACTTCTTTACGTCGGCGATCGCGGCCGCCGACGGCAGCGAATCCCATTCCGCGGAAGCGGTCCGTCATCGCATCAAGCAGCTCATCGATGCCGAAAGCCCGCGCGCCGTCCTCTCCGACGACACCATCGTGGAAAGGTTGCGCGGAGCCGGAATCGAGATCGCCCGCCGCACCGTGGCCAAATATCGGGAGGCGATGCGCATACCGTCCTCGGTGCAACGTCGGCGCGAGAAGCAGACGGCGCCGCGTGCCAGCTTTTGATGAACTGCAGGATGGGCCGCCATCTGGCAGGCCGTCAGGTACGATCTTATGTACCAATGACACGGGTTTGGCGGATACGTACTTGTCCGTTAAGCGATGTCAGCGAACGAGATTGGAGACCGGCTAATGTCATTTCGTGTCTCGGGCAGGAATATTGACGTTGGCGAGGCCTTGCGGTCGCGCATCAACGCGCGAATCGCGGAAGCCACCGCCAAGTATTTCGACGGCGGGTTCTCCGGCCATGTCACGGTCGGCAAGGAGGGGTTCGGGTTTCGCACCGAATGCGTGATCCATCTCGATTCCGGCATCGTGCTCGAGGCCGAGGCCATGGCGGCGGATGCCTATGCGAGCGCCGATCAGGTGGCGGGGCGAATCGAGAAACGGCTGCGCCGGTACAAGCGCCGGCTGAAAAATCACCAAACCGTCGCCCCCAACGGGTCGCCGCCCGAGCCGCCCACGATCCAGGCGCAAAGCTACATCATCGCCACGCCCGAACACGACAACGACGACGACATGACGGGGTTCGATCCCGTCATCATCGCCGAGTCGACAACCGCCCTCAAACGCCTTTCGGTCAGCGAAGCCGTCATGGAGCTCGACCTGACGGGAGCCGCGGTCGTGGTATTCCGCCACGCCGGCCACGAACGCGTCAACTTGGTTTACCGCCGTGGCGACGGCCATATCGGCTGGATCGATCCGCCGATGATCGCGGCCAAGGACGCCCATTGACGGCGCCGGACTCGCTCCTTATGGTCCGGCGCCTTTAGGGCGTTTTCAGGACCCGGCGAAACCGGTTTTTCCGTCCGAAAATGCGACAAGGTGAACAAACTCTAGCCACTCTAGCGACGTCCCGCAGAGCTCCCGGATCCCTGGAAGAGTTCCATGCCGCTTGCCGATCTCGTCGCGCCCAATGCCATCATTCCGGCACTCAAGGTCAATGGCAAGAAACAAGCTCTGCAGGAGCTCGCCGCCAAAGCGGCCGAATTGAGCGGGCAGAACGAGCGCGCCATTTTCGAGATTCTGCTGCAGCGGGAGAAGCTCGGTTCCACCGGGGTCGGCAACGGCGTCGCCATACCGCACGGCAAGCTGGCGAAGCTCAACAAGCTGTTCGGTCTGTTCGCGCGGCTCGCGCGGCCGGTCGACTTCGAGGCGCTCGACGGCCAGCCGGTTGATTTGGTCTTTCTGCTGTTGGCGCCCGAAGGCGCCGGCGCCGATCATCTCAAGGCGCTGGCGCGCGTCGCGCGTCTGCTGCGCGATCCCGAAGTTGCACGCAAGCTGCGCGATTCGCGCGACGCCGAAGCGCTCTACGCCGTGCTGGCGATGCCGCCGGCGAGCGCCGCCTGACCTGATTTGAGATTGATCTTCGTTCCTCGATGACTCCACCGACGTCGTCCCTGCGAAAGCAGGGACCTATACGCCGCGCCCTCTCGATCGGCTGCGGAGTATGGGTCCCGGCTCGGCGACCGCTTCGCGGTCTTGGCCGGGACGACGCCGATGAGTCCATTCAACGCCACCAAAGCGGAGCATTCTCAGAAGGAAGGTGGAACAGAATTCGCTCGCCCTTGCATGGGCGGTCGATCCGCCCGATGCGTCGCAAGCTTCAATGCACGCTGACGGCCTCGAGCTCCTGGCTCCAGGCATTGGCGATCGCAGACTCGCGACTGTCGGTGAGCATGATCGGCGTACCGTCGGCGGCATGCAGTGCGAACAGCTTGAGCCCGGGCGCGATCTGCGGCGCCTGCGGAAACAAGATCGGCACGTCCTCGGAGCGGATGCTCTTCACATAGGCGATCTTGCCGCCGCCGAGCAACGCCAGCGCTTCGGGGGAGATCATCGTGCCCTGGTAGGCGGTCTGGTCGTTCATGTTGCTGTTCATGGCCCTCGACTCCTTTCTGGGTTAGCGGTCGAGTCCTGGTTGGTTATGTCCCGGTCGAGTTCAGCTCCGATCATTCGCGGTCCGTGATGCTGATCGTTTTCACCAGTCGGCCCGGCTCCGGACGGGCGAGATCGATCGACAAGAGACCGCTGTTCAGGTCGGCGCCCAGCACCTCCATGCCATCCGCCAGCACGAATGTGCGCTGGAATTGGCGCGCCGCGATGCCGCGGTGGAGATATTGCCGGGTCTTGTCGTCGTGCTGCCGCCCGCGGATGACGAGCTGGTTCTCCTCGACCGTGACGTCGAGTTGATCGCGGGTGAAACCAGCAACCGCCAAAGTGATCCGCAGGCGCTCGGGACGGCAATCCTCAGGGGCGAGCCGCTCGATATTGTAGGGCGGATAGCCGTCCGAGGACTTGGTGACCCGCTCGAGCGCACGCTCGATCTCATCGAATCCGAGCAGGAACGGACTGGATAGGGACGGAACTCGGGACATCGTTTCAAAGTCCTTTGCAAGCGACTTTGGCGGAGGCCCTTGCGGCGCCTCCTCGACCGTGCGGCGGGCGAGCCCTCATGGCCCACCCGCAACCCGGCTTTCATCAATATGGTGACGACAGGTTAAACGTTCAAGAACGGCTAAAAGCGTTGTCTTTTCGGCTATTTGATCAGCTCGCCGATCTTGTCCACGATCGGTTTGGGGGTGGCGTAGACCTTTTGGATCAGGGCGGTGAGATGCTCGCCGTCCTCCGGCGCCAGCTCGAGCATGTTGCGCTTGGCATCCTCGATGAATTCGGGGTCCTTCATGGTGTCCCGGAAGGCATCGCGCACCATCTTCGCGCGGTCCGTCGGCATGTCGGGCGGAGCCACAAAGGGCCGGCCGATGCCCTGACCGGCATAGAGAAACTCGATCGCCAGCCGGTCGTCCGGGGTGCGCGCCAGATCCGGTACGAACGGCACGTCCTTGAGCTGCGGGTTGGGGACGGCGCCGCCCTGGAACAGGATGATGACCTTCCGGCTCGGGATCCAGTCCGGCCGCTTGCCGGAGACGCTCTCGAGGCTCTCGCAAATGCCGTCGACCTCGCCGCGCTCCATGGCGAGAAACACATCGGAGGACGATGGAAATCCGGCGATGATCTTGAACTTCATGCCGAGCAGCGCATTGAGCGCCTTCGGATAGGAGTGGGTGCCGGTGCCCACCCCGGTATCGCCCACGATCAATTCCTTGGCGTAGAGATCCTTGAGGGTCTGCACCTTGGCGGTATTGGTGGCGATGCAGACATTCGTCTCGGTCGTCGGTGTTCCGAGCCAGGTGATCTTGGTCGGATCGAAGCGCGCCCCGGTGGCGCCGGTGATCGGCCCCAAGGCGGCGTCGCGCGCGATGATCCCCATCACGCTGCCGTCCTTGGGGGCCAGATTGTAGATGTTGTTGGCGGCCACGAAGCTGCCGGCGCCCGGCATGTTCTGCGGCACCACGGTCGGATTGCCGGGCAGATGCTTGCCGATGTGGCGGGCGACCACACGGCCCCACAGGTCATAGCCGCCGCCGGGCCCAAAGCCGATCAGCATCTGCACGTTTCGGCCGGCGAGGCTGGGGCCGGCTTGCGCCCGTGCGGGCGCCGGGCCCGGATATGCGAGCAAGCACGCCAGAGCGACCGGGAGCGACACGAGAACCGCAGCCGTTGGAGCAATCAAATAGGCTGGTCTGGACATCGCATTCTTTCTTTCAAGCAGCCTTCCTCCGCCGCGCCATCGCAACAGCACACCGGCGGCCGAAGGAGTCCGCATTCTAGGGAGGCTTCGATCGCAGGGATAGCGCGGAGCGTCGCCGTGTCGCGGCCTCTCTCACCGGCGCGGGGTCGTGGCAGCACATGAAGATCTTGTTTCCGTCCGGATTGCGGAAATAGGCCCCGCAATAGGGCGCGTGGTACTGGGACCGCGGGCCGGGCGGTCCCTCGCAAGCGCCGCCGTTCTCCAAGGCCGCCGCATAGGCGCGATCGACGCTGGCGCGGTCGGCGCCAGCGCGGTCGGCGCCAGCAAGGCGATCATCTGTCCGTTCCAGGGAGCGGCCGGAGCCCGGCGCAGTGGATTTGGTCTCGGCGAGCGGGACCGCCGCGCCCCCGCGCCTCGAGCGATATCGCCGCGTGACCGCATAGAATAGAATGTATCTCACGAGCATCTTATACAGTAGATATATTTACGCACAAATACATATACTGTCGCTTCATCGAAGTAGCCAGAATATATTAACACGGATGTGCAACGCTCGGCGCGTTGTAGTTGCGAGGACCATCGTCATGGCGGCCGATCCCTTCGCCGAGCGTCTCGCCCGGGTGCGCGAGCGCTTCGTCTCGGCGCTCGAAAGCAAGATTGAGGATACCTACGCGGCCATTCCCGATTTGTCGGGTGAGACGCCGGCCGTGGTCGAGGCGGTCGAGGAAACCTACCGCCGAATGCACGGCCTTGTCGGCATCGGTCCGACCGTCGGTTTCGTCGGGACCGGACGCGCGGCGCGCAGCGTCGAGAACATCCTCTTGGTGCCGCACCAAGCCGAACGCGGGCTGACGATCGAGGAGATCGAGTCCTTCAAGAAGGCACTGCATGCGTTGCGGGAGATCGCGGCGCGCGAATTGCAGTCGTTCTACTCAGGCTGGCGGTGAACATGACGCTCACGAGCATTGCGTGGGTTCTCGGCAGGGCTCTGCGGTCGAACCTGCTTGCTGCGCGTGCGCGCGACCCGGTCCTGCGAGCGGCTCGTACATGCGCTGCCCTTCTCCCGGATACCGAGGGCGCTCACCGCCGCTCCGATCCACAAAGCATTGCGGACAGGGATGGCGGCTTTGACAAGATTTTTGGAGGCTTTCGTGTAGGCGTGCCGGGTTATTCCGTTGTATACCAAGAGATCACTCGGAATATTTTTTGAAGAGTGAATATTCGTGATTCATCTAAACATTAATATTCAGGTTCTACGATGCTAATACAGAAACATTATAAGTAGAATTACGGAGGCAACGATGCGGATACTGATAGTCGACGATTCGGAAGACTCCCGCGACCTGGCGGAGGGAACGCTTTTGTCCGCCGGCTATGACGATGTGGTCACCGCGGCCTCAGGCTGGGAAGCGCTCAAGATACTCGACGTCGGTCGCAATTCCGACGAGCGCCCGGACTTCGATATCGCGCTGCTCGATATCGTCATGCCCGACATGGATGGCGTCGAGACCTGTTCGCGAATCCGCAACGATCAGCGCTACACCGATTTACCCATCATCATGCTGACGTCGGTCGACGACATGGATACGTTGAGCAATGCTTTCGTGGCCGGCGCCAACGACTATGTCACCAAGCCGGTCAATCGCATGGAGCTGATCGCACGTGTGCGCGCGGCGCTGCGGCTCAAGGCCGAGCTCGACCGCCGGCAGGCGCGCGAGCGCGAATTGCTGGGCTTTCTGTCGAGCTGGGGCAATCGGCGCGCCAGCCTGTGGATCGACGAGGCGACCGGTCTGTTCGTCGGCGAGGTGGCGGAGGCCTATCTCACGTCCGCCAATGGCTATGACAGCAACGAGGCGATGTCGATTGTCGCGCTGACCATCGACCGTTTCGATGGCTACCGCACCGCGCACGGCGACAATGCGGCCAACGGCGTGCTGTCCCAGGTGGCGCGCGCTGTGCGCCGGCTGGCGGCGACCATCGGCATTGTCGCGGCCTCCTACCGCAACGGCATGATCATCCTGGTGGCGCCGGAAGTCGGCGCCAATTCGGCCCGCGAGCTCGGCGAGACGCTGCACAGCACCGTCTCGAAACTGCGCCTGCCGAATTCCGCATCGATGCCCGATCACATAACCGCGAGCGTCGCCACCGTCACCGGGCTGGTGCGGAGCAGCATCGATCGGGTCCATCTGCTCACCCAAGCGATCGCCAAGGTGCAAGACGCCGCGGGCGCCGGCGGCAATCGCGTTCTGGCGCTGACGATCTAGCGTTTCGGGTTCGTTGTGGGAGCGTGCGGTTCGCAAGCTGCGGACGCAGGCATTGCGTCAGCCACAAGGCTGGTGCGGATTGCTTGCGCGCAGTCTGGCGCGCTTCGAAATCGCCGTCGCTGGAAACCGATCCGCCGCGATCGCGGTCACCGGATCAGGTCGCGGACGAGGCTTCGCAGCTTGGATGCCCGGAGCGGCTTCTCGATCGTCAGGTTGGATGTTTGAGCGAGGAAACGGCTCGCATCCTCGGTAAAGGCGCCTCCGGTCATGAAAACGAACCTTTTCGCCTGATCGGGGGCGAGCTCGAGCATGTCCGCATACAGCTCCATTCCGGTCATCTCGGGCATCATGAGATCGCATAAGACGACATCGAATTGTGCGTCCGCGCTCAGGAGGCGATAGGCTTCCCGCGCGGAGGTGACCGTTGTCACCTCGTGCTCGCCGCCCAATGCGCGTTGAATTGTCGTACCGAGCAACTTTTCGTCGTCCACCACCAGTATGCGCCCTCTGCGACCGCGGGCACCGCCGGATGAAACGGATGCTGTCGCCGTGGCCTTGGCCTGAGCCGGCGGCAAGACCGTGCGGAAGACGCTTCCTCGACCAACCTGGCTTTCAACCGATATATCGCCGCCAAAGGCGGTGACGATGCGATGACAGATGGCGAGACCGAGACCGGTCCCGGCATTGGCAGCCTTGGTGGTGAAAAAGGCATCGAAGATGCGAGGCAGGTTGCTCTGCGGAATGCCCGAGCCGGTATCGTGAACTTCGACCACCGCGCGTCCGGCACCGTCCGTGCGTGTCACGATTCTGATCTCGTTGGTCGCGGCCTTGCCCTCCGGAATCGCATGTGCCGCGTTGACGATCAGGTTGATGAAGACCTGGCCGAGCTTGGCCGCGCTCCCTTTGACGAGCGGTACAGCACCGAAATTCCTGACCAGTTGGGCACGGTGGCGGACCTCATTGGCCGCCATGCGAATCGAGGATTCGATCACCTGGTGAATTTCCACCGGTCCCTGTTGCTCCTCGTCGCTGGATCGCGAAAGGCTGCCGAGATCGCGCACGATGAGGCGCACGCGCTCCGCGGCCTCCTGTGCGTCTTGTATCAGCTGGTTCACCTCCGCCGGCCCAGCCGGCGGCAAGCTCGACGCTCCGGACAGAGCGGTCTCATTGGCGGCCCCGGCCGCGCCGGGCGGCTCCGCTTGCTGCGCCAGCCGGATCAGTTGCTCGGAGGCGAGCTCCAGGCTCGCCATCAGGATCGCCAACGGATTGTTGATCTCGTGGGCGACGCCGGCGGCCAGTATTCCGACCGACGCCATCCGCTCGGAGATCAGCAGCTGCTCATGCATTTTCTTGCGCTCGGCCCGTATGCCGGCCTCGCGCCGTTCCCGCTCGATCGCGGGGATGAGCCGGGCGAGCGCTCCTTTGACGAGGAAGTCGTGCGCGCCGGCGCGCAGCGACGTTACGGCGGTCTCTTCGCCGATCGTGCCGGAGACGATGATGAAGGGGAGGTCCAGCGCCCGCTCCTTGACGAGCGCCAATGCGGCGGGCGCGCTGAAGCGCGGCATCGTAAAGTCGGAGAGCACGATGTCCCAAAGCTGCTTATCGAGCGCGGCGCCCATGGCTTCCGGCGTGTCGACACGCTCGTAGGCCACGTCGAAATCGCCGCGCTGCAGCTCGTGCAACATTAGCGCGGCGTCCCGTTCACTGTCCTCGACCATCAAAACGCGCAGCGGCTGTGTCATGGCTGCCTCCCTCTACGCCCGAACCGGGGGCGGCTGCTCGTTCAAGACCAGCCAATAGAGACCCAGCTGGATGACAGCTTGCGCGAACTCGGCAAAATCCACGGGCTTGCGGACATAGCTGTTGGCGCCGAGCCGGTAACCTTCCAGCCGGTCGCGGTCCTCGACCGATGTGGTGAGAATGACGATCGGCAACAGGCGGGTTCGTTCGTTGCCGCGAATTCGCTTGAGGACCTCGTGCCCGTCGATCTTCGGCAGCTTCAAATCCAGGAGGATCAGCTCCGGCAACGCGTTGCGCACGCCGTCGGCGCCGGGCGTGAACAGATAATCGATGGCCTCGACGCCGTCATGCGCGACCACGACCCGGTTGGCGATATTGCTCTTCTTGAGCGCTCGAAGCGTCAGGGCTTCGTCCTTGGGATTGTCCTCCACCAGCAGAATGACCGATTCGTGCGTCATCGCGATGCCTCGAGGTTCGAGCGGAACCGGGGTGGCTCCAACCCCAGCAACGCAACCGGAAAGTCGGAGCCTGCGCCGCTATCGAGCGTGAAGAAGAACGTGGCTCCGCGGCCCACGGCGCCCTCGGCCCAAATCCGTCCGCCGTGCCGGCGCACGATCCTTTGGACCGTCGCGAGGCCGATGCCGGTGCCCTCGAATTCAGCCGCCGTGTGCAAGCGTTGAAACATGCCGAACAGCTTCGAGGCGTAGGCCATGTCGAAGCCGGCGCCATTGTCGCGCACGAAGTAGGTGCGGCGTTCGTCGTCGCAGACGCCGACCTCGATCCGCGCCTGGTCGCAGCCGCTGGTGAACTTCCAGGCGTTGCCGAGCAGATTCTCGAAGGCGATCGTCAGCAACCCGTCGTCGCCCTCGGCCAGGAGGCCGTCGGCAACCACGAGCTCGACATCGCGGCCGGGGGTCGCTTTCGCCAGCCGGGCGGCCACGGAGCGCACGATGACGCCCAGGTCGATCGGCGCGCGCCGGAATTCGCCCCGTGCGACGCGGGACAGCGCCAACAGATCGTCGATGAGCCGCGACATCTGTTGCGCCGATTCGCGCACATAGCTGAGATAGTGCTTGCCGTCGTCGTCGAGCTTGTCGGCGTAGTCCTCGAGCAATATCAGGCCGAAGCCGTCGATGCTGCGCAACGGCGCACGCAGGTCATGCGCCACCGAATAGCTGAAGGATTCCAGCTCCTCGTTCTTCGATTCGAGCTGCTCGACCAGGGAGGCGCGCGATTCGGCGATTTCTCGCGCCGCCCGCGCCTCGACGGCTTGCAATTCCGCGCGCAGGAGGTGCTCGCGAATGAGTCGATTTTCATCCTCGAACTGCTTGCGCCGAATCTGCGCCAGCACGCGCGCCCGCAACACTTCGAAATCGCTCGATTTGGCGATGTAGTCGTCCGCGCCGGCGCCGAGACCCTGGATCATGGCGTCGCGATCATCGACCGCCGTCAGCATCACGATTGGAATATCGCGCGTGACCGGAACGCTCTTTATGCGACGGCAGGTTTCCTGGCCGCCGATGCCGGGCATGATGACGTCGAGCAAAATGCAATCGACCGGCTGGACGGCGAGCAGTTGCAGCGCTTCTTCCCCGGAGCGGGCCAGCACCATCTCGTATCCGTCCGCGCGCAGAGCGTCGGCCAGTCCCTGGAGGTAAGTCTCGCTGTCATCGACGGCGAGAATCTTTTTTGGCCCGAGCAGACTCGCCGTTGCGTGCTTGGAGAGTTGCGCGCCCGCGCTCCTCAGCATGGCGCTCAGCCGGGCGAGGATGAGCATGATGCTTTCGTCCTTGCGGACGAAGGCATCGGCGCCGGCATCGAGCGCACGAACCTCCTCGCCGCGCTCTTCGGAGCCGGTGAGAAGCAGACAAGGGAGCCCGCGCAGGGCTGCATCGAGCCGGATGCGCCGGATGACCGTCGCGCCGTCGATGCCGGGCAGCACGCCGTCGACGATAACCGCGCCGGGGCGCAGATCGGCGGCGAGGCGCAAGCCGTCCTCGCCGGTGCCGGCGACGAGCACGCGGTAGGAGGCGTTCTCGAGCGCTGCCTTCAACGCTTCGCGGAAGGTTACGCTGTCGTCGATGAGCAGCACTGTCTCCTCGCCGGGTGCGCCAACGCTGTCGCCGCGCCGCGCCAGCTCGCGGGCGCGCGCGACGACGTAACCCGGATCATAGGGCTTGCCGACATATTCATCGGCGCCGGTGGTCAGGCCGCGAATGCGGTCACGTATCTCGCTCTCGGTG
>Ga0209069_10001881_pt1 | contig 10844 bp, 11 predicted proteins | sample Str013_2_FD_187202 | JGI IMG/M metagenome (GOLD analysis project Ga0209069, IMG submission 187202) | Freshwater sediment microbial communities in response to fracking from Pennsylvania, USA - Straight Creek_MetaG_SC_2013 (SPAdes) (version 2) | ecosystem: Environmental > Aquatic > Freshwater >...
GTCCGGGGTGGGGATTGGGACATGCGCGTTGCTTTATTGGTTTATTAACCATACTTGACCAAATTTCCTGTTGGATTGCGCTGACGCGGATCCTTCAGGTGATTCATGGATTCTCCTCCGCCAGAACACGGTAGGCGACCGACGCGCCAAGCGGCTGAGGGATGGCTGCTCACGTTCGCGTTGTTTTCTGCGCTTGCGACCAAGCCTGCACTTGCGGTGCCGTCTTTCGCGATCCAGACCGGCCAGCCCTGCGCGGCCTGCCACGTCGGTGCGTTCGGTCCGCAACTGAAGCCTTACGGTCGCGACTTCAAGCTGCACGGCTATGTGGCGAACGACGGTCAGGATCATGGACCTCCGCTGGCCGCGACTGCGATGACTTCCTTTACTCACACAAATGCGCCGCAGGTCGGCGGGGCCGCACCGGGATTCCGGCCGAACGACAATTTCGCCGTCGATGAACTGTCGCTTTATTACGCCGGAAAGGTCACCGCCAATACCGGAGCCTTTGTCGAGCTGAACTACGACGCAGTTGAGAGACAGGCCAGGTTGGGGAAGGTTGACATACGGCACGCGAAAGAGGGCCAGGTATTCGAAAAGGATCTGCTCTGGGGCTTCACTGCGAACAACAGCCCAACCGTGCAGGACGCCTGGAACTCTACCCCGGCTTGGGGGTTTCCATACAACGCTTCGGCGTTGGCCCCGACTCCGGTAGCAGCCGCGCTTATCGACGGGAAACTTTCCCAACGGGTCGCCGGTACCAGCGCCTATATGCTGTGGAACGATTTGTTATATGCCGAAGCTGCGGTCTACCAGGGACTCAGTCCCAGTACCCTTCGTATCACGGGCATTGTCCCGGTCGAAGGAACTGATCTCATCAAAGGCATGATCCCTTATTGGCGGTTTGGGCTCATCAAGGACCTCGAGCAGCACCATTTTCAGGTCGGCACCTACGGCCTGATTGCCAATGTCATTCCGGGAGGTAACCCGTCCACCGGCTTCGCCGACCGGTTCACCGATATCGCGTTCGACGCAAACTACCAGTTCATCGTCAATCCCAAGACCACGGTCAGCGATATGCTGTCGGTTCATGCGACCTGGATTCACGAGGTTGGCCGGATGGACGCCAGCCAGGCCCTCACAGGATCGTTGCCGAACCACTCGCTCGATACCATGCGCGTCGATATGTCGTATAGCTTCGCGGCGACCGTCACGCCCTCGGTCCAGTATTTCAGGACCTCGGGAACACGGGATCCAAATTACTGGGATACGCTGAACGGCATTCCGAATTCGGAGGGAATGATCTATGAGATTGCCTACGTACCTTGGGGCAAGCCCGATTCTCCCTATCCGGGATTTAACGCACGGCTGGCCCTGCAGTATGTCGACTACCTCCGCTTCGACGGAAGCCGCGTCGATGCGCGCCGCAACAATTCGATTTATCTCAGCCTGTGGACCGGCGTGAAATTCTAGGGTTGGAAAACACGTGAAATCTCTCGGTATAACCTCGTCCGTTCGGCTCACCCTTCTTGCCATGGGGGCTACACTGGTCGCGCTTTCGGTCCAGGCCGCGAAAAGCGTTTCAGTCGTGCAGCAGGGACTGGTTTTTGCCCAGAAGTCAGCGGCGCTGAGCCAGGGCGATACGATGATCTATCAAAACCATGATGATGTGATCCACAATATTCATATATTCAAGGGAGACGAGGACAGAAAGGATCTCGGTCTTCAAAAGCCCGGCGTCCCGCTGTCTTACAGGTTCGACGAGTCAGGTACGTTCAAGATCCGCTGCAATATTCATCCATCCATGAAGATGACGGTGACGGTGAAGTAGCGTCACCGAATACCGTTGGAACCCCGGCTCATCCACGCGGGGATTCTGTTCAAACACCCGGAACCCGTTCATTCAGGCGCGATGACGCCGGGACTTCCGCGACGCCCACACCGTCAGAACACTAGCGCCACCACCATTTCCACCCCAAAAACCGCGTCCGGAGAGCCGTCCAAGCTCCATTGAACTCATGGCTTGGCTCCGATATACGGGCACTCGTCTCCGGCTGGGGAAACCGGGCAATCCGGGGCGATGCACCCGCCGCCCTCCCGCGCTCAGGAATATATCTCCAAAATATCAAAGGCTTAACGATGTCATCCACATACGATCAGATCGCCAATATTATCGCCGAGACCTGCGACATTCCGCGCGACACGATCAAGCCGGAGAGCCATGCGATCGACGATCTCGGGATCGACAGCCTGGACTTCCTCGACATCGCGTTTGCGATCGACAAGGCGTTCGGAATCAAGATGCCTCTCGAAAAATGGACCCAGGAGGTCAACGACGGCAAAGCCACCACCGAACAGTATTTCGTGCTGCAGAACCTCGCCGATCGAATCGACGAACTGGTTGCGGCCAAGAACCCGGGCGCGTAATCGCCTGCCATGCAACTCGATTATTTCCAGCTCATCGATCGCGTCGTCGACCTCAATATCGGCGAGAGAACCATCACGGTCGAGGCGCAGGTTCCGCAAAAGCATACGATTTTCGAGGGACATTTCCCGGGCTATCCGGTCATGCCGGGCGTGCTCCTGACCGAAGCAATGGCACAGAGTTCGGGCGTGCTCCTGCTCGGCGTGATGAAGTTCGAGCGGATGCCGTTCCTCGCGATGGTGAAGGAAGCCAAGATGCGGGGTTTCGTCAATCCCGGCGATCTCCTGACCATCGAGGCCAGGGTCGAGCACGAAGGTTCCGGTTTTGCCGTCACCTCGGCGACGGGGCGCGTCGGCAAGGAGCTGAAATGCAGCGCCGACCTGACCTTCCGCCACATCCCCTTCCCCCACCCGGACTTGCGCGTGCACATGGACGCGTGGGCCAACAAGATCGGCTTTCCGATGCAGGCGATGACGCATGACTGAGCCGACATCCAGTGGCGCAAAAGAAGTCTGGATCACCGGCATCGGCATCGTGTCCTCGCTCGGCGAAGGGCTCGACGTGCATTGGGACGCACTCAACAATAAGCGCATCAACATCGACGACCAGCGCTTTGCGCCCTACATCGTCCATCCGCTGGCCCCGGTCAGCTTCGACGCCCAGATCCCGAAAAAGGGCGACCAGCGCCAGATGGAAGCGTGGCAGCGCATCGGAACCTACGCCGCGGGCCTGGCGCTGGACTCCGCAGGCGTCAAGGGCAATCAGGAAATTCTTGGCCGGATGGACATGATCGTCGCGGCCGGCGGCGGCGAGCGCGACATGGCGGTCGATATGGCGATCCTGAACGCCGACGCCAAGGGCAATTCCGGCCCCACCTTTCTCAACGAACGGCTGATGAATGATTTGCGGCCGACCCTGTTCCTCGCCCAGCTCTCCAACCTGCTCGCCGGCAATATCGCGATCGTTCATGGCGTCTCCGGCACCTCGCGCACCTTCATGGGCGAAGAAGCCGCAGGCATCGACGCTGCGCGGATCGCGCTGGCGCGGATCGAGTCCGGCCAAAGCGACATCGCGCTCGTCGGTGCCGCCCATAATGGCGAGCGTCCGGACCTATTGATCCTCTACGAGTTCGGCGATTTCAACCTGACCGGCGGATTTGCGCCGGTGTGGGCGCGCGAACAAAGCGGCGGCTTTGCACTCGGCTCCGCCGGCGTGTTCCTGGTGCTCGAATCCAGGGAGCATGCGGAGGCACGCGGGGCAAAACCCTATGCCCGGCTTGCCAAGGTGGTGGCCGATCTCGCGCAGCGCAAACAGCCGGGCGCGGTGACGAAGGCGCTGGAAGCGCTGTGGCCGAAGCTCGGCATCGGCGACGACAGCGGCAATCTGATTACCGGCGCGACCGGCATTGAACCGGTGACGTCCGAGGAAAAGGCGTTCCTGCGCCAGCATCCGGGCTATGCGGTGCGCGCGACCGGAACGATGTTCGGCCACACGCTGGAAGCTCAGTTTCCGCTCGGCCTCGCGCTCGCGGCGCTTTCGATTTCGCGGGGCGCCTTGTTCCCGCCGAACGATCCGACCGGGCTCGAAGTCGAGAAGTCGGATGCGCCGACCCGGATCGTCGTGGTGGGGGCCGGTCACTGGCAGGGCGAAGGCATGGCCCTGGTCGAGGCGATCAACTAAATTCCGCCAAGCATCGACGAGGGGACCATGTCAACACCAACGGACAAATTCGGCAGGCCGATCGTCGTCGTCACCGGAATGGGCGTCGTGACGTCGCTTGGTGCCGGCAAACATGACAACTGGACCAGGCTGACCGCGGGCGAGTCCGGCATCCGCACCGTCACGCGTTTTCCGATCGACGGCCTGAAGACCACGATGGCCGGCACCGTGGATTTCGTCAGCGTCGAACCGTTCTCGTCGACCGGGCTTACTGAAAGGCTCGCCGAGATGGCGACGCAAGAAGCCATCGAACAGTCCGGCATCGGCCGCAAGGGCGATTTTCCGGGACCGCTGTTTCTGGCAGTGGCACCGGTCGAGGTCGAGTGGCCGCAACGGCTCGAGGTCGGACGCGCGATCGCCAAGACCGAGTTCGGCTATCAGGACATGCTGCGCGCCAGCGGCGGCGGTAAATTCGCGGGATATCATCACCGTTTCATGTTCGGCTCGATCGCCAGCCACCTCGCGGAGAAGTTCGGCACCAAGGGGTCGCCGATCTCGCTGTCGACCGCCTGCGCCTCCGGCGCGACCGCGATCCAGCTTGGCGTCGAGGCGATCCGGCGTGGCGAGACCGACTCCGCGCTGTGTGTCGCCGCGGACGGCACGGTCAATCCAGAAGCGCTGGTTCGGTTTTCGCTGTTGTCGGCGCTGTCGACGCAAAACGATCAGCCGCAGGCCGCTTCCAAACCGTTTTCGAAAAATCGCGACGGTTTTGTCATGGCGGAGGGCGCCGGTACGCTGGTGCTCGAGAGCTATGAGGCGGCGATCGCGCGGGGCGCACCGATCCTCGGCGTGCTTGCCGGCTGCGGCGAACTGACCGATTCCTTCCACCGCACCCGATCGAGCCCGGACGGCAAGCCGATCATCGGCTGCGTGCGCAAGACGCTGGCGGATGCCGGTCTCGAATCCGATCAGATCGACTACATCAATGCCCACGGCACCGCGACGCCGGAAAACGACAAGATGGAATTTCTCGCGATCTCCGCCGTGTTCGGGGAACGCGCCAAGCAGATTCCGGTGTCGTCCAACAAATCGATGGTCGGCCACACCATTTCGGCGGCAGGCGCGGTCGAGGCCATCTTCTCACTGCTGACGCTCCAGCATCAGCGGATTCCGCCGACCATCAATTACGAAGTGCCGGATCCCGCGATTCCGTTCGACGTGGTTCCGAACAAGGCCCGCGACGCCCGCGTGACCGCCGTGATGTCCAACTCGTTCGGCTTCGGCGGGCAAAATGCCTCGCTGATCCTGACCCGCGAACCGGTCTGACCGGTTCGGCATTTGATCGATGAACCGCCTGCTTCTTCGCACCAAAGCGCGGCTTCGCGACGCCGCCAAGCCGATGACGGAAGCCGCGGTCGGCGCGCTGACGGTCGGCCTGTTGCGCACGACGCGCTATTTCGATCCGATCAAGACGGCGAATTTTTTCGGCCGCGTCACGCGTTCGGTCGGCCGCCGGCTGCGCGAGGACCGGATCGGCCGCGAAAATCTCACGGCCGCCTTCCCTGAAAAGTCTCCCGAAGAAATCGAGACCATCCTGGCCGGGGTCTGGGACAATCTCGGACGCATCGGCGCCGAGTTTGCCCATCTCGACCACATCTGGGACTACGACACCGAGTATCCGGAGAAGGAAAGCCGCATCGAATTCGGCGCGCGCACCAAGCAGCTGTTCGACCAACTGAGGGACGACGGCAAGCCAGCCATTATCTTCGCCAGTCATCTCGGCAATTGGGAAATCCCCGCGCTCGGCGCGGTCGCGCACGGGCTGGATTGCGCCATCCTGTTCCGCCGGCCGAACATCGAATCCGCCGATCGCGCCATCGAGAAAATCCGCGCGGTCAAGATGGGCACGCTGGTCCCCGCCGGCCGCGAGGCCCCGCTGAAACTGGCGGAGGCCCTCCAGAAAGGCCAGCACGTCGCCATGCTGGTCGACCAGTATCTGACCAACGGCGTCGAGGTCACGTTCTTTGGCCGCAAGACCAGGGCCAATCCGACGCTGGCGCGGCTGCTGCGCCAGGTCGAATGCCCCGTTCACGGCGTCCGCATCATTCGTCTGCCCAACCATCGCTTCCGCGCCGAACTATCCGAGGAAGTGAAGCCGGTGCGCGATGCCTCCGGCCAGATCGACATCCAGGGCACCATGCAGGCGGTGACGTCGGTGATCGAAGTCTGGATCAGGGAATATCCGGAGCAATGGCTGTGGCTACACCGCCGTTGGCGGTAGATGCGCGCAACCGTCAATCACGCCATTGCTTACGCTCGCGATCGAGCTACCGCCCCGTCTTCACCCTGGTCCAGAGCCGGTTGATGAGGCGCTGGGTGGCGGGGTCTCGGGCGAGGATCACGAACAGCTTCTTCTGCGTGGCATCGTCGGGATAGATGTTCCTGTCGCTGAGAATTCTGGGATCGATCAGTTTCTGACTGGCCAGATTGCCGTTGGCGTAGGACAGGAAATCCGAATTCTTCGCCGCGACCTCGGGACGATAGAGATAGTCGATCAACTCGTAGGCTTCCGCGACGTTCTTGGCGTCGGCGGGGATCGCGAGATTGTCGAAGAACATCTGCGCGCCCTCCTTCGGAATGGTGTAGCCGATCTCGATGTCGTTCTTTGCCTCCGCGGCGCGGCTGCGCGCCTGCATGACGTCCCCCGACCAGCCCACCACGAGGCAGATTTCGCCGGAGGCGAGCGCGCCGAGATATTCCGAGGAGTGAAACTTGCGGACATAGGGCCTGATCCTGACAACGAGATCGGCGGCCTTCTCGAGATCGGCTGGCCTGGTGGAATTCGGATCGATGCCGAGATAGCCAAGTGCGGCCGGCAGAATGTCGTCGGCGGAATCCAGCATGTGGATGCCGCAATCCTTGAACCTGGCGAGGTTTTCCGGCTTGAAGACGATATCCCAGCTGTCGATTTTGGCGTCAGGCCCGAGAATTTTCTGCGCGACCTTTACGTTGTAGCCGATGCCGGTGGTGCCCCACATATAGTTGGCGCCGTAGTCGTTGCCGGGATCGTAGGTCGCAAGCTGGCTGGTAACCACCGGCCACGCATTGGCGAGGTTCGGCAGTTTCGACTTGTCGAGCTTCAAGAAAACCTTCGCGGTAATCTGCCGCTGCAGGAAATAGCCGGTGGGCACGACGAGATCATAGCCGGATTTGCCGGCCAATAGCCGCGTCTCCAGTGTCTCGTTGGCATCGAACGTGTCGTAGACCACCTTGATGCCGGTTTCCTTTGTAAAGTTCTCCAGAACATCAGGCGCCACATAGTTCGACCAATTGTAGAAATTGACGGCGCGCTCCTCTGCGCCGGCGGCCGGCGAAAGCCCGGCGAGAATCGCGGTCATGACCAGACAAATCAATTGGACCCGACGGAAGCTCCGTTCGCCCATGTCGTCTACCTCTTCCGTCGATGCACCGCGTCGGACAGGCGCTCCAGCGCCGTGTCGAGGGTGGCGTCCTTCTTGGCAAAGCAAAACCGCACCACCGATGTCACGGCATCCTGTTCGTAGAACGCCGAGACCGGGATCGCCGCCACCTTGTAATCCGTCACAATGCGCCGGCAGAATGCCTCGTCGGTCTCGTTGAGGCCGAGCGGCGAGAGATCGACGGTCAGGAAGTAGGTGCCCTGCGACTTCAGCACGGGAAAGCCGATGCTCTCCAGACCCCTGGTCAAACGGTCCCTGCTCCGCGCCAGATCCTTGCGCATGTCGTAGAAATATTCCGCCGGCTTGCCCAGCCCATAGGCCACCGCCGCCTGGAGGTTGGGCGCGGTCGTGAAGGTGAGAAACTGGTGCACCTTCGCCGCCACCCGCAACAGCGGCGGCGCGGCGCAGACGAAGCCGATCTTCCACCCCGTCAGCGAGAATATCTTGCCCGCCGAGCCGACCTTGATGGTGCGGTCGCGCATGCCGGGGATCGTGATCAGCGGAATGTGCTCGCGGCCGTCGAACACCACATGCTCCCACACTTCGTCGCAGATCGCGATCGTATCGAACTCCTGGCAGAACCGCGCCAGCAGTTCGAGGTCCTCGCGCGGATAGACCACCGCGGCCGGGTTGAGCGGATTGTTGAACAGCACCGCCTTGGTCCTGGGGTTGAAGACGCTTTTGAGCATCTCCTCGGTCAGCCGCCAGTACGGCGGTTCCAGCCGCAACAGGCGTGGGACGCCGCCGGCCTGGCGGATAATCGGCAGATAGCTGTCATAGACCGGCTGGAACACCACGACTTCGTCACCGGGTTCGACCACCGCGAGAATGGCGGAAGTCAGCGCCTCGGTGCCGCCCGAGGTCACCATCACCTCGGTCATCGGGTCGAGCGACAGACCGTGCCAGCGTCCGTAGTGCGCCGCGATCGCCTGACGCAATTCCGGGATACCCATCATCGATGGGTACTGGTTGTAGCCATTTAACGACGCGTCCGCCGCTGCCTGTCTGATATCCTCCGGTCCGGGATCGTCGGGAAAGCCCTGGCCGAGATTGATGGCGTTGTTATCGCGCGCCAACTGCGACATCGCTTCGAAAATGGTGACGGGAAGGTCGGCGAAGACCTTGTTCATGGAGGTCATGGCAAGGATCAGCCGCCGGTCTCGGTCGGCAGCCCCGCAGCCTTCCAGCCCAATATGCCGCCCGCGAGATGCTTGTCGTAAGCAAGGCCGGCGGCCTGCGCGGCGAGCGAGGCCGTCACCGATCGCTTTCCGGAACGGCAGGCAAACACCACCTGCTTGCTTCCGGGATCGGGAATCGACCTGGGGTCGAATGTCGAGAGCGGAACGACGACGCCGCCGGGATAGGCCTCGACGGAGACCTCATTAGGCTCGCGGACGTCGACCAGGAGATAGCGTCCCTCGCTCATTCCCTTCGACACGTCCTCGGCCGTCAAATCGAACACCCGGTGATCTGCCACGCCAGTCCTCCCGAAAATCCATGGTGACGGTCGAACCGAGCGCCGCCGATTGCCCATATTGACGGCCAACCTCGCCTCTCGCGCGACGAAAATCAAGCGCTGCAAGCGGTTGAGCGACGACCGGAAGCTGGGTTGCAAGTCCAACGGTTACCGAAGAGGCTTTGTAATCGGCCAAGCCCCGCCAGGCGTTTGAGGGCCGGAGCTCCGGTAGCCGCGCCGCAGGTAAAACGCGTAGGCGTTGGAACTTGCGTCCGCCCGCACAGCCTGCATGCCCCGTTCGCTCATCAGCCTTTCAAGCCTGTCGAGCAACGCCGTACCAACGCCTCGGCCGGCAAATTCAGGAGTCGTATAAAGCCCCTCCAGAATATCGACGCGAATGGCACCCCACCCGACCACCATGCCCTCCAACTCGGCAACCCATATCTCCAAATCACGAAGCTTTCGCTCCATCCCGGAAAGCGTTAGCTGCATCGCCCAAGCCCCGGTTTCGTCAAGCGGCATTCCCTGGGGCGCGAGTTCGAGGATCGATGTTCGCCGAATTTCGAGCAGACGCCTTGCGTCATTGAGCGTGGCTAAACGGTGAACGGCCCCCATGTCGTCGCCTGCTCCAACAAAAAATCGGGAGTAGTTTGCTGTGGGTGTTCTACTAGATCGTGACCTGCGTTCCCACTTCCACCACCCGTCCGGTCGGAATCTGAAAATAGTCGGTGGCGTCGTTGGCGGCGCGGCTCAAGCGGATGAACAGGAGATCCTGCCACCGCGGCATCCCCGAATGTACCGCCGGCTTGAGCGCGCGGCGCGACAGGAAGAACGAGGTCGACATGATGTCGAATTGCCAACCGAGCTTGCGGGCAATGGCCAGCGTTTTTGGCACATTGGGCGATTCCATGAATCCGAACCGCAACGTCACCTTGGAGAAGGTCGCGCTCAGTTCCTCCATCCTGACCCGCTCGGCCTCGTCGATCCGCGGCGTCGGCGCGGTTTCGATGGTGAGAATGACATTTTTCTCGTGCAGCACCTTGTAGTGCTTCAGGCTGTGCATCAGCGCGGTTGGCGCACTGGCGGGATCGCTGGTCAGGAACACGGCGGTCCCGGGTACCCGCTGCGGCGGACGCTTCTCCAGCATCGCCACCAGGTCCGCGAGCGGGAATTCCAGCTTGCGCGATTTCTCAAACAGCAAACGGCTGCCGCGACGCCATGTGTACATCAGGAGCATGACGACCGCGCCGAGCGCCAGCGGCACCCAGCCGCCTTCGAATACCTTGAGCAGATTGGCGGCGAGAAAAGTCAGGTCGAGAAACAGGAACGGCACGATCAGCGCTGCCGCGGCGAAGGCAGACCATTTCCAGACCCGCCAGATCACGACAAAGCCCATCATGGCGGTGACCACCATCGTCCCGGTCACCGAAATGCCGTAGGCCGACGCCAGCGCGCTGGAGGAACGGAACAGCAGTACCAGCAGCGTCACCGCGATCAGCAACCAGGTGTTGATACGCGGAATGAAGATCTGGCCGGAATGGGTTTCCGAGGTATGACGAATTTCAAATCGCGGCAGCAGGCCGAGTTGGATGGCCTGGCGCGTCAGGGAATAGGCACCGGTGATGACGGCCTGGCTCGCAATGACGGTTGCGGCCGTCGCCAAGGCGACCATCGGGATCAGCGCCCATTCCGGGAACATCAGGAAGAACGGGTTTTCGATCGCGTTGGGATCGGCGATCACGAGCGCGCCCTGCCCGAGGTAATTCAGCGCCAGCGACGGCAGGACGATGAAGAGCCAGGCGGTCTGGATCGGCCGTTTGCCGAAATG
>Ga0209069_10001883_pt1 | contig 10838 bp, 10 predicted proteins | sample Str013_2_FD_187202 | JGI IMG/M metagenome (GOLD analysis project Ga0209069, IMG submission 187202) | Freshwater sediment microbial communities in response to fracking from Pennsylvania, USA - Straight Creek_MetaG_SC_2013 (SPAdes) (version 2) | ecosystem: Environmental > Aquatic > Freshwater >...
CTCGTCGACCTGGCGGGCCTCGCGTTGAGCCGCCACGGACAGCAGCTCGCCGGCGATGGTCATCAGCGCGCGCAGATTGCCCTGAGCGTGGCGACCAGCTCCGGCGTCATCAACTTGACGGCGCCGGCCTTCTGCAAGGCGGGTGCGATCAGGTCGGCCAGTTCGTCGGGCGTCGACCGATCAAGTGCCAACCGCACGCGCAGGCGGCTGTTGAGGGGCACCAGGTTATCGGATCTGATACCAACCTTCACAGATGTTGACCTACGAGAGTGGTCATTCCGGCGCCGATGGCGTAGGGGCGACCCACGGGTCGCCCCTTGATTGACGGCGCTGGGAAACCCTGGGAAGCACCGATTTAGCAATTGGCGGAGTGGTGCGGCAAGAACAAGAAAGTCAGATTCAATAAAATCAGCGACTTACGATGCTTGCGGCGACTCCCGGACGCCCCAGCATACCGCAAGGCCAACCTTGCCAAGGCTAGGGTCGAGGGTTCGAATCCCTTTGCCTGCTCCAGTTGCTCTCATAACATCAAGCACTTACTTAAGCGTCTCGCGGCGCTTCGAGTTTGCATGCGCTGCTGGGACGAACATGAGAGGCACCACGCGGCAAGTCATTGTCCGATCGATGGCGACGGCTCACTTTCGTTGTGCACGGCGTAGGACATTTTCAATCAGGACGACGATAAGACCGGCAAACAACAGGCCGCCGGCGAGAGTCGCATTCAGGCCCGTCAGCGTTACCAGGGCGGAAATGACACCGACCCATGCCAGGACCGCGACAGCCAAGCTGCCGTCGTCGACGAACAAACCGATCAATTCCTTGGCGATCGTTGCGATCAACGTCATGTGCCTGCCCTCACAGCGAACTGCTTCTGCCGTTTGATCCAACGCACTGCGGCCCATGCGGCAACCGCAAAGCCGATCGCCAAGCCGATGATCGCCAGATCGGCGCCCGGCCAGGAGCGGCCAAGACCTTCCAGCACCCAGAAGGTGCCAAAGGCCGAGAGCATGACGCCGACCACGAATTTCAACGTATTCTCAGGCACTTGAGCGAGCGGCTTGTGTACGATCAGGCCGATCAGGAGGACCAGCGCGCAGGCCGCCAGGGCGCCAAGCGAGGCCGCCACGATCAGGCCGTGCCCGGCGCCGACTGCCAGCACGATGAACACGACCTCGACGCCCTCCAGCACCACCGCCTTGAAGGCGGTGCCCATGGCCATCCAGTCGGCGGCAGCGGCGCGCGCGGCGATCTCGGATTGCAGTTGGGCCATCTCCTTGTCGAAGGCCAACTCCTCGTCATGCAGGCCGATGATGCCGGCCGAGCGCAGGATGGCTTTGCGCAGCCAGCGCATGCCGAACAGCAGCAGCAGCACGCCGACGACCAGCTGCAGCGCATGCAGTGGGATGAGACTGAACAGGGGGCCCAACACAATCACCAGGGCAGCCAGCACGGCAAGACCGGCGCCAGTGCCCAGCAGGGCCGGCCGCCAGCCGCGCACGGTCCCGACCGCAAGCACAATCGTGAACGCCTCGACCACCTCTACGAAGGAGGCAAGAAACGCTGCCGAGATGGCCGGCATGGCGTGAGTCCAATCCATTCAATGGCCTCTGATCTGATGGGGTGGTCCGGCGACTAGCATGGCAGCGTTCATCGCGCCACCAGCGTGCAGTTTTCGGGAGTCAGCGAGAATGTCAGTTCACTGCTCACGTCAGGGCCATCGGGCCAATCCAACCGCACTTTGCTGTCTGCAATGGCGACGACAAGCCGCCAGCAGCGGCCCTGATAGGCGCGCGACAGGACGCGGCCGGTGAGCGTGTTTACGCCTGGCGCGGTGACCGGCCGGACATCCTCGGGACGAATGACAAGACTGACATCGCCGACAAGCGTCGCGGTGGTGCGCAGCGGGGCCGACGCGCCACCGAGCGCCATGAACTCGCCTGCGTGTGCCAGCCCCGGCAGGAGCGAGAAGCCGCCGATGAAGCCGGCGACAAAAGCATCGGCGGGTGCACGATAGATGACCTCGGGTCGGTCGAGCTGGGCGATGGCGCCCTCCCGCATCACCGCAATGCGGTCGGACACCGCCATGGCCTCGGCCTGGTCGTGCGTGACATAGAGGCTGGTGATGCCTTCTGCGCGCACCAGCGCCATCATTTCGGTGCGCAGGTCCTCGCGCAAGGCCGCGTCCAGATTGCTGAGCGGCTCGTCGAACAGCATCAGGCGCGGGCGGGCGGCAAGACAGCGGGCGATGGCGACGCGCTGCTGCTGGCCGCCCGAGAGCTCACTGGGATAGCGCAGGCCAAAGGCGCCGAGCTGCGTCACCTCCAAGGCATGCCGGACGCGAGCCACGATCTCCTGCGGCGCCAGCCGGGCCGCCTTCAGGCCGAAGTCAATATTGCCTTCGACCGTCAGATGCGGCCACAGCGCGTAGTCCTGGAACACCATCGCCACGCGCCGGCGCTCCGGCGGCACGGCCGCGCCTGCCCCCCAGACCGTGACGCCCCCGATGGACACCCGGCCTCGATCAGGGGTGAGCAGTCCGGCGACCAGCCGCAGCAGCGTGGTCTTGCCAGAACCACTTGCGCCCAGCAGCGTCACCACCTCGCCGGAGGCAACGTCGAGGTCCAGTGCGCGCAGGACGGGGCGATCGCCAAGCTGCTTGGACAGTGCGCGGCATGACAAGGCTGCGGTCATGCCGGCGACTCGACCGTGGCCAGCAGGCGGGCCTTGACCGGCGCCGGATCTGTCCGGCGGCCAAAGGCGGCGCGGGCGAGCAGCCAGATCGCTCCCGCAACCAGGCCGACCGCGAGCATGGTGACGAGCGACAGCGCCGACCCCATGCCCTCGTCCTCCTTGGCGAACATATGGATGATCTCGCTGGGCGCCGCAGGGCCGCTGATCGGCACCAGCAGCTGCGACATCGGCAGCTCGAAGACGCTGCGGATGAAGGAGAACAGGAAGGCTGTGGTCACGCTCAGCGCCACCAGCGGCAGAATGATCTGCACCGTCCGGCGCTTCCATCCTGCCCCATGCAGACGCGCCGCGTCGGTCAGGCTGGGGGCCAATTGTCCGACCGCGGTCAGGATGATGACCAGGCAATAGGGCAGCGCCGCGCCGATATAGCCAAGCACCAGCAGCGAGGCGTCGCCGTAACGCGGCAGGGGCCAGCCACGGAAGCCTGGCACCCGATTCCACAGCAGGATATAGCCGAAGGCCAGCACGATGCCGGGGATGGCGACGGCGCCAAGCGACACGCCGAGCACGACCGGCCGCATGATGCGCCGGTCGGCATCCAGGCGCAGTGACAGCACCGTGGCGATCACGGCGGCGAGGGCCGCGGCCGTTCCGGCATAGACAAGACTGCGCAGCAACGCCTGATTGCTCGGATGGCTGACGGTCAGCGCTTCCAGCAGCGAGTCTGACGTCAGATTGCTGAGCGTCAAACCGTCCGCCAGCGTTCGGCTGAATGCGCGCGCAACGATGGCGCCTAGCGGCAGGACGACGGACAACAGCGCGACGCCTAAGCAGAAGGCCGCCATCAACCAGCGATAGGGTCCAAGATCATAGATGCGAGCGGGGCGTGAGCGACCCGAGATCAGCCGCGCGGCGGCCTGCCGGCGCAACAGCCGATCAGCCAGCACCAGGGCAACCACCAGCAACAGCAGGACCAGCGCCTGACTGCCAGCCAGCGCAAAGTCGACCGGATAGGCACTCGCGGCCACATAGATGCTGTAAGTCATCAAGCCGAAGCCGGAGACGCGCGCGATGGTCGACGCCAGCCCGAAGTCCGACAGCACTTCGGCATAGACCGCGATCAGGCACAGCGCGAAGGCCGGGGCGAGCAGCGGCAGATTTATGCGCAGCCAGACCCGGCCCAGGCGCGCGCCCGAAAGACGTGCGGCGTCCTCGAATTCGCTGCCAAGGCCGGCGAGCGCGGCAGCAATGACAAAAAAAGGCAACGGGAACAGGCTGAAGGTATGCACAAAGACGAGGCCGGCAGGGCCGAAAAATCCTGCCGCGAGCGGCGCCGGCAGGAGGCCAAATTGCGACAGGTAGCCACCGTTCGACATCAGAAGCACCCAGGACAGGCCCTTCAAATAGGCCGGGGTCAGAAACACCAGCCAGGGCACGCCCAACAGTAAGCTTCGCATGGGCACGTTGGTGCGATGGACGGCAAAGGCATAGGCCGCGCCAAGGGTGGTCGCGGCGATCGATACCGTGCCAGCCAGCAGCAGCGAATTGAGGATGGCGCTCATCAGCCGCGGCTCGCCGAAGATGCGCGCGAGCGATTGCGGATCGAAGGTCAGGCCCGGGTGCAACGGGTCGAACATCATCGGCACGAAGGCCTGCACCAGCACCAGGCCCAGCGGCAACACGATCAGCAGGACGAAGACGAGCGCGATCAGCCCATTGGCAAGCCAGCCACCAAACAGCGCAACGACGCTGCCCGGCAGGCCTGTCCAAGCATTCGGGCCGCGGGTGGAGACCGCGGCCCTGACCTGATCGACTGTCGTCATTTGGGGGAGGAGCCGATCAGGGAACGAGGTTATCGCGATACCACTTCTTCCACTCGGCTTCCTTGGCGCCAGCCGCAGCACCGTCGAGATAAACAAAATTGATATCAGTCTTGCGGCCCTTCTTGGCGCCGACGCCGTTGATGATCGGAATCAGGAAGTAGTCGGTGTCATCGCCGTCCTGCATGGCGGCCTGGCCGTCTTTGCCAAGCACGAACTCCATGAATTTGGCGGCAGTTTCGGCGTTCTTGGTCTTGGCGCTCATGCCGATGCCGGCAGGCAGAGCGACTGAGCCTTCGGACGGATAGACGATGGTCAAGGGTTCGCCCTTGGCGATCATCTTATAGGCCGAAGAGTCCTGTGCAAAGCCGGCCTTGGCATCGCCCGTCAGCATCGCCTTGTTCAGTGGTCCGCCTGATTTCATGCCGGACAAGGCCTTGTTGGTCAGCAGTTTCTTGAAGAAGTCCTTGCCCTTGTCTTCGCCCATGACCTGGAACACGCCGGCCACGAACTGGAACGACGGACCAGACAGATTGGGGTCCTTGGAGCCGACCAAGCCGATGAAATCGGGCGTAAGCAGATCGGCGAAGGACTTCGGCAGCTTGTCGGCCGGCACCTTCTTGGTGTTGACCGCGATGGCCGTGGTGCTGACGCTGGTGGGCAGGAACGCCTTGCTGGCCGGAACCAGTTTCTTGCCGACATCGGTGAAATCGCCCTTGGCCACGATCGCATCCGGGATCGGCTGCAGAATCTTGTCGCCAAGCATGCGCTCAAGGATGGCTGAGCCGTCGACCCAGACCAGATCGAACTGCGGATTGCTGCCCTCGGCAGCGATCTTGCCGAGCAGTTCGCCCGTGCCGCCGGGCTCGACCAGGTTGACCTTGATGCCGGTCTTGGCCGTGAAGGCCGTGACGACGGTCGGGCCGAAGTCGACTGCGCTGTACAGGACCAGATCGTCCGCGAAGGCTTGAGCCGCGCCAGCCTGCGCCAGGCCGAGCATCGTGGTGGCGGCAAACAGCCGACGTGTCAGTTTTGAAGCAAGTAACATTCACCCCTCCGAGTCATTAAATGGCGTCCGCAGCTCGCAGACCGCTGCTCGATAGACGCCGCACGCAACAGTATGGTGACAGTCCGGCAGGCCCATCGAATGGTGCTGCGCGGCGCTACCGGTTTCGTCACGTCGCCCGGCTCAGGCTCATGCGCCGCAGCACGCCATCCCGCTTGACCAGGACGTGCCACAGCGCGGCTGCGACATGCAGGGCGATCAAGGCTAGCAATCCGTAAGCGAACCATCTGTGAAAATCCTGCGCCGGATGATAGATGGTGCGATCCTTGACGACGCCGAGGTCGATGGCGAACAGCGCGAATTCGAACACGCGGGCGTGCCAGATGAAGGCGACCAGGCCCAACGCCGCGATGATCAGCATCAGGACGTAGAACACCGCATGCAGGGCCTGGGCCGAGGTTCGGGTCACTGCGCCGACGCTGCCGGGCAAGTCCGGCGGCTTGTGGCCGATGCGGTAGAGGATGCGCGTCAGCACCAGGGACAGGAACAGCAGGCCCAGCACGGCGTGCAGATTGACCCAATAGCCGGGTGGCATTGTCGGCAGGCGCTTGAAGGTCAGGCCGATGATGCCGATGACGGTGACCAGCAGCGCAACGCTCCAATGCAGAATGACAGCCACTCTGGTGTAGCGGGCAGGGTTCGGCGATCTTTGCAGCATTTCCAGAGCCCTCGCTGTTGCGATTTCCGCGCAAGCCCGGCGGGTAGCGCCCGCGTCAGCTCACGATTGCTGCGCAATAGACCAGGAAGCGCTCAGTGGGCAGACGCCCGATGCCGCGGGGCGCGCTGGATTTTTTAACTTTGCACAGGTGCCGGCAGAAACGGCACGCAGCTGCCAAACACTGTCATTCAGTGAACGCATTGAAACTCTGTAGTCTGCCCACGCATCAAAGACGCCCAAGAGATATTCTGCATTCTACTACAAGGCTGCAATTCAATCGCCCGTTGACACAATTCCGCTCGCTCCGTTGCCACGTTTGCACCGCAAATGTCGCGGTTGCGACAGCTAAGCGACTTATCAATGACGTGACAATAATGGCACGTGTGAGTCCCGCGTGCGCGGTGCCAGCGCCGTGTTGCACAATCGTCATGCGCGGGCTCTAGGAGTGCCGATCAGACTTACTGGAAGTCGAAGTAGCGTTAGCGGGGAACTGTCATGTTGTTGCGTATGGGGCGCGTTGCTGCCCATAAAACTATTATGTGTGCCGGCTTGTCGGTCCTGGCGCTGAGCGTCGGCGTGCAAGGGGCGATGGCCCAATCGGTCGACATCGGCACCGTCAAGGGCACGGTGGCCAAGAAGAAGAAGAAGCTCGTCTCGGTCCAGCCGGCGGCTCCCGTGGTGGTAGCGGCTCCGGCGGCAGCTGCGACGACTGAGCCGGCGATCGCGAGCGATGCCGCCATCGGCACTGCCGCGCCGACGGGATCGGCGCCAGCCTTGGCGCCGTCGCAGGCGTCGTTGACGGCATCCGAGCCCGGCTCGATCGTCAGTGGCGCGACCATCCGCAATATTGCGCCGCCGAGTTCTGACTTCAATGATACCGCCAAGTACACACCTGGATTCACGTCATCCAATCCCAACGGGTCGCTCGGCGACAGCAAGAGCGGCTGGCGCGGCTTCAAGGATGGCGAATTCAACATCAGCTATGATGGCGTGGCTTTCGGCGACGCGAACGACCCGTCGCACCATTCGGCCGCCTACTTCCCCGGTCCGTTCATCGGCTACACGGTGATTGATCGCGGCCCCGGCGGCGCATCGCAGTTCGGCTATGCGCCGTTCGGTGGCAGCATGGCGCTGCACTCCCTGGACTTCACCGACAAGGCCGGCGGCTCGATCGGCGGTTCGGTCGGCACCTGGGGCACCTACACCGGCAATGCGACCATCCAGTCTGGCCTGGTTGGCGGCAACACCCATGCCCTGCTGCAATATTCCTACAACAAGACCGACGGCGCGCTTGACTACGGACACGTCGATACCAATGGCCTGCTATTCAAACTGGACCACAATTTTGGTGATGTGAAGGCGACCGTCTTCGGCACCACGACTTACGAAAATTACAACAACACCAATCCGATCACCTATGACCAGCTGGTGAAATACGGCAACACCTTTGGTCAGGTGAACGGCGACCCCAAATCGCAAGATTATGTCGGCTACAACAATTCGCAGAAGCGGACTGACATGGAGTACATCAAGCTTGAGGGGCAGCATTCTGGCTGGCAGTGGGACAACAAGGCTTATACCTACGCCTACGATTATCCGACATTGCAGAACAACGGCGCTGATCAGAGCATCATCGGTCCCTCGCTTCTTGGGAATAGCTCGCAATCGAACCCGAGTGCCGGTTCAATCAACTCGGTGACTATCAAGAACCCGCCAACCGGTTGCACCACGAACGCTGCTTGTTCGACGATCATCAATTTCTCCGGTGTTGCTGCCGGCGACGTCACGGGCTTTTTGAAAAGCAACAACTATCGCGCTTACGGCGACCAATTGAATCTCCACCGTGACATGGATGCGGGGCCGCTCAGCGGTCAGCTGCGTACTGGACTCTGGCTTGAGCATGTCGACAATCATCGCTACCAGCAGTATATCGACTATACGACAGGGGTGATTTATGGCACGGGAGCTATTCAGGCTACGGTCGCACCCGCACCGCCGGTGAACAAGGCCACTTCCAGTCAGACGACAATTGACCTAGCTGCGGCCCCGTACAAACTCAACCTCGACTCGCACATCGACAACGTCCAGACCTACGCAGAGTACGAGTGGAAGCCCTTCAAAGGGTTGTCGGTAACGCCTGGACTGAAATGGGAATCTTTTTCACGAATTCACGTTGCCTCCGTCAACAACACGACGCAGCAGCCGGCGAACTTTGCCAAGACCTACACAGCTCTTCTGCCGTCGCTGGCCATCCACTATAATGTAAACCAGGAACTGTCGGTTTACGCCCAAACCTCCAACGGCTTCCTGGCACCCCCGGTTGCGGCCTATTATGTGACCGACTTCAATTCCAACACGATCGCTCCGGAGCAGTCGACGAACTATCAGATCGGCACGGTTTACAAGTCGAAGAACCTGACTGTCGCCGCAGATGCGTACTTCATCACGGCGACCAATCTTTCGAGGTCACTGACCGTTGCTGGCCTGACCCACTTCGAGAATGCCGGCACCGCGCAGTACAAGGGCATCGAAGCTGAAGGCACTTATGCCTTCGGAAACGGTCTGGCAGTTACGGCGAGCGGCTCGCTCGCTGACGCCCACTTCATTGCCGGACCGAACGAGGGGCTGACTGTTCAGAACGCGCCGCGCTACATCGCGTCGGGTGGTCTGGTGTATGACAACGGCAGCTTCTTCGGCTCGGTCCTGCACAAGATAACCGGTGATCAATACGGCACCAAGGGCGAAGTGTACGCCAGCGGCACGGTCAATCCTGAGATCAACCACCTCGCCGCCTACAACGCGACCGACCTGGTGGCAGGCTTCCGTACCGATGCCCTCAAGACGATTGGCATCAACGGCAAGACCGAGTTCAAGTTCGGTGTGAACAACGTGTTCGACAACCGCAGCTTGACCGATATCGGCGGCACACCGGCGGCCTTGACCCAGGGTTCGACGGACGGTCTGACCTACACCTCCCAAGCCGGCCGCAACATCTACACCGGTGTCAAGGTCAATTTCTAAGGTCATCAACCCGTCATCCCGCAATGACAGAAGACCGTCAGGAGGTCCGGGCCCACCCCGGACCTCCTTCTTTTGACGGCAACAGTTTGGATTTCTGAGCATGGACGCATTACTCAAGTCCCTCGATACCCTGCACCAAGTGCTGACCGATCTGCATCTCTCGCCCATCGACTTCTTCCTGCAGGCCGGGCCGGTCGGCAAGGCGGTGGTCCTGCTGCTGCTGGGCGCTTCGATCTGGTGCTGGGTGATCATAATCGAAGGGACGGTTGGTGTGCTGCGGTTCTCGCTCGGACTGCGGCGCTGGCGGCGCGGTCGGGCGTCGCGGTTGCTGGCCTCGCTGCTGGCGGCGGGCGAGGACGCCGCCGCGCGCGACATTCCCGGCGAGGGTGTCGGCGAGGCGCGCCAGCGCATCGTCGAGGCGATGAACCGGCGCGGACGCACGTTGATTACCTCGCTCGAGGGCGGCCTGGCCAACCTGGCCGTGATCTCCTCCGTATCCCCCTTTGTCGGCTTGTTCGGCACGGTGTGGGGAATCATGTCGAGCTTCACCGCTATCGCCGCAGCCAAGGATACCTCGCTCGCCGTCGTCGCCCCGGGCATCGCCGAGGCCTTGGCGACCACTGCGGTCGGTCTGGCTGCTGCCATCCCGGCATCCATCGGCTACACCCGGCTCGGATCAGCGTTCAGTGCCTGCGCGGCTGAACTCTCCGGTCTCATCGAAGAGCGCGCCGTCGACTTTGTCGCCTCGCCACGCCAGCCGATCGAGCAGGCGCACTCCCTGAAATCAAAGCAGGCTGCATAATATGGGAATGTCCAAGTCATCGTCCGGCGGCGAGGCCGGGCTGCATCGTCCGCTTGCGGACATCAACGTCACGCCCCTGGTGGACGTGATGCTCGTTCTGCTGATCGTGTTCATGATCACGGCGCCCATGCTCGCCCAAGGGCTGAAGGTCGACCTGCCCCAGGCCAAGGCGGCCAAGCCGGTCAATCCGAAGGACCCGATCGTGGTGTCGATTACCAAGGAGGGCGCCATCGCTGTTGGCAAGGACACCATTCAGATCACTGATTTGGTCGGACTGCTGCGTGGCAAGATGGAAAACGATGCGACCCGCGTCATTCAGGTGAAGGCTGACCGCGATGCCAACTATGGCGCGCTGATCACCGTGCTCGATGAACTGGCAACCAACGGCTTGGTGCACATCGCGTTGGTGTCGGATCCGAAGTCGCGCGCCAACAGCATGACGGCTGCGGCGTCCATCCAGGCCGCTCCGAGCCAGACCGCCGCCATGGTTCCGTCCGTTCCCGCAGCGTCGACCAACCGCTAATGCCGTCCGCTCAACTCCGGTCACAGAACATATGGCTACGCCCTTTGGCGTTGATCCTGATCGCGGCGCTGCATGCCGGCGCGCTCTGGGCAACCACCATGGTGCCAACGCCGATCGTCGAGTCGGCCGTCGATCCGATCGACATCAGCATCAGCGGGCCGACAGGCGAGGAGGAGGCCCCGCAGGCCCGGGAGGAGGTTGCCAGCGAACTGCCGCCGCCCGCACCGCCACCTCCGGACGCGCCCCCGCCTTCGGAC
>Ga0209069_10001885_pt1 | contig 10836 bp, 8 predicted proteins | sample Str013_2_FD_187202 | JGI IMG/M metagenome (GOLD analysis project Ga0209069, IMG submission 187202) | Freshwater sediment microbial communities in response to fracking from Pennsylvania, USA - Straight Creek_MetaG_SC_2013 (SPAdes) (version 2) | ecosystem: Environmental > Aquatic > Freshwater >...
TTGCGGGACCGGGGGCCGAGAGTTTCCTGTCGCAGCTGATGACCAACAAGATGCCCAAGGCCGGGCGGTTGATCCTGACGCCGATGCTCAACCCGGGCGGAAAACTGATCGGCGATTTCACCATTGCGAAGGCGGCGGACGACCGCTTCCTGATGTGGGGCTCTTCACAAGCGCAGAAGTATCACATGCGCTGGTTCGAGCAGCATTTTCCGGCGGACGGTTCGGTTCGTATGCGCCGGTTTGACATGGGGCTGGTCGGCCTCTCCATCGCTGGCCCCAAGTCCCGCGAGGTGCTGGCGCGGCTGACCGACGAGGATGTGAGCAACGCCACCTTCCCCTTCATGGCGCACCGCTCGATGGACATCGGCCACTGCCCGGCCATGATCAACCGCGTGACGTATACGGGCGACCTCGGTTACGAGATTTGGGTTGCGCCGGAGTATCAATACCGTCTGTACGCCGCTATCATGGCGGCGGGCAAGGCGTCGGGCATCGCCAACTTCGGGATGCGGGCGCTGCTGTCGCTGCGGCTGGAAAAGAACTTTCCAACTTGGTACCGCGAGCTGCGGCCGATCTACGGGCCGTTCGAGGCCGGGCTGGATCGTTTTGTTGATCTGGGTAAAAATGATTTCATCGGACGTGAGGCCGCAGCGGCGGAAAAGGCGGGCGGAGGCAAGCTGCGGCGCGTTACCTTCGAGGTGGACGCCGCCGATGCCGATGTGCTCGGCGACGAGCCGATCTGGCATGGGGGCAAGGTGATCGGCTGGATCACATCAGGCGGCTACGCGCATTATGTGCGGAAATCGCTGGCGCAGGGCTATGTGCCCAAAGAACTGGCGGGCGACGTTGGCAGGTCCGCCTTCGAGATCGAGATTCTGGGCGACCGGCGGAAGGCGACGATCCTCAGTGGGCCGCCGTTTGATCCGGAGGGCAGGAGGATGCGGGGGTGACACAGTGGCCACCGCCGGCGACCTGCGCCGCATTGCCCTGTCGCTGGATGGCACGACGGAAGCGCCGCACTTCGACCGCGCGGCTTTCAAGGTCAAACGCATCTTCGCGACCCTGGCGGCGGACGGCAAGACCGCCAATCTTCTGCTTACGCCTGATCAGCAGGCTCTGAAGTGCCTGACCGCGCCCGATGCCTTCGCCCCGGTGCCCGGCGGCTGGGGCCGCAACGGCTGGACCACGGTGACTCTTCCCGCCATCAGTGAGGCGGAGCTGGCAGCGGCGCTGAGGCTCGCCCACGCCGGCGCGTCGCCGAAGCCGAAAGTGAAGCGGAAGGCATGATCTTCCGAGGGTTTGCCCATACCCTCTGATACCTAACAACGATAGTTCCGACTCGCTTCTGCCCCCTCACCCTGTCCCTCTCCCCAGCGGGGAGAGGGGAACCCAACATCAGCGCTTCGGCTCAATCGTCCCTTCTCCCCGCCTGCGCGGCCGAAGCCGCTTCGGCCGGCGAAGGCCCGGTGGGGAGAAGGACAGGATGAGGGGGCGCGAAAGGTCAATGCTTTCGCGTTTCGGCATGACTTCAACCTGAGCCTGTCGAAGGATGGCGTGGGACGCGCGGATGTTCCCCGCCATCCTTCGAGGCTCGCGTAGGCTCGCACCTCAGGATGAAGCAGCGGGGTAGGTGGCGACGATGGAGGTCAAACCCCCAAATCCAGCTTCAACTGCGCGGCGGACTTCTTGTTGGTGTCGTGCGCATACTGCTCGATGCGGTCGAAGGGGACTTGTTCGGCGTTGACCAGGCTGCGCCGCGCCTTCATGGCGTGGACCTTGCCTTCCTGGATCAGGTGGAATTCGCCCACCGTCTGGTTGGGCAGCACGCGGGCCGGGTCGAGGCCCGAATCCGACGCAAACGCCGCGCGCAGCTTCTTCAGCGCCGTGTCCTCGCGCACCCGGCCGATGAACCACGACGTGACCTGATCGCGCGAGCGGTAGTCGAGGTCGCCGGGGCTTTGCGTTGCCAGCATGATGCCGATGCCGGCCGAGCGGGCGCGCTTCAAGAGGCTCTCCAGCGGCTCCTTGGTCGGCGGCTTGGAGTTGGACGGAATGTACAAGTCCGCCTCGTCGAACATGACCACGGCTTGCAGCGATTCACTCGGATTGCGCTGGCAGAAGCGCAGCGCCTCGGTGAGGAACTGCGAGACCCAGAACAGCACGTTCTCGTTGTCGCCGAGAAAGCCGGTGTAAACCACCGACAGCCGGGTCTTGCCGCGCCGGCCAAACGAACCGAGGCCGAGCAGCGACTCCATCGACAACGGCTCGCCCTGGCCCTCGAACAGCGCGCCATTGCGGTGGCGCAAACTGTCCAGCTGCGAGATCAGATCGCGCCGCGCCTTGCCGCTGGCATCCATGCGCTGCGTCAGCTCGATCAGCTCCTCATTGTCCTCCTCCATGAAGCGGATGAGGTCGCCGAGGCGGATTTCGCTGCGGCTGCGCGAGCCAAGAATTTTCAGCGCGACGGAAAGGATACCGCTCTGGCGCTGATGGGTGGCCGAACGGCGCAGATACAGCATTTCGCCGAGCGCCGCCGCCGAGACTTGCGCCAGCATGTCCTGCTCATGTTCGGGCAGCTCGCCAATGCCATTTGGGAGAAGCGTGATGTTGATCGGCCGGCCCGAGGTGCGGCCCGGCGTGTAGACGGCGACGTCGATCTTGTCGGCCAGCTCCTTGCGGCCCGCCTGCCGCGCGGGGTCGTCCTTGGGGTTGTCGCGCCACACGTCGGGATTGGCGTAGCTGCACAGATCGCCCTTGCGGTCGATCAATATGACGGGCACGCCCCGCATCAACAGGTTCTCGATCACCGACAGCGCCAGCGTGGTCTTGCCCGAGCCCGAGCCGCCGAGCACGGCGGCGTGGCGGCGCAGGATGTTCTTGCTGAGGAACATCTGATCGGCGGGGTCTTCGATCTTATGGCCGATGACGAACTTGTTGAACGGGTCCTCGTTGGCCACCGGCGGCAACGGCGCAAGGGGAACGTCCTTCACCTCCAGCACCGGAGGCGCGATGGCCTCGGGTTCCGGCTCCGGTTCCTCATCGCGGCGCAGCGGCACCACGTTGCTGCCGTTGGTGAGCGGGGCCTCCAGCTGGTCAAGCATCAGCAGTTCGCGGATGGATTCAAGGTCCGTGCTCATCGGCTTGGCGGCCTTGAGCCAGGCCAGGAACCCAACCTCGCGGTCGACGCAGGGCGCGAAATACTGGAGCGTCAGCATCCGCTCCCATTCCCATTGCGCCACCACCACCTTGCGCCCGCCATCGGCGGCGAGCCGGTGGAGCAGTTGCGCCACCGCCGTCTTGCCCTCGGGCGGAAACTCGCTGCCGCGCACCAGGATGGGCGGAAGCTGGGTGTCGCTGTCCAGCACCTTCTCAATCTGGCGCTTCAGCCCGCCGCCCTGGTTGGAGCGGTTGGTGAGATAGACGCGCCCACGCTCGGCCTGGCCGCTGAGGATATGGCGCACCGTGATGTCGGCGGCGATCAGGTCCTCGGTTGGCGGGACCATGGAGATGGTGATGTCGAGCGCGCCGTCATGTTCCTCTGCGGTGAGGTGCAGCGCGTTGATCAGCGTCTCAAGCAATTGCCGGTCGTCGGTGGGAATGTCTGGCGCGTCGGTTTGCAGCGCGCTTTCCCAGCGCCGGCGGATGCTCACCACATCCGGGCTTTCCATGATGCTTTCGGCAGTCTCGCTCGCCTGCGTGCTTCGGCCCGGCTCGCCCAGCAATTGCAGCCAGCGCTCGCGGGCGTGCTCCAGCAGCTTTCGCGTCGAAAGGCCGGCGAGTTCATCGAAGAAGGCTTCGCCGAAAACGTCCGTGCCATCGGGCGCGTTGGCCAGCCCCTCGGCCTCGAACGCCTTTTGCAAGCGGCGGTTGACGATCAGCTCGGCCTCGGACGCCGAGCGGGCGCCTGGCAGCGGCACGGGGCCGGACTGCTCGATGCGGTCCTTGGAGGATTGGGAGATGTAGGCGCGCGCCTCGTCATAGAAGTCATCGAGGCAGGAGATGATGATGATCGACGTCGGCACCGTGTTGGCGATCTGGATCAGCGCCGAGATGGCGTTGCCGAACCGGCTCTCGGCGTCCGAGAACGAGCGCAGATCCTCCACCTGGTCGATGCAGAACACCAGCGCCGCGCCATCGACAATCTTCATCAGCGTGCCGAGGCAGCCGATGATCTCGAACGGATCGCGGTTGCGCTGCGGGTCGAGCGCGCCGACCGCGTGCTGGGAGAAGCCGGTGATCTCGCGCCCGAACAGGTATTGCCGCACGCGCTGATCGACCGTCGGGTCATTACGCTGGAGATAGAGCAGCGCGCGGATGATGTTGATGTCGATGTCGGCCTCGGCAAAGCGGGGCGAGGCGAGCACGCAATCGGCGATGCGCACGATCAGCTTGGCCAGCGCGTCGTCGCCAAGCTGAGTCTCGCGCAGGTCGGTCAGGTCCGCCTGCACCACGCCGGGGGCCTTGGCGAGAATGTGGTCGGACAATCGCAATAAGCCGGATTCGCCGCGCGGTTCCGGGTCATAGGGCTTTTCCAGCGAATTGATCAGGCGGCGCAGGAAATAGTCGGCATAGCTCGCCACGTCCGGCGTCATCTGCGCATAGCCGAAATAGCCGCTGCCCTGCGAATGCGCCTCGGTGCGCAGCGCCCGCACCAGATGGGTTTTTCCCGCGCCGGACTGGCCGTGGAACAGCAGGATGCGGCTCTGCTTCTGGCTGCCGCCTGCCGTCACCGCCGACAATAAGTCGCGAAACTTCTTGCGCGCGCGCTCATGCACTTGCGCCACGTCGAAGGGATCAGCCTTCCAGACGTCGTCTTCCCAGGTGATCGAATGGTCGAACACGGCGGGCTGGCGGTCGCGCAGCACGCGCTTGAGGGTGTCAGGCAGCATCGCTGGCCTCGTCTTCCACCCGGATGAAATGCATGATCATGTTGTGATAGGCGACGGCGGAGGCCTGCAATTCGTCGAGAATGCCCCGGTCGCGCAGGTCGGCGTTGACCAGGTTGAGCCGCCCGGCGCGGTGCGCCTCGGCAAGTAGCGATTTGAAGTGAGTCACGTCCAGCCCCCAATCGGGATGTGCGCCGGACAATGCCGGGAACACCCGTGAGATAAGCGCACGGCGGTTGCCTTGCCAACCCTGCGCGAGCTGGCGGGCGAAATTACGCACCTCTTCCAGAAATTCGGCGAGGTCGAAGCGTTTTCGTGGCGCGGGGGCCACAGTGCCGAGCGCGAAGCCATCGCCCGTAAGGTGGCGGCGCAGCAATTCGGTGCGCAGCGCCGAGGGGCTGGTGCCGCGCGCGCCAAGCTGCTCGGAGGCGATGGCGGCGACAAGTTGGCCGTCGCTTGTGGGCGGGCGTTTGGAATGGGCGAGCAGGCAAGCGGCCTGGGCGCGGCGCTCGCGTGGTGGCAGCAGATTGGTGGCGACGGCGGCGTCGCCCGTCACCACGCCCTTGCGCAGGGCCAGCCGGGCCAGCCCGTCGCGCAGAGCGGCATAGCCGCCCGTGTCCTTGAACCTTGTGCCATATGCGGTTTCCAGCACCGCCCGGCGTAGGCCCTCGCTTGAGGCGAGCAGCTTGCGGCGGCGGGGCTCGCCGGAGACGCCCAGTGCGCGGGCGACCAGATGCACGTCGCGCAGTTGCGCCCAGCCGGTGGTGCGCGGCACCCGGCAGCCCAGCAGCCCCTCGCGCCGCCGCCAGATGGGGGCTAGCGGCATAATCTTGGTGCCGGCTACGGCGACGGTTCCATCCTCGGCGAGATGGGCCAAGGTCTGGTCAAGCGCCCGCCGCCAATCGGCCGGCGACAGCTTATGGCGAACCAGTGGGTACAGATCGCTGGCGATCCGCGTGTCGGCAATGGCCGCGCCGCCCCGTCCGCTGACGCGCAGCAGGACTGCGCCGGACACCGCCAATGCGTCGAGGCCGCGCAGAACCGCGCCCGGACCTGAAGGTCCCGGCCGCCCGCTGCTCTGGCCCGATGCCGCCAATCCGTTTGCCCCTGTTCTTGCGTTCGCAGCGAATCAGATTCGCTGGAACGGTAGTGTCGGGCAAACGGGAGGCCAGGCCAAGAGTCGCCAGCGCCACGGGGGGGCAAAAAGGGTGGATGGCGCAGCAAGTGTCAGCTCGAGGGGCCGCGCAACAGGGTCAGCCGGCGCGGCTTGCGGCCCAGCGCCCGCTCGGCCTCAACCTCGATCATGGTCTGGTAGGCCAGTTGCTGGAGGCCGCGCAGCTGGCCGATGGCGCTGTGGATGGTGCTGGCAAAATCAGTCATCACGTCATCGCCGTCCACCTCACCGTGGATGCTCTCCAGCATCCCCAGCATGACGACAACATTGCTGGCATCGAGGCCGGCGGCCCCTGGCATGAAACCCGGATCACTCACCTTGCGAGACTCCTTTGAACAGATTGCACATCTGCCATCAGGATTCCGCTGCTCACCCGTCCGCCGGCATTGAAACAACGTGCGGTTCGGAGCCCCGGCGATTCCCGTGGCCTCTGCCGCCGGAGAGCTTATGGCGGGAAGGTAGCAGGACCCGACTCGTCCGCGCACTAGGTACGATCCTAATTATCATCTTATTTCATATGTTTCCGCTTACGTATTGATTGAAATCCCGGAATTGCCGCCGCTGCCCGGCCTGCGCCGCATTGGAGCCACCTTCGGGCGCGAGGGTTGGCGGGCTCGCCGGCAAGAGGGGCGTTAACCCCGCCTTCACCATGAAAGTGTGTGATGGAGCCTCGGGCAGGCTGCCTGGCCGCCCTGTTGGTTTGGAGTTGGCGACATGCCGCGTTCTGTCCTGGCCATGTTTGGCCTCCTGCTCGTTGCCGTTGCCTTTTCGGGCTGCGCGGTCAGCCCGGCGCAATTTGGCGCAAACGAAACTCCGGCGCTGGCGGCCGTGGATGATGGGCAGCTCAAGAGCGCCACCCGATCAGGATTGGGCGTCAAGGATGCGCCCGCCGCCAAGGAGGTTGCCGTCAACACCTCCACCAAGGCCCCCAAGGGCGCGCTGGTCGACCGCGATTATTCGGGCGCACGGCTCGATCCCGAACAGGCCCTCAAGCTCGTTAACGACTACCGGGCCGCCAAGGGGCTTGCCGCCCTCAAGCTGGATGCCCGCCTGACTGCCGCCGCCAAGATGCTGAGCCGCGATCTCGCCAGCACCGACCGCATCTCGCATTACGGCTCTGATGGCTCCAGCCCGTGGGACCGGGTGAAACGGGCGGGTTACAACGCCAAGGTCGCGGCGGAAAATGTCGGCACCGGCCAGGCGAGCCTGGAAGAGGTGTTCAAGGGCTGGACCGAGAGCCCCGGCCACAATCGCAACCTGCTGCTGCCCGCTGCCCGCGACATGGGCATTGCGCTCGCCGCCGACCCCAAGACCGAATTCAAGACCTTCTGGACGCTCGTGGTTGCCAGTTCGCAGTAGCGAACTGGCAACCACAAGCGATTCTTTGCTTGCGCCCGGCGACTCCCCGCCGGGGAGCCGGCCGCCGGGCGCTGGTAAAGCCAATGACAGCAAGTGAAGAAAGACTCTTCAATATCAGAAGGCAACAGCCGTTGGCGGCCGGCTCCCCGGAGGGGAGTCGCCAGCGGCAAGCAAAAAACCAAAGCGGATTTCGCCATCAACCAAGTTGCACTGCCCGCTCGTGGCTTTGGCCTTAAACTTGCTTTCCTGACCGCCCGAGACATTGGGCGTTCAGGAGCAGATGATGAACAGGCAGACACGCGCCAACAGCGGCCTCACCTTCGGCAAGGATGAATTAGGTGCGATGGCGCTGGTGCTGGAGGGGCGGCACGGTTGCCATGCGGCCGACGTTGCCGAATTCTTCTCCACCACGCACCTTCAAGGTGCCGACCAGCGCCGCGGCACGGCCTGGGCGCGGGTGGCCGACATTGTGCGCGAGCGCACCGCACGGCGCCTGGCTGACGAGATCCGGCAGGCGGCTGATTAACAGCCTCCGCGGCCCGCTTCTTGCGAGGTGGCGGTTAATTTCCCTTAGGACCGCCCTCCGTCATGCAAATGACCCCAGCGCTTTCTGCACCGCAAGTCCTGCTTCAGCGCCTTTCTGCGATGACTTGCGGGAATGGCGCGCGCACGGGCCAGACGGCGCTCGCCGCCTTTGCCGTGCGGGTGGCCAGCGCCGGCATTGCCTATCTGACACAAGTGTTCCTGGCGCGCTGGATGGGCGGGGCCGAATACGGAATTTTCGTCTGGGTCTGGGTCTGGGTGCTGGTGCTTGGCGGGCTTTCATCGCTCGGCCTGCAAGTCGCCATCATCCGCTTCGTGCCGGAATACCTGGAGCGGCGGCGCTATGACCTGCTGGCCGGAGTGCTGCGGGCGGGGCGGATCATCCCAATCGCGGTTTCAACGCTCGTCGCAGCCCTGGCGTTTGGCGTTTTGACATTGTGGGGCGGCGCGATTGAAGCCGACTACCGTTGGCCGCTGCTCATCGCACTCGGCTGCCTGCCGATTTTCACGCTTGGCGAAGTGCTCGACGGGATCAGCCGGGGACGGGCCTGGATCGGCATCGGCCTAGTGCCGCCGTATGTGGCACGACCGCTGCTGATACTCGCTGGAATCGCGGTGGCGCATTTGGCGGGCTTGCCGATGGTGGCGAGCACCGCCGCCGTCGCCGCGCTGGTGGCGACCTGGGGCACCGGCCTCGTGCAATTGGCGCTTCTACAGCGCAGGCTGGGGCGCGGCATCGAGAGAGCCGCTCCGGCCTATGAACTCAAGACCTGGATGGCGACGGCGCTGCCGATCTGGTTCATCTCGGCCTGCGAACTGGCCTTGCAGAACCTCGATGTCATCGTCGTCACCCGCTATGTCGACCCCGTCAGCGTCGGCATCTATTTTGCGGCCTTGAAGAGCATTGGCCTGATCGCTTTTGTCACCTATGCGGTGGGGAGCGCCATCTCCGGTCAGCTCGCCACGCTGAAGGCCCGGGGTGATGCAGCAGGTATTCAACAGGCCGTGGCAAACGGCGCGCGCATGACGTTCTGGCCGTCGCTGCTCGGTGCGGCCGGCTTGCTGATCATCGGCAAGCCGCTGCTGGCGATTTTCGGCACAGGGTTCACGGCGGGCTATCCGGTGATGTTCGTGCTCGCCTTGGGGCTGGTGGCGCGATCGGTGGTGGGCCCCGCCGAATTTGTGTTGCGGATGCTGGGTGAGCAGAAGATCTGCGCCGTGGTCTCGGGCATCACCGCCGCCGCCGACCTGGCGCTGTCGTTCACCCTGGTCCCGCATTACGGCGTGATGGGCGCGGCCTTAGCCAACGCGGCCTCACTTACATTGATGAGCGTACTGTTCTACCTCGCCGCCCGCCGCCGCCTGGGCTTCGACATCTCCGCCTTTGCGCCCAAGAAAAAAGCCCAGCCGTGAGGCCGGGCTGAAGGTTGGGATATGGAGAGATCAGGCTAGTCGCAGAAGATCAGTGTGCGCCTGAGCACAGGCTGTTGGCGATGCCGGCGATGGCGCGGTCCCAGTCGGCGGCGCCGTCGAGGCCGAAGGCGTGCGCGGCATCGGTCGGCGAGCCGCCGTCACGGAAAATCCGGGCGCAGGTCTGGCGGGCGAGGCCGATGGCCTGGTCCCATTGCACGGGGCTGATGGCGAGGGGCTTGGTCATAGGGGGTACTCCGGGGGAGTCGATTGCGGCTTTGGGGGATGGCAGGCGCACCCGGGGGAGTTCAGGTCGTTCCACTACGCGGGACCGTGCAATGTGGAACGTCTGGTTGATTGGGGCTCGACCAGATGCGCCTGCCAACTCGTGTCCGGTGCGCCGGGGATGCGCACCGGAAATTCCGGCTCCTCCTTGAGCGTTCCTCCCGATCAGGTGTCCAGTTTTGGGGGTCTGGTCCACTTTGTTCGACGCCTTGTTGGGTTCAGGAACCGGGATTTGGGGACTTACAGGGATTTACGCTTACGCCAACATCCGGCGGGCAACCGGTACGCAACAAAACCAACGCAACAGAACGCAACTGACACGCAACGCGGACGCTAGTGGACGGAACGCAAACCCGAAGGCGGCGCTTGGACCGGGGACGCAAAACTTGACCCGATACTGGAACTCACAACCCGGTGACGCTCGGCGATACGCATAACCTTGCTCGCCTTGGAACCCTGCCGGACACCCAACAACACGGGTGACAGGACAGACCGGGGAGACGCGGACGCAACACTGACTGGGTACGCAACTGACGCAACTGGTACTGACGCAACGCCACAACGCGACTGGTACGCAGTTTGACGCAACTGGGGACTGGTACGGGAGGCTTTCACTCGTCTGCTCCGTTCGCCCGGGACGTGACGCAAAACTGGTGACTAACCCGAGACTGACTGTGACTGTCTGAACTCTGACTGTCGGAGCTACGCAGACGCTACCAACTCGGCTCCCGCTACTCATCGGCTTGGGACTTACTCTCCGTCCGCCGATGAGGAGAGTTATGCCGGTGCATTGCGGCAACAGGTTGGCGCCAAAATGAACTGGAGATAAATCTGGTGGATTATTTTCTTGACTGTGGACAAATCACCTAGTTGCGCCGAGGCCAAAAATCAGGCCCAGAAGGCTTGTTTCAGGCTTTTCCGGTGCCGGGAGATGCGGGCGCTGACCGCCTTTGGGCTGTTGAGCGTGGCCAGGTGCCGGGCCAGAATCGCCGGATCGCGCAAGGCGCGGAGGATTTCGGCTCCGAAATTGATCGCGAAAACCCGAATCGCGCGCGAATGGGGCAGGTGGCCCAAGCGGCCAACAGCGCGAGCGGCCCAGGCTGCATCAGCGATGGCCGGTATGGGCGAGTCTTCGGGTGGGCGCATCAGGAGCCGCCAGGCCGCGAGATAGGCGCCAGC
>Ga0209069_10001886_pt1 | contig 10829 bp, 4 predicted proteins | sample Str013_2_FD_187202 | JGI IMG/M metagenome (GOLD analysis project Ga0209069, IMG submission 187202) | Freshwater sediment microbial communities in response to fracking from Pennsylvania, USA - Straight Creek_MetaG_SC_2013 (SPAdes) (version 2) | ecosystem: Environmental > Aquatic > Freshwater >...
TGTATTCTGAAGGATAATGTGCTTTTAGATAAGCGGTCTGGTAAGCCACATACGCGTAACAAGTAGAATGCGACTTATTGAATGCATATTGCGCAAATGCCTCCCAGTCGGTCCATATTTTTTCAAGCTTGTCTGCCGGATGGCCTTTTGCAGTGGCGCCATCCACAAACTGTTTCTTCATTTTGTCCAGTACGCTTTTCTGCTTTTTTCCCATGGCCTTGCGCAGCACGTCTGCGTCGCCCTTGCTAAAGCCTGCAATCTTTTGAGAAAGCAGCATCACCTGCTCCTGGTACACCGTAATGCCGTAAGTGTCTTTCAGATCATCTTCCATCACATCCAAATCGTAACTAATCAGCTCACGACCGTGTTTGCGATCAATAAAATTGGGAATATAGGCAATGGGGCCCGGCCGGTACAGGGCATTCATCGCAATCAGGTCGTTGAACTTATCGGGTTTCAGGTCACGCAGGTATTTCTGCATACCGGCGCTTTCAAACTGAAAGGTAGCATTGGTTTCCCCGCGCTGGTACAGTTCAAATGTTTTTGGGTCATCCAGCGGGATGGTATCAATGTCTATTTCTATACCGTGATTGAGTTTTATCAACGCCAGTGCATTTTTAAGAATGGTAAGCGTTTTCAAACCAAGGAAATCCATCTTAATAACACCCGCTTCTTCAATAATACTGCCTTCAATCTGCGTGAGCCAGAGATCGGATTCTTTGGAAGTGGCAACCGGAATCAAATCCGTTAAATCTGTTGGGGCAATGATGATACCTGCCGCATGAATACCCGTGCTGCGCACCGAACCTTCCAGCACTTCTGCTTCGTGCAGAATACTGCTCAGAATATCGTTGCCGGCATACACTTCGCGCAGCCGCTTTACGTTTTCCCAGTCATCGCTCTGCAGTTGTTCCTTTTCTTCCAGTGATTTGGCGCCATTCTTTGCCTCCTTAATGGTCATGGGCGCATGCAGCAAACGCTTCAGTGAAACGCCAGGCCTTTCCGGAACCAATTTTGTGAGGGCACGGCTTTCTGCCAATGGTAAATCCATTACCCTGGCCACGTCGGCAATACTGCTTTTGGCGGCCATGGTGCCATAGGTAATAATCTGCGCCACCTGGTTTTTGCCATACTTATCTACCACGTAGTTGATTACCTTTTGCCTGCCTTCATCATCAAAGTCGGTATCAATATCCGGCATTGATTTACGATCGGGGTTTAAAAATCTTTCAAACAGCAAATTGTATTTGATGGGATCTATATTGGTGATGCCAATACAAAATGCCACTACACTGCCGGCAGCAGAGCCCCTGCCCGGCCCTATGAACACACCCATATCGCGGCCTGCTTTGATGAAATCGCTTACAATCAAAAAATACCCCGCAAAGCCCATGGTCTTTACCGTAAACAATTCAAATTTGATGCGTTCTTCAATCTCCGGCGTCATCTCCGTATACCTTTCTTTGGCGCCCATCCAGGTCATGTGTTCCAGGTATTCATCCTGTGTGGCAAAGTTTGGTGGCACCACAAAATTGGGTAGTAAAATGTCCCGCTTCAGATCCAGCAAATCAATCTTGCCAACAATTTCATTGGTATTGTCGATGGCTTCCGGCAAATCATCAAAGACCTTTTTCATTTCTTCGGTCTTCTTAAAATAAAACTGGTCGTTGGGAAATGCAAAACGTTTGTTCTTTGTCATTACATCATCGTCAGAAAACTCACGCATTGCCGGTGTGGCCTGCTTCTCACCTGTATTGATACAAAGTAAAATATCATGCGCATTAAAATCGGTCTGATCTACATAATGCGAATCGTTGGAGGCGATTACTTTTACATTGTATTTTTTTGCAAACTTCAGCAGCACTTTGTTTACTTTTTCCTGGTCGGGTATACCATGGCGCTGCAGTTCCACATAATAGTCTTCCTGGAAAATATTCAGCCACCATTTAAATTCGTTTTCACCTTCCGCTTCTCCTTTCTTTAAGATCATTTGCGGTACCAACGCACCCAGGCAGCAGGTGGTTGCAATCAGTCCTTCGTGGTGGCGGTGAATCAGTTCTTTGTCGATACGCGGGTATTTGGAATACATGCCTTCAATATAACCCAGCGATGTAAGCTTAACCAGGTTGCGGTATCCCAGATCATTTTTTGCCAGCAATACCTGGTGGTGGCGCGGGTCTTTATCGTCTTTTGCAAACTGTTTGCGGTGGCGGTTCTCCGTTATATAAAATTCGCAGCCAACAACGGGCTTTATTTTTGGCTTGCCATCGGCGCCTTTGTGGTTGTAGGCTTCTTTTACAAATTCAAAAACGCCAAACATATTACCATGGTCGGTAATGGCCAGTGCCGGCATATTGTCTTCAATGGCTTTTTTATACAAATTCTGAATGGAAGCGGCTCCATCCAGCAGGGAGAATTGAGTGTGAACGTGCAAATGAGAAAACTGAGACATAATTGGGTACCTGCTATTTTAAATTAAAAGGTTAATGGCCGGCGGCGTAAGCTGTAAGGTATCGGGCCGAAGTTCACGATTCCTGCTATCCGCAGTTCTATATTTTTTCGTAGATTTAAATGCTTAAGTCTTAAGCCCGCTGCCCTGCACCTTAGCCTGCAATTAACAAACAAAGTTTTACTGCAATTTTGCAGAATTGGCACAATATTTCCACAATGCCAGCGTATCTGTTATACCTTTTTTGACTGTTATTAATAATTCTGCCTAATGCGTTGTATATCAATCATCATACTGGCTCTTGGCATGTGCTCCTGCACGGCCCTGAAACCTGTTATTGGCGGCAAGACCGATAATGGCAGTCCGGAGCGCAACCAGCAGCCCCGTTTTATCGAAAATATCAGCACCAATCCTTACGCCCCGGGCGCACAAATTACCGCTTCTGCAACCACCAACAACTCAGTCAGCAATACGTTCAGTATGGAAGGTAGTTCGCCGGTTATTTATGCTCCTATGCAGTTTAAATATGCCATTCTGATGAATGTGCCGGTAGAATCACTCAACAACCTGAAATTATTTTCGTTTATAGATGAGTGGTATGGTACCCCTTATCGTTTTGGCGGCAGTACCAAAGATGGCATCGATTGTTCTGCTTTTGCCGGCAGCCTGTTAACAACCGTTTTTGGCGTGGGCCTGCCCCGGATGGCCAAAGACCAGTACAAAGTAACTGACCACCTGAAAAAAAATGAGCTGGAAGAAGGCGACCTGGTATTTTTTCATACCACCCGCAAAGGCATTTCGCATGTAGGCGTGTACCTGGGCAATAATAAATTTGTACATGCTTCGCTGAACTACGGCGTTACCATCAGCGATTTAACCGACCCCTATTATTCCCGCACATTCAGGGGTGGCGGCAGAACCAGGCAAAATGCCACTGCGTCGGGCAATTAGAAAGGCAATTCTTCAAAACTCCAAATGCTATTTTTTCAACAAAGACCATCACCTTACTAAAATAACAATGCCTTTTCTGAAAACACTGCCGCATTTTGTATCCGCATAAATAATATAAGGAAATCCCGTGGCGCCCTGCTCAATCCCTTTGTATTTACCATCCCAGCATTGCGAAATATCATTGGTTTGAAAAACGATTTCGCCCCAGCGGTTATAGATAGTAAACCTGAAATTTGTTACAATGCCCCAATAAGGCACCCCAAAGCAATCATTCCTGCCATCATTGTTGGGTGTAAAGGCAGTTGCCACCTGATACCTGTTTTCAACTTTATCTTTTTGTACTTCCACCGTTATGCTGTCTTCCTTTACACAGCCGGCAGTATTTGTTACCAGCACGTGATAGGTAGTGGTGCTTGCCGGGCTGGCAACCGGATTACTGATATGGCTGTTATTGAGTGAGGCAGCGGGGCTCCAATTATACGTATATCCGCTGCTTGCTGTAAGTTTTGAAGTGACTGTTGCGCAATCAATATTATTCGATTTGGTTACAGCAAGTATGGGTAATGGTTTTACCGGCTCATTTATAAAAGACGCCGGAGTGGCGGAAACACACCCGCTGCTGGCAGCGGAAACAGCATACCATTTACCGGCGGCTGCGCCATTGATAACCCCGCCGGCTTCAACTGAAGGGCCCGCCGGTTTAAACATATAGACATTTGCGTTATTATAATTTTCTATGGCGGACATTCCGCCCAAATAACAGGTAGCAGCTGCTGTACTGATGATGGGTGCAGATGGTGCAGTCTTTTTTGGCCCGATACTAAAGAATGCAGACGGCGTGGTTGTGCAACCTCCATTGCTGGCAATTACTGTATACCTGGTTCCTTCTGCCATGCCAAGTATTGTTCCGCCTGTTGATATGGTTGGCCCTGCAGGATCAAATGCATAGCCATTAGAGGCATCAAAGTTTGTTATCCATGCAGTACCTGGTGCTGTGCAGGTTGGGTCTGTAACCTCAATTTCAGGAGAAGACAGTGTGTTCAACGGTGCAGATATACTAAACAAACCCGAAGGCGCCGTTGTACAGCCACCACTGCTGGCCGTAACGGCATAATTTGTTCCTATCGCCATTCCCAGTATAACTCCACCTGCAGATACAGTTGGGCCTGCCGGATAGAAAGTATATGCAGCGATGCCATTGTAATTTGTTATCGTGGCTGCACCGGCGGTAGCACAACCCGCCGTTGAACTGCTGATGGTGGGTGTAGCCAATGTGGCCAATGGCGGCGGCACACTAAACAGCACCGATTGCACTACTGCCGGGCAATCGCCGGCTTTTGCAATTACAATGTAGTTTGTACCCGGCAGTAAGCCAAGCATGTTTCCGCCGGTGGAAACGATAGGTCCCGCCGGGTTAAAAATATAGGTTACAGCTGCATTGTAGTTTGAAATAGATGCCGTACCGGCTGCTGTACAGGCAGCTGCGGTTATATTTATTGTGGGTGCCGCTATAGCTGACAATGCTGCCCCTATCTGGAATACAGCAGACGGGACCGTAGTACAAATGCCGTTGCTTGCTGTAACTGAATAGCTGGTGCCTTCAATCATGCCAAGTATCAATCCATTTGAAGCTACCAAAGGGCCAGATGGAACAAATGAATAAATAGCAGTCGCATTGTAGTTTGTAATTGTTGCCGTACCTGCTGTTGTACAGGCGGCTGCGCTGGTATTTATAACAGGCGCAGCAATTGTCATTAATGGTCCCTGTATACTGAAAACGGATAAGGCTTCCGCTGGGGTGCAACCGTCGATATAGGCGTTTACGGCATAATCAATTCCGGCCATCATACCCGTAATAACACCATTGGAGGATACGGCTGGCCCGGATGGATTAAACAAATAAGTAGCCGCTTCATAGTAATTTGTTATAGTGGCAGTACCGGCTGCTGAACAGGTTGCTTCCATAATACTAACAACAGGTTTCGGCGCTGCTGCTAATGGCGCCAGTATGCGAATTACATTGGAGGGCCCCGAAGTACATACTCCGATGGTGGCAGTTACGGTATAGCTGGTTTCCGGGTCCATTCCATGTATTACACCATCCGGCGATACTGTTGGGCCGGCGGGGTTAAATGTATATATAGCAGCAGGATTGTAATTTGTTATAGAAGCAGCACCGGTATTGGCACAGGTAGGTACAATCAGTTTAATGATGGGTGCCGGCGCTTCTGAAAATGCCGGTAAAATGCTGAATACCGCCGATGCCGGAGTGGCACAGCCGCCGTTACCTGCTGAAACAGTATAATTTTGGCCAGGACTCATGCCAATTATTAATCCTGTTGCCGATACCGTTGGGCCCGCAGGAATAAACACATAGGCATTTGCGGGATTATAATTTTTAATCGTTGCACTGCCGGCATTATCACAGGTTGCTCCCGTAGTCTCTATTTCAGGCAGCGCTGGCATAGTTACAGGCGATGACACATTGAACAAGTCTGATATCGTTGCAGTGCAACCTCCATCGGTGGATGTTACAACATAGTCTACACCCGCTGTTAACCCGTTAATTGCCCCGCCAGCAGTTATGCTGGGTCCCGCCGGTGTAACCTCGTATACGGAAGAGGCGCTGTAATTTGATACCGTTGCTGAACCAGCTGCCGTACAAGTAGCAGGGCTGGTAACAACTATGGGTCTTGCTGCCGCAGGCAATATGGGCGATACGCTGAAAGCTGCTGATGTAAGTTCTGTTGTGCATCCGCCAATGCTGGCAGTTACAACATAATTTGTTCCCGGAGTTGTGCCATGTATTACCCCGTCTGATAATAACCAGGGACCTGCCGGATTAAATACGTAAATAGTAGTAGCACTAAAATTTGTTATTGATGCCGAACCTGCTGTAATACAGGTGGCAGCCGTGGTATTTACAATGGGTGCAGATGGCGCAGCCAACGGAGCCGATATGCTAAATGCCCCGGATGGTGCGGAACTAAAGCCAGCATTGTTTGCTGTAACCGTATAACTTGTTCCTTCAACCATTCCTGTTATTGCGCCACCGGAACTTGCTACCGGACCTGCCGGATTAAACATATAGGTATTGGCCGGGCTGTAATTTGTTATGAATGCGGTACCCGCTGCCGTACAGGTAGCTGTAGTAATACTTACTATCGGCGTTGCCAATAGTATCCGTGGCGGTAATGCAATGCTGCTGTTAGTGCAGCGGCACCTGCCATATAGTTGTTCATCCGTAAAAAGTATTGCTAATAAAAATGCCAGTATTTTCAGGCACCTGCTCAGTAATATTTTTTTACCCACAAACATGTCTCGTTTCGTAATTACGGAATATGATTGACTTCCATTTATCAACTTGTGAAATCAGGTTTTTGAATCAACCCCGTTGTCATAGCCTGGAAAATACATCACAGGTATCCGCATACCAGGTAAATAATATTCTGCCACCGTGTTTTGAAGCAGCGGCAACAAAAAATCGCCTGGCAGTTATAACTATCTGTGGGTACACAAACAATCCCCCAATACAGTGCCGGAAAATATATTTTAGAATTCAAAAACATACATTTTTAACTGCCATACATTTTCATTTGAATTTGCTTGACACTATATATTTCAATTTTAAGTTCCCGATTCACATTTTTGTAAATCATATTCATGCTTGCATCCAATACAGCTGATTTATTTCAATGAGACGCTTACTTTGCTACAGGGAGCTGTTATTAAAGCAAAGACTTTCTGTAATTTTTATGGAATATGTTATTGGCAAGTACCGCACATAAAGTTGCTGTTACGGTTGCCGGCAATCTGTAAATAAGTGGTGTTGCTGCATGCAATTGACCAACTACGCTACGCAAGTAAAACCAGCAGATGCGCGTGATGGTTGCTTAAAGATTCTATTCTGTATTTTGGGCGTATAAGCGTCAACGTTTGTTGATTGCTGGTATATCCGGGAGTACCGTCGATCAGTAAAAAAAAGCAGATTCAACTCCAATCATCTTAAATAACGGTTCTGTTACTGGCATTCAGGAGCGCCGGGGCGCAAAGAGATTCAGTAAGCGCTTTCTATTTTTCTTCGTGATAATCTTCCTCTGTATTAATCTCCCAGATATTTGTTTTGTCTTTTCTTCCGGAGATGATGTTTTCAACGGCTGTCATGGCAGTCAGCATACTGTGATCACTGTTGTTGTAACGGTGCATACCGTTTCTGCCAATCAAAAAAAGGTTTTCTATTGTATTCGCAAATTGCTGCACGTTATTAAACTGGCTGTAGCTGCCATAGTACGAGGGATACGCTTTTTTTACGCGGGCAACCATACTGTCTTTTACCTTGGATGGATCCAGGATGCCGATGGATTGCATTTCTATGATGGCGGCGGCGGCTATTGCTGCATCATCCTGCTGCCAGAATGCATCTTTTTCATTGCAAAAATATTCTACGCCAATCCAAACCTTACCGGGCTCTTTTACCATAAACGGGCTCCAGTTGTTAAATACCTGGATGCGTCCTGCTTTTACATTGCCATCCTGTATATAAATCCAGTTGTCGTTTACCAGTCCGCCGGCGTTGTTTTCTTTTACCGCAAGTTCGTCTGCCAGTATGCCTGCAATCAGGAAGTCGCGGTATTCCAGGCTGGTCGCAATGTTCATCACGTCTGCGGGTACCGGTATTTCGTGCAAATTTTCGAACAGTTCTTTTACCGGCATCGACGAAAAAAAATAATCGCCGTTCATCGAAAATGTTTCGCCGGTTACGGTATTCCTGGCCTCAGCTTTTGTAAGTTGATCTGTTCCATTGCCATACAATGCGGTAACACTTGTATTCAACAATATTTTACCGCCCAGTTTTTCCACTTCTTCTGCCACTGTTTCCCACATTTGCCCCGGGCCAAATTTCGGATAAAGAAACTGTTCAATTAAACTGGTACTCGTTCCTTTTTGCTGCAAACTTTTATTGGAAGAGAAAAAAGAGGTGACAGCATGCCAAAGCACTCTTGAAATGTTTAAATCCTTTACTCTCTGCTGTCCCCAACTGGCAGGAATTTCTTCGCAGGGTACGCCCCAAACTTTCTCGGTATAATCTTTAAAAAAAGTTTCGTATAATTCGCTACCGAAACGATTGCAGAAAAATTGCGCAAGGTTTTTTTCGGGCTTTACCGGAAAGAGCTTTGCATAGAGGTAAGATTTTGCAATTCTGAGCATTTTCAAAAACCCCAGGTTGGCAATGGTGGTACCATTCAGTTGCAGCGGGTAATCAAAAAATTTACGCTGGTAATAGATCCGCGATTTGCGGGGCCGCACCATCATAATTTTATCTCCCTGTCCAACCAGTTCATCAGCAATCTTAAATTCGGCCTGATTGTGCTGGTACTGAATGTTGATTTGCTTGTCTTTTGCATCGGCATCCAGCGGCAGAAAATGCAGCCACCAGTTTATCACCCTTTCCGATTTTGAAAAAAAACGATGTCCTCCAATATCAATTTTGTTTCCCTTGTAATCAATTGTCTTTGAAATACCTCCCACCTGCTTGTCGGCCTCCAGTACAATAGGAATAATATCGGTCCTGGTCAGCAACTCATAAGCTGCGGTTAAGCCAGCCGGCCCTGCTCCGATAATAATAGCGGTTTTCTTCATTGAATAGGTTCAGTTTCGCGGCGCAATGATAAAACAATAAAAGCAACCAGCATAATATACTCACCAATGGTATGCTCCATGGGCACAAAAGGTATATTCAGGATATTCAGCAGCAGCCCGGCGGCCAGCATTAAATACACATTTCTTAAAGCCGGCCGGTAAACAGCCGCACTTAATAAAAGGGGAAAAAGCCACTGCACCGTATAGTACTGGTGCCGGTAAACGGGTGAAAAAAAATCAGCCATCATAAAAAGTGCATAACCAGCATATGCCGCATTCAGCCAATTAAAACCAGCAGGCCGCTGCTTTAAATAAAATACAAGCAGCAGCAGAAAAATACAGGCGGCAGATAATACAAACAATGTGCTGGTGGGAATATTTTTGTGAAACGCAATTCTGAACAATACAAACACATTCCCGTTTTCAGAATAGATGTGTATAGGATGCCGGATGCTATCGCTTTTTATCTGCGCCTGGTCCATCCCTTCCCAAATGGCAAAGCCCGGACTGGGTTCATTTTTTTGAACAACAGGCGATTCCTGCTGGTGAATTTTTATTTGCTGCGCGATGTTTTCTTTGTATTGTTTCCAGAAAAACATTTCCTGGCTGCTGCTGAAAATCCATACCAGTGCAATCAGCATCGGCAATAGCAATACCATTATATACCGAAAGCTGTATTTATTCAATAAAAACAAAAAAGGCAAAAAGAATACCACAGCATTTGGCTTTATCAGTATAAAAGTTGCAGCGCAAACACCGGCGGCCAGGGCCACCGGCAGCGATTTTGTATTCCGCATAAAAAAATAAAACGCCATGGCCAACAGGGGAACGACCAGGTAGTTCTGCCCGTTTCCAACATGCAGCTTCCACCCTTCTGTTAATAAAAACGAACAAGCTGTTAGCAGTAAAAGCCATTGCTGCTGTTGTGTGCCGGCAAGCAAAAGTGCCAGCAGCAGTAGCATCGCCAGCATGGTATATTCTATCAGCAGCCAGTATTTTGAAATACTGTGTTGTGGCAATTCTGCGATGGGATAAAGCAAGTGATGAAAAAACGGGGAAGCGGTTACGTTAGACACCTGGACGGTATCAAAATTGGCAGGATCATAGTAGCGTGTGCCATCGCCTTTTTTCCATTTATAAAAATAAGGCGACAGACCATCTTTCTGCATACGGGCACCCACTACCCGGTTGCGCAGATCGCCGGTATTCTGCTTCTCCAGCTGAACGTCGCGGTACAAAGACCATCCAGTTACAACTGCACACAATAAAATAATTAAGAACCCGGAAGATTTTACAGACACCGCTTTTGTTTATTGCTAAAAAAAAGCAATATAGTTATAATCGGCTGTTCCTGCTGCCGAACCGGCGGCTAATCTGCCTTTTTTGTATTTACATAAAAATTCCGGTCCACCTTAAAATCTTTGCCAACATACCAGTCTGCAAAAGACTGCGTTTGCCATGCTGTTGTTGGCTTCAGCCATATTTCTTTTCCGGCATACACTTTAACGGGCAAATTGAAACCATTTATACAATTGGTCCACCGGTAAGAAAGGGAATGATCGCCAGCCTTGTATTCCAATACAGGAATTTGTGTATTCCGGAGGTACTGGTCAAATACTTTTGAGAAATCGACGCCTGCGGATTTGCTGATAAAATTTTCTACCTCCCCGGTCGAGACCGTCTGGTGGTAAAATGTTTTGTTCAGCCCCCGCAATATACTCCTGAAAGTTGAATCGTTGTTAATCACCTGTCTTATGGTGTGCAGCAGGTTGCCGCCCTTGTAATACAT
>Ga0209069_10001887_pt1 | contig 10829 bp, 8 predicted proteins | sample Str013_2_FD_187202 | JGI IMG/M metagenome (GOLD analysis project Ga0209069, IMG submission 187202) | Freshwater sediment microbial communities in response to fracking from Pennsylvania, USA - Straight Creek_MetaG_SC_2013 (SPAdes) (version 2) | ecosystem: Environmental > Aquatic > Freshwater >...
GTCATCCACGGTGCCCACCGCCTCCGACATCACGCCAGGTAGCAGGCCATTTGTCCTGGCGCCCTCGGCAGGATTCGAACCTGCGCACACGGCTCCGGAGGCCGATGCTCTATCCCCTGAGCTACGAGGGCGGGCCGCACGAGGCTAGCGGTTGACCGACTCGGCTACCACTGGGTACACGCTCCGAACGAAGCCCGATCGGACGATCGGCGTCGCCTACCCTGCGCCGATGCCTGCCGGACCGGTGCCGCTCCAACTACTGCCGTCGACGGCGGCGATCGACGACGGCGGCGCGCTGACGATCGGTGGCGTGCGACTGACGGACCTCGCCGCAGCTCACGGCACACCACTGTTCGTCTACGACGAAGGGCACCTGCGCGCTCGTTGCCAAGAGGCCGTTGCCGCCTTCGGTGTTGACAGCGTCACCTACGCCTCGAAGGCGTTCCTGTGCGTTGCCATGGCCCGTCTGGTCCACGAGGAGGGCCTCCTCATCGACGTCGCCACCGGCGGCGAGTTGCACGTCGCGCTGACCGCAGGTGTGCCCGCGGCGCGTCTCGTGCTCCATGGCAACAACAAGTCGAGCGACGAGCTGCGGATGGCGATCACCGCCGGTGTCCACCGCATCGTCGTCGACTCGTTCGACGAGCTCGACCGCCTCGACGCGCTCCACGCCGCTGGATCGCCGGTACCGAACATCTTGTTGCGGATCACGCCGGGCGTGCACGCCCATACGCACGAGTACATCGCCACCGGTCAGGACGATTCGAAGTTCGGCTTCACGCTCTCCACCGGCGCGGCTGGCGCCGCGATCGAGCGGGCGATGCGATCAAGCTCGGTCAACCTCGTCGGCCTCCATTGCCACATCGGCTCGAACGTCTTCTTGGCCGAGAGCTTCGCCAAGGCGGCAGCGGTGATGGCCGCGCTGGCAAACCCACTCGACCTCCCCGAGCTCGTCTTGGGCGGCGGACTCGGTGTCGCCTACGTCGAAGGCGAGGAGGCACCGACACTGTCAGCGTGGGGCAGCGTGTTGCAACGCAGCTGCCGTGACGCCGGTGTCACGGCGCGCATCGCCGTCGAGCCCGGTCGTTCGATCGTGGCGACGGCCGGCGTCACGCTGTACACCGTCGGCACGATCAAAGACCTGCCTGGCATCCGCACCTACGTCTCGGTCGACGGCGGGATGAGCGACAACCCGCGGCCGGTGCTCTACGGCTCTGGCTACGAAGCGTTCTTGCCTCGTGCCGCGAGCGCGGCTCGACGAAGCTCGGCGCGCCTCGTCGGCAAGCACTGCGAGAGCGGCGACATCTTGATCATCGACGCGTCGTTGCCCGATGACATCGCCGTCGGCGACATCTTGTGCACGCCGGTGACGGGTGCCTACGGCTACACGATGGCTTCCAACTACAACAAGGTGCCGCGGCCGGCGGTCGTGTTCGTGCGCGACGGTGAGAGCCGCCTCGTCGTGCGCCGCGAGACCTACGACGATCTCGTTCGCTGCGACGTGCTGTAGGCCGTGCACAACGTCCGGCGCGCCACCGCCCGCTCGTGCGACAATCGCAGGCACCTATGGCCGACCCTGTCTTGTTCCTCGCTGCACGCTTGCAGCCGGCGTTCGATCGTCTCGAACCCGGCGCCGATCCGGTCGTGCGGCCATCGGACCGTGCCGACTACCAATCCAACGGCGTGCTCCCTCTCGCGAAACGACTCGGCCGCAAACCTCGCGACGTCGCCCAAGCGATCGTCGACAGCGTCGATCTGGCCGACATCTGCAGCAAGATCGAGATCGCCGGCCCGGGATTCGTCAACCTGACGCTGGCCGACGGCTTCGTCGCCGAGCAGGTCGCGGCGATGGCGATCGACGGTCGTCTCGGCGTGCGACTGGCGGCGCAACCTGAGCGCGTCGTCGTCGACTACTCGGCGCCCAACGTCGCCAAGGAGATGCACGTCGGTCATCTGCGTTCGACGATCATCGGCGACTCGTTGGTGCGGGCGTTGAGCTTCGTCGGTCACACGGTCTCGCGCGAGAACCACGTCGGCGATTGGGGTCTGCAGTTTGGGATGCTGATCGAGCACCTCCTCGACATCGGCGAGGCCGAGGCCACCAACGAGCTCTCGACCGGCGACCTGACCTCGTTCTACCGACAGGCGAAGGTTTCCTTCGATGGTTCCGATGCCTTCAAGGAGCGCGCCCGCCAGCGCGTCGTGATGTTGCAGTCCGGCGATGACGAGACTCGACGGTTGTGGCACATCCTCGTCGAGCAGTCGGCGGTGTACTTCCAACAGGTCTATGACCGCCTCGGTGTGCTGCTCCGGACCGAAGACATCGTCGGCGAGAGCGCGTACAACGATCAGCTTGCTGGCATCGTCGCCGACCTCGATACCGCTGGCCTTCTCGTCGATAGCGATGGTGCGCGCTGCGTGTTCCCGCCTGGCTTCACCGGTCGTGAAGGTGAGCCGCAACCGGTCATCGTCCAGAACCGCAACGGTGGCTACGGCTATGCCGCTACCGATCTGGCGACGGTGCGCGAACGAGTCGAACGCAACATCACCTGGTTGATCTACGTCGTCGGCGCGCCGCAGGCTCATCACTTGGCGATGGTCTGGAAGGTGTGCGAGATGGCGGGCTGGTTGCAGCCGCCGGCGCGCGCTGTGCACGTCCCGTTCGGCAGCGTCCTTGGCGAGGACCGCAAGATGTACCGGACGCGTTCGGGCGACAGCGTCAAGCTCTCTGGTCTGCTCGACGAGGCGGTCGAGCGTGCTGCCGCCGCCATCGCCGAGAAGAACCCGGCGATAACCGGCGACGAGCGCGCCAACGTCGCTCGCATCGTCGGCATCGGCGCGGTGAAGTATGCCGATCTCGCCAACGATCGGATCAAGGACTACGTCTTCTCCTTCGATCGGATGCTGACGTTCGAGGGCAACACCGGTCCCTACTTGCAGTACGCGCACGCCCGTATCCGTTCGATCTTGCGCAACGCCGGCGGCGAAGCGAGCGAGTTGTCAGCGGTGATGCCGATCATCGGCGAGCCGCAAGAGCGCGCCTTGGGCATGGCACTGCTCGGCCTCGATGCCGCCGTGCACGACACGATCGACAAGCTCGGGCCGCATCGGCTGTGCACCTACCTGTTCGACGTCGCCCAAGCGTTCACGAGCTTCTACGAGGCGTGCCCGGTGCTGAAAGCTGGCGTCGCGGAGCGCGTCCGTCGCAGCCGTTTGGCGTTGTGCGATCTGACCGCTCGCGTTCTTGCCACCGGGCTCGGGCTGCTCGGCATCGAAGCGCCGGAGCGGATGTAGCGGATGTAGCGGAAGTAGCGCGTCGCCATCGGGCGCGTCGCGCTCAGGGTTGGTCGTAGGGCGACGGCGGCGCGGTCTCGACGGCGGTGACGTCGATGTCGTGCACGTCGACCGGTCCGCCAACGCTCAGCCACTCGATCTCGATCGCGGTCGCGCCGTCGGGCACGGTGGCCCGCAAGCTTCCGGCACGATCGACGCGCCCGGCGAAGCGAACATCGGCGCTGTACTCGGCGAGCACGCTGCCGCCACCGACGAAGCGAACCGTGACCGTGACGAGGGCGCGGCGCACGCTCGGCGTCGCGACCCACGAGACGCGATCGATCTGACCGGGGGCGAGCATCGACGCCTCGGTGCTGATCTCGCGCCCGAGCATGTCTGGGTCGGTCAGCTCGACTTCGGTTGCGCTCGCCGTCGGCTGGGCTGCGGGGCTGCCGTCGGGAACGACGGGCACGGGTGCCGGCACTGCGGACGACAGTGCGGTCGATGGCTCGGCCGGCGCGGCCGGCGTCGGCGGCAGCAGGACGGCGGCGCCGTCGACGGGACCGGGAGTGCTAGGTGGTTGCGCGACGGTGGTCGGCGTCGCGGACATCGGCGTCGACGCGCTGATCGTGGTCGGTGCGTCAGGGGCGGCGGTCGTGGTCGGCGCGATGCTCGCGGCCCGGGCGATGCTCGCCGCCGGGGCGACGGTCGTCGGCGCGTTGGTCTGGGTGGTGGTCGGCGCCGTCGAAGCGTCGATGGTCGGTCGGAGCGTCGTTGATGGGCCGGCAGCCGGGGCGCCTACGTCGGGCACCGAGGTCGTCGGGGCGTTGGCGCCGGCCGTCGTGGAGCGACCGAAGAGGAGGCCGGCGGGCAGTCCGATGAGGGCGGCGAGCGTGATGCCGGCGAGCGCCTGTCGTGTCCGGTAGGTCATCGCCGCGCTCCTTTCTGCAGATCCGGGTGATGCGCGTCAACCACTCGGATCGGACCGAGCCGCGTCATCTTGAGAGATACGAGACGGTTTCTTTGCTAGTCCTTATGATGTTTGGAGTCTCCCCTTAGCGTTCGGGCCGAACGCGAAAAGTGGTCGAGGTGACTCGGGGCGCGGCAGGCTGTGGCCGTGGATCACGGGAAGTGAGGTGTGACCTGGCCTGAAGGGCCTGATCACCGAACCTCGAATGCGCTACGTGAGTGGGTGGCGCTCACCCGGAGGCTGGGCTCAGTCGTTGCCGGCGCCCAACGAGCGGTCAAGCTCGTCGGCCAGCGTGCGGGCCGTGAAGGCAAACACGGCGGCGTCATCGATCTGTCCGGCGGGTTGGGCGTCGGGGATCTGATCGGTCGGGCTCAGGAAGTAGACGATGGCGGCAACGGCTAGCTCGAGCGCCTCGGTGGCGGCGTCGGACCGCGGCCCGCTGGCGGGAGCTGCCGCCTCCGCCTTCACGAAGCGGGCGATCCGATCGGCACGAGCGCGGACGTGGGCGATGTACGCGTCAGGCGACGTGTTCAGCTTGCGCTGCGCCCGGCTGGCCAAGGCCGGAAGCTCATCGGGCGTTGCCACGAGCGCCTTGGCCCGAGCCATGAACGGCTCGAAGTAGTGCATCAGGCGCGGGTCGTGCTCGTCCATCGACGCGCACGCTACCGCGCCGTCTGACCTAACTGGTTGGTGGGGAGATGGGGCCCGACCGATACCCTCGTCGGCCGTGAACGATCGGGACGAACATCGAGTCCGCGTCGGGGTGCTCGGTTGCGGCAATGTCGGCGCCGCTCTCGTGCAGCTCGTCGCCAGCCAGCGCGACGCCATCGCCGCCCGCACAGGGCTGACGTTGGAGGTGACGAAGGTCGCCGTGCGCAACGTGTCGCGCCAACGCGACGTGACGTTGGCCGATGGCGTCCTGACCCGAGACTCCGCCGCCGTCGTCAACGATCCCGATGTCGACATCGTCGTCGAAGTGATCGGTGGCATCGAGCCGGCGCGCGAGCTGATCCTCGACGCGCTCAAGAACGGCAAGCCGGTCGTCACCGCCAACAAGGAGCTGCTCGCCAACATCGGTGCCGAGCTCTTCGCGGCCGCAGACGCCGCCGGTCTCGATCTGCTCTTCGAAGCCGCGGTTGCCGGTGGCATCCCCCTCATCCGGCCGTTGCGCGAGAGCCTGCGAGGCGAGCCGATCAGCCGCGTCATCGGCATCGTCAACGGCACGACGAACTACATCCTCACGAAGATGAGCGACGAGGGCGCCGACTACGCCGACGCGCTCGCCGAGGCGCAACGGCTCGGCTATGCCGAGCGCGATCCAACCGCCGATGTCGAAGGTTTCGACGCCGGTGCGAAGGCGGCGATCATCGCCTCGATCGCGTTCGGCGTCCGCGTCGTCGCCGGCGACGTGTACCACGAAGGGATCAGCAACGTCTCTGCCTTCGACATCGCCGTCGCCCGCCGGCTTGGCTACGTCATCAAGCTGCTCGCGATCTGCGAGTGCGACGAAGCCAGCGGCGAGGTCGCGGTCCGTGTCCATCCGGCGATGGTGCCCGTCGCTCATCCGTTGGCGAGTGTGCGCGACAGCTACAACGCCGTCTTCATCGAAGGTCGAGCCGTCGGCTCGCTGATGTTCTTCGGTCGCGGTGCCGGCGGCATGCCGACGGCGAGCGCCGTGCTCGGCGACCTCATCGACGCTGCCGTGAACTTGCGTAGCGGAGCCCACGGCACGATCGGGACGCTTGCGCGAGCACGCATCCGACCGATCGACGAGACGTCGGCCGAGTACTGCGTCACGCTCGACGTCTCCGACCGGCCCGGCGTGCTTCATGCGGTCACCGGCGTCTTCGCCGGTCATGGCGTGTCGATCCGCGCCGCCGAGCAAGAAGGCCTCGGCGACGATGCCCGGCTGGTGTTCATCACCCACGTCGCTCGCGAGGCCGACGTCCAAGCGACAATGCGCGAGCTGCGCGAGCTCGACGTCGTCAAGCGCGTCGGTGGCATCCTGCGCGTCATCGGCAGCTAGCCGGTACATGCGCTACGTATCGACGCGGGGGCGGGCTCCGGAGCTTGGCTTCGACGACGTCCTGCTCGCTGGCCTCGCCAACGACGGCGGGCTCTACGTCCCCGAGCGTTGGCCAACGTTGCCGCCGGCACCGGTTGGCGACGACCGCTCCTACGCGGCAACGGCGGCGGCGGTGATGGCACCGTTCGTCAGCGGCAGCCTCGTCGAAGGCGAGGTGCTCACCCGCTTGTGTCGCGACGCCTACGCGACGTTCGGTCATCAAGCGGTGTGCCCACTCGTCCAACTCGACACGAACCACTGGCTGCTAGAGCTGTTCCACGGCCCGACGTTGGCGTTCAAAGACGTTGCGCTGCAGCTCGTCGGTCGGATGTTCGATCACGTCCTCGGCGAGCGGGGGACACGCGTCACGATCGTCGGCGCGACGAGTGGCGACACCGGCTCGGCGGCGATCGACGGCGTCAAGGGCTGCGCCCACGTCGACATCGTCATCCTCTATCCCCACGGTCGGGTGAGCGACGTGCAACGTCGGCAGATGACGACCGTCGATGCGCCTAACGTTCATGCGATCGCCGTCGACGGCACGTTCGACGACTGCCAGGACCTCGTCAAGGCGATGTTCGCCGACGAACCGTTTCGTGAGCGGATGCGCCTGTCGGCGGTGAACTCGATCAACTGGGCGCGGGTGATGGCGCAAGTCGTCTACTACGTCACCGCGGCGACCTCGATCGGTGGTGGTTCTGGTGGTCGCGCCGTGAGCTTCGCCGTGCCGACGGGCAACTTCGGCAACGTGTTCTCCGGTTGGGTCGCGCATCGGATGGGGTTGCCCGTCGAACGGTTCGTCGTCGGCTCGAATCGCAACGACATCCTGACGCGCTTCATCCACTCCGGGATCATGGCGACGAGCCGCGTCGTGCCGACGCTGAGCCCGAGCATGGACATCCAAGTCTCATCGAACTTCGAGCGGCTGCTGTTCGAGCTGAACCATCGCGACGGTGGGATGACCGCCGAGCAGCTCAACCGCTTCCGTCAAAGTGGCACGCTGACCGTCGAACCTGACCAGTTCGATGTCATCGGCGCGCAGTTCTGTGGTGCTCGCTTCGACGACGACGAGACGCTGGCGACGATGCGACGCGTCTACCAGCAAAGTCAGATGTTGATCGACCCGCACACGGCGGTCGGCATCGCCGCCGCCGAAAGCTTGCGTGATCCGAAGGTCCCGATGGTGACGTTGGCGACGGCGCATCCGGCCAAGTTCCCGGACGCTGTCGAGCGGGCGACCGGGATCCGCCCCGCCCTCCCACCGCACCTCGCCGACTTGTTGGCGCGGCCAGAGCGGACCGACCTGGTGGACAACGATCTCGGGGCGGTCGAAGCGATCGTCAGCCGGCTGGCGTCAGCCTGAGCTGTTCAGGCGCCGGCGCCGGCGCCAGCGCTGGCGTTCCCGGCCGTGTTGTCGTGAGCTGCCCATACGTCACATCAACGAATGGCGTCATGCGTTGCGTCCGGCCGTCCAGATAGGTAAGGTGTCGTTGCTCGGGGCGATCCGGGCATGGCACGGCGGCACGTCTCCAGGTCTTTCAATCGCGTTTGCGGTGGTCTGGAAACGCACCGTGGCCAGTTCCACGCCGGTCGGGGTCCGGTAGCGCACGTACTCGTACGTGGCACCGCTCGACAGGCGAACTTCCCCCTCTTCCGGTACGACCGGGAAAGCTGAGGTAGCAGCATGAGCGTGACGTCCAGCGAAGCTCTGGAGCGCTCTGTCCTAGAAGCCAAGGATCGGGAGCAACTGCTCACGATCGCCGGCGCGCTCGGTGTCAAGGCGATGTCGCGGGCCAAGAAGGCGGACATCATCGACAAGATCCTCGATCAGGTCGGTGCCTCATCGGCCGACGGCGCCCCCAGCGGCGCTGCGGCGCGTCCGCCGCGGTCCACGGGTAACGGTCGCACGCCCAACGTTGCGCCGGTGACGCCGGTAGCGGCCGAGGCCGACGATCACGACGCCGACGCGTCGAGCGCCAAGGGCAATGGCGACAGCGACGCGAACGCGCATCGATCGGGCACCGTCGCCACGGTCCGTCCCGCATCGCCGCCAGCGTCCGGCAACGGCGCGGTCTTGCTCGGTGCCGATGGCGAGCCTCTCGCCGAATGGGAGCTCGAGCTGGCCGGCGCTGGTGCGGGCACGGGCGCGAGCACCAGCGATGACGCGCCGAGCGCGGCGACGACCCCCAACGGTCCGACGTCGAACGGTCCGCAGACCAGCGGCCCCGGCAGCCACGGTCCTGGCAACAACGGCCAAGGTCAGCGCCAACCGAGACCGCAGCAGCGCAATGACGGCAACGATCGCAACGACCGAAACGACCGAAACGACCGTAGCGATCGCGGTGACCAGCAAGGCGATGCCCGCGAGGGTGGTCGTCGTCGCCGGCGTCGCAACCGCAACCGCAACCGCGGCGAGGACGGTCCCCAGGGCGCCGATCGTGAGGAGCTCCAAGAGGCTCCCGAGCACGTCGACGAACCGGGCGCGCCGGTCGCGACGAGCAACGAACCGGTCGCCGTCAGCGGCTACCTCGACCTGCGCGACGAGGGCTATGGCTTCCTGCGCGTCAACGGCTACTTGCCGAGCCGCGACGACGCCTACATACCGGTCAAGCAGACGCGCCAGTACAGCTTGCGCAAGGGCGACCACGTCACCGGCTTGTGCCGGCCGGCTGGGCGCAACGAGAAGAACCCCGCGCTGTTGACGATCAACACCGTCAATGGTGCCGATCCGGAGCGGGCTCGCAACCGGCCCCGGTTCGAGGACCTCACACCGCTGTTCCCCGACACGAAGTTCCGCCTCGAGAGCGCGGAAGATCCGGCGAACATGACGGCGCGGATCATCGACCTCATCTGCCCGATCGGCAAGGGCCAACGCGGCTTGATCGTGTCGCCGCCGAAGGCAGGCAAGACGACGGTGATGAAGACGATCGCCACCTCGATCGAGCGCAACAACCCCGAGGTCCGCTTGATGGTGCTGCTCGTCGACGAGCGGCCTGAAGAGGTCACCGACATGCGCCGCACCGTCAAGGGCGAGGTCATCGCTTCGACGTTCGACCGTCCGTCCGACGAGCACACCCACGTCGCCGAGCTGGCGATCGAGAAGGCGAAGCGGATGGTCGAAATGGGCGAGGACGTCGTCATCATCCTCGACGGCATCACGCGCTTGTCTCGTGCCTACAACTTGGCGGCTCCCGCGTCGGGCAGGATCATGTCTGGCGGCATCGACGCTGGCGCCCTCTACCCACCGAAGAAGTTCTTCGGCGCGGCGCGCAACATCGAAGAAGGTGGCTCGTTGACGATCCTCGCCACCGCGCTCGTCGAGACGAACTCGCGGATGGACGATGCCATCTTCGAAGAGTTCAAAGGCACCGGCAACATGGAGCTGAAGCTCGACCGCAAGCTCGCCGATCGCCGCATCTACCCAGCGATCGACGTCGACTCGTCGAGCACGCGTCACGAAGAGCTCCTCTTCGATCGTCGCCAGCTGCAGACGGTCTGGAAGCTGCGCCGGGTGCTGTCCGGGCTCGCCGCCGAAGGCTCGGCCGCTCCTGCGCTCGAGTTGCTGATCGACCGCTTGAAGACGTTCCGCAGCAACGACGAGTTCCTGTCCGAGATCGCCAAGCAACCGGGAATGTGAGGTCAAGGGGGGAAGGGGACCTTCCCCCCTTGAGATCCCCCCATCTGCTTTGGAACTCGGAGGACCGGGGGAGCCGGATCTTCCTCGCACCCAAACGAATGCCCGCCAGGGCCGATGACCGGCCCGGTGGTGCCTGCGGCTTGCTCGTTGGCTGATGCGGGTTTGGGGCCGGTACACTTGCAGTTCCACCTTTGGGAGCTTGCGATGCAGACTGAGATTCATCCGAAGTACGACGACATGACGGTGCGGTGTTCCTGCGGGAACATCTTCACGACGCGGTCGACGAAGCCGGGCGAGCTGCATGTCGAGCTTTGCAACGAGTGCCACCCGTACTTCACGGGCAAGCAGAAGCTCGTCGACACCGGTGGCCGGGTCGAGCGCTTCCAGCGTCGCTACGGGCAGCGCAAGGGCGCCAAGAGCTGACCGTCACGGCGGTGGATGGCGACCGCCGAGCGGCATTGCGTGCCGCCAAGCTTGCCGCGCTGGTGCGCGACAAACGGGGCGACGGACCGATCAGACCTGCCGTCTACCCCGGTGGTGCCGCGCTCGGGCGCGGGACCGAAGCGTGGGTCTACGCCGACGAGCGTCCGCTTCGATCGCTCGGCGGCGCGCTGGCGTGGTCGATGCAGCATGGCCTCGACGAGTTGCACCTCATCGTCGATGACGCCGAAGCGGGCGGCCGCCTCGCCCGGCGCGCCGTGTACTTCGATGCGTCGCCCACGGTGTGGATCGCCGACGGCCGCGCTTTGGTGCCGGCGGTAGCGTCGCCATTGCCCGCCGTCGAACCACTTGCCGCCGACATCGCTGCCCACGCCGACTTCATCCGTCGCATCGGTGCCGTGCCTGTCGACGAACACGGCATCCTCGCCGGCGAGGTCTACGGG
>Ga0209069_10001890_pt1 | contig 10824 bp, 9 predicted proteins | sample Str013_2_FD_187202 | JGI IMG/M metagenome (GOLD analysis project Ga0209069, IMG submission 187202) | Freshwater sediment microbial communities in response to fracking from Pennsylvania, USA - Straight Creek_MetaG_SC_2013 (SPAdes) (version 2) | ecosystem: Environmental > Aquatic > Freshwater >...
GTCGGGTTCACCGCACCCGTCGTCGAGGTCGACCTGGCCGATGTCGACGCCGAGTCCGGCGTCGGCGAGTTGTTGATCCGCGGCCAGAACATCGTCGCTGGCTATTGGAACAAGGCCAAGCAGAGCGAAGAGACGTTCGTCGATGGCTGGTTGCACACCGGCGACTTGGCCCGCGTCGATGACGACGGCTTCGTCCAGATCGTCGACCGCAAGAAGGACATGGTCAACCGCGGCGGCGAGAACGTCTACTGCGTCGAGGTCGAGAACGCGCTCGTCCAACATCCCGATGTGTTCGAGGTCGCCGTGCTCGGTGTGCCCGACACGATGATGGGGGAGAAGGTCGGCGCCGTGATCGTGCCCAAGCCGGGCACGAGCCCCGATGGTCAGCAGATCCGCCAGTGGGCGCGCCAACACATAGCGGACTTCAAGGTGCCGCAGTTCATCTCGTTCCGCGCCGAGCCGCTACCGCGCAACCCTGGCGGCAAGGTCCTCAAGCCGGTCCTCCGCAAAGAAACCGAATGGGGCACCCAACTGAGGTGATCCTGACACGTGCGATCTCAGGTTCGCGAGAGCCTTGTTCCTACTTGCCCACTCATTGCCCGCCGACGTAGCCGATCGGCACGCTGGAGCGCGTTTGTGCGACTGGTGTAGCGCGCCGTGCTCAGCCGAACTCTCATGAAGCGGAGCGTTAGACTGACGCAGTGCTTACGCGCCTGGAGGTGTCGGGCTTCAAGAATCTCATCGACTTCGAGGCGGACTTCGGTCCGTTCACCTGCATTGCCGGCGAGAATGGCGTCGGCAAGTCGAACGTCTTCGATGCCGTCCAGTTCCTCTCCCTGACCGCAGACCGCACGCTGCCGGAAGCGGCTCAGGAGGTCCGTTCTACGAGGGAGGAGAGCGCCGGAGAGCCGGAGCATCTGTTCACGAGCGGTGTTGGTCCGAGTCGCGAGATGCGGTTCACCGCCGAGATGATCGTGCCGCGCGAGGTCGTCGACGACTTCGGTACGAGCGTGCCAACCAGCATCACCTTCCTGCGATACGAGCTTGCGCTTGCCTACGAGCAGGCCGTGCTGCCTCGGCGCCAAGGGCGCCTGTTCGTCACGAGCGAGCGGTTGAGGCACATCAACCTTGGCGAGGCGAGTCGGCATCTGCGGTTTCCCCATGCGGCTGCAGCATTCCGGAAGTCGGCCATCGTCGGCCGACGAAGTGGTGGACCCTTCATCTCGACCGAGCCAGCGAACAGCCGCATCACCGTTCACCAAGATGGTGGGAGCCGCGGCCGGCCGAAGCGGGTGCTCCCCACCCAGTCCCCGAGGACAGTCGTGAGCACCGTCAACAGCGCCGAGGATCCAACGGTTCTGGCGGTTCGCCGTGAGCTGCAAGGTTGGCGCCGTCTCGCGCTCGAGCCGACGGCGATGCGGGCGGCGGACGGCTTCAACGATCCTTCGATGATGGGCAGCGACGGCAAACACCTCGCCGCTGCGCTATATCGCATTGCGAACAGCCAGCCAGATGGTGCGCGGGTGACTCCCGAGGACGTCTATGCGCGCATTACGAGTCGGTTGGGTGGGCTGGCAGGACTGGACGTGAAGGACCTTCACGTGGACGCGGACGAAACTCGTCAGTTGCTGCACATCGTCGTGACGGATCTCCAAGGTCGCGAGTTTCCGGCGAGATCCCTGTCCGAGGGCACGCTCAGGTACCTCGCGCTGTGCGTCCTCCTGGAGGATCCCTCGACTACTGGCCTCGTGACCATGGAAGAGCCCGAGAACGGCATCCATCCGGCCAACTTGCCCGAGATCGTGAACCTGATCCGCGACCTCGCGGTTGATCCGACAGAGCCCATCGGGGCTGACAATCCTTTGCGGCAGGTCATAGTGAACACCCATTCACCTGCCGTGGTGCAACTCGTTGGTGTCGACGACCTGCTCATGGCTCGGGAGTCCGTCGTGAGGGTTGGATCCGGGACCGTGAGAGCCCTGCGTGTCGAGGGCATGCAGGGAACCTGGCGCGTCGGGTCCGACGATCGGGGTGCGAGCAAGGCCGATCTGCTGCCATATCTCTCGGCCCCGCCAGGAAGGCAGATCTCTCTGTTCGACGATATTGCATCGTGAGGTACAGAGGAATCTTCATCGCTGACGGTCCGTCCGATCTGCCGTTGGCCGGTCATCTGGAGGCACTTTGTCTCGATCACGGCGCAGCCGTTGCAATCACAGCGGTCGATCCGGGGCTCTTGCGTCATACCGATCGGACCGTCGAAGGTCGACTCCGATTCCTTGTCGAGACCGAGGATCGATTCGACGTTGTGTTCGTACATCGCGACGCTGAGTCGCAGCCACCGAGTGATCGACGACGCGAGGTCGACGATGGTGTGAAGCGCGCTGGAATCCTGGTGCCAGTAGTACCCGTAGTCCCGGTTCGGATGACCGAGGCGTGGTTGCTCCTTGATGAGCAGCAGATCCGGAACGTGGCTGGCTGGCCCTCAGGTCGGGTCGGTCTCGATCTGCCCACACCACGCGAAGCGGAGCGACTGGCCGATCCCAAACAGCACCTTGCGAATGCTCTCAGGGCAGCGAGCGGCACAAGTGGCCGTCGCCTAAAGGTCTTTCAACGCGAGTTCGATCGTCACCGGCGCACGTTGCTGGAGCGACTTGATCGTTCCGGGCCAATCAATCAGCTCGATGCTTGGCAACGGCTTCGGCTCGATGTTGAGAGCGCAGTAGCTCGTATCGAATCGTCGTGAGATCGTACTCAGACCTTGCCGTCGGCGATGTCGGCCATCATCGTTCCGTCGCCGAAGTAGCGGCGGTGCCAGATGCCGGTCGGGTCTTCGCCGTCGAGCGGCATCCGCCACGTCGTCACGACGCTGCCAGCCAACGGCACGCCGATCAGCGCTCGCGGTTGGTCGATGGTGCCATCGACGTAGGCGTCGGCGCGCTCAACATCGACGTAGCGGTAGGCGATCTTGCGATACAGGTCACGCCAGACGTCGTCCTCGCCGGGCTCGTGCATGATGCGCGCTCGGCCTTGGACGGTGAGCTTGCGGTACGGGTATGGGTCCTCGTCGATCGACAGCCCAACGCGCGCGTCGCGCCGGATGTTGGCCAGGAACACCGCCGGGCTGCGCGGCGTGAACACGATCTCGCCGTCGACCATCACGAACCAGATCGGCACGACCCGCGGCGTCCCATCCGCGTCGACCGTCCCGATCCGCAGCAAGTGCCCCGGCTCATCCAACAACACCTGCACCTCGTCATCACTCATCTTCGGCACTGCGATCTCCAATCCGTGACCGTCGTGGTAGCGAGTGCGTTCGAAACTAGAACAGGTCCCAGTACGAGTCGCGGGCGCGCATCTGCTCGACGGTCTCTTCGAGCAGGACGCGCCCCGAACGCATCACGTAGACGCGGTCGACGATCTTCAACGCTTGGCCCACGTTCTGCTCCAACAGCAACACCGCGAGTCCTTCGGTGTCGGCGAGGTGCCGGACGGTCGAGAAGATCTGCTGCACGACGGAGGGCGCCAGCCCCAACGATGGCTCGTCGAGCATCAGCAGCTTCGGGCTCGACATCAGCGCCAGGCCGAGCGAGACCATTCGCTGCTGGCCGCCTGACATCGTGCCCGCCGGTTGCCCGGCGCGCTCGCGCAGGATCGGGAACAGCTCGTAGACGAGCTCCAGGCGCGTCGCGCGCTTGCCGGTATCGGGCTCGTTCGCTCCGCCGAGGAGCAGGTTGTCGAGCACGCTCAGGTCTTGGAAGACGAAGCGCTCGGACGGGATCAACGCCATGCCGTTGCGGACGTTGACGCGTGTTCCGTTGCGCGTCGTGTCTTGGCCTTGGTAGGTGATCTTGCCGCCGAGTGCCGGGATGACGCCGTGGATGGTCTTGATCGTCGTCGACTTGCCCGAGCCGTTGTGGCCGAGCACCCCAACGATCTCGCCTCGCCCGACGTGCATCGAGCAGTCGAACACGACCTGCTTGCGCCCGTAGCCGCCGTTCAAGTGCTCGATCGACAAGACGGTCTCGCGGTCCGTTGCCGTGCGAGGCGCGGCGTCGGTTGCGGTGTCAGGTGCCAAAGTACGCCTCCGCCAGTCGTTCCGAACCGGTCAGCTCGTCGATCGTGCCTTGAGCGGTGATCCGGCCGAGCTCCATGAAGTAGGTGTGGTCGGCCAACCGGCCGACGACGTGCAGGTTGTGCTCGACGATGCACACCGTGCGGCCTTGCTCGCGCACCGCTTCGATCAAGTCGAGCATCGTGTCGACCCACTTCGTGTCGATGCCCGACGCCGGCTCGTCGAGCAGCAGCACGTCGGCCTCCGTCGCCAGCACACGGGCGAGGGAGAGCAACTTCGATTGGCCATACGACAACGCGCCGGCGGGCACATCGGCGAAGTCGGCCATGCCGACGAAGCGCAGCCAGCCCATCGCCTTGTCCCGCGTTACATCCTCGCCCTTGGAGGTGATCGGCCCCGGCGTGAACAGCGGTACCAGGTGCTCGCCCGGCTGCTGCTGGACGGCGAGCATCACGTTCGTCAGGCAGCTGATCCGTTGGATGAGACGCACGTCTTGGAACGAACGCACCAGCCCCATCCGGGCGACGGCATCAGGCGTGCGCCCGACGAGCTCTTTGCCGTTGAGCACGACCGAGCCGTGGTCGGGGCGGATGAACCCGGTGAGCAAGTTGAACACCGTCGTCTTGCCGGCGCCGTTCGGTCCGACGAGCGCAGTGATCGTCCCCTTGCGCAAGTCGATGTCCAAGTTCTCAGCGGCGACGATGCCGCCGAAGCTCTTCGAGATGCCGCGTGCCTGCAACACGACGGGTGCGTTCTGCCAGCGCGACTCTCGCTCACCCTGTTCGCTGTGCGTCGGCTCGTGATCGCCCTCACGGATCGAGACATGCGTGTCGGGCACCCAGTCCTCGGCGTTCATCTCGATCCGCGCTTCGCGTTGACGGCCATGACGCAGCCGCTTCCACAACGAGAACCCCTCGGGGAAGACGCCTTGCGGCCGCAAGCGCATCAGCAGCGTCAAGGCGGCGCCGTAGATGATCAGCTGGACGACGAACGACTTGTCGGCGTTGAGCTTGAGGACGCGCTTCAGGAACGGGTCGAGCAGCACGATGATGATCGAGGCGAGCACCGAGCCGGTCAGGTTCGCCATCCCACCGAAGATGACGATGGCGAAGATCGTCAGCGAGAAGTTGAAGCCGTACAGACCGGGCGTCGCCAGGTGGTACCAACCCGAGTACATCGCTCCGGCGAAGCCGGCCATTGCCGACGTGATCGCGAACACCGACACCTTGTAGGCGAACACGTTCTTGCCGAGCGCTTGCGTGGCGAGCGGATCCTCACGCAAGCCCTTCAACACGCGGCCGTACGGCGACTCACCGATCCGCCAGCAGATCAGGTAGACGACGATGAGGCTGACGGCCAAGGGGATCACCCAGTCGCCGGGCCGGTCGAGGTGGAAGCCGAAGATCTTGTTGCCGCTGATCTCGATCAGGCCATAGGTGCCACCGAGTGACTTGGAGGCAACGAACACGCCGATGATCACCGACGACACAGCCAACGTGAGCAGGATCAGGTACTCGACGGACAGCTTCAGCGCGGGCAACGCGACAATGATCCCGGCGATGAGGGCGAGCAAGATCCCGAGAGCGACGGCGGGCAAGAAGCTCCAATGGTGGTTCTCGACGCGCGCCCCCATGGTGTAGCCGCCGATCGCTGCGAACGCGGCATGCGCGACCGACACCTGACCGGCGTAGCCGAGTAGCAGGTTGAGCGAGACAGCCAACATGGCGAAGACAAGGATCTGATCGGTGTAGTTGAGCCAGATCTGCATGACGGTCTACGACCCGCTGATCGACGACGTCGGCGCGCTCACGGCTGGCCGCAGGAACGGGAAGATGTCGGCGAGCTTCTTGCCGCGAACGGACAGCGAGGCCAGGTAGCCGACCAAGATGACGAAGACCGCGGTCTGCGTCCATCGCACCGAGAGCCAGATCGACGACCACTGCTCGACGAGTGCCACCGCGATGCCGGTCAGGAAGACGCGCAACGGCGAGCGCGCCGTGCCGGCGAGGAAGGCGACGACGAAGGCGAAGATCACTGGCCGCTGGCCGATGTCAGGTTGTATCGAGACCTGCAACCCGTACCAGAACGCCGAGACGCCGGCGAGGAACGTGCCGATGCCGAAGCAGACGAGGTAGATGACGTTGGCATTGATGCCGATCACCGTGGCCAATTCGGGGTTGACGCGCGTCGCCTTGATCGCTCGACCGAGACCGGTGAAACGCAACAACGCGGTGAGCAACAGCACCAACGCCAAGGCCGTCAGGACTTGCCAGACGTCGAAGTTCTCGAATGTCGTAGTGCCCAGGTGCCATCCCTTCTTCGTCGGGCCATAAAAGGCTTGTGTCGCCTGGCTCCACAGCAGAGCGATCAAGTTCTGGCCGGCGATGCCAATGCCGAGCGCGGCGACGAACACGGCGAGCAACGCCGTTGCTCCAGCACGTCGAGCGAGAGGTCGGTAGATGAATCGTTCGATGAGGATGCCGACCACCGTGGCGAAGAGGATGCCGAGGAACGACGCGATCCAGAACGGCAGCTTCGGCCCTCGGAAGCGGAACGTGAACGCCATGTAGGCGGCCAACGTGTAGGTGAAGCTGTAGGCGAAGTGGAACCGGCCCGTCACGCCGAGGATCAGCGCGAAGCCAACGCCGAGCAGTCCGTATGCTGCGCCACGAATCACCCCGTTGGCCGTGAGTTGCGCAACTGTCGTCGCATCGAAGCGAGCGAACATCTAGTACGTCCCCCCTACGCGGCAGTGGAGGGAGCCGCACATCGGACTCCCTCCACCACCAGTTGTCGTGTGATCAGGCCTTCTTGTAGTCGACACCGTCGATGCCGAAGAACGCCTTCGCTGTCACCTTGCCACCCTTGTACTCGAAGACACCCATGCCTCGCTTCTTCACCGAGTGCGTGTCCGGATCCAGCGTGTAGGTGCCAACGGTGTTGGCGTCGCCGGCGTACACGCTGACAACTGTCAGGTTCTCTCGCAACGCCTTGTCGAGCTGGTCACCATCATTGATGTCGCCGCCTTTGGCGATCACGCGTCGGATCACTTCCCACATCACGAGCGTGTTCTCGTAGAAGTTGGCGGCGTAGAAGTCGGGCAGGTCGCCGCCGTAGGCCGCCTTGAACTCCGAGACGAACAGCTTGGCCAATGGGCTCGTCGGCGCCGTCGAGTCGAAGTAGTCATAGGCGAACGTCCAGCCATCCTTGTCGTACGCGCCCTTCGATGACGTGACGCCGTCGGGCGTGAACTCGAAGCCGATGATCTTCGCCTTCAGGCCGGCGGTCCCAGCTTGGTTGAGGAACGAGCCGGGATCCTGGCCGTAGACGAACACCAAGAGCAGTTCGGGCTCGTTGGCCTTGATCTTGGGCAGCACGGCCGAGAAATCCTGCCCACCGACCGGCACCAATTCGTAGAGGCCGTTGTGCTTCATGCCGGCGGCGGCGATCTTCTTGAGGACGTCTTCCTTGACGATCCCGTTGTTGGGATCGCCAATGTCCCAACCCATCACGCCGACACTTGTCTTGCCCGGGTTGGCCTCGAGCCAGTACTTGAACAGACCGGGCAACGGGTCGTTCGGGGTGATGGCGCGCGTGCCCCAGAAGTACGGCTTGCCCTTGCCGAACTCGCTCGTGCCGCCACCGCCGTCGAGCGTGAAGATCTTGTTCTGGGCCGTACCTTCGAGCATCGCCCCAAGGTCGTCGACGTAGGAGGCGAGCTTGGCTGGGAACTTCTTGGCGATGATCTCGGTGATCGCTTGCTTGCCCGCCGCTGCGTCTCCCGACTTGTGATCCCAGTAGGTGACCTTGATGTTCGGGCCACCGGCGGCGGCGATGTGCTTGACGGCGAGGTCGATGCCGCGCGTCATCGTCTTGCCGTAGAACGAGCCGGAGCCCGTCAGCGCGAGGACGGACGCGAGCTGGAAGTCCTTGCCCTTGCCCGCCGTCTTCTCGTCGATCTTCAACAACGCGGCGAGCTGTGAGCCAGCATCGCCCTTTGCTGCCGCGGCGGCGGCCGTTGTCGCACCACCCGACGCTGCGGTTGTGGCCGCGCCCGGCGCAGCGGTCGTGCCGGTGGCCGCCGCCTTCGTCGTCGCGGCACCGCCGCCGGTGGTGGTGGTCGCGCCGCTGGCGGGCGCCTTCTTGCTGCTGCCGCAGGCGGCGAGGAACGCCGGTCCCATGGCCGCCGCAGCGCCGAAGAACCCGGCGGTGCGAAGGAACTCTCGGCGAGTTCGCTCTGGACGCTCGCGCGCCTCATCGTGATCGGTCATTGCCTCTCCCCCTGTGGTGTCCTGCTGGACGTTGGTGCGCTACCGATGATCGTGACGTTGGCGGGCTGCCTACTCGCGCGAGATCATGATGACGACGACCGATCGGGGCCCCTCATCCCGACCGCGGCGTTGTCCATCCCCTGGTAGTTGACAATCGCGTCAACTCGAAATGCCTATCGCACTGCGAGCATGCCTGGCAAACAGCATCACGCTCGACGGGAGCGTCGGGTGATCGGTACCTCGGTTGCTGGCGCGTCGATGCCGAGCGCGGCGCAGTAGAGCGACGTCAGCTGCTCGATGGCGATGTCGATGTCGAACGGCTCTTTGAGCACGAACCAGACATAGGCCGAGCGGTCGATCATCGAGCCGAGCGCGCTCGCCGCGTAGTACGGATCGAGATCGGCTCGCACGATGCCTTCGGCTTGCCAGCGAGCGATGGCGGTCCGGTTGCGTTCGACCCAGAAGTGGCGCGCCTCACGCCGGATCTCGGCAAGACGCGGACTGAACGTCGCCACTTCCTCGATGACGGCCATGATCGCGGCGTTGGCCTGGTAGGCGCGGAGGTAGGCCGCGTTCGCCCGGGCGATGCGCGAGCGCGGGTCGGGTCCGACGAGCGGCTCGGTCGAGCTCGTAGCCCGGCCTTCGTCGCGCACCTCTTTCACGACCTCCTCGAAGATCTCTTCCTTCGAGGCGAAGTAGGTGTAGAAGCTGCCATAGGCGACGCGGGCACGCCTCGCGATGCCGCCGATGTTGGTGTCGAGGTAGCCGTTGCGTTCGAACTCGCCGCGCGCCGCCTTGACGAGCTTGGCTCGCGTCCGCATGCCGCGCGCCGTGACCGGGAGCGGGGTCGCTAACGGCGACGCCTGGTTGGTGGCGCTCGCTCTCGATCGTTGCTCGCTCATCAGTCGTCCCGACCTCGCTGTGGTGCGTCCCCATCGACCGCGAACCGCTCGTCCGCCGAGCCTTTCGCTCCCCGTTGCTCGACGGTGATAGCAACTCTATCGACGGTGGCGTCGCCCGACTCGAACGAACCAGACAGTGCCGCCCGGCAGCCGTCTGTCGAGGCGCTCGATGCGAGTGGACCCATGGAGGGATGCAGTGCAGTACCGGCCCGATGCGACCGAGTTGTTGGCCGACGTTGCCGCGCTGCTCGACGGCGAGGTCCTCAATGCCGTGGGCGGGCCGTTGCAGCACCGCGTCCGCGTCGCTGCCAACCTCGTGCGCATCGTCGAGCGCGAGGTGCGCGCCGGCGCCGCCAACGACGCCGCCGAACGTGCCCGCCTCATCGAACTGCTCGGCCCGGCCGACGGCGACGCCGATCTCGTCGCGCTGCGGGCGCAGCTAGCGGCGCGCCTCGACGATCCGACACCGTTGTTGGCGGGCCAGTCGGCAGCGATCCACGCTGCGCTCGTGGCCACGGTGCGCGCCGACCTGGCGATCTCCAAACCGAGCTATGACAACTGGGACGGCGAGTGATGACGGCGACCGATCCCAGCGCCGCCGGCACCATCGACACCACCGCCAACGGCTTGGCCCGCTGGTTGACCGAAGCGTGGGGACGCGCCGTCGACGTCAGCGGGCTGCGAGAGAGCTCGGCTGGTGCGCGCCGGCGCAACGTCTTGTTCGATGCTCGCGTCGATGGCAAGGTCGTGGCGCTGGCGGCGACGATCCTGCCGACGGCCGAGATCCAGATCATCGACGTCGCCATCGAGGCAGCAGTGCGCAGCGTCGCCGAACGCGGTGGCGTTCCGGTGCCGCATGTCCACGGCGTGTGCACCGACGATGGTTACGTCGGCGGTCCGTTCTTCATCAGCGATCGCATCGAAGGCGACACCATCGCTCGGCGCATCCTGCGTCAGGCGGCGGCGACGGGTCATGGCGAGATCGTCGTCAACCAGATCGGCGACGCGCTGGCGCGCTTGCACGCCATCGATCCATCCGAGGCGCCGCCCGGTTTGCCCGGCACCGTAGACATGCAACCGATCACAACGGCGATGGCAGGCGTGACCGAAGCGGTGGCCGGTCTGCTTCGCCCTGAACCGGCGTTCTCGTATGGCTTGCGTTGGTTGCGCGACAACCTTCCCGACGAGCCGGCCAGTTGCCGGATCATTCACACCGACGTCCGCAACGGCAACATCATCGTTGGACCAGAGGGTCTGCGCGCCATCCTCGATTGGGAGGGCTCGCGGTTTGGCGATCCGATGGAAGACGTCGCCTGGCCGTGCACCCGGATGTGGCGCTTCGGCGACGACGACAAGATGATCGGTGGCCTCGGCGGGTTGGCGCCGTACCGCGCCGGCTACGAAGCCGCCGGTGGGGTGTGGAACGAAGAACGTTTCCGTTGGTGGCGTGTCCTCGTCACGTTGCGATGGGGCACCGGGCTCGCCGGCCAGGTATTTCGCCCCTTCGCCGCCCGGCTCGTCGGCGTCGATCTCTCCGCGGCGATGGTCGCCCGCGCCGAAGCCAAAGGCGATTATGATC
>Ga0209069_10001892_pt1 | contig 10821 bp, 10 predicted proteins | sample Str013_2_FD_187202 | JGI IMG/M metagenome (GOLD analysis project Ga0209069, IMG submission 187202) | Freshwater sediment microbial communities in response to fracking from Pennsylvania, USA - Straight Creek_MetaG_SC_2013 (SPAdes) (version 2) | ecosystem: Environmental > Aquatic > Freshwater >...
TTCGGCCTCGCGCAGCTGCACCAGCTGCGCGGCCGGGTCGGACGCGGAACCCGCGAATCGTTCTGCTTGCTGCTCTTCAAGGCGCCGCTCGGGGAGACCGCCGGCAAACGCATCCGCATGATGGAGGAGACCGAGGACGGGTTCGAGATCGCCGAGAAGGACCTCGAGCTGCGCGGCGGCGGTGAGGTGCTCGGCGCCCGGCAAAGCGGGTTGCCCGAGTTCCGTATCGCGGACGTGCCCGGCTTCACCGAGCTGCTGGAGGCGGCGCGCGACGACGCGCAGCTGATCCTTTCCCGCGATCCGGGCCTTGCCACTCCGCGCGGGGAGGCGCTGCGGCTACTCTTATACCTGTTCGACTGCGATGAGGCGGTGCGGCTGTTCCGGGCGGGATGACGGGCATCGTGGCGCCGACGGGTGGATCGGCCCCTTACGACGGCTATGGCAGGGCAGGGGCAAGTTCGTATAAGCTCGATCCAACCACGCAAAACGGGAGGACGTCATGAAATGGATCTTTGGCCTCGCTGCGGTCGCGGTCACCGCCGCGCTCGGCGGCGGCATTGCGCGCGCGGAGGTGTCCAGCCTCAAGATCACCAAGCAGCCCGGCCTCATGTATCTGCAGATCGTGCTGCTGGAGGAGAAGAAGCTGCTCGAGAAGCACGCCGCGCTGCAGGGATTGCCCGAACTCAAGGCGGAATGGGTGATGCTGTCGAGCGGCGGGGCGGCCACCGATGCGCTGCTCGCCGGCTCGGTCGATATCGTTACCAGCGGTGTCTCCAACATGCTGCTGCTGTGGGGCAAGACCAACGGCGAGGTGAAAGCCGTGAACGCGGTCGGCGGCATGCCGTTCATGCTGGTCACCCGCAATCCGAACGTCAAGAGCCTCAAGGATTTCACCGTGACCGACCGCATCGCAGTGCCGACGATCCGCGTCTCGATGCAGTCGATCACGCTCGCGATCGCACTCGACAAGCTCTACAACGGCGAGCCCGGCGCGCACGAGAAGCTGCTCGCCAACCAGGTACAGATGGGCCATCCCGATGCCATGGCGGCGCTGCTGACACCGCCCAACGAGGTCAATACCCACTTCGGCAATCCGCCCTACCAGGAGATGGAGCTGAAGGACCCCAGGATGCACGTGGTGTTGAACTCGATCGATGCCCTCGGCGGGCCGGCCCACGTCACCGTCTCGTTCGCGACCACCAAGTTCCACGACGCCAATCCGAAGACCTTGAAGGCCTACCTCGCCGCCATCGACGAGGCGGGCGAGATCATCGCCAAGGACCCGCTCGCCGCCGCCAAGAGCTATCTCGCGCTCAACAAGGAGAAGTTCACCGCCGAGGAGCTCGCCGCCATCATCAGCCAGAAGGGAGCGATCTATCAGGCCGCGCCGGTGCGCACGATGGTGTATGCCGAGGCGATGAACAAGTTCGGCTACGTCAAGAAGAAGGTCACGGGCTGGAAGGAGTACTTTTTTGCCGAACTGCACGGGCGGGACGGCAGCTGAACCGGCGCGGCGAGCACCCGCACGATCCCGCCGCCGACCGGCCCCCTAAAACGAGCAGCGCGCCGATGATCCCGTCCGACGTCCTTGCAGCCAGCACCGATCCCCGCCCGTCAGTGCCGATTTATCTGTTGCCGATGTCTGACGGCGAGCCAGGCACCGAGCCTCGAATTGTAAAGGGGCTGGACGCGGCAGGGCAGGCCTGGCTGCAGGCCATCGGCTGGTCGGCCTCCAGCTTCAAGCCGGCGCTGGTCCCGGGCGAGGACGGCGGCATCAAGGCGATCGTAGCCGGCACCCCGTCTCCCGGCACGCGCGATTGGACCCCGCTATTTCTTGGCGGCCTGCCGGCCCAGCTGCCGGCGGGGGTGTATCATCTGGCATCGCCGGACGACGCCGGCCGGCAGGCGCTGATCGCCTGGGGGCTCGGCTGCTATCGCTTCGATCGCTACAAGCCGCGCCCATCTTCGGAGCCACGGGTGCTGAAGGCGCCTGCCGGAATGGACCCCGCCAAGGCCGCCGCGATCGTCGAGGGGATCTGGCTCGGCCGCGATCTGATCAATACGCCGGCCTCCGACATGGGCCCCGACGAGCTCGAGGCGGCGGCGCGCGCGCTGGCCAAACGGCACGGCGCCAAGTGCTCGGCGATCGTGGGCGAGGCCCTGCTCGCCGGCAATTTCCCGTTGATCCATGCGGTCGGCCGCGCCTCCCCGCGCGCGCCGCGATTGATCGAGATCACGTGGGCCCGGCCGAAAGCCACCAGATCGGCGATGAAGGTCACACTGATCGGCAAGGGCGTGTGCTTCGATACCGGCGGCCTCGACATCAAGTCGGCTCCCGGCATGGCGCTGATGAAAAAGGACATGGGCGGCGCCGCCACCGCGCTCGCGCTCGCCCACATGATCATGAGCGCCAAGCTCGACGTGAGCCTGCGCGTTCTCATTCCCGCCGTGGAGAACTCCATCGCCGGCAACGCATTCCGCCCGGGCGATGTCCTGAAAAGCCGGGCCGGCCGCACCGTCGAGATCGGCAACACCGATGCGGAAGGGCGGCTGGTGCTGGCCGATGCCTTGTGCCTGGCAGGGGAGCAGCCCGCCGATCTGATGGTGACGTTCGCGACGCTGACGGGGGCAGCGCGCGCCGCGCTCGGACCCGACCTGCCGCCTTTCTACACCGACGATGAGCAGCTTGCCGGCGAGCTCGCGGTGAGGGGACTTGCGGTCGGCGATCCGGTCTGGCGCCTGCCGCTGTGGAAGCCCTACGACAAGCTGATCGACAGCGAGATCGCGGAGGTGAACAACTCGTATGAGTCGCCGTTCGCCGGTTCGATCACCGCCGCGCTGTTCCTACACCGGTTCGTGGAAAAGGCGCAACGTTATGCCCACTTCGACATTTACGGCTGGGTGCCTTCAACCACCAAGCCCGGCCAGCCGAAGGGCGGGGAAGCGCAGGCGGCCCGGCTGATGTTCGAGGTGATCCGCGCCCGATCGGCAAGATGATCCGCGTTGGAGAGCACTCCGCACAGGAATTCGCCATGGCCGAGCCTCCCGATCGACGCACCCAAGCCTGGCGCCAGGACCTTGCCGCCGAGGCGCTCCGCGGCGTGGTTTCGGCGCCCAGATATGCCAAGGGTGAACCGCGGCAGGTGCGTGCAGCGTTAACGCCGCTGCGCCGCGATCCGAGGGACTCGGCGCCGATCGACAGCGAAGCGCTGTTCGGCGAGATCGTCACCGAATTCGACGCGGCCCACGGCTGGTCGTGGGTACAGCTCGAGCGCGATCGCTATGTCGGCTATCTGCGCAGCGACGCCGTGGCAAGCGAGATCCGGCCGGCGACCCACAAGGTGAGTGCGCTCGGCACCTACGTTTATCCAGAGCCCGACATCAAGGCGCCGCCGCTGATGCAGGTGTGCCTCAATTCGCTGCTCGCCGTGGCGGAGGGAGACGATACATTTCTCAAGCTTATGGGCGGCGGCTATATCGTGGCGCGGCACACCGCCGGGCTCGGCCGCTTTGCCCGCGACTATGTCGATATCGCCGAACGGTTCATCGGCACGCCTTATTTGTGGGGTGGCCGCACCCGGCACGGCATCGACTGCTCCGGCCTTGTCCAGTCCGCGATGCAAGCGGCCGGGCTCGACTGCCCGCGTGACACCGACATGCAGCGAACGGCCATCGGCAGCGAGATCCTGGTGCCACGCGATCTGGAGGGCCTGACGCGCGGCGATCTGGTGTTCTGGCAAGGCCATGTCGGCATCATGTCCGATGGCGTCATGCTGCTGCACGCCAACGCGCATCACATGGCGGTCGCGATCGAGCCGCTGCATGAGACCAGCCAACGGGCCCTGAATGCCGGCTCGCAGATTCTCGCCATCCGGCGGCCGGCGGCGTTGTGTGCGTGATCAGAGCCGCAAGTCGCCCTTCGACGGCCGACCTTCAGAAATTCGTCGATCCGCCGAACCGGAACCCGGTGCACTTCCATTCGCCCTTCACGCAGGCAATGCCCGGCGTCGAGCAGGCAACTTTGTGGTCGGCCGACTCGGTGCAGATCACGCAGGCATCGGTGAATTGCGTGCAGCCCGGTTGCCCGGTGAGGATCTCGCCAATGGGCCGGACATCGGCTGCGCCTTGCGGGCGGTCCGGCGGCGGCGGCATCGGCACTGGCGAGGCTGGCACCGTTTCGGGCGCCGCCGGTTTGACCTCCTCGGCAGCGAGCGGCGGTGATCCGGCCCGCGCCGCAAGCAGCAAAGCGATGGCAACAGCAGTCATCATCCATTTCACCGAGGCTGCCCGATCGAACCAAACCCGAAACATCGCCAACCCCTCAATACCCCTGCGCGCGATCGACGACATTATCGAGCGCCCCGCCCGCCTCCAGCGCGGCGATCTGGCTCAAGGCGTAACGCGCAACGTTGCGGCCGTCACTGTCGGAGGCATTGTGCGGCGTCACCACGACGCGCGGATGGCGCCAGAGCCGACTTTCGGCCGGCAGCGGCTCCGTTTCAAAAACATCCAAGGTCGCGGCATGAAGCTCGCCGGCATCGAGTGCTGCCAGGATATCGGCTTCCACCTGCAGTCCGCCGCGACCCGGATTGATCAGGACCGGGCCGGGTAAACCGCCACCTCGCCGCAGCTTGCCGAAGAGCGGGCGGTTGAGGATGCCACGAGTCGCCCTGGTCAGCGGCAGCAGGCTCACCAGGATGTCGGTCCGCTGCAGAAACGGGTCTAGCCCGGCCGCACCGCTGTAGCAGGGGCAGACCGTCTCGGTCCTGGCCGTCCGGCTCCAGCCCGCCACATCATAGCCGAGCGCCAGCAGCCGCCGGGCGCACGCCGAGCCGAGCACGCCGAGCCCCATCAGCCCGACCCGCACATGGCCGGCCAGCGGCTCGCCGAAGCTCCCCCACTCGGCCCGCGCCTGCTTCTGCAGGTACTCTCCCATCCGCCGGTGATGGAACAACGTGTGCAGCGCCACATACTCGGTCATGCGCTGCGTCAGATCCGGGTCGACGAACCGCACCACCGGCACCTGCGCCGGCAATGTCGCATCCCCCATCAGCGCGTCGACGCCGGCGCCATAGGAGAAAATCGCCGCGAGATTCTTCAGCTTGGCCAATTCGCCCGCCGGAGGTCGCCATACAATTGCGTATTTGATGTCGTCGCGATGACCGATGTCGGGCCACACCCGCACCTCGTGGCCGAGCGGCCGCGCGCCGAGCCCTTCCAGCACCCGCGCCGGGCTCCAGGCGCCGAACATGACCAGGATCGCCATGGCGGCTACTGGGCCGTTGCGGCACGGTGGGCAACCTCGAGATTGAGGGCCGCGGCCAGCAACGCCTTTGTGTAGTCGGTCTTTGGTGCAGTGAAAATCTGCCGTCCCGGCCCCTCCTCCACCGCGATGCCGTTGCGCATCACGATGACGTGGTTGCACAGCGCACGGACCACTTTCAGGTCGTGGCTGATGAACAGGTACGCCAACTCATGCTTGGCTTGCAGCGTGCGCAACAAATCGACGATCTGCGCCTGCACCGACATGTCGAGCGCACTGGTCGGCTCGTCCAGCATTACGAATTTCGGCTCCAGCACCATGGCGCGCGCAATGGCAATGCGCTGGCGCTGGCCACCAGAGAACTCGTGCGGGTACCGGTCCTGCGCCTTCGGCTCGAGACCGACCTCGGCGAGCGCCTGGCCGACCCTCTCGCGGCGTTCCTCGTGCCCCATCTGCGGCGCCTGGATCAGCAGTCCTTCCTCGATGATCTGGCCGACCGAGAGCCGTGGCGACAGCGAGCCGTAGGGATCCTGGAACACGACCTGCATCTCCTTGCGCAGCGGCCGCATCTGCTTGGAGCCGAGCCCGTCGATGCGGTTGCCGACGTAGGCGATCGGCCCTTGCGAGGAGATCAGGCGCAGGATGGCGAGGCCGAGCGTGGTCTTGCCCGACCCACTTTCGCCGACGATGCCGAGCGTCTGGCCCTGCCGCAGCTTCAGCGACAGCCCGTCGACGGCCTTGACGTGATCGACGGTCCTTCTGAGCAGTCCCCGCTTGATCGGAAACCACACCTTCAGATTGTTCGTCTCCACCACGATCGGCGCCTTGGCATCGAGCGCCGGCGGCTCGCCGCGCGGCTCGGACGCAATCAGATGCTGCGTATAGGGATGCCGGGGCGCGCCGAAGATCGCCGCGTTCGAGCCTTCCTCCACGATCAAGCCTTCCTTCATCACGTAGATGCGGTCGGCCATCTTGCGGACGATGCCGAGATCATGCGTGATCAGCAGCAGCGCCATGCCGAGCTCGGCCTTCAGCGCCTTCAGCAGCTCGAGAATCTGTGCCTGGATGGTGACGTCGAGCGCGGTCGTCGGCTCGTCGGCGATCAACAGGTCGGGCTCGTTGGCCAGCGCCATCGCGATCATCACGCGCTGCCGCTGGCCGCCGGACAACTGGTGCGGGTAGGCGCCGAGCCGCTGCTCGGGATCGCGGATGCCGACCTTGTTGAGCAGCTCCAGCACGCGGGCGCGCACCTTGTCCGGGGGCATGCCGCGGTGGACCTGAAGAATCTCGCCGACCTGCCGCTCGATGGTATGCAGCGGGTTGAGCGAGGTCATCGGCTCCTGGAAGATCATCGAGATGCGGCCGCCGCGGATATCGCGCATCTCCGGTTCCGGTCGCGCCAGCAGGTCCTTGCCCTCGAACAGGATTTGGCCCGTCGGGTGCGAGGCGGAGGGATAGGGCAGCAGCCGCAGGATCGACAGGGCGGAGATGGTCTTCCCCGAGCCCGATTCCCCGACCAGCGCCACCGTCTCGCCCTTGGCCACCTGGAACGAGACGCCGCGGACGGCATGCACCGCGTCCTCGCCCTTGCCGAAGTCGATCGAGAGGTTTTTGACGGAGACGAGGGGTTCAAGGGGCATTGGCGGATACTTCGATCATGGGGTCAGCAGCTGAGCGAGGCCTACCCGGCTTATGTTTGGCGGCAGCTTAATTCTGATGTCCTCAGTGAGAAAATGGCTCGCTCCGAAGCTTGTCGCTGTCGCCACGTGGATTGCGTCGGGCAGCTTCAGCGAATTGCATGCTCCTCGCAGCTTTGCAGCTGAAATCAAGATTGGTCGTGTAATCGGCAGCACCGAAAGCTCGGGGCTGCTGTTGAGAATGGCCTCATACTGCGCCTGCAAGGCCGAGTTCGCGACCGCGATCGGTTTAACGAGCGTTTCGGCCAGTGTCAGTTCGCTCGTCGCAACCCTGATCTCATGCCGCTTGATCAGATCGACGAGAACCTGCACGCTAGACCATAGCTGCGGATGACCTTCGATGATGTGAACCAGGATGTTGCTGTCGAGGTAGACCAGGGCCCGTTGCGGCAGCATCAGTCATCCCACTCATCGCGCAGGTTGCGTATGAAATCCGTCGCTTCCTCCGGCGTCGAATAAAGTCCTCGCCCGGCGCCGACGAAATCGCTGAGACTGCGATAGGGTGGCGTCACGCTCTCAGTCTCGCTCTCCACCGTCACGCGCACCAAGTCCCCGGACTCGAGTCCGCGCCGAAGTTCCTCCGGCAGCTTGTCCGCAGGGAAATGCTCGACCACGATTTTCTTGGTCTCACCCATGCTTTGATCCTACCGGAAGGTCTTTCTCGGGTCGAGCGCATCGCGTACCGCCTCGCCGATGAAGATGAGCAACGACAGCATCACCGACAGCACCAGGAACGCCGAGATGCCGAGCCACGGCGCCTGCGGGTTGCCCTTGCCTTGCGCGAGCAGCTCGCCGAGCGAGGGCGATCCTGGTGGAAGTCCGAGGCCGAGGAAGTCGAGCGAGGTCAGCGCCGTGATCGAGGAGGACAGCAGGAACGGCAGGAACGTCAGCGTGGCCACCATCGCATTGGGCAGCAGGTGCTTGAACATGATCTTGGTGTCGGAGAGACCGAGGGCCTTGGCGGCACGGATGTAATCGAAGTTGCGCCCGCGCAGGAACTCGGCCCGCACGACGCCGACCAGCGAGGTCCACTCGAACAGCAGCAGGATCAGCAGCAACGTCCAGAAGCCGGGCACGAAAAACGAAGAGAGAATGATCAGAACGTAGAGCGAGGGCAGACTCGACCAGATCTCGAGGAAGCGCTGGAACACGAGGTCGGTGCGGCCACCGAAGTAGCCCTGCACGGCGCCCGCGGCGACGCCGATCACCGCCGAGAACAGCGCCAGCACCAGCCCGAACAACACCGAGATGCGGAAGCCGTAGATCATGCGCGCGACGACATCGCGGCCCTGATCGTCGGTGCCGAGCCAGTTGCGATTGCCGATCTCGTGGAAGCGCGCCAGCTGCTCGGCAGGGGCCTCACACAGCGGTGTGCTCATGGTCCAGTAGGGGGGCGCGGGATAGCCGAGGCAACGCCCTTCCGAGTTCTTTATGCGCGGATAGTCGCGATTGATCGAATCGTAAGTGTAGCGCACCGGCGGCCACACCACCCAACCGTGCTTCCTGATCTCGTTGAGGATTTCCGGGTCCTTGTAGTCGGTCCGCGCATAAAAGCCGCCGAACTTGGATTCAGGGTACGACTTGAACACGGGAAACAGCAATTCGCCCTTGTAGTAGGCCAGCAGCGGCCGGTCGTTGGCGAACACCTCCGCGAACAGGCTCATGAAGAACAGCACGAGGAACAGCCAGAAGCCCCAATAGCCGCGCCGGTTGGCCTTGAAGTTGCTCCAGCGGCGGCGGTTGAGCGGGGAGTGCCAGAAATGCGAAAGCCGCGCCTTCAGCCCGCTCCAGCCGGCCAGCGGCGCCGTGGTGCGCAGCGTGGCGACCGCGAACCTCACGGGCCCGGTGGCGGCGCCGGTCGGTGCGCGCGGCGGACGGGCTTGCCCGTTCGGGACACTCTTCTGCTGCTTGCGGTGTCTGCGGGCGCCCAAGCGTCAGACCTCCCGGCTCTCGAAGTCGATGCGCGGATCGACAAGGGTATAGATGAAGTCCGAAATGAGCTGCAGCAGCAGGCCCATCAGCGAGAAGATGTACAGCGTGCCCAATACCACCGGGTAGTCGCGCTTCAGCACCGATTCAAAGCCGAGCAGACCGAGCCCGTCGAGATTGAAGATGGTTTCGATCAGCAGCGAGCCGCGGAAGAAGGCATGCACGAAAGCGCCCGGGAACCCGGCGATCACCAGCAGCATCGCATTGCGGAACACGTGGCCATACAGCACCTGTCGCTCGGTGAGGCCCTTGGCGCGGGCGGTCATCACGTACTGCTTCTTGATCTCGTCGAGGAACGAGTTCTTGGTGAGGAAGGTCGTCACCGTGAACGAGCCGACCGCGATCGAGATCAGCGGCAGCGTCAGATGCCAGAAATAATCGGCGACCTTGCCGAACAGCGACAGCTCGCTCCAATTATCGGAGGTGAGCCCTTTCAGCGGAAACCACTGGAAGAACGAGCCGCCGGCGAACAGCACGATCAGCAGCACCGCGAACAGAAACCCCGGAATGGCATAGCCGATCACCAGCGCGCCGGACGTCACGATATCGAACCGCTCGCCGTCCTTGACCGCCTTGCGGATGCCGAGCGGCACCGAGATCAGATAGGTCAGCAGCGTCATCCAGATGCCGAGCGACATGGAAACCGGCAGCTTCTCCTTGATGAGTTGCAGCACGCTCGTATCGCGGAAATAGCTCTTGCCGAAATTGAAGGTGGAGAAGTCCTTTATCAGAATCCAGAAGCGCTTGTAGGCCGGCTCGTCGAGGCCGAATTGCTTGTTGAGCTGGGCGATGAACTCGGGATCGAGACCCTGCCGCCCGCGAAAACCACTGGCTTCGCCGCCGCTGCCTACTCCGCGTCCCTGGAAATCGCTGCCGCCGCCACCCGGCACGCGTCCGCCGGCATCCGTCCCCATCAGCTTGGCCACGATCTGCTCGACGGGCCCGCCGGGCAGGAACTGAACGATAGCAAACGTCAGCAGCATGATCCCGAACAGCGTCGGGATAATCAGCAGGATGCGTTTGATCAGGTAAGCGGCCATCGATGATCTTTTTTGAACGGATGCACAATCTTTGGGGGGACCGGCTTACCTGGGCGTCAACTTGGCAGCCTTGGCCGCATCATACCACCAGGTATCGGCGATTCCGGTGTCATATCGGGGGGGCTTCTCGGGCCGGGAGAACTTGTTCCAGGCCGCCACGTTGTGCGAGGCCTTGAACCAGTGCGGCACCCAGTAATGCCCGCCGCGCAGCACCCGGTCGAGGGCGCGTGCGGCGATGTCGAGGTCCTTGCGCGAGCCGGCCTGGTTGACCTTCTCGATGAGCGCGTCGATGGCGGGGCTCTTGATGCCGGAGAGGTTGAGGCTGCCCTCCATGCCGGCGGACGCCGTGCTGAAATAGTTCCGCAGCTCGACACCCGGCGTCAGCGACAGGATATAGCGCTGCGTCACGATATCGAAATCGTAGGATTTGAGCCGGCGCTGGTACTGCGAGGAATCCACCCGGCGGACGGTCGCATCGACCCCGAGCTGCTTGAGGTTCTTGATGAACGGCAGCACCACGCGGTCGAACCGCTCGTCGTCGTTCAGGAACTCGATGCTGAGCGTCTCGCCCTTGGCGTTGACGCGGCGCCCATCGACCACGGTCCAGCCGGCCTCGGCGAACAGCCGGTTGGCCTCCTTCAGCAGCGAGCGATCAAAACCGCTGCCGTCGCTATGGGGCGGCCGATAGGGCTCGCCGAACACTTCGGATGGCAAGTCGTTTCGGAACGGCTCCAGCAGCGCCACCTCCTCCGGCGTCGGCGGGCCCTTCGCCTTCATCTCGGAGTTCTCGAAAAAGCTCTCGGTGCGGGTGTAGAGGCCGTAGAACACGTTG
>Ga0209069_10001893_pt1 | contig 10821 bp, 8 predicted proteins | sample Str013_2_FD_187202 | JGI IMG/M metagenome (GOLD analysis project Ga0209069, IMG submission 187202) | Freshwater sediment microbial communities in response to fracking from Pennsylvania, USA - Straight Creek_MetaG_SC_2013 (SPAdes) (version 2) | ecosystem: Environmental > Aquatic > Freshwater >...
CGCCTGGAACGACGGCTATCATGAGAACACGCTGCTGTTCACCAACAACATCCCGCAGCGCGACGGCGGCACGCATCTGGCCGGCTTCCGCGCGGCGCTGACGCGCATGATCACCAAATATGCCAGCGAGCATCCCACCGGCGGGGGCAAGAAAGAGAAGTTCGACCTCACCGGCGAGGATTGCCGCGAGGGGCTGACCTGCGTGCTGTCGGTGAAGGTGCCGGACCCGAAATTCTCCAGCCAGACCAAGGACAAGCTGGTGTCGTCCGAGGTGCGCCCGGTGGTCGAGAACATCGTCGGCGACCAGCTCGGCCAATGGTTCGAGGAACACCCGAACGAAGCCAAGATCATCATGAAGAAGGTGGTTGAGGCCGCCGCTGCCCGTGAAGCGGCGCGAAAAGCCCGCGAGATTTCGCGAAAGGGCGTGATGAATGCCTTTTCGCTGCCCGGCGGCCTTGCCGAGTGCCAGGACCGCGATCCAACCAACACGGAGCTGTTCATCGTCGAGGGCGATTCGGCGGGCGGCTCGGCCAAGCAGGGCCGCAAGCGCGAGTACCAGGCTGTGCTGCCGATCCGCGGCAAGATCCTCAATGTCGAGCGCGCGCGCTTTGACAGGATGTTGAGTTCGGAGCAGGTGATCAACATCATCGCTGCGCTGGGCACCGGCATCGGGCGCGACGAGAAGGACGGCTTCAAGCTCGAAAAGCTGCGCTACCACAAGATCATCATCATGACCGACGCCGACGTGGACGGCGCGCACATCCGCACGCTGCTGCTGACGTTCTTCTACCGGCAGATGCCCGAATTGGTGGCCCAGGGCCACCTCTACATCGCCCAGCCGCCGCTGTTCAAGGTGCAGCGCGGCAAGGCCGAGACGTATCTCAAGGACCAGGACGCGATGGACGAGTTCCTCATCGACGCTGGTCTTGATGAATGCACGCTGACGCTTGGCGGCGGCGAGGTGCGGGCGGGCGCCGACCTGCGCCATGTGGTCGAGCGCGCCCGGCTATCGCAAAAGCTGATGGCGGGAATGCACTCGCGCTATCCGCGGTTCCTGGTCGAGCAGGCGGCCATCGGCGGCGGGCTGGACCCCGCGTCCTATGCCGATGATGTGACGGCGCAGGCCGTCGCCTCGCGCATCGCCCACCGGCTGGATGCGCTCGCCGACGAGACGGATCGCGGCTGGACCGGCCGGCTGACGGCGGACAAGGGCCTGATCTTCGTGCGCGAAATGCGCGGGGTGAAGGAGGCGCACACGCTGGACCGGGCGCTGATCGCCAGCCTCGACGCGCGCCGGCTCAACGAGATGCACAAGGAGCTTGCCGAGGTCTATGGCGAGGAGGCGGCGCTGAAGCGCAAGGATGTTTCGACGCCGGTGTTCGCGCCGTCGGGCCTGCTGGACGCCGTGTTCGCCACCGGCAGGAAGGGCATCGGCAACATCCAGCGCTACAAGGGCCTCGGCGAGATGAACGCCGAGCAGCTCTGGGAGACGACGCTGGACAAGGACGCGCGCACGCTGCTCCAGGTGAAACTCGGCGACCTGACGGAGACGGACGAAATCTTCAGCAAGCTGATGGGCGACGTGGTCGAGCCGCGCCGCGACTTCATCCAGGAAAACGCGCTGAGCGTGGCGAATTTGGATGTGTAGGTCCTGCGAATATCGGTCGGCACACGCTTCCCGGAATTTGACGCGCGTCTTTGCGCGGCAAAGATCCGGGATCGTTACCTGCTTGAGTTGCTACGAGCTGAAACCACCTGCGTGGAAATGAATCCAGCGGTCCGGACGATTGCGACCTGGACAGGTAAAGGTCCCGGACATTCGACGCGCAAAGAGAGTGCGCGCCGAATTCCGGGAAGCGTGGGAGCGGTGCGCAATGGCACGGGTTGGCGCCTTGGCTCGATGTGTGAGCGGTGACCGGCACACCGACGCTCTGGCTGATCGCCGGGCCAGACGGCGCTGGCAAGACAACCTATGCTCTGCGGCAAGTCCGTGCGATTTCGGGTTCCGTCAATTTCGTCAATCTTGACGAGATTGCGCGCGGCCTTTCGCCCATCGACCCCGAGGCCGCCAGGCAGGCGGCGGCGCGCGTCGCGTTGGTCCGGGTGAACGAATTCATACGTGATCGCGCCTCCTTCTCGCTTGAGACGACGCTGGCAGGCCGGACCCATCTTCGGACCTTGGCAGCGGCAGCCAAGGCGGGAATGCAGGTGCGGCTGCTGCTGTTCTTCGTCGCCACGCCGGAGATTTGCGTGACAAGGGTTGCCCGGCGTGTGCTTGAGGGTGGGCACAATGTTCCCGAGGCCGACGTGCGCCGCCGCTTTGTCCGGTCGATCGCCAACTTCACCGATTATGCGGCTTTGGCGGATCATTGGACAGTGTTCGACAATACCCGCGCACTCCCAGCGACCGCCGCCGAAGGCCGCCAAGGCTGCCTCGCGGTCGAGCGGGATTTGGCCGGCCTGCCCAGCGAATTGGCTGCGGCCATCCGCTCATTGCCAGCGTGCCCGGAGTCTTGAGGCCGAGTCCGGATTGTGCCGATATGCGGAGAGTCTTGACCCGTTGCGCCCCCTCACCCTGCCCCTCTCCCCACCGGGGAGAGGGGACCAAACCACTGACATATAGGCTCAATCGTCCCTTCTCCCCGGTGGGGAGAAGGACAGGATGAGGGGGCTGGGAGGCAAATGCTCTGGCGCCCCGCCTCACGTCCCCGGCGTGACGAGGTGGCCGCGCCAGACCGGGCCGTAATGCGGGTCGGCGGCAACGGCTTTTCTCAACACGATGAAGTTTGCCGTGTCCAAAGGGCTCGGCGACCACTCGGTGAGCATCGCCAGATAGACGTCGGCGATTGACATCTCCTTGCCGCAAACGAACGGATCCAGCGCCGGTTCCATCAGGGCGAAGCACTGCGCCATCCGCTGTTCCGCCGCCGCCTTCACGCCATCAGCTCCCGCCGTATCGGTGGTGTAGCGCTCGGGATAGAAATAGCGCAGGTCCGCCTCATAGATGTTAGCGGCCATGAACAGCATCCAGCGCAGGAATGTGGCGTGCGCGGGTGTTCCCGGCTTCGGGGCGAGCCCAGCGTCCGGGTGAAGGTTGGCAAGGTGCATCACCATCGCGGCGGACTCGGTCATGACAGAACCATCGGGCAGCGCCAGTGCTGGAACATGGCCAAGCGGGCTGATGGCAAGGAACTCCGGCGCCTGCTGCTGCTCGCGGCTCACCTCTTTCACCGTGTAAGCCGCGCCGGTCTTGGCCAGCGCCGCCTCCACCGCCAGGCCGCCGGTGTTCCTGCGCGAATAGAGTGTGTAACTCATTGTTTCACCCGGATTTCGAGAGTCCGCAACGCCAGAGGCGGCAGGACCGGACAAGTGCTATGATGGGCGCACCAGGGAGGCCCGCCAGCATGACCTTGCCACACGCCGGATCGAACGTCATCGAGCGCATGAATGCCGACTGCCTGTGCCTGTCGCTGGATGCGGGCGCGCTGTCGGCGGCATTCGCCAGTGAACTTGGCGACGCCGCCTTCGCCGCGCGGCTGCTGGCGGACGCGCCGGGGCTGATCTCGCGCCAGCCAGTGTTCCTGTCCGCCGGGCACGCCGCGCGCATGGCCGCCGTCATCCGCGTCATCGAGGACGTGGCCAAGCTGCCCGCCTACCGGGCCCATGTGCTCGCGCACGCGCCGCCGATAGCCCGCTTCGATCCCGGCCCTATTGGCGTGTTCATGGGCTATGATTTTCATCTCGGGCCGGATGGTCCGAGGCTGATCGAGATCAACACCAATGCAGGCGGTGCGCTGATCAACGCCTATCTCGCCAGCGCCCAGACCGCCTGTTGCCGGGATGTCGCGCACCTGTTGCCCGGACCCGCCGGCCTGAAGAGCGTGACCGATGGGTTCGCCGCCGCGTTCGCCAAGGAATGGTCGCGGCAGGGGCGTGCAGGATCGCCAAGCTCCATCGCCATTGTCGATGACGAGCCCGCAAAGCAGTTTCTCCATCCGGAATTTCAGCTGTTTCAAAAACTGTTCGAGCGGCATGGGATGACCGCCGTGATCGCCGATCCGCGCGAGCTTGCGCACCAGGATGGCGCGATGCTGCACGCCGGGCGGAAGATTGATCTGGTCTACAACCGGCTCACCGATTTCGCGCTCGGCGGGGCCGGGCGCGAGGCGCTGCGGGCGGCGTATCTCGCGGGCGACGCGGTGGTGACGCCCAATCCTCGCGCCCATGCCCTGCTGGCCGACAAGCGCAACCTGATCGCGCTCACCGATGCGGAGTTGCTGCGCGGCTGGGGCGCGCCAGCGGAAACAATCAGCGTGCTGCAATCAGGCATTGCCATGACCCAAGCGGTCTCGCGCGAAAAAGCCGGCGCGCTCTGGGCCGCGCGCGAAAAACTGTTCTTCAAGCCGGGCGCAGGCTTTGGCAGCCGCGCCGCCTATCGCGGCGGCAAGCTGACCCGCAAGGTGTGGGAGGCCATCCTGGAAGCTGGCGGCTATGTCGCCCAGGAGCTGGTGCAACCCAGCCGCCGCGGCGTCAAGGTGGATGGCCAGCGGCGGGACATGAAGGTGGACCTGCGCAACTACACCTATGATGGCGCGGTGCAACTCATGGCGGCGCGGGTCTATGAGGGCCAGACCACCAACATGCGCACGGCGGGCGGCGGCTTTGCGCCGGTGCTGGCCGGCGATGTCGATATGCAAGTGGATTGCGGCTGCGCGTAGGCGGCTCTAGCGTTCTCACTCAATCATAAGGCGCCCACCCCTGTCATCCTCGGGACAAGCCCGAGGATGACAGCGGGACTCTTAGACTGTGTAATGACACTAGCACTTGTGCAGGGCAAGGTGCATCTTGTCGACCTGCTGGCTGAAGGTCATCACGATGTCCTGCGTGCAACCTGAAAGCCGCACGGCGACCGTGGCATCGGCGAAGGTGCTGGTGGCCTTGAGGTCGAAACCGGATGGGACGGACTGGCCGTTGAGCTTGCCCGCGAGCGAATAGGTCTCCTCGGTCCAGGTGCCCGCGATGGCGCCCTTGTGGATGGCCCAGGCGCCCTCCAGCTTCAGCTCCATGTTGACGCCCTTGCAGCGGATGACCTGCTGCATCTGGCCGGGCACAGCCAAACCGCCGCGCGCGCCGTCGGGCACGTAGGTGGCGACGCATTTCAGCTTTTCGGTGCTGCCGTCGGTGTAGATGGCCGAGCCCTGGCCCGACCAGCGGCCCGCCAGGTCCTCGATCAAGGAAGCGTCATGGAACGGCGCGGCGGCCGAAACCGGCGTCGGCACGGGCACGCCATCGGCGTCCAGCGCGGCCGCGAATGCGGGCGCCATCGCCGATGCCAGCAGCGCCGCCCCAGCGCAAAATGCCGTCTCGCGTCTCATGGTCCGCGCCGCTTTCCGATCCATCAGGGACATTGAACGGGTCAACAATGGCAGCTGGGAGTTAAAACTTGGCAACTCCCGGCGTGTGCCGATGGCCTGGCGGATTAACACTTCTTCAATTGCGCGGTCAGCAGATCGACTTCCTTGGAAAACTTCATCACCACGTCCTGCGAGCACGAGGAGGTGCGCACCGAAATGGTGGCATTGGCAAACTCGTTCTCGGCATAGAGATTGTAGCCCTCGGGATCGACGCTGCCGAGCAGCGAGCCCTTGAGCTCGTACCTGGTCTCGCGCCAATCGCCGGTGATGCTGCCGTCCTTGACCTTCCAATTGCTCTCCAGCGACAGGTCCAGCCGCTCGCTGTTGCAGCGGATGGTCTGGCGGACCTGGTCGCCGGCCTTGTCGGTGAAGTAGACGACCACGCATTTGAACGGCTCGTGCTTGCCATCCTTGAACACGGCCTCGCCCTTGCCGGCCCAGCGGCCGATCAGGCTGGTGACCAGTTCGCCCGAGGTGGGCGTGGCGGTGGCCAGCGCTGCCGCTGGCATCAAGGCTGCGGCCATCGCGAAAGCTGTGGCGGTCCTGCGCAAGGAGGCGATCATGCCGGTGTTTCCCCAGAAGTTGGCTGGCCGTCACGGGAAAGCCTGACGGGCAACGCCAATGCCCGGCGCGCCGGCAATCCCATTTGCCCAGCAGATGTTGGCCGCTGGTTCAGTAGCTGGCACGGCATTGTGACCAAAAGCAGTCAAGCCGGCGGACAGGCGCGCGCCGGGCGGCATCAATCGCGCGTGAGGCGCTTCAAATCCTGCACCAGCTCGGTCAGGCGGAGCGAGATGGCCAGGCCCTGGTCGATGGCCACGCGCACGCTCGCACGCTCGATGACCAGCTTGCTGAGCTGCTCCTGGCAGACGCCGAAGCTGTTGAACAAGCTCTCGGGCGCTTCGATGGCGCCCTCCTCGATCGCCCGCATCACATCGCCGGTGTTGCGCACGGACGAGCCCATGACCCGGGCGATCTCGGCGGCAAGCTCCACATCGGCGAGATCGACGCCGTAGAGGCCGAATTTGAGCGGCGAGGCGGCGACCGGCTGGCCGCCGGGCGCGGAGCGCAGGTTGCGCTGGAGGCGGCGGAAGATCTCCTGGAGCTGGAGGCAGTCGGTTTCCAGGTCGCGGATCGAAAGCGATGGCTTGCGGCGGCCGCGGCCGCGCTCGGGCAGGCGGTCCTGGGCGGCAAACGGCATCACGGCGATGGCCGCCACCGCGCCGAGCGCCGACAGCGCGGGCAGCAGCACGGCGGCCGGGTCGCACAACAGGCGGTCCGGCTGCAGACCATCATCCGGCTTGCGCGGCTCAAGGCTCATACCGGCGATCCAAGGGCTTGTACCACTTTGACTGCGACGGCGCCGGTATGTCTTTTGCTTGCGCGCGGCCGCGTCTTGCCGAAGGCAAGCAACAAGTGGGGCAACCCCGCGCGCGGACACCGTCGAGAACGAACAGCAGGCCTGCCTAAGTCAACTCTTTGGCTCGACGGTATCATTCCGGCTCCCTACAGGATTGCACCGGACCCGGCTAGCACAGCTTTGCAGGCAGAGCATGGCGGGGCAGAGTGCCGTCGGCGATTCTTGCCCGCACCCTATTGTCGCGCGGGCGCATCACCTGGTGGCGGTCCGCCGAGTTATCCACAAGCCGATGGCAACGGCCCATTCGCAACCTGCTATAACAACTCAACACAGTTCTGATTCTCCCGTTCCGCGTAGAACTCATGTGCGGCAGCAGGCTGCCAGTCACTTGGTTGCCAGTCTTATGGCTGCGGCTGGCGAAACATAGTCTGTTGGCGTCTCAGTGGGTCCCAGCCGGGGCCTCAAACGAATTAGCAAGGCTTAGGGGGCGTTGATGGAGAGGACAGAGGCACTTAATACTCTGCGGCGGGAGTATCAGGCCGACTATCAGAAGGAAATCCGCGCGGCGCGCGACATGCTGGCCACAGGGGTCCGGTTGCTGCAAGGCACCGAGGGCAGCATCAACTTCGCCGACAAGGTGAGCTTTGTCAGCCTCGGCCAGGCGCGCAAGCGTTTTGTCGATGCGCTGGTGCCGGCCATCAAGCCCGTGCTCGAAGCCTATTCGCGCGAACTTGAACGCGAAGCCGCCAGCCTTGGCCTTGATGGCCAGGTCGCGGGCGACGCGCCGCTGATGGAAAGCCTGCACGACGTGCTGCGCCATCTGCAACGCGCCGCCGAGCCGCAAGTCGGCCTGCCGCCGAGCCGCGCCATGGGCGGCGGGCACTACAGCTAAAGTCATCTGCGCCGTTCGCGGATGACCGTCAAAAGCCCTTCGGGTCACGCACAGGCGTGGCGCGGAGGGCTTTGTTTTTGGGCGCTCAGTTCGACAGCCGCAAATGCGACAGCTTGCCGGCGATGGTGCTGAAGGCGGTGCCAAGGTTGGCGCCGTTGGCGACGTCGTAGAACTCCGTGCCGCCCTGGCCATCCGGGCTGGCGCAGTATTTGAGCAGGATGGGGGCGTTGACATCGTCGGGTGGCAGGTTGCTCGCCAGCTCAAGGCCGACGGTATAGATCTTGATGCCGGCGGCCTTCATGCCATCGCACAGCGCCATCGCCTGGACCGCCGATGTCGCGCCGTTGAAATAGCTGGTGTTGAAAGCGCCATCAGTCATCAGCAGCACAGCCTTGACGACGTTGGAATTGGCATATGGCTTGGGCGCGCTCTGCTTCGGGAAGATTGCGGTCCAGTTGGGCGAGATGAGGTACCATCCCCAGGCAAGTCCGATATGTCCGGCCGTGCTTGAGCCGGGCGCATAGGTGTTGATGGTCGCCTTCAGCATCGAGCCGTTCTTGGTCAAGGGTATGATTGTCTGGGCCGGGCAATCGGCGACTGCTGTCGAGACCGGATTGGCGGGGAGAGGTGATGCATCGGTGTAGGCGTCGGGGCCTTGCCGCTCGACAACGCAGCCATTGGTGCTGGCCCCCGCGCTTGCGATCGAATCGAACGGTGCAACATTGACCGAGGCATCGAACGGGGCGAGCGCGATACGGTTGGCGGTGGATTTGCTGGGCGGCAACAGGATGTCGATGGCCTGGGCGGCGGCGGCCTTCAGCTCGTTGATCTTGTTGTTCTGACCCATCGAGCCGGTGGTGTCGAGCACCATGGCCAGCTCGACATTGTTGACCCGGTAGGCCGTCTTGGTGAAGCGGTGGAAGGTGAAGGCTTCCTTGTTGAACAGCCGCAGGAACGTGGTTGGAACATTGACATCGACGTCGATGCTGACGGAGCCGGAGGTAGGGTCGGCCTGCACCTTCAGGCCGGAATAGGACGCTCCTTGCAGCCGCGGATTGCCGAGCGTGCCACCGAGGAAGTTGGCGACGTTGCTGTTGACGGCGGCAACAGGGAGGTCGTTGTCGACCATGCCTTCGGTGGCCGACAGCGCCGCCTCGTCAAGCGACTCCATCACCTGGGCCGAGGCGCCGCGGGCACGCGCCACGTCGATGGCGATGCCAAGGCAGGCGATGAGAACCGAGAGCACCAGGACGAAAATGATCGCTACCGAACCCGACACGTTGCCGGCAAAGCCCCTGGCAAAGTCATTCACCCGTCGCATCAGCAGCATCTGAAGTCCCCACAAAGGCGCGATCATCAAGCGCCAAATTAGTGGGGCCGGCTCAACATCCGATTAACCTCACCGGGGTGTGGGCGGAACTTCCAGCTTGTGGTGAATACGGCGTAAAAAGCTGCTCCGAGCGTGGACGGGCGGTCAGCCGCCCATCGCCTTCAGCCGCCCATTGCCTTCAGCCGGATGGCCTCGAAGTCGGGCGGCGTCTCGTTGGCGGCCCGCGCCGCAGCCTCGATGCAGATGGCCGAGACCGCCGCGCCATAGTCGAGGTCGATGTTCTCCATGGTGTCGTGGGTGTCGTGATAGCCCTGCCGCTCGATGTCGTAATTCTCCATGAACAGCACGACCGGCACGCCGGCATCGGAGAACACTTGGCCATCGGTGTTGAACAGCGTGCTTTTGGGGTCGAAGGGCGGACGCACTTCGCCAAGCGGGGCAAGGTGCCTGGCGAGTGCGGGCACGGTTGCCGGGTCCTTGCTCCGCTTGCCGCGCTTTGCGGCCTTGCGGCGTTCGGGCGTCTCGTTCCATGTCTCAGCGCCAAGCCGCCACAGCTCGGCCGCCCGCTGGGCCTGGAACGCCAGCCACATGGATTGCGGATCGGTGCCCGGAGCCATCTGGAAGATGTCGCGGTTGCGGTCGTTGTTGTGGGCGATCATGTCCATGACGTAGACGCCGCGAACCCGCGTGCCGGACAAGTCCGCCGTCTTGCCGCCGCCGAGGCCAAGCTTCAGCGAGCCCTCGATGAGCGATTGCGACAGGTTGCGCGCGCCAAGACAATCGGAGGGGAATTCCTCGCCGGTGAGATGGACCATCCAGACGTCGCATTCCAATTCGCCGCGCTTGCTCATTTCGAGGAAGATCGGCGCGGCCAGCATCAGCGTGGCGGTGGCCGAATTGTTGTCGTCGGCTCCGGCTGCGGCGACGCGGGCGTGATCGCCCTTGTATTCGCCATAGCCATAGATGTCCTCCATGTAGGCCGTGTCGTAGTGGTCGCCGAGGATCACCGCCTCCTTGCGGTTGCGGCCGGGGATGACGCAGATGATGTTGCGCTCAGCCGGATCGCCCTGGCTGTTGGCATTCCAGCCGCCCATCCATGCGAAGTCGAAATCGGTGCGCCACTGGAAGCGGTGCTCGCCGCTGAGCGCCTTGCCATCCATGCCCGCAGCCGCGATCGCCTTGCGGTAGTAGCCGATCAGATAATCGCCCAGCGGATCAAGGTCGCGGTTGCGCTTGTCCCGATGCCTGAGGGTGACCGGATCAACCACCACGTCGGCGTTGTTCTTGGTGGCGTAGTCGCCCGCCGACAGGAAGGCGATGGTCTTCCAGTAGTCTTCCTCATAGGCGCGGGTCGCGGTCCTGGCGAAGGTGTGGGCCTGGCTGGGTTTCAGCTTTTCGGCGGCGGTGATCGTCTCCAGCTTTGCCAGAGCCGAAGCCAGGCGCGGCGTCGCGGCGTTGGCTTTTCGCGCGTGTTCCAGCCACTCGCCAAAGCCGAAATCCTTGTCCGCCGTAAGCAGCGAGCGGGCAAAGCTCTGCGGCAGCTTCTTTTTGCCGAGCAGCATTTGCGCGTTGGCGAGCTTGCGCAGATTGAGATCGGCGTGGGCGCGGGCGACGGCCTGTGCGGGCTTGGCCGCTGGCAGCGGCGGATCGGCTTCGCCGGGCAACGCGATGTCCGGCCAGAACTCAGCGCCCCCCGCCGTGAGATGGCCGGTGAAATCGACGCCGTTGTTGACCGTCTTGCCGGACTTGGGGTCGCGGAAAGCCACCAGCGGGCGATGCCAGAACACCGGCGTCTCGCCAATGATCATCGGCGGATAAAACATGC
>Ga0209069_10001894_pt1 | contig 10820 bp, 8 predicted proteins | sample Str013_2_FD_187202 | JGI IMG/M metagenome (GOLD analysis project Ga0209069, IMG submission 187202) | Freshwater sediment microbial communities in response to fracking from Pennsylvania, USA - Straight Creek_MetaG_SC_2013 (SPAdes) (version 2) | ecosystem: Environmental > Aquatic > Freshwater >...
ATCGACAAGATCGAACCGGGCGTCGAGCCGTCATATGAAAGCGTCGCCTCTGATCTGAAGAAGGAAATTGCGATGGAACGCGCGCGCAAATCGGTCGCCGATCTGCGCGACAAGATGGAAGACGAGCGTGGCGGAGGCGCAAGCGTCATCGAGTCCGCACAGAAGCTTGGGCTTGCCGCCGTCACCATCGACGCGGTCGATCGCTCCGGCCGCCTCCCCAACGGGCAGTTGGTGCCCAACATTCCCCGCGGTCTCGATGTCGTCTCGCAGGCGTTTGGCAGCGATGTGGGTGTCGACAACGATCCGATTCAGTTCAACAACGGCTATGTCTGGTACGACGTTCTCGGCATCACGCCGTCGCGCGAACGGGGCCTTGACGAGGTCAAGGACCAGGTCGATGCGCGATGGCGCGACGACCAGATCGCCAGCCGCCTGCGCGCCAAGGCGACCGAGATGGTTCAAAAACTCGAACAGGGTGGCAAGCTTGCGGACGAGGCGGCCAATGCCGGCTTGAAGGTCGAAACCGCCGCCGGCTTCAGGCGCGACGCCGCCCTGCCCGGTGTGCCCGCAGCCGCGGTCACGGCAGCGTTCCGCACCGCCAAGGATGGCGTGGGACAAGCCGCCGGCGCCGGCGCCAACGAATGGATCGTCTTTCGCGTGACCGACGTCAGTGTGCCGCCGGTCGACCTCGCCTCGGACGACATGACGAAGCTGAAAGAGACCCTTCAGCGCGGACTGACCGATGAACTGGTCGCGCAATACGTCACCAAGCTGGAAACCGACATCGGCACATCAATTAATCAGGCCGTCTTCGCGCAGGTCACCGGTGCCAACAATAACTGAGCGTATTGGAAATGAGAGTTCCGTCCGTTATGGAATGGTCCTCGTCCTGAGGAGCGGCCTCTTGGCCGCGTCTCGAAGGGTGAGACGGCCTCATGGTTCGAGACGGCGCAAGAGCGCCTCCTCACCATGAGGCATCGATACTGAAAGCACGCGATGGACGACCTCAAATCTATCATCGGAAAAGTCGCCACCGGCGCGACATTGTCGCGCGACGAAGCCGCTTCCGCCTTCGACAGCATGATGTCCGGCGAGGCCACGCCCTCGCAGATGGGCGGATTGCTGATGGCATTGCGTGTCCGCGGCGAAACCGTCGATGAAATCACCGGTGCTGTCACCGCCATGCGGGCCAAGATGCTGCGCGTCAAGGCGCCCAGCGATGCGGTCGATGTGGTTGGCACCGGCGGCGACGGTTCCGGCTCGGTCAACGTTTCGACCTGCGCCGCGTTCATCGTCGCGGGCTCGGGCGTGCCGGTGGCCAAGCACGGCAATCGCGCGCTGTCGTCGCGCTCGGGCGCGGCCGATGTACTGTCTTCGCTCGGGGTTAAAATCGACATTGCGCCCGAGCATGTCGGCCGCTGCATCGCCGAGGCCGGGATCGGCTTCATGTTCGCACCATCGCACCATCCGGCCATGAAAAATGTCGGACCGACCCGAGTCGAACTGGCCACCCGCACGATCTTCAATCTCCTGGGCCCGCTGTCCAATCCGGCCGGCGTCAAACGGCAAATGGTCGGCGTATTTTCCCGGCAATGGGTGCAGCCGCTGGCGCAGGTGCTCAAGAACCTCGGCGCCGAATCCGTCTGGGTGGTGCACGGGTCCGACGGCCTCGATGAAATCACCCTCACCGGCCCGACCTTCGTCGCAGCACTCGAGAACGGCAATATCCGCACCTTTGAGGTGACGCCGGAGGAAGCCGGTCTGACGCGCGTCGGCGGCGACGCCCTCAAGGGCGCCGATGCCCATGCCAACGCGATCGCGCTGCAAAGCGTGCTCGACGGAACGCCGAGCCCTTTTCGGGATGTCGCCTTGCTGAACGCCGCGGCGACGCTGATCGTCGCCGGCCGCGCCGGGAATTTGAAGGAAGGCGTGGCGCACGGCACCAAATCACTCGACAGCGGCGCGGCGGCGGCACGACTGAAGCATCTGGTCGCGATCTCCAACGGCTGAGCGCGGGAAGCTGCCATGTCCGATATCCTGACCAAGATCGAAGCCTACAAGCGCGAGGAGATCGCCGCCGCCAAGCGCGCGCACCCGCTTGCCAGCGTCGAAGCGCTGGCGAAGGCAGCCCCCGCACCGCGGGGTTTTGTCCGGGCGATCCGCGCCAAGCTGGCCCACGGCGACTACGCGCTGATCGCCGAAGTAAAGAAGGCTTCGCCCTCGAAGGGCCTGATCCGCGCCGACTTCGACCCGCCGGCACTTGCACGCGCCTATGAAGCCGGCGGCGCTGCGTGTCTTTCGGTGCTGACCGACACGCCTTCGTTTCAGGGCCACCTCGATTTCATGGTGGCGGCCCGCGCGGCCACCGGCCTGCCGGTGCTACGCAAGGATTTCATGTACGACACCTACCAGGTGGTCGAGGCGCGCGCCCATGGCGCCGACTGCATCCTGATCATCATGGCAGCGCTCGACGACGCCGCGGCGAAGGATATCGAGGACGCAGCGCTGGCGCATGGCATGGATGTGCTGATCGAAATCCATGAACGCGCTGAGCTCGATCGTGCGCTAAAACTTCGCTCGCCGATGATCGGCGTCAACAACCGAAACCTTCGCACCTTCGAGACCACGCTTGCGACCAGCGAGGCGCTGGCGCCGCTGATCCCCCGGGATCGGCTGATGGTCGGCGAAAGTGGCATCTTCGCACCGGCCGATCTGGCGCGCCTTGCGCGCGTCGGGATGTCGACGTTCCTGGTCGGCGAAAGCCTGATGCGGCAGGCCGATGTGGCGGCCGCGACCCGTGCGTTGCTGGCGCGCGGCGACGCCGTCAGCGCGGCGGGGACGCGCTGACGCATGGCGCGCAAATCTTCCAAGGACAGTTCCGCCCTCAGCCATATCGACGCCAGCGGTGACGCGCGGATGGTCGATGTATCAGCCAAGCCCGCCACCGAACGCACGGCGGTGGCCGAAGGCCGCGTCGTCATGAGCAAGGCGACGCTTGAACTTGTTGTGAGCGGCAATGCCAAAAAGGGTGACGTGCTGGGCACCGCCCGTATCGCCGGCATCATGGCGGCCAAGCGCACGTCGGATCTGATCCCGCTATGCCATCCGTTGGCCCTGTCGAAAGTCACGCTGGACATTACGCCCGACAACAAGCTGCCCGGCTGCATTGTCCGTGCCACCGTCAAGGTCACCGGCCCGACCGGCGTCGAGATGGAAGCGCTGACCGCGGTGTCGGTCGCGTGCCTCACGATCTACGACATGATCAAGGCGGTCGAGCGCGGCGTCCGCATCGAAAGCATTCATCTCGTTGAGAAAAAGGGCGGCAAGTCCGGGCACTATCGCGCCTGAGGCTCCGACCGGCACGCATTCGCCTTCACGGCGGAGTGATCGACGATAATGGAAGAGCGCGTCACCTTCGGTGTTATGCTCCTGATGCCCTCATCGCACGAACGAAGTGGGGAAACGCAATGTCGACTTTAAAGCTTATTGGCGCGGTGGCCATTCTGTCGGCCGCGATCGCTACACCGGTGCGCGCGCAGCAGGTGATCTCCGAGCCAGGTTATTGCGCGTTTTTCTACCCCTATGCGAACTGCCAGAATAAGGGGCCAGGCAATCCCTATACCGACCCCAATTACCCGCGCGGGCCTGCCGGATATGACCGAACGTGGTCGACCGGCGAAACCGTCGGAGTTGCCGGGAAGCGTTCGCGAATATACCGTTCCGATTCCTCAGCGACGCGCATGCGGTAACGACGGCGATTGAAGCTATCGCAAGCAGCCAAAAAGGCCGCCTTTTGTCGGCCGCCCTCTTTGCTGCGTTTCAGCCAGTGATTGACCGAAGTGAACTTGGTGTTGAGTCTCGTGCTTCGAGGCTCAGCCGGCCTCGCGTTGCCGCTCGCGATAGGTTCGGGTCTTGGTCCGGTTCCCGCACAGCGTTGACATGCACCATCGCCGTGTCGCCGGCTTCGAACGATCGAAGAACACGCGCCGGCACTCTTCGGCGTCACACATTTTCAGACGATCCAGAGTACCCCTGACCGAACCGTCATACATTTCGGCGACGACAACCGACAGCCCGGCCAGGGCATCGTCACGCCCGGCTCGCAGCGCCATGACGCCGTCAATGCGCGCTACCAGCGGGAGTAGCCTCATCGCCTTGTTGAGGGACCGAACGGCGTCGCCGGCCCTGCGGCGTTCAGCCGGGTCGATTTCCAGATAGGCGCGAACGCACGATCGAAGCTGCAGCGCGGTATCGAACATCGCGGGGGTGATTTTGGCGCCTGACCACAACAACCCGCGTTGTGACATCCAAGCGCCGAGTTCGCGCGGGCCTTTCAGTTCATCGCTTTGCAGATGCTGCACGCCATGATGCGTGAAATGCCTGACATCGAGCGAATTGGCGAAATCATAGAGATTTGCCAGCTCATCGGGAACCTTGAATTTTCTGGACTGTTTGGACATCTCAACACCACTAAAGCATTTTTACTGGTTGACAGCAAGCGGCACGAGTATAGCCTTTTAACTGGTGTTCAATCTACCCCAGATTTCAAAACGGAGACCGTCATGAGCAGCAGCGAGGCGGCATTGCCCAATCCCCGTATCTTTTATGGCTGGTTCGTGGTGTCAGCCGCGTTCGCCGTGACCTTTGTCGGCTTCGGCTGCGCCTATACGTTCTCAGCCTTCGTCGAATCGCTGCAGCGGGATTTCGGCGCCTCGCGCGGCTCGGTATCGCTGGTTTTCTCGCTCGCCGGCTTCCTCTATTTCGGCCTCGGGATCGTCAGCGGCCCGCTTGCCGATCGCTTCGGCTCCCGCCGCCTCGCCGTCGCCGGCATGATCCTGACCGGGCTTGGCCTCGCGGCCGCAAGTTTTGCGCGCAATCTGCCCGAGGTCTACGCGGCTTACGGATTGGGCGTCGGACTTGGCGTCGGCTGCGCCTATGTTCCGGCCATCGGCGCGGTGCAGCGATGGTTCGTGCGGCGCCGCGGCTTTGCCTCCGGGCTAGCCGTGAGCGGCATAGGCGTCGGCACGCTGGTGATGCCGCCGCTGGCCTCGCTCTTCATCGAGACCTTGGGATGGCGCGGCGCCTATCTCGCGCTCGGCGGTCTCGCCGCCGTGGTGGGAGGCGGACTGGCGCTATTGATCGAGAACGATCCGCGCGACCGCGGCCTCCGCCCCGACGGCGATCCGCTGCAATCCGGCACGAAGCCGGCGCGTCAAGGTGCTTCCGTGAGCGAAGCGGTCCGGTCACGCCGCTTCATCAGCCTGTACGCGGCCTGCCTGATCTGCTCGTTCGGCGTGTTCGTGCCGTTCGTTCATCTCGTGCCCTATGCCGGCGATCACGGCGTTGCGCCCTCGTCGGCCGTTCTGCTGCTCGGCGTGATCGGGGTCGGCTCTACCGCCGGACGCTTCTTCCTCGGCGGCCTTGCGGACCGGATGGGCCGCCAGCTTTCCCTGCTGTTGATGTTCATCGGCATGGCGCTGGCATTGGCGATTTGGGCGATCTCGGCGACGTTCTGGTCGCTGGCCGCCTTCGCGTTCGTGTTTGGGGTGTTCTATGGCGGATGGGTCGCGGTGCTTCCGGCCGTGGTGATGGATCTTTTCGGCGGCCGCAATGTCAGCGGCATCATCGGCATCCTCTACACCAGCGTGGCGTTCGGCACCCTGATCGGTCCGAGCGCCGCCGGCTTCGCCTTCGACCTCAGCCACAGTTACACGCTGCCGATCCTGGCCAGCGCCGGCGCCAACATCGTCGCCGCGGCGATCGTGGTGGCGACATCGAAGGGAGCATCTGCGAACAAACAAGGCGGCTAAGATAGCGGCAGCGTGCCTCGCATTGCCGCGGCCCCTCGCTGGTTAATCCTTCATTAACTCAGATTCCTAACGTCACCTCCATCTCGGCGCCGTACCATTGTTGCGGGCCGGAGGCGCGAGAAACTACTTCCGGTAATCACGCTTGGCAGCGATCAAGACCAATGACGGTAAACGGGACGGCCTCCTTCATCTTCAAACATTCCATTCGCGGCGGTCCGATCCGCTGGCTTATCCTTGGCGGGCTATTCCTGATCGCGGCGATCACGATCGGCACCACGATTGCAGCCGGCAATTTCCGAGAGCGCGCGCTGAACTCAAGCGAACGCGAGCTGGAAAATACCGTGCTGTTGCTGGCCCGTCATTTCGATCAACAGCTCGAAGACTTCGAGGTCATTCAAGAGGACCTCATTGCGTATATGCGATCGAGTGGGATCACCTCGCGCGAGGATTACAAGCGTCGGATGTCCGGCCAGGATATCCATCTGATGCTCAAGGCCAAGCTGGGCGCATTGTCGTATGTCGGCGGCGTCAACATTTTCGATGCGGACGGAGTGCTGATCAACGCATCCGCAACATGGCCGGTACCGGAAGTGCGCGTCGCGGATCGGTCCTATTTCAAGGTGTTCAAGTCGGACCCGCGATCACCTGACATGTTGATCGAGCCGGTGTACAGCCGGATCACCGGCCTCTGGACCACGGTGATCGCCCGCAGGATGACCGGACCGAACGGGGAATTCCTCGGCACCGTCGGAAGAGGCATCGAGCCGGCCAACTTCGAAAAATTCTTCGCCAGCCTGGCGCTTGGAGAAGGCTCGGCGATTTCGATGTACCATCGCGACGGCACGCTGCTGGCGCGTTATCCGCACGTCGATGCGATGATCGGGCAAAATTTCAAGGCCGGTCCGGTCCATCAGCAAGTCTTGTCGAAATCGGACCACGGGACGGTCCGCATCATCAGCCCGATCGACGGCCAGGACCGACTGGCCTCGGCCCGCACATTGCGCAATTTTCCGATTTCGGTCGTCGCGACCACGACGGTAGCGTCGGCTCTGGCCGATTGGCGCGAGCAAATCAGGTTTCTGATCGCGGTGGCCGCACTTTCGGTGCTCGCGATCAGCACGCTGCTGTTTCTGGTCGTCCGCAAGTTGTCGCAGCAGCATCAATTGGAAAAGCAGCGTCTCGACACCGCCATCAACAATATGACGCAAGGGCTGCTGATGTTCGACTCGTCGCGCCGGCTTGTTGTCGCCAATCAGCGCTATGTCGAGATGTTCGGTGTATCCACCGAGGTGGCGAAGCCTGGCTGCACCCTGCACGAGCTGCTAAATCACCGCAGGGAAATCGGATCTTTCAAAGGCGATGTGGATGAATATTGCGCCATGCTCTTTCGCAACCTGGCAAAAGGAAAGATCTTCCAAACGATTACGGAGACGGCGGATGGAGGCTCGATCCAGGTTTCGTACCGGCCGCTGCAACGTGGCGGGTGGGTGACAACCCTTGAAGATATCACCGAGCGCCGGCGCGTCGAGGATCGCATCACGCACCTTGCGCATTACGACGCGCTGACCGACTTGCCGAACCGGGCGCTGTTCCACGAACAGCTGAAGCGGGAACTGGCTCGCATTGCTCCGGGCGAGCAATTGGCGGTGATGTACATCGACATCGACGAATTCAAAAGCGTCAACGATACGCTCGGCCACCTGATCGGCGATGAATTGCTGAAATCCGTGGCTGTGAGCCTCGGCCGTTGCGTCAGAGATACCGACTTCGTCGCACGACTGGGGGGTGACGAATTCGCCATCGTTCAGACCGGGGTCAGGACGGCAGACGACGTCACCGGTCTGGTGACGCGGGTTCTCGATACGATCCGGGAGCCCTACGAGTGCCTCGGGCATCAGGTGACGACCGATGCCAGCATCGGCATCGCGCTGGCGCCGCAGCACGGTACCGATCTCGATCAAATTCTGAAGAATGCGGATCTGGCGATGTATGCCGCCAAATCCGCCGGACGCCGGACCTATCGGTTCTTTGAACCGGAAATGGACGCGCGGGTAAGAGCACGCCGCATCCTGGAAATGGATCTGCGCCAGGCGATATCGGACGGCGCCTTCGAGGTTCACTACCAGCCCTGCGTCAGTCTTCGAGATAACAAGATCACCGGCTGCGAAGCCCTGCTGCGCTGGCGGCATTCCGAACGCGGCATGATCTCGCCCGCCGAGTTCATTCCCGTTGCGGAAGAGACCGGCCTGATCAATCAGCTCGGCGAATGGGTACTGACGACGGCCTGCGCGGAGGCCACAACCTGGCCGGAGCACATCAAGCTCGCGGTCAACGTCTCGCCGGTCCAATTCAAGGGCGGCACGCTGGCGTTGAAGATCGTTGCAGCATTGGCGGCGTCCGGCCTGCCGGCGAGCCGGCTGGAACTGGAGATCACCGAGGCGGTGCTTATTCGCGACGACGAAGTAGCCCTCGCCATTCTTCATCAGCTTCGCACCATCGGGGTAGGAATCGCGCTGGACGATTTCGGCACCGGCTATTCCTCGCTGAGCTATCTGCAGCGCTTTCCGTTCGACAAGATCAAGATCGATCGCTGCTTCGTCAACGACATCGCAGAGCCGGACGGCTCATCCTGTATCGTGCAGGCAGTGGTCAACATCGCCGCGGCCCGTCAAATGACGACAACCGCGGAAGGCGTTGAAACGCAACAGCAGCGGGAACTGCTTCTCGCACTCGGCTGCGCCGAAATGCAGGGCTACCTGTTCAGTGCGGCAAAGCCGGCCGCGGAGGTCAGGCAGCTATTCCGCCGCGAACAATCAGCGGGCGCGGACCTCAGCCAGCGCCGAACGCGACGGCAAATTTCAAACCCTGCGTGAGGTCCAGAGCGTTTTCGAGCGAAGTGGAGACCGGTTTGCGTTAAGAAAACACGTCATATCAAGAATCTAGAGCCCCCGTTTTCGATTTTATCGAAACGGGGGCTCTAGTTCGGAACCGCCGTTTTGGGCGATGAAGGCACACCCGCATTGACCGTGACGCCGCGCAGGAGGTTGTAGGCCGCGCCAAGCGCCTTGTCGTCCTTCTCCGCGGGCGGAACGTAGGACTGCGAGCCGGACTGCTCGGCACCCTCGGCGGAAAGATGGCCGCGCATTGACGCCTCTCCTTTCATATCGGAGCGTGCCTTCAGCTCGTCCGGCACATCCTGCAGCACTTCGATATCGGGGACGACGCCCTGCGCCTGGATCGAATGGCCGGACGGCGTAAAATAGCGCGCGGTGGTGAGTGCCAACGCACCGTTGCCGGTGCCGAGCGGAATAATCGTCTGTACCGAGCCCTTGCCGAACGAGCGGCTCCCGATCAGGGTCGCGCGCTTGTGATCGTGCAATGCACCGGCCACGATCTCCGAAGCGGATGCCGATCCGCCATTGATCAACACCACCAGCGGCTTGCCCTTGATGAGATCGCCGGTTCGCGCCGCGAAGCGCTGGGTCTCCTCTGCGGTGCGGCCCCGCGTCGAGACAATCTCGCCCCGCGCCATGAACGTGCCCGACACGGAGACCGCCTGATCGAGCAGTCCGCCGGGATTATTGCGCAGGTCGACCACGTAGCCAGCCAACTTTTCCGGCGGGACCTGTTTCGATATGTCGGCGATGGCTTTTTTCAATCCGTCGGTTGTCTGTTCGTTGAACGTGGTGATCTTGACATAGCCGACATCGCCACCGTCGGTGTGGTAGCTGACCGGGCGCATGCGAATGATTTCACGCATGATCGAAACTTCGATCGGTGCCTCCGTGCCCTTGCGGATGATCTTAAGTCGGGTCTTCGTGCTGATCGGCCCCTTCATCTTGCTCACGGCCTGCTCCAGGGTGAGCCCTTCTACCGCTTCATCATTGATGTGGGTGATGAGGTCGCCTGACAGGATGCCGGCCTTCGCGGCGGGCGTATCATCCATCGGCGCAACCACCTTGACGAGGCCGTCCTCCATCATGACCTCAATCCCCAGCCCGCCGAACTCGCCGCTGGTTGTCTCCCGCATGTCCCGCCAGGCCTTCTCGTTCATGTAGCGCGAGTGGGGATCGAGGGCCGTGATCATGCCATTGATCGACGCCTCGATAAGTTTGGCGTCGTCGGGCTTTTCGACGTAGTTCGTCCTTATCCGCTCGAACACCTCGCCAAACAGGTTGAGCTGGGAATAGGTGTCGGGGCCGGTCGCGGCCATGGCCGCCGCAACCAATTGCGAGCCCTGAGGCCCGGTGACCAGAAGGGTTAGACCCACACCCGTCGCCGCACCGAGGAGAAAGAGGGAGTTCTTGCGCATGGTTCGCGAACCTTCCTGCTGTCAGTTGCTGCCCGCCACGGGGTGGTTAAATCGGTATCTTGCTTTGCGCCGACCGTCTCACGATATACGCGCTCCCCGACCGCGGCAAAGCCGGAAATCGCTCGTTTCACATTGAATTTGTAATTGCCCGGGTTCGAATCGCAACCCCGCTTGATCACGACCCTGTGCCCGCCGGCCGTAGGCGATACGATAGGAGGATGCAGACGAAGCGCGACGGCGATGCCGTTGGTGCCGGCGGGAACGCGCCAACGCAGGATCAGCGAGAGATTGCCGCCGCTGATACCAGCCATACCAATTTTTGCGATGGCGCCAAGGCTCAGGAAGCTATACGCGAAAGGTTAACCAAAGAACTCACGCATTCCTGGGGAGGACAGCCATGAACGAAGCGACCCGCATCCGGCCGGGGACGGCCGCCGAACTCGGCGCCAGCGGCGAAGAATTCCAGAACCTGCACGAGTTCGTCGGAAAAGCCCGCGCCAACCTCAACCAGAATGCCTGGGACTACATTGTCGGCGCCGCCGAGACCGAGACCACCATGCGCCGCAACCGCATGGCACTCGACGAGATTGCGTTCCGGCCGCGGGTGCTGCGCGATGTCGCCAGGGTCGACGCGTCCGTCGAGGTATTCGGCCGCAGATTGCGCTTGCCCGTGATGCTCGCACCGGTCGGCGCGCTCG
>Ga0209069_10001897_pt1 | contig 10805 bp, 15 predicted proteins | sample Str013_2_FD_187202 | JGI IMG/M metagenome (GOLD analysis project Ga0209069, IMG submission 187202) | Freshwater sediment microbial communities in response to fracking from Pennsylvania, USA - Straight Creek_MetaG_SC_2013 (SPAdes) (version 2) | ecosystem: Environmental > Aquatic > Freshwater >...
GCATCAAACAATCCAGTTCAGAAACTTTGTTGCTGTGCCGGCTGTGACGACGATTGCCGGGTCCGGTGTTCTGTCCTTCCGCGCAAGCTAGGCTGAATCGCAAGAATGGGTCGTGAAGGGTCAAGAGCCGCTCCTTCCGGGAGCGGCCCTGTGAATGAGTTATGCCTTCCTATTCGCCCGTTCGGATCCCAAGAATGACTTGCACGCTGCCCAGACAATTCGAAAGATGTGAAGCTCTATACCGTGGCAGCTGGCCAGCCACCCCATCAAAGTTGGTCGCGCCCTGTATCCTATGCAGCCTATATCTGCGTCTTGCAGCCGCAGATCGAGAGTCAGACCCCTTGAGCACAACAGCAATTGAAGCGCGCCCAAGGAACGATTCAAGAGCTTCCTGATGAGGAGCACGGTACGCAAACTTGGCAGGTCGGCTTCAAGCCTTGTTCCATTCCCCCTCAAGAAAATTGTTGACCCGTTGATGGTGATGTTTACCTCTGCGGCTACTTCCAACTGAGTGGCCATTTCAGTTTTTTGCGAGGTCCCTGGTGCGGATCTTAACCATCCCCTTGACGATCCACTTGGCGTGGTCCGCCTGCGAACCAACTGTGCTCGGAACCAACAGCTCCAGATTGTTAAACTCGTACTCTATTTCGGCTCCTCTGCCCGTGAGCCGGTCATACAGACCAATCGCAAGGTCCGGCCAAGAACGAGTGTCTGCGGTATTTTCTGCCATATCGTTGCTCCTTAATTTATGTGTTTGGTTTGAGGTGCTGCCAGGTTGCGCGTTGTAGCAGTTCCTTCAAGGCAGTAGATGAGCAGAGTTATTCTTAGATTCATAAAAGTAAAATGTCTTTGAGTGAAAATAAAATCAACCTGTGAGTGCAAATGCAGCCACCGACAAAGAACTAACAGAGGACAGACGCGGTTTGGGGCCTCCACGTGGAGGGGACGGAGAGCCCAATGGTTGCGCCCCCTGTGCCTTCCAGGTCCTGCAAGGGCCACGGCAAGACCCGGGGGTGCCCAGCGGCAGTGTCGAACTGACCAGCGTCGTAACTGAATAGGCGCGATTGGGAACGTGGTTCAGCGACGCGCAGCCGAAGGGCACGCCGGGACATTCTAGGGGCGGAAGGTCGGGCAGGTTTTCCCGGCCACTCCCAAGGCGGCTTACGCCGCTCCCCTATTCTTCTCAACACATGCCATCCAAAAAGAGGCCCTATCTAACAGATGAGTTGATCAGAGTGTCAGGGCAGAAGTGCCGGTCGGAGCGAGTTCAGGGGATGGTGGTGCAAGTTTCATAGCGAGATTATCTCGTTGATCAAAAGGCACGTCAGAAGCTGGGCGAGAAGGTGGAGACTACCTTGGACTGAACCCTGTCCCGAGGAATGTACCTCCAGACCGCGAGAACGAGAAGTTGCGACCTTTCCCCTTTCCCTTGCATCTGACTGAGGTAGTTGGTTGAATGTAGAGAAAAAATATTGTATTGATATGACAGGAGAACACGTTGCCTGGAATCGCAGTTAACGGAAGTCAAAACAAGCGCCAGGCTGTGCAGAGCGCAAAAAGGGGTGAGCCCGTTTCCTCCAAAGAGACGGTGGCGGGCTGGCTAAAACCATACTCGATCGGTGAAAAGCTCAAAACCTTACGCCTCAGGAAGAAACTTGGCCTGGTGGAACTGGGGCGGCATACAGGGCTTTCAGCAGCACTCCTATCTAAGCTCGAACGCAGCAAGCTCTATCCGACTCTGCCCACCTTGGCACGCATCGCTACGGTGTTCGATGTGGGCTTGGATCACTTCTTCACGGATGAGCACAAGCGGCATGTGGTGGCAGTGGCAAAGAAGCGGGATCGCCAGCGCTTTCCAGAACGTCCGGGGACATCGGAGGTGTCATACTTTTTCGAAACTCTGGACTACGGGGCGACGCCGCGAAAGCTCAGCGCGTACTACGCGGACTTCCAGAAGATCGCAAAGGAGAAACTGAAGCCACACACTCACGCGGGAGCGGAACACCTGTACCTGCTATCCGGAGTACTCGTGGTTGCGATTGGGGGCCACGACTACGAGTTGGAAGCCGGCGACGCTATCTACTTCGATTCCAGTGTACCCCACACTTACTGCAAGTCGGGCGACAGTCCCTGCGCAGCTCTGATTGTTACAGTTCCCTAACGGGTGGGAAACATACGTCCTCAAAGACAAGCGGCTGCGGCTAGCCCGGATAGCGCTGCCCCTTCTACTCGGGGACCTCCGAACGCGTCTCCCGCGAATGCAAGTTGAGCGGGGCAACGCACGCTCAGTACCGGCTCATCGTGAATGTGAGTGGGTTGGCTGAACTTCCATCGATGGGTTTGAAAGTGCTTCACTCGCGCCCCCAGCCATGGAGCTGCCTTTTGCAGAAGAAACCCAGCCGTCCGTATCGCATCGTCCCAATGAGCGCGACTGAAGTCCGGGCCCGCGTGCATGGTAATACTGCTCCCGGCGTCTGCTTCGGCGCAGATACCTTTCTGAGTGTTGTCCGCAACCCATGCCATCGGTTCACCGGAAAACCAAATGCCGCCTGGCGAGGGGATCCGGCTCGGACCGTGGAGTATCGCCATCACCGCGATACAGCGGTTATATGTGAACCTTGACAGCTCCCCTTGGACCGACTTCCCCAATGGCACATTGCCAGCGTTCAGCAAGGCCAGGGATTGGGGAACAGGTGGAGTAAGAATCAGAGCTTTCCCCATGAACACATTGCCGATCGCGTCCAGCACCTTCCATATACCCTTTTCTATACCTATCGCCGTGACTTCGATCTGGGAACGCACATCCAGGTTATTGGCAAGGTGCTGGGCGATCATACTCATCCCACCTGCTCCACGATAATGAACCTCGCCAGTATTCTTGAGCTTGCCGTCGGGAAGAACAAATCCTTCCGACCAGGGAGTCACGATCCCTGCCGCCAGCCACTCATCGACGAGGGGGCGAAATGCGGGATTGCGAACGGTGAAGAATTGGGCACCGTAGTCGAACCTTCCTCCCTCAAAACCCCGAGTGGCCAGCCGCCCGCCCACGCCTCGGCCTTTGTCGACGATCAGAACGCTCCGGCCCCGAGCGTGCAGACTACGGCCGGCTACCAGGCCCGCGATACCGGCGCTCACTATTACACAATCGGCGTGGTTGGGTTCTGTCATCTGTTTGCCGATGGACTCGGCGTCTTGAAACGCATCGGGATCGAGATCGAATTCGGGAGAGCCCGCCGTCCACACCGATAACCTGGCCGGTAACCCAACTCTGCTCGGAATCGAGTAACCACTCGATCGCGGAAGCAACGTCGTTCGGTTCGCCGATCCGACCCAGTGCATGCATACCAGCCGATGCCTTGGCCATCATTTCGTTCTGCAGCAACTTGGCCGTGAGAGGAGTGCGCGTCATCCCCGGCGCTACACAGTTGACTCGAATTCCTTTCGATGCGTAAGAGGCAGACGCGGCGAGTGCCAAGCCTTCGATCCCGGCCTTGGCAGCGGAGATCGCCTCATGGTTCGCTAATCCGATGCGGGCCGCTGCCGTGGAAAGCAACACGACCGATCCACCCTTCTGTGCCATCGTGATCGCCGCAGCACGGACCACAGCGAATGCCGATTTTAGATTAGTGGCGATGGTCGCATCCCACTCTTCCTCGGAGAGTAGGTGTGCAGGCTTCAATAAGAGTGAGCCCACGCAATTCGCTACGCCATTTACATGACCGTGCAGTTCGACTGCCCGTTTCATGCAGGACTCCACCTGTCGCAAGTTGCTGGCGTCGAGGCAGAATGTTTCAGCGCCAAATTCTGACGCCAGGGCAGCCATACTCTCCTCGTCTCGGCCTGCGAGAAGCAGACGCGCGCCCTTCTTGGCGAGGCGACGGCAAAGCGCCGAACCTATCCCTCCGTAAGCCCCGAAAACCACATACGATTGGATCATGTCACGGCTCCAGAAAAGCCCAAATGGTATTGGCCGTGTGCCTCAGACAGGCGCTCCTCACGCAGCCGAAGCCACCCACTCGGGCGCGGAGTGATCGTAAACTTCTATTTGTCCGTTGTGTGCAGTTCTTGCCTTTGCCACTGAAATTCGCCGGCAGGAGGCGCTGCAGTACAGGGCCTTGTCCCAATTGGTGGCTAGCCGTCTTCGCCAGAGGATGGTCCCGCCGCAAAACGTACACAACTTACGTGGTGTCCTCGGATTGTTCAGCCGTGACGTAGCAGAATAGCAATCCATTGCGTCATTCTCCTCGGAATAAGTCGCACACATCAAGAACCTCAACTGTCCAACATCACTCTTTGTAGACCGGTGACATCGGAACCTACGGCCTGTTTGACTGCCGCTTGGCTTTCGCTTCTTCACCAAGGCGCCTGACTTCCAACACCGTAAAAATCCAACCCCCCGAAAGCAGCAGGAAGCTAAACGTACCGACGACAAATATGACGGTGTCAGACATCTCGCTTCGCCCGCGCTGCCTGACGGAGGTAGTTTCCCGCCGAGAGGATTGATGGCACCCAGAGGCCTACGAAGACCCCCGCTTCCTTACTGGCGCTCATGCCAACGCCGAACCAAAGAGACACCGAAAAGAGGAAAGACAAGAAAGCGGCCGCAAGAATCAGCCAATCAGCCTTAGTGAACACTTCATTTGCCTCCGCTACTGCAATCTGTTTGCTCTGTACCCAGTAGATGAAGTGGCAGGCTGGCTGGATTCACCCAAATCAAATGTATTTGACCATAGAGACAATCAAATGAACGCGGTCGTGAGCAGAGTTGGCGTGTGGAAATTCAGCCTTTTTACTCTCAAGACCATTGGGACGCCAGGTTTGCCCCCTGTTAAAACAACATTCGTCAGAGCGTTGTTTATCTCAATCAGAAAATAGATTTTCTTAATCTTAAAAGAAGACAGCTGGTTCAAGCTGAAAACTGAAACGTTCGATTTAAGGAGAATTCCAATGAAACGAATTTACGTTATGACCTGTCTTGCCCTGCTACTCACGTTGAGCTTCAGCAGCGCTGCTTTTGCCGGTTCGAAGAAAGACATTGTGGACACCGCCGTTGCCTTCGGCGATTTCAAGACTCTGGCTGCAGCGCTGCAGGCTGCTGGTTTAGTGGATACGCTCAAGGGAGCCGGCCCGTTTACCGTCTTCGCACCGACCGACGAGGCATTTGCCAAGCTGCCTGCTGGAACAGTGGAAGACCTGCTCAAGCCGGAGAACAAGCAAAAGCTGGTTTCTATTCTCACCTACCACGTAGTCGCGGGCGATGTAATGGCCAAGGATGTGGTCAAGCTGAGTGAGGCCAAGACCGTCAACGGCAAGGAAGTGAAGATCATGGTCCAGGGCGGCAAGGTAATGGTAGACGGCGCTAACGTCACCAAGACCGACATTCAGTGCAGCAACGGCGTTATCCACGTGATCGACTCCGTGCTCCTGCCCCAGTAGTGCTCGCGCAGCTTTTAGCCCCGCGGCTGGAGACCTAATGTTTCCAGCCGCAGTTTCTTCGATCTGCGCCGAAGCCAACTCGCTAACGGCGAATACCTTGCTAGACCCTCCCCCCAGGGGGACAAAACTCAGAAAAGGAGCTTCATGATGTCACGCTATCCACGTTTGCTTCTGCTAGCCATGACCACAATGGTCGTAGGCGCTACCATCCTCACAGCCGGCTGCGGTGACAACGGCCATGCGCAACTCCGCGTTGTACACGCCTCGCCGGATGCACCCAACGTTGACGTACTTGTCGACGGCAAGGCCGTCCTGACAAACGTCGCTTACGAGACCGCTTCTAATTATCTGACCGTCAGCGCCGGCTCTCGCAAGATTGAGGTACGCGCTACCGGCACCTCGCAGGATGTGATCAACGCCACGGTGAGTCTGTCTCGCAACAAGTACTACACGGTGCTTGCCGTAGACAAATTGGCCAGCATCTCGCCGTTGGTCCTGACGGACGACAACACGCCGCCGGCTTCGGGACAGATCAAGCTGCGCCTGGTCCACGCTTCGCCTACGGCCGGCCCCGTCGATATTTACGTCGAGGCACCCGGCACGGATATCACCGGCATCAGCCCCACACTGACCAACGTTCCATTCAAAGCTGCATCCGACTACTTGGCTGTGGCGGCTGGAAGCTACGAGGTATATATCACACAAACCGGAAGCAAGACGGTAGCCCTAGACAGCGGCAGCCTCGCCTTGAGCGCAGGCCAGATTCGGACGGCAGTCGCCCTCGACGCACCGGGCGGCGGAATACCGCTGACCGCGATTGTTTCAAAAGACCTGAACTAATCGTCGTAAGGCCTCGGTACTCCCGCTGGATCTGTTCGGCGGGAAGTGCCGGGGCGGCGACGATGTCGGATTGCTTTCAACCCAAAGACTTGTGAAATTACGGTTGAGAACTGCCACCAAGTTGCACGTGTCTCAAGCACCGGCGTCCTGTTGGAAGTCGGTAAGCTCTCAGCAACACGAATCCAGATGTGGCAGATGGTTAAGCGCGATGACACAAAGAGAAAAAGGAGAGTTTCCAGAGCAGGAACTGGCCCGCGAATCCGTCTGGAATTACCCGCGCCCACCTAAGGTCGAGCCGACAACCAAACGAATCCGTGTGCAGTTTGCCGGAGAAGTGGTTGCGGACACACAGCGTGCCATGCGGGTACTCGAAACCAGCCATCCGCCCGTGTATTACATACCGCGGGCTGACCTCCGTGCAGATTTGCTTCTCGCCGACTCACGTCACACATTTTGTGAATTCAAGGGTCTGGCCTCCTACTGGACGTTGCGTGTGCGCGATAAGCTTTCAGCGAACGCAGCCTGGAGCTACGAACGCCCTTCGCCCGGATACGAAGCGATTCGCGGTCATCTTGCTTTCTATGTTGCCAGGGTGGACGCGTGTTTCGTCGATGACGAACGTGTGCAGGCTCAGCCGGGCGAGTTCTACGGTGGCTGGGTGACCTCTGAAATCATCGGGCCATTTAAGGGCAAGCTGGGATCCGAGACATGGTGACGGGTACTTCTTCCAGCCAGGACAAGAACGACCAGGTGCGGACAGGGGAGAGAAACCCGCCTTGGGTTTTAATCAAATAGGCCCGATCGGATATGTGATTCTCCGCCCGGGCCTAGGTCGCTGCAGCAGGAAACAATCACGCAGCGAACTCTCAGGCTGGCGAAAGAAGGTTGTTCATAGATAAGGCCTCCGGGACGACAAGAATCTAATTGTGATACCCCGCCCATTCTTTGCCGGCTTCGCTGCAGTTGGCATAGACCTCCTGAATCTTCTCGGCCTCGATGGTGAGGTAACCTACCCCGGTGGTTGAGCCTTCGTTGTAGAGGTCGTTCTGGTTAGCTAGGGCATCGTTCTTACCGACAATGCCAACGACTTTGACGGTGTGACCAATCTTTCCTTTAAGAGGCGACACGTCGCCGGACATGATGCGGAACTGCTTCGGACCAGGCGCGCCGCCGGTGATGACATAGGTGCCGGCAGTTTTTGAAAGGCAGCCGACAACAGTGCGCAGGCCGGTGGGCTGAGGTACAGCCTCTGACTGATTTGGGTTCATCGTTTCTTGGGCCAAAGCGCATCCGGTGACAGCCATCATGGCAAAGCAAATCAAGCTAATATTCTTCATGGAGTTCTCCTCATATCTGGGGAAAAATCAGTTTCCCCTGCTCAATTAGAGGTATGGAGAAAGAGGCAGGGCTCACCGTAGTGGAGCGATGAGCAAGATTTGTGAATGTACGGATAAGTTGAGGCGCATCTGGTGAGCTAGCGGAAAAACGTTTCCCGGTACGCATGGTTCGGGGCAGGCCATTAAGACTTGTGTTGGCAGGTGTGATCGCACCAGACGGGTCAGAGACCCGCACACACATCAGCCTCGTCATTTCGTGAGGCGGTTGATGGAGTCGACAGTTGTCTTGCCCGACAGTGTTTTGCCGGACCTACGGATCACTGTAGGTGAGCTAATCGTGGCAGCATCGCCACCATTTTCCGGTTTTGCTTGACGGTCTAACGCAGGCGGCCGTAAATCTGCACATGCATTGGCCCCTCGCGGTTGTGGGTATCAGCAATCGCCGACGGTAGCTGGGCAAAAGGAACTCTGATATTCAGCGCGGGTTGCCGGCCGGCGGGAGGGTGATCGGTTTGGAGTTTAGGAATAACTGAACTTCCCCTAGCAAAGCCTGGCGTTCATGTGAGTTCTGGGCTGCCACGAGCTTAACTGCCGAGTGCTGCGGCAGCGCTAGCGCAACATTCTCGGCCGTCTCACACGAAACGCCCAAGACTCTGCCTTGCACATGATGGGAGACTTCCAGCACGTAACCGTGAACGTCCGGGTTGGCCTCGAAGTATGCCAACAGGACCTTCAACACAGGGAGCAGGATATCTTCCAAAGTTTGACGGACACGCTGATGAGGAACGATTTGGTCGCGAGGATAGGCGGCGTAATAGTTCCCGGCCACTTCCAAGACCGTATCCCCGTCGAACTTCGCAAAACGCAGAGAGCGCTGATCCGATCGCTTTTCGGTTCTTTCATCCACGTCAAGCGCAAGGCTCAGGTAGAAGTGGTGAGGAAAGGGTAGAGAGCTTATCTGTGTGCCGGCGGTGGAGAGTTCATGGAAGTACTTCTGCTGCAAGGCGCGCATTTCCAGATTAGTGATCGAGGACAGCGGCGTCGCGTATGCCGGAGATCGGAAGGCCATCCTGCTGGTCCGCACGCCTGTAACCGGCAGGCTCAGGAGTGTCTGGGGAGTCGCGATGAAAGAGGCGTCCTCTTCGGAGAATTGGAATCCGGCGTCTTTGAATGCTAAGCCAATGTCGTTGAGTTTGGGAAAGGCCGTGTGACAGGTAGTGCAGGAAGTGTTGTATTGTCGTGAGAATTGATCGGTGCTGGCTGCCTGTTTCGTTATGAGAAGCAGCATTGTGACCGTCACAAGCGTGATAAGAAAACCGAAAGTTGTGCAGGCAGTTTGGACTGCGCTTCTTTTGACCTCCAAAGCCACTACGCTTCTTGATGGCCGGTTCTCCCACCCGGGATTCGTCTTGTAGCCTCCGTGACGATAGAACCCGCTTGCAAGCACATCAGAGCACGAGCATGGCGTCCGGTTCGGCTTGGTTCACTTCGGCTAGGCTGACCTCGGTGTCTGTCGGACATCGCCTTGCCCTCGCAGCCCTTAGCAGGTCATCCAACAATTCCACCCGACGCGTGAGATCTAGAACCAATTCTATACGCTGTTCGATCGTCAGGTTCGCCTTAATCTCAGGAATTAGTGGTAGCGCATTCATAAATCACCTCGTTGGCAATCTCTTTCATTCCCTGCAACTTAACTGTAACGCAAATGACTTTGATCAAAAGTCAAATGCAACACAAGCGCGCAACTCATGTGAGCAGGGAGACAATTAGATCCAGGCAAGTTTCACCGGGAGAAAAAGTGACAATGGCTTAGCCGAACACTAGCTTGACCTCCACCTACGACGCTGTGCCCGGCTCTGCTACTTGGCAAAGAGATATTGGGAGACAATCCATTCCTGGCCGTGGCGGTATCCCCAAAGTTCGGCGCAGGCCATGAAAAACACCCGCCAGCGGACGAAGCTGCGCAAAGCTTCCGATCTTGCCGTGCCTGAGAGGCGGTTCCCGTAGGCATGGGCGAAAAGATGGAGGATCTCTCCACGATGGGAATCCATGTTCCGGAGCCAGGCATCCGCTGTCTTCTGATAGTGACCGCCGCTCACTTGCCAGTGACTTTGCACGCGCAGATCGCGCTGAAAATAGAGGAGCAGGTCGTCGCTGGGCATGATGCCGCCGGCAAAGAAATGCTGCGCCATCCAGTCGCTCTCATCCCGAACCTCGAAGGGATAAGCAAAGCGCAGGTGGCTGAAGATGTGAACGAAAAGCTTGGCGTCGGGCTGCATCCATGAAGCAATGCGCGAGAGGAGCGCTTCGTAGTTGCGCATGTGTTCGAACATTTCTACCGAGACCACGCGGTCAAAAATGCCGGGAGCTTCAAAGCTGTTCATATCTGCGGTGACGACTTGCAGATTTCGCAGCCGACGAGCTGCGGCTTGGGTATCGATGAATTGTTTTTGCGACGACGAGTTGGAGACACTGACAATCTGGCTGTGCGGAAAGTGCTTGGCCATGTAGAGGGAGAGCGAACCCCAGCCGCAACCCAGTTCCAGCACCCGTTGCCCGTCGACCAGGCCAGCGCGCTCGGTCGTCAGGGCCAGCATCGCCTCCTCTGCTGCATCTAACGTGCGGGTGCCTTCCAGCCACAACGCGGAGCTGTACTTCAAATGCTTGCCCAGTACCAGCTCGAAAAAGCGGGCAGGCACCTCGTAGTGCTGAGCGTTGGCTGCGGTTGTCGCGATCGCAATCGGGCTCGCCTTCAGGCGCGCGATCAGGGACATCAGGTGGGCTTGCTGGCGTTCCGGGTCGCCCTTATCTTCCTCGCGCAATCGCTGGCGCAGCAGCCGTCGAATGGCGATGCGGATGACGGTATCGGGGACCAGGTTGCGTTCGAGCAGAGCCAAGGACCACGGCGTCTCAGCGGCCTTTGAGGGAACGGAACGAAGCAGTTCGCGTGTATCGTCCATCGTTGACAATTCCTTTTGTCCCAAGAGTCCAAGCTGCGGATTAGTGGGGGTTGAGCTTCCCAAAGAATCGCTTCAACTCGGGGCTGAACTCTCGAATCAGGTTTACGCCTACTGCAAATCCTATCTGCGCGTGGCCCATCTGTACCCCCTGGACTAGGGGGTCGTAGCGCTTGGGATACCAAGTAGTGACAATCATGCCGCTGCCGTAAGCGCCGGCGAGTTGTGGAAAATC
>Ga0209069_10001898_pt1 | contig 10793 bp, 10 predicted proteins | sample Str013_2_FD_187202 | JGI IMG/M metagenome (GOLD analysis project Ga0209069, IMG submission 187202) | Freshwater sediment microbial communities in response to fracking from Pennsylvania, USA - Straight Creek_MetaG_SC_2013 (SPAdes) (version 2) | ecosystem: Environmental > Aquatic > Freshwater >...
TCGACACGAAAAGATCAATCGTCACACCAGTTTTAATCAATCGCCTGGCCATTTCGGGTGCGTCTTTTTTTCCGCGTTCGTTCAGGGGCCGGTCAAAATCACTGGAAACGGTACTGTCCCAACTGCTCTTGGCATGGCGTATGAGAAATAGCGTTTTCAAATTTTAAAGGAACGAGGTTTCGTGTTATAAAGCTAAGTTAGCTGAGTTTACCCTGAATTAATTATTTTAGTAAAACTTTGAAACCGGTATATGAACTATATCCCAAATAATACCATCCGTCAGGTACTCCTCCTCCTGTTCATCATATTGCTGGGAGTAATATTATTCCTGCAGCTGCAGTCATTTCTTCCTGCACTGCTCGGTTCCTATACACTTTTCGTGCTCCTCAAAAAATACATGTACATACTAACGGGTAAGTATAAGTGGAAAAAAAACCTCGCCGCAGGTTTATTGATGTTGCTATCTTTTATTATCATCCTTCTTCCTATTGTGATGCTGGTGAACATGATGTCATCAAAAATCAATTTCGCTGTTCAGCATTCCTCAAATGTGCTGACTACGATTGAGCAATTTATACATGGCTACGAAGTCAGGTACAATATCAATATCATTTCCGACGAAAACCTTCATCAGGTCACCGCCTGGAGTGCGCAGAGCATACAGAAGCTCGTGGGCGCCACCTTCAATAGTATCATTACCATTGTTTTTACTTATTTCATTTTGTATTTTATGCTCATCGGGGGCCGAAAAATGGAGGCTTACCTGATAGAATGGATGCCGATGAAAAACGAAAATGTACTGGTACTTAGGAAAGAAACGAATTCGCTGGTCTACTCCAACGCTATAGGTATTCCATTAATCGCATTGTTCCAGGGTTTGTTGGGATTGATTGCCTACCTGGTATTGGGCGTGAAAGAGCCCTTATTCTGGTTTATTATAACCTGCATGGCTTCCATGCTGCCTGTCGTAGGCGCGGCACTCGCTTATGTTCCTGTAGCCATTCTTTTTTTTGCGGATGGAATGACGATCAAAGGTGTTGTTATGCTGATCTACGGTTTCGGGATTATTAGTACGATTGACAGCGTATTTAGATTCTGGCTACAAAAACAGATGGGGGATGTTCATCCTTTGATCACCGCATTTGGCGTGATTCTCGGACTGAATTTGTTTGGGTTCATCGGGTTGATTTTTGGCCCCATTCTGATTTCATTATTTTTGCTGCTGGTAAAAATTTATATCAACGAATTCAGTGTAAATAAAGTAACTTAGTAATAGGTGGTTGTATAGACTGGCTTTGATTAAACGGATCTTCTCCGAATGTTTAAATAAGGTTAAAATATCCCCTCTTTAAAAACTAACTGCCTGAGTTTAAGGGCTGAAAAAAACACAGGGTTTTACTCGTAAAAATACCTGGTATTTAACCCCTACCTTCGCAAAAATCCATTTTCTAACACAATAAAAAAATTGCTCTTCAGATGTTGTATTATCTCAAATTGAATAATATTTTAGCATCATACCCGTTTAGAAAAAGCAACTTTTTTGAAAAACCCTATTGAAATGTACCGCATAACTAATCCATTATCCGTAGTTGTTTCACTCACCCTTTTACTATCGGGCCCTGTAATTTACGCAGGCACCGGTCCCAAGGCAAAGCATTCAGTTCACTATTCCACAAAGACATCTGTTCATACAACTGCAAACAGCGCCCAGTTTGAAGAAGACGTGACCAATTTATATGATCAGATTGCATTGGAGGAGGTTGGCCTCAGTAAGAAAGCATTCGAATATGCTTACAAAGGTTACTTATACCTTACACAACACCGCGTGGTTAGCCGCACGAACATTCTTTCAATCTGCGATTTCAGTCAGTCATCCCGCAACAAGCGTTTATATGTGATAGACCTTGATCAAAGGAGAGTGCTTATCAATACTTATGTTGCTCACGGGCGTAATTCAGGAACAGAATTCGCTTATTCATTTTCAAATAGTACCCGCTCACACAAAAGCAGCCTCGGATTTTATGTAACCGAGAATACCTATTTCGGTGACCACGGACTGTCCCTTAAAATTATTGGACTCGAAAGAGGATTTAATGACAGGGCCAATGGCCGCGCGATTGTAGTGCATGGATCGGATTATGTTGGGGAAGATTATCTTAACGGAAACCACATGCTTGGCAGAAGCTTTGGATGCCCTGCAGTACCTTCTTCAGAATCAGATGCGATCATTGAAACTATTAAAGAAGGCTCTTGCTTTTTTATATATCACCCAACAAAAAAATACATAGTTAAATCGAAGATACTTAATAGCTAGCGCGGACGTAAACTTCAGATGGTTTGAAGGTGAAAAAGCTCAATATAGGTTCGTACCCTATGATTGGGCTTTTCTTTTTTTACATCCTTTAGAACTGCCAGGCAATCCACTGCATAGCGGCACCTGCAATCAAACCTGTGTAAATATCGAAGGCAGAATGATCCGACACGATAAACCGTGAAGTGCAAATGACACCGGTAATCAGTGTTGCCAAAGAAAGATAAAGCCCCGAACCATAAGGATCACTGAAGGAGAACAATAGGAAAAACATAAAGAGGCCACCGACACCCACAGCATGCATGGATATCTTGTAGTAAATATTACACATCCACGCTGCACAAATAGCGAGAAAGGTCCCGAGCAAAAAGTGGGTAGCTACAGAAGAGTTATCCAGGTTTTTGAAAACAAACCATGACCAGAAATAAAAGACCATTACCATCACATAAGGAATAATACGGTCGCGTGTGGTATGCAGGTACAGGGATCTAATCAACCCCAACCTTCGCGCAATGAATATCGAAAAAAGAGGAAGGAAGAAAGTGCTGAAAAAAACAGTAAAAAAACGTTGTCTTTTGATAATCAACTCCATCCCCGAAAAAGCAAAGGGGTGAACGAAGAGGAGGAATGCAAGTACATAGCTGGCCATGCAAATCGGGTGGAATACCACGGAAAAAAAATGTGCCAGGAAACGAATAAGAGGATTGCTGACTTTGGGATGATCAATATGAACAGTGATTTGCGTCAACGGATTTTATTTCTTCAGGTGAGTAAATATTAGTGAAGCCAATTGCTAAAGTTCTTTTCTCAGGCGGGCTACGGGGATGTTCAATTGTTCCCGGTATTTGGCCACGGTCCGGCGTGCGATATTATAGCCTTTTTCCTGAAGCAGCTCCGTAAGCCGTTCGTCGCTGAGCGGCTTCTTTTTGGTTTCCTCTTCGATCATATCGCTCAATATCTTTTTTACTTCCCTGGTCGAGACTTCTTCGCCACTATCAGTACTAAGCGATTCACTAAAAAAGAATTTGAGGCGATAGGTTCCGAATTCTGTTTGCACAAATTTACTGTTGGCAACGCGGCTTACAGTAGAAATATCCAATCCTGTCCTTTCAGCGATGTCTTTCAGGATCATTGGACGCAAAGACGTCTCATCCCCGGTAAGGAAAAACTCATGCTGGTAGTCGAGAATGGTTTGCATGGTACTCAACAGGGTCTGCTGACGCTGCTTAATCGCGTCGATAAACCATTTTGCGGCATCTATTTTCTGTTTGATAAACAGTACCGCTTCCTTTTGTCTTTTATCCTTTTTAGTTCCCTTGTCGTAGTCCCTCAACATTTCCCGGTAGCCATCACTCACGCGAAGATCAGGGGCATTTCTTGAATTCAGGGTTAGTTCCAGATTGCCACCGTTATTGAATATGAAAAAATCGGGCACGACATAACTTTCGGCTTTGCTGCTTTCGCTAAGATTACCGCCTGGCTTAGGATTCAGGCGAATGATTTGCCTGATGACACTCTTGAAATCGTCCTCAGTTAAATTCAGTCCCCGCTGTATTTTATCGTAATGTTTCTTGGTAAACTCTTCAAAATAGTAAGTAAGTACTTCAATAGCCATTTCAACACTCTTGCCTTCAGCCTTTTTCCTGTTGAGCTGTATGAGCAGGCATTCCTGGAGGTTTCTCGCGCAAACTCCCGGCGGATCGAATTGCTGAATTTGATGGATGATTGCTTCTACGTCCTTCTCCGTCGTATCAATATTCTGGCGAAAGGCAAGATCATCCACGATTGAAGCGGTTTCTCTTCTCAGATATCCGTCATCGTCAATGCTTCCGGTAATCTGTTCTGCAATGCGGCGCGACTTATCATCTAATGTCAACATCCCCAATTGATCCAGCAGGTGCTCATGAAACGAGGTCTCCAGCCGGTGCGGGATAGTCTTTTTATCATCCGTATCGGGGTAGTTATCGTCTCTTAATTTGTAATCCGACACTTCATCATCATGTTCACTCACATATTCGCTGATGTCTATATTGCCGTATTCATCCTCACTCCCTTCATTTTCAAATTCTTCTTCAGTGCTTTCAAATTCGTCCTTCGAGTCATCCGTAAGTCCGTCCTCATGGTTTTCTTCCGTAACTTCAAGAGCAGGATTTTCCTCCAGTTCTTCTTTGATACGCTCTTCCAGGTTGGCAGTAGGCACCTGCAGCAGCTTCATCAACTGAATTTGCTGAGGGGAGAGTTTTTGGAGTAGTTTCTGCTGTAGCGATTGACTCAGTGCCATGGTTCGGTATTAGGGCCCGGGGTGAATTTTTAAAAAATTCGCCCCAACCACAAAAATCAGGCCGTAAATTACACACAATTATGAAAAAAGCGTCCAAACGAAAAATAACTTTTATTGTTGCATGGTGCTGCCTGATTTTAGCCTTGCGGTCCGAAGCGCAGCAGGGCTCTTCTGGAAGTCATCTTACAATGCCTGGCAAGCTCATTTTGGATACAGTTGCCGAGTCTGGGAGTTATCGGCCGGGCCTCCTGAAACCTCCTGAATTAAAGCCCAAATTGAATCCAATCGCATCTACTCCGCTTCATCTACTCGCAGCTGACTATTACGTCCAAAACTTCGGATTCTTCTGCAAAAGGGAGCTGGAATTTGAGAAAAAGACCCATGTTCCCTTGAAATTCAGACTTGGATCCCTGGATTATGTAAACAGGCTTGAGGGTAAATAAATTGTTGATAAGATTTCAACCCAGGGTCGGAACAGCCTATTCCAGGCTTCTTTTGGTTAATGCCTCCCGATAACGTTGAACCGTGGCTTTTAGCTGGTCTTCCAGCTTCTTCTTTCTTTCGGCAAAGGCCAGGCTATCCACCAGGTTTCGCTTGTAGTAGAGATTGTCATGATAATGATACAGAAGTTCGGTTTTCTCGCGGTTTGCGTCATAATCCAGCGCCAGCCCGCTGTCAATGATTTGATAGAGGGATCCGGGTTTGTTGAGCGCATATCCGATTCCGTTAGAAGTGTCGAAAACATTTCTTCCGAAACCCGAATAGGGTCCGGAATAGCGAAGGAGTCCCAGTATAGAAGGGGCAATATCCACCTGGCTCATGACTGATTCATTAACACTTCCGGAATCGGAGCCGGGGTCATAAATGAAAATAGGAATTTCTGAGGCACTAACCGGTGTGTTGGGCTGACCATCTTCGAGGTATAATGAATGGTCGGCACAAAAAATAAAAATGCTGTTTTGAAACCATGCTGCTTTTTTACTGGTTTCAAAAAAATGACTGAATGCATGGTCCACATAGGAAATACTGTTTTGAGCTGCTGTCTGACCCGGAACACTGAATTTCTTTTTACTGTCCTCCGGTAGCGTGAAGGGAGGGTGTGAGGATATGTTGAAAAACACCGACAGGAACGGTTCTTTTTGAGTAGCCAAAATAACTGACCCAAACTGAAGAAAGGGCTCGTCAAATATTCCCCAGTTTCCATCGTAGAATCGATCGTCGTTGAAATCCGCACGGTTATAGAAGTGATCGATGCCTGCCATTCTTCCGAACTTTTCAAATCCAAAATGATCCTTGTTCGCGCCCATAAAGAAATGAGTACCGTAACCGCGCTCCTTCAAGATATTGCCGATGCTATGCAAGGGGGTATTGGCATAGATGGAATAGTAAAACGGTTCATCCAGGAATGCCGGTAATCCTCCCAAAATGGCCACGATTCCCTGATTAGATTCGAATCCATTGGCAAATGCATTGGGGAAGAAGGTACTTTTTTTGATCAGTGAATCGAAAAACGGAGTCTTTGCTTTGTAGAAATCTCCCGGAACAAGATAACCTCTCGAAAAACTTTCGAGGATACAGATGATAACATTCTTATGATCCATTGGACCTGTATGATGCATCCGATGCGCAGTGACCACCATTTTATCTAGTGCCGGCTCCGTAAAATATTTCTTTGCCCCGAGTTGTTCCTGCCTTTTCAAAACGGAATAGGCAAAGGTATATACACTGTTTTGTGCGATAGGAAGTTTGTCTGATGCAACGGAGAGCAGTGGTGTACTGGGTAAAATAATCGTTCGCTTCAAACCGGTCATAAATAAACAAGCCAGGAAAATGAAGACTACCTGGTTTATAATGATCGATTGCCAACTGGCCGGGAAATGTTTTTCTGTGGACCCGAATAAATACCTGCTCAACCTGTACACCACTAAAGAAAACAGGAGTAATACAAGCAATAGCGGCCAATACCCAATCAGAATACTTTTGAAAGAAGATAGGGAATCCGAAAGCACATACCTCAAATCCAGATTACTTCGGTGCCGGCTATATGGAAAATAACCGATGTCCAGAATATTGATCGCCAACCCGGCGAGGTTTAATAACAGAAAGGCCCACTGCGTGTATCGAAAAACGATTTTGCGGAAGAGCTGCCAATAGGAACCTGCAAATAGAACAAACAGTATAGGCGCGTTCAGCAGGAGCAAGCTGGCAATATCCTGCTCTAGTCCACGAAAAAATATATTGAAAACATCTACTGCTGAGTAGTTTGAGAAGAGACTGTTGTTGTGAATCCAAAAAAACAGTCGGCTAATGGTATAAAGCAAAATCAATACCGCGCTGCAAAAGAAAATCTTTCTAAATTGTTGAAAGAATGCGGGAAAGAATTTCATCCGGCAAAATAAGCGAATAGATCTGAAACAAGATAAAACACAGATGGCAGGCAATTCCCGAAATATTTATTTTCCATCCCTGAATGGTCTCAGGGCATTGGCTGCCTTCCTGGTATTGTTTACCCATGTGGAAAGATACCTTCAGATAGCTGGTAGACCTTATACTGTAAGCATTTCGTTCAACTCTTTCCTTGGAGGGCTGTCTGTCAGTTTTTTCTTCGTACTCAGCGGATTTCTCATTACCTATCTTTTGTTGGAAGAAAAAAAGCATACAGGCGATATCCGGATAAAAACTTTCCTGTTGAAACGAGCGTTGAGAATATTACCCCTGTATTTCGTGGTTTTGTCATTGGGATACCTGATTTCAGAATTAGTGCTCCACACAACCAGCACCAATATCTGGACAGATGGATTTATGCTGAACCTGTTTTTACTGCCCAATATAGCTTTCGCTTTTGGGATGATCCCGGAAATCCTGATACAGATCTGGTCAATCGGGACAGAAGCCCAGTTTTATCTTTTGTGGCCATTCCTCGTGAAAAGAAATTCATCGGCTGGATTGTTTCGGATAATATTTATCATCATTGCGACCTGGTTAGTGGCCAGGGGGTTGTTGTGGCTGGCAGACGCAGGGCATTCACCATGGAATGCAATTATTTTTCGAACAAGAATCGATTGTATGGCCATTGGCGGATTGGCTGCGGGATGTTTATTTTATCAGCATCTCGCCGCCGCCTACTGGAATAAATTTATGGACTGGATACATCACAAATCCACGCCCTGGTTTCTGGGAATTATCTTTCTCCTGTTGGTTGGCGTTAGCGCCAGTCATGCAGTGAGCCTGTATCAGTGTTATTCGATATTGTTTGCTGTGGTGATCCTCCGGGTTATCCATCACCCGGTATCTTTCCTGGAATTGCCGGTTATGAAATGGCTGGGTAAAATATCATATGGCATTTACCTCCTGCATCACTTCTTCGTTTTTTTGGTTTTTTGGATGTTCTCCGGGTTGTCGGGAATTTTAGAGAACCACTTTTTGGGAGACTTATTTTATTTCCTGATAGCTGCTGTACTCTCGACTTTTTGTGCAGGCTTAAGCTATCAATTTTTCGAAAAAAGATTTTTGAAGATGGGGGAAGGATTATAAAATTCGACGGGAGCCTTACAATGAAACCTGTTGTTTGCTTAGCGCTTTCCTAACCGCCGCAACCATTTTTCTGCCTTTGTCTTCTACCTGCTCTTCTGTCCAAAGCAATCCGATGGCCGTGGAAACGCAGCGACGCATAATATCATCACTTTGTGGGAAAGTGCTGATTTGCATTTTCTTTATACCTGCCTGCTGCGGGTTGTTCAAATTGTTGAGTGCGACACCTTCTTTGAGGTGATCCCATTTGCGGATATAGTGCCAGTTGTTATCAAACCAATAAAAATTACCAGCAAGTATTCCCTGGTCCTTCATTTCCTGAACAAAAGCCCTTGTCAATTCCTCTGTTGGCAGGAACCAGCTGAGAAAGGTGCAGCTGTCGCCTGCCGGATCGGGAATATGACGGAAAGAAATTTCCGGAACCTCCGATAAGATTTTTTTAAGTTGCTGTTGATTTTTTTTCTGGATAGCCAGGAACTGATCCAGTTTGCGGATCTGCGCGAGACCTACGGCTGCGTGCAATTCAGAAATGCGAAAATTGTATCCGATAAAAGGATGCAGATCTGCTCCGCGATCAACACCTTTGTGATCGTGGCCATGATCCGTGTATCCATCACATTTGACATAAGTTTCATGACTATTGGTCAGCACTGCTCCGCCTTCGGCACAAGTGATTGTCTTCACAAAATCGAAGGAGAAGGTTCCGGCATGGCCAATCGTGCCCAGGTGCATTCCTTTGTAGGTGGCGCCAATGCTTTGACACGCGTCTTCCAGCAATATTAAATTATGTTCTGTGCAAATTTCAATCAGCGGGTCCAGGTCAGCCATGCTTCCGCACATGTGTACGGGCATTACGCATTTTGTTTTTGAAGTAATGCATTTCCGCACGGATTCGGGTTGGAGTGTCAGGCTTTCATCGATATCAGCCAAAACGGGTACTGCACCTACGCTAAGGACCGCTTCAAAACTGGCCACAAAAGTGAAGGTAGGCATGATCACTTCGTCGCCGGCTCCGATACCGAGTGCGGCGAGTGCAGTGGTGAGTGCCGAAGTTCCGCTGGAAGTGAGTTGGGCATGAGCTGTTCCAAATCTTTTGCAGATAGCTTCTTCGAGTTCTTTGGATTTCCAAATGCCTTTGCGCGGGCCATCGAACCCATAGCGCATAAGGATCCCCGTTTCCAATACTTCATTCACTTCTTTACGCTCTTCTTCTCCAAATAATTCAAACCCTGGCATATTTTTGAATTTTGATGAATCAAAGGTATGGAAAGCTTATTAATTGACAGGGGCGGACTCATTTGGCCCGCCCCTGTATTATCGACATGGAAGTAATTTTTTCGGATCTTATCAGATCTCCTTTATCTTAATGTTTTTAAAATAGATTGGTGCACCCGCGTGCTTACCCTGGAAGCCTATATGGCCATGCAGTGGAAGTGTTGAAGGTGGGTTGCTGAGCCAGGAAGGAACCTCTGAGCCGTCGAGATTGGTTTTGGCCGAAGTATAAGCATTCATGTCAAACACATTCACGAGTTCTCCATTCAGTACGATCCATATTTTCTTGCCTTTGCAGGTAATGGTAAAATGATTCCATTCCCCCGGTTTTTTTACAACACGCTTGTATGCTGACTGGTGACCAAAAACCGCCGCGCATTGCCAGTTGGAAGGAGACTTACTCCATTCATCAGAATAGTCATCAGCAATTTGAATTTCTATGGAATGAGGGATCCATTCTTTCATGTCGCTGGCATGCACGATAACTCCGCTGTTGGTACCATCAGCATTTTTGAAATCGAGATCGAGGATAAAATCGTCATAAGCTTTTTCGCTCCACAGCGCTTCATCTTTAGATGCCGTAAATACGCCATCTGAAGAAGTCCAGATGCCGGCCGGGAAAATAGCATTGGAAAGATCGGCCTTAAATAAATTGCTCCAGCCCGCATCTGAAGTATTAGGATGAATATTTGCGGGGTCCTGTGCAAAGGCGCTTCCGGCAAGCAGTAGGAATAGAAAGGTCAGGGATCTGAACGCGTTCATGTTTTATGTTTGTTTTAGTGAGGATTAATTCTATCGAGTACTATGTATGATTAAGGATTGATGGCCGTTTTTTCTTCCGCCAGTTTAGCATCGTCCGGCGCCTTTTCCAAATCCCGATCAATAGAATAGAGGACACTTCCGGTGGCTTTTTCTCCGCCTGCGATCCTGATCTTATCCAGGAGATTCAATGCCAGCGTTTCTTCTTCAGATTGTTCTTTCACAAACCACTGCATGAAATGCCAGGTAGCCCAATCGCCTTCGTCGAAACTTTGTTTCACCAATTTGTAAATGGATTCGGTATTATCAATTTCCTGCGCGAACACTTTTTCAAAACAATCATTGACACTGGTGGGATTCTTGGAAGGAGCAGGGATCGCTTCCACTTTTGCTTTTGCGCCTCGCTCCAGGATATACTCGAGAATTTTGATCATATGGTTTCTTTCTTCCTGCGAATGGCGCCAAAGGAAATTAGCGATGCCATCATAACCTTCCCCAGCGGCCCATGCGCCATATGATAAATAAATTTGTGAGGCATGCCCTTCTTTGGTCATCTGGGCATTCAGCGCAGCGCGCATTTTTTCGGAAAGGCGGTTTGTGTTCATGGTTAAAAAGTTAAATAGTTATGATCTTCTAAAG
>Ga0209069_10001899_pt1 | contig 10792 bp, 8 predicted proteins | sample Str013_2_FD_187202 | JGI IMG/M metagenome (GOLD analysis project Ga0209069, IMG submission 187202) | Freshwater sediment microbial communities in response to fracking from Pennsylvania, USA - Straight Creek_MetaG_SC_2013 (SPAdes) (version 2) | ecosystem: Environmental > Aquatic > Freshwater >...
CATCGACAAAGTCTATAAAGCCGATTCTGGCACCATGAATGATTCAGCCATTATGGCGGCGCAGCGTTTTCATCAGTTGATGATTGACAAATTTCATTCTGATCAAGCTAAAATTGCCGCAAAATCTGCCAATCCCAATGCACCACAATCGGTGGCGGTGGCAATTCCTTTCACCAGCCCAACAGCGTGGAATGGTCTTCGCGCACGTATTCTTTCGACGCCGGGTGTGGTTGGGGTTGATGTGACATCACTCGATGGTCAGGGCGCATCAGCGCGGCTTTTATACTCGGGCAATTTGGATGATATACAAACATCTTTCCAAGCGACCGGATTGCAGATGCAACGATCCACGGGCACTTGGGTGATTGAACAGATTTGAATGCAATTATGAATTTTCCCAATCTCATCACAATATGCCGCATACTGTTGGTGCCGGTGATCATCTGGTTGTTGATTTCAGAAGAATATGTTTGGGCGTTAGTTGTGTTTCTTGTTGCCGGCATCAGCGACGCTATTGACGGATTCTTAGCAAGGCACTTTGCCAGCCAAACCGAACTCGGCGCCTATCTCGATCCGATTGCCGATAAGCTTTTGCTTGTTTCAGTCTTTGCCTCACTAGGGATCATAAAGATTCTACCCGCATGGCTGGTACTATTGGTCACGACCCGCGATCTTTTAATTGTCGTTGGTGTGTTGTTGGCTTGGGTCATGGACCAACCATTCACTATGAAGCCTCGTCCGATCAGTAAGATGAATACCGCTGTTCAAATTGCATTTGTTGGTAGTGTACTTGCCATTTATGCAGCTAAAGTTAGTCCTTCGCCTGTCGTGCCACTTGGAACGATTGTTGTCGCGGCACTAACATTTATTTCTGGAGCATATTATATGCGTGATTGGTTCCTGCACACCAAACCCACAGGAGAAACCAAATGACATTGCAGAGGCAAACAATGTTTTGGGTCGGGGCATTTATCGCCATTGTCCTTATTCTTTGGGCGCTGCAAAGCATTCTATTACCATTCATTGCTGGATTTGTGTTGGCTTACTTTCTTGATCCCTTAGCTGATCGATTGGAAAAATTTGGTTTGCCACGAATAGTGGCGACGGCTTTTATTCTAATCGCCGCGATAATGGGAGTAGTTTTAATTGCGATTTTGGTTTTGCCTGTTGTTGCCGATCAGGCCGTAAAACTGGTTGCCGATTTGCCATCAATAACAAAGTCACTTGTGACGCGGTTTAATGAACAGGCGCCAGAACGTTTAAAGGACTTGGTCAATAATTCTGGTACAGATTTACAGGGACAGCTGACTGACTATGCCGGAAAGGCAGCAGTCTGGATGGGGAGCTTTCTAGGCTCACTATGGACGGGAGGCCGCGCCGTTATCAGTGTTTTATCGCTCCTCGTCATCACTCCAATTGTTGCTTTCTATCTGCTCGCTGATTGGGATCATATTGTTGCCAGAGTAGACTCTTGGTTGCCCCGTGATCATGTCGAAGAACTCCGCGCCATTGCCCGCGATGTTGATAGCGCCATGGCAGGTTTTATCCGAGGGCAGGGCACCGTTTGCCTGGTACTAGGCATTTTCTATGCCATCGGCCTAACTTCTGTGGGTTTGAAATCAGGCATGGCAATTGGTTTTGCCGCTGGTCTGTTGAGTTTCATTCCCTATGTGGGCGCTCTTATTGGTGGCCTAATGGCTATTGGCGTCGGCCTTGTCCAATTTTGGCCGAATGAAAGCCAAGTACTTCTTGTTGTAGCAGTATTCTTGGCTGGCCAATTTTTGGAAGGCAACTTCCTTTCACCAAAACTGGTTGGTAGTTCAATTGGCCTTCACCCGGTTTGGATGATGTTTTCACTATTGGCGTTCAGTTATGTTTTTGGCTTTATGGGACTGCTGTTAGCTGTTCCAATGGCCGCAGCAACGGGTGTGTTCGTGCGCTATGGATTGAAGCGTTATCTCCACAGCAAATTCTACACTGGACATCCGCAAACAATCGAAGCGCTGACAATTGCTCCGCCTGGCGCGATCAAGCTGAAACGTTCGAATGTCAAAAAAAGCTGAACAACTGGTTTTTGATCTGCCGCACCGTGAGGCATTTGGCAGGGACGATTTCTTGGTAACATCGTCAAATGCGGCTGCAATTGAATTAATCGATCAATGGCCAAATTGGCCTTCGCATGCCGCGATTATTTTGGGTCCAGAGGGAAGTGGAAAATCCCACCTTGTCGAAGTTTGGCGTCAGCGAAGTGGCGCCGCGCTAACATTTGCTAACCAACTTGACACAGATCAAGTTCCCGATCTCTTGGTGACAGGTTCGGCTGCTATCGAAGATATCTATTCGGCACATGTAAGTGAGCGTGCATTGTTTCACGCTCTTAATTTGGCTCGGCAGGAAAGTAAGTTTCTGCTTCTGACCTCCCGATTTGCGCCCACAGAGATCAATTATGAAATCCCAGATCTTGCTTCGAGAATTAGGGCGCTGCCTATCGTACAAATTCTACCGCCTAATGATGCCTTGCTACGTGGCGTATTGGTCAAACTTTTTGCTGATCGCCAAGTCATGGTGGATGAAGGCTTGATAAGTTACATTTTGCTCCGAATGCCACGTTCGCTTGGGGCGGCCAAAAGTCTAGTAGCTGCAATTGATCAGCGCGCCCTGATCGAAAAATCGGAGGTCACTAAGCCTTTCGTCGCCCGAATCCTAGCCGAAATGGAAAGCCCAGAACTATTTGCAAGTCCACCCGTTTAGTTCACACAACTGTAAAATTTCGGTATTATACGTATCTGGTTTAAGGGAAACCACTTGAATGAATGAACTCTCCAAGGCACCTGATTTGATGGACAGTCCATCGCGCTTTTATAACCGTGAGTTGTCTTGGCTTGAATTCAACATGCGGGTTTTAGAAGAAGCGCGAAACCCTTCGCACCCGCTCCTAGAACGTGTTCGCTTCCTTTCAATCTCTGGCAATAATCTCGATGAATTTTACATGGTGCGAGTGGCCGGTTTGGTTGGCCAATTGCGTGAACAAGTTACGGAAATCAGTCAGGATGGCTTGACCCCTTCTGAACAACTGGAGAAAATCCGAAAGCTTGCTCAAGAATTGATGGCCGAACAAGATCGACGCTGGATAAGATTGAAGGACGAGCTTCGGCAAAATAGTATTGAGATTGTAGAAGAGGGCGACCTCACGCCGAGAGAACGCGAATGGACAGATCAACGCTTTCTTGATCATATATTGCCAATCGTAACACCCATTGCGATCGATCCCGCCCATCCATTTCCTTTTATTCTAAATCGCGGTTTCGTAATGGCGGTGCAACTTCGTCGTAAACGCGATGGCTATCAAATGAAAGCCTTGCTCCCGATCCCGTCGCAGCTCGAACGCTTTGTAAGATTACCCGGAGAAAAAGCGCGGTTTATGGTGTTGGAAAGCATGCTGAGCATGTTCCTGTCTCGGCTATTTCCCGGTTATGAAGTTGAAGGCAAAGGCCTGTTCCGCATCATTCGTGATAGTGATATTGAAATTGAAGAAGAAGCTGAAGACCTGGTGCGCGTGTTTGAATCAGCGCTCAAACTCCGCCGCCGCGGCGTGGTTATCCGCATGGAAGTGGATGCTGCTTGCCCAACCGACTTGCGCAACTTCATTGCCCATGAATTGGATGTGTCAGGTGATGTTACGATCATGACGGAGGGCTTGGTAGGTTTTGCTGATACCTCCCAACTCATTCTCGATGAAAGACCCGATCTTAAGTTTGCGCCCTATATCGCGCGATTTCCTGAACGTGTGCGCGATCATGGGGGCGACATTTTTGCGGCCATTCGCCAAAAAGACTTTGTGGTTCATCACCCATATGAATCGTTTGACGTCGTTGTGCAATTCATCCGTCAAGCCGCTAATGATCCTGATGTCGTAGCAATCAAGCAAACGCTGTATCGCACTTCGCGCAATTCCCCAATCGTGGCGGCGTTGGCCAAAGCTGCTGAAGCTGGAAAATCGGTGATTGCTTTGGTGGAGCTCAAGGCGCGCTTTGATGAAGAAGCAAATATTCAATGGGCACGTGATTTGGAACGAGCAGGTGTGCAGGTCGTTTTTGGTTTTATTGAACTTAAAACCCACGCCAAGGTTTCAATGGTGGTGCGCCGGGAGGGCGGTTCCATGCGCAGCTATGTGCATTTTGGCACCGGTAACTATCACCCGGTTACGGCCAAGATCTATACCGACCTTTCATTCTTTACGTGTGACCCTGCTTTGGCGCGCGACGCGGCCAGGCTTTTCAACTATATTTCTGGCTATGCTCAACCCGATGATCTCGAGAAAATCTCGTTGTCACCTATCAGCTTGAAGACAACCTTGTTGAAAAATATTGAAGAGGAGATCGGGTTTGCGAAATCTGGCAAGCCCGCCCAAATTTGGGTTAAACTGAACTCATTGGTTGACCCTGAAATTATTGATGCGCTCTACAGGGCCAGCAACGCAGGAGTAAGAATTGAGATGGTCATTCGTGGCATTTCATGTTTGCGCCCCGGCGTGCCCGGACTTTCTGAAAATATCCACGTGAAGAGTATTGTTGGTCGTTTCTTGGAGCATTCACGGATCGTATGTTTTGGCGCAGGTCATGGCCTTCCGCATGCTCTTGCTAAAGTTTATATCGGTTCAGCAGATTGGATGCCGCGCAACTTGCACCGCCGCGTTGAAACCTTGATTCCGATAGAAAATCCCACTGTACATGAGCAAATTTTAGATCAAATTATGGTTGCGAATTTTCGTGATAATCAACAAAGTTGGGAGCTTTTAGCAGATGGAAACTCCCAGCGCATTGTTCCGCTGAAAGGTGAGGAGCCATTCAACGCCCACCAATTCTTCATGGAAAACCCATCTCTGTCTGGACGAGGCAGTGCTTTGGGCGCTAAAGTAGGTGTTGGACAGTCTGACGCAAAAAAGAAGGCAGCTCGTATTAAGTGAAATGGTATGATGGTTTCAGAACGGTTCCGCCAACTTATCGTCCGGTGGCAGTCGTTGATATTGGCTCGAACTCAGTGCGCTTGGTGGTTTATGACGGCTTGCGCCGTTCGCCCGCGCCGATATTCAATGAAAAGATTCTGTGTGGTCTAGGCAAGGGTGTTGCCATTACCGGTCGTTTGAATGAGTCAGCAATTGCTCGAGCTTTGCAAGAATTGCGACGCTTCAGAACTTTGGTCAAGCAGATTGGTGTGAAGGAAGTTTTTGCTGTCGCAACAGCAGCGGCTCGCGAAGCCAAAAATGGAGCTGAATTTATAGACCAAGCTGAAAAAGCTTTGGGTGCTGGCATAAACGTGCTCACCGGTAAAGAAGAGGCAAGATTTGCAGCCTTAGGCGTCATTGCCGGAACACCAGAAGCTGACGGAATCGCCGGAGATCTCGGCGGTGGGTCTCTGGAGCTAGTTGATTTGCAAGATGGTAAACTTCATGACGGAATTACCCTGCCAATTGGACCGTTGCGCCTCATTGACCTTTCTGGCGGATCGATTGAACGCGCTACCAACATTATAGATGAATATTTAGAGAAGGCCGAAATTCTAAAACATCTGCATGGCCGTACTTTCTATGCTGTAGGCGGCACCTGGCGTAATCTGGCCCGCATTCATATGGCACAAACCCAATACCCGCTTCATGTTTTGCACCATTATGTCATGACAGGCCAACAGGCCGCTGGCATATCGGACCTCGTGTCGGGCCTCACATCAACCTCGCTACGCGATGTGAAAGATATGTCGAAGTCACGTGTTGAGACCATGCCATTCGGAGCGCTTATTCTGAACCGCCTGTTGCATTTTGGCAAAGCCAAGGATGTTATGGTTTCAGTTTATGGCGTTCGAGAGGGATTGCTCTATTCCAAATTGCCACGCCGCAAAATGCAGTCCGATGCTTTGCTTGCCTCCTGTTGGGATTTTGCCAGGCGTTATGCGCGCTCACCATCGCATGAACTCGAGCTTTGCGATTGGACAGACCAACTTTTTGGCAAGGGCAAGATTGAAGAGAACGACGAGGAGACGAGGTTACGTTATGCTTCATGCTTGCTGGCAGATATCGGTTGGCGTGCGCATCCTGATTACCGTGCCGATCGTTCTCTCGGCATGATTTCGCAAGCAGCCTTTGTGGGCGTCGATCATCCTGGACGTGTATTTATAGCGCTGACCGTATTCTATCGTTATGAGGGCGAAATCATGAAGGATGATTTGACGCGGTTGTTAGATGAACGACACATTGAACGCGCGCATCTCCTGAGTTCAATATTTCGGCTCGCCTATATCCTATCTGCAGCAATGCCCGGCATGTTGCCAAAGATTGGCTTAAAGCTTGGAGACGGGAAAACGCTGGTACTCACCATCCCCAAAAAACTGAAAGATCTTATGGGTGAACGTGTGGAAAAGCGCCTCGCAGGATTAGCCTTTGAGATTGGTCGTACCCCAAAGGTAGTGATTGGACAGTAGTCAGGCAGCAGGCTTAGTGTAGATCATAGCCTTATCGTCGCTATAGGTCTTTTTCCACCCTAGTTGATCAAGATAGCCATTGCGCAAATCATCGGCAGGCAGCAGCGTCCAGTTAATCTTGTGTCGATCCAACAGCTCTTTAAACAGCTTGGCACCATCATGTTTTCCAGAGTTCACATATTCAGGGAAGAAATCACCAGTGAACAATTGTTCGGCGCGGCCATCGATAAAGGTCTTAATTCCGTGAAATATCAAAGTTCCACCATAGCGATATTCGTTGAACACATTGCCCTCAATATGATTGGCAAGGGCATAGGCAATTGGCTTTTCTGCTGCTGTGTCTTCTGGCGGAGCGGTGTTGCTTTCGCGGATAAAGAGGAAAGCAGCAACAACTGCTCCCAAGCACAATATCGTTGAAGCCAACCGGAACCATTTCATGCCAAAGCGTTCCATCACATCGCGCGGCAGATTACGCCATGTGCCAAGTGAAATTTGGCCAAAACGCACGGCCAATTCAGGAACTACGACAATTGGGACGAGCAGGAAGAAGACATAAACGAAGCGGGCATGGGTTAACAACATATGTAACATGAACACGATAAAGAGTGTTTTTGCCCAACCGATTTTTAAACGCGCGCCGACCAGCAGTGCAAGCACAGCTAAAGCAAAATACTCGATTAGGAAATCGTCTTTAGCATTGAGCGGCATCCATTCGGAAATATAGGCCATTGCTTTATTGGTGGCCATCATGTTGATCCCGATCGTCATCGGTTGGTAGGTATAGGGGTGGATGAGTGCAGCAACGGGGCAGAGCACCAGAAACACAATCCACTTAATCAATAATGGCTTATCAGTCAGTCGCACATTTTCTAAAAGATGCAGGAAAGCAAATCCAGCAATCACGAAACTTAGCGTAAAGCTGCCATGGAGATTGGCCCAGAGAACCACAAGAGCGAGCGCCCAGTAAGGTGGTGATTGTTTTGCTTCGGCGGCGCGGAACATGCGCGCAGTGAAATAGACAGCTATGGCCATCGTGAAAATATGAGGTCGCGATAGAACAACGGGGTTAATCATTGGCGACATCGCAATTGCAATTAGTCCAGCGAATGTGGGGTGCAGATATCTAGCAAGCTCACGAAACAGCAACATAATCGATGTGAGCGAAGCCAGAACCGTTAAGAACAAGACTCCATTCCAATTCCAAATGCGATAGGCACTGGCGAGCAAAACTTCCGACAACCATTCTTTCGAAACGAAAGGCTTGTCGGCAAAACTGAATGAGTAAGTATCAGTGGTTGGAAAGTGTCCGGATGAAAGAATATCGCTACCCAATCTAACGTGCCAGAAAGTGTCGGGGTCGCCGAGGACGCGGGCAAAGTCCTTGATATCAGCTGCGCCCAGAAAGACGAATGTGAGCAAGCCAAGCAGAATGGCAAATCGATATGGATTATCTTGAGCGACTGGCATTTGAACCCTCAGAGAACAGCGGTGACTGCGCCACTTTTCGCAGATGGAGTTTAATCGCCTCTTAACCGCGCTTAATCAACACAGCGCGGCCATTTTCCATTCCAATACAGGCTTTACCGTGCTTGATGTCTAAAGCCATGTTCCCAAACACCTCGCGCCGCCAGCCATGGAGCAGGGGCACATCGGCATTGTCATCAACGGCCACGGCATCTATTTCGGAGGCGCTGGCTAAAAGTTTGGGCGCAACGTTCTCAGTTTCACAGGCCACCTTCAAGGCGAGCTTCAAGACTTCGGCAGCGGCCTGTTGTGCCGCTGACATCTCATCGCCACGGCCTTTGAAGTCTGGGACAGTTTTCGGATCGCGCGCCAAACCGCGAGCCACTGCCTTTAATATTGCAGCTCCTATGGAAGAGTTTGCCGTACCTTTTGAAACAAGGCGCAGTTCATTGATGGATTCGGGCTTTTGCGGCATCTGAATGGCAATTTCTGCAAGTGCCTCATCTTTCAGAACTCGGCCTCGCGGAACATTGCGTGACTGGGCTTCGCGTTCACGCCAGGCTGCTATCGACATCAATACACCAAACTGCTTCTTGTTTTGAATGCGGGCCTTGATGCGTTTGTAGCTTTCTTCCGGCTCGACACGGTAGGTTTCTGGTGATGTGAGGATTTCAATTTCGTCATCCAGCCAACCTTCTCGGCCCGTATCGTGCAACTGTTCGCGCAGTTTTTCATACACAACCCGCAAATGCGTCACGTCTGAAACTGCATACAGCGCTTGCTTGGACGTCAAAGGCCGCCGCGACCAATCTGTGAACTGTGAAGACTTGTCAATCGACGCACCAACAAGTTTTCGAACTATCGCTTCATAACCAACTTGATCTCCAAATCCGCACACCATGGCGGCGATTTGCGTGTCGATGACGGGAGTGGGTACGGCGCCCGAAAGTTGAATTAAAATTTCAAAATCTTGTCGTGCAGCGTGGAAGACTTTTAATACTTTGGGATTCGCCATCAACTCAAAAAAGGGTGCAAGATCAATCCCTTCAGCCAACGGATCAATTAACACGGCTTCTTCTGCTCCAGCGATTTGGATCAGACAGAGTTTAGGATAGTAGGTTGTCTCGCGTAAGAATTCAGTGTCAACTGTGATGAAGGTTTCGTCGGCCATGCGCCCGCAAAATTCTGCGAGGTCTTGCGTTGTTGTAATTGTAACCACTGCTTGTGGGGCAGGGGTGTTCAAGTCTGTTTTAAGCATTATCCGAACACCCGGTTGAATATCGTGTCGACATGTTTTGTATGGTATCCCAGATCAAATAATGCTTCGAGTTCGACTGGCTTCATCACAGCGGCAACTTCCTTATCGGCCATCAGCAAATCAAGAAAATTACCCTCACCGCGCCACACAGGCATGGCATTGCGTTGCACTGCGGCATAGGAGTCTTCACGGCTCAACCCCTTTTGTGTCAATGCCAGCATAATGCGTTGAGAATGAATGAGGCCACCAAGGCGATTTAAATTCTTCTGCATATTTTCAGGATAGACAACCAGTTTATCAATCACACCAGCCAACCTCTTGAGCGCAAAATCGAGATGCACAGTTGCGTCAGGGCCAATTCCGCGCTCCACTGACGAGTGCGATATATCCCGCTCATGCCAAAGCACCACATTTTCCATGGCAGGTGTCACAGCAGAGCGCACAAGGCGGGCAAGGCCAGTGAGATTTTCAGTCAGCACCGGATTGCGCTTATGCGGCATGGCAGAAGAACCCTTTTGGCCCGGTGAGAAATATTCCTCCACTTCCAGAACTTCGGTGCGTTGCAGATGCCGGATTTCAGTGGCCAGGCGTTCGATGGAGCTTGCCACAACGCCTAGCACCGCAAAAAACATAGCATGACGATCACGCGGGATGACCTGTGTGGAAATTGGTTCAACGTTAAGGCCCAATTTTGTTGCAACATGCTCTTCAACCGATGGATCAATGTTGGCAAATGTTCCGACGGCGCCAGAGATGGCACATGTGGCAACATCTTTGCGTGCCAACACTAAGCGTTCACGCGCACGCTGAAACTCCGTATAAGCAAAAGCCATCTTCAACCCGAAGGTAACAGGCTCCGCATGAATTCCGTGGCTGCGGCCGATGCAGACCGAGTTCTTGTGCTCCATGGCTCGCTTTTTTAACGCTGCCAGCAGTTCATCAATATCAGCGATCAAGAGATCAGCGGCGCGGGTCAGTTGAATGTTGAAGCAAGTGTCTAAAACATCAGATGATGTCATGCCCTGATGCACAAAACGCGCTTCTGGCCCTACGATTTCAGACAAATGTGTAAGGAAGGCGATAACGTCGTGTTTGGTGACAGCTTCAATTTCATCGATGCGCGCCACATCAAATTTAGCATTGCGACCCTTTTCCCAAATTATGGCCGCTGCCTCTTTGGGAATAGTACCCATTTCTGCCATGCGATCAGCAGCATGCGCCTCAATCTCGAACCAGATTTTAAAACGAGTTTCGGGCGACCAAATATCGGTCATAGCTTTGCGGGAATAACGAGGGATCATGGAAAAGCTTTCAGAGTTGAACTCGCCCCATGTAACAAATAACCGACAGGGTTGCGAGTCTTGTTCCTTAAAACGCCTTAAACGTTACAATCGTAAATGTATCTCTGATCCCCGCAATAGTCTGCACTTTTTGCGCAACGAAATGGCCAATGTCTTCATTATCCTGCAGATAGAATTTGACCAATAAATCATATTCGCCCGCTGTTGAGAAAATTTCGGAGGCGATTTCCTTATCGGCAATAGCCGTGGCCACCTGGTAAGATTTTCCGAGTTCACATTTTATTTGGACGAAAAA
>Ga0209069_10001900_pt1 | contig 10788 bp, 5 predicted proteins | sample Str013_2_FD_187202 | JGI IMG/M metagenome (GOLD analysis project Ga0209069, IMG submission 187202) | Freshwater sediment microbial communities in response to fracking from Pennsylvania, USA - Straight Creek_MetaG_SC_2013 (SPAdes) (version 2) | ecosystem: Environmental > Aquatic > Freshwater >...
GTTCACTACTCGGCCAAATGAAGCTTGTTTTCAAAGTCTATCTTCGCTTTTAGGTTGGTATTTTTTCTTCTCAAACCTATACCGCTTTTATAAGCAAACAATTATGTTTTTCACCCTAATGAAGACCGTGTTTTCACGGTAATCCATAACCGCTACAGTAAGTTATCAAAAAACCCGTTTACGATTATTAACTATTTGTAACCATTTATCAGAAAAGCGGTTACTCACCCTGTTATCTTCAGTTGGCAAGGCATTGATTTTCAGAACACCTGCACAGAAACATCCACCCATCTTTGCAATACCATAATGCCTTCAAGTGCGTTCTAGGTGCGTTGACCAACGCACCTGCAACGCACCTGGAGGTTCTGAGCATACAAAAAGATTGGCCAAAGGAGCTGTTCAAGACCTTCCCTGGCCTTACCTAATTCATTGAAAATGAAGGAGGATAATAAAAAGCCCCGCAAAACGGGGCTTACCTGAAGACTTATATCTTATTCCAATTCAATCGGCTTTCAGTCTGGAGGGGCAAATAACTTAATATTTCTTTCCCCTCTGTCTACCTTACGCCTTAAACCTCTTACCTCACTGTAATCACCTGATTCTTGCTATAAGCCTTCACACCCGGACTATACATACACTGCAATTGTGCAAAGGCGTCGGTAAAAGTCCCCGTGGCATTGACCACCGTTTCATATTTAATATAAGAATCCCCTGCAGGCACCTCCTCCATAAAAAACTGGCTGCCGATATCGCGTACCGATTTATAATAGCGGAATGAACTGCTGTAATCATACCCACTCAATACATCCGTTGGCTCGGCAGCGGCGGAATGCTTTTCCTCTACCAATACATAGCGCAGCTTTATTTCAGATCGAATATGCAAGGTGGTTTCCAGTTTATCACCAATATGCAATACCGTTCCGGCTATTACCGGCTGCCATGCTTTACTAACCGTATTGTAATAATTAATGGTCTTCTCCAATATTACCTTGCTACCCTTATCCGCTACCGGTTGTTCGGTAAAATAATAATCATTGATACCACCCGTTGCACCCGCAATCGCGCTTTTGTTCTGCACCTTCACATCACCGGTAGTATGGGCGCCCGCAGAAGGACGGAATGCAAACAAATTACCGCCCAGTACATCATCAGATACGGTCATGCTGGAATCGCCCGCCATGGCGCGCAACACTACTGCATTATCCGTCAGTTTTACCTTTCTTCTGCCCAGTAATAGAATAATGCCTGCCGTAGATTTTGTGGTGCCCCAGTTATAATCCTTTCGCTCGCCCAGCAACCATTTTATTATTCCATTCACCGTTTCATCATACCCACCCTCTTCTTCAAAGGCACTGGCCACACGAGTAATTATTTCCTGGCTGGTAATATTCAAATCCGGCTGGTCGCCCAGCTCCTTCCACCTCACCCCATGCGCCTCATCTTTGATGGCCCTTTCGTCCAGGAACTTCATTTGCTGTTTTGCTTTGTCCACAAATGAAAACTCTTTATCAATATACCTTTCACTGATGATACAAATGGTAGCCTGGTTACTTATATCATAGCCGTCCATCTTTTGCCATAAACCATTTATTATATTTTTTACCTGTGCTAGCTGCTCCAGGGCCAACGGATATTCATTGATCCAAAAACTGCGTGCATAGAGATAGCTCAATTGATCAGTTAAAAAACCATACCGCTTCCAATTGTCTAGAAACATGCTGTCGCAATACACAACCAGCCTGCCTATAATTTTATCCTGTTTGGAAAAATCCTCTTTCGCCGGAAATACAATCAATCCTTCTTTTTTTAGTTCACCAAACCCCGCCAGCAGGTAATTGGAAATATAATAATCACTCTTGCCACCTTTAAACCAACTCATCCCGCCATCAGCCTGCTGCAGCGCCAGCAGCTCGTCCACATACTTTTCTATTTTTCTTTTCCCTTCCAGCGTATCAAACAACTGCAGCAATTGCTGTTGTTGCATATGATTGGCATGCCCTAAATCAATCCATGGCATCTGCCCCGCATCCAGGCCATCTGGCATAGCGGTATTTTCCTCTTCCGGTTCGAAATCTGACTGATGAATTTTTTCCCTCCTTACAATATTATTCGCCACTATATGCGCCAGCATTTTATTAAAGGTCTGCTCCGCGCAATTGTATGGATAAAACGCCAGCGAGGGCAATGCATTTACCATACCGGCCGTTGGCAGGGGGTTTATATACATACCCGTTCCATACAATACCGCATCTGCAGGTAATGCAGGATGGCTGATTGATATAGTTTTACCCGCCCCTAGTTCAAATGGCGCCGTAGCTACCGCCATCATTTTTTTGGAGAGGATCGGTAGCACATGTTCTTCACCATCGGCATAGCTACCGGTGCCGGCAGTTATTTTTATTTTCAGCGGATGTAAAAAGTTAACAGGCACAGCAAGGGTAAATTCTGGTGCGGTGGTAGTACTGGCAGCAGCGCTAAATGTTTTCTCGTGTATGCCTATCAGTTGTGTTGTAATGTCTTCCCCTGTTACCAGGTCCTCTACACTGCATTTTATTTTTCCATTGGCAGACACAGTATCCAGGTTGCTGATCCTGCTTTTTATTTGGATGGTATCTCCCTGGTACAAAAACCTCGGCAGGTTGGGCTGTACCATCAAGGGCAATTGTGTGAAAATGGATTTTTCTGCATAGGCAAACTTTGCGTTTTTGGTATGTGCCAGCATCTTCCATTTCCATTCTGTTACACTTTCCGAAACGGTAAAGCTGAAACTATAATAGCCATCCGTGCCTGCATACACCTGCGGAAAGAAGAAAGCAGATTCATCAAAGTTCTTTCTTACCACAGGCACCGGAGCAGGTGGCAGTGCGGGAAATTGAATTTCTCCCTTTGTACTGATTATAATAATTCCATTGGCTGCTTCACTTCCATACAGTGCCACGGCATCAGCCCCCTTCAGTATCATAACCTGGCTGAAGGAATCTGTATTCATTTTACTTATATCCCCTTTATAAAGGGTTCCATCCAAAACAACGCGCAGATTAGCGTATGATTTTAGTGATGCATTCCCTCTTACTGATAGCATCATGGCCCCTGTTAAATCTTTTTTGCTTGCTCCATAACCAACCACTACTACTTCATTCAAATTTTGATCGCCCAGAATGGTTAGACCGGCTACTTTACCTTCCAACGCTTCTTCCATGCTGCCACGCAGAAGGTTTGAAGGAAGTACCAATGTTCCCTTAATGATATAGCCTTCCTTCATCCACCACAATCGCTTTCCTCCATCCAGTGTATTAGAATTATTGGTTTTGTAGTGTATTTCATTATATACACTGGCCTCCATATTGTAAGTAATGCTGTTACTCCAGTTCTCCCGTACATAATAATAATTCCGGTTTTGGGGTATTTCCCATGTATTGTCTGCTATCTTGTCTAATGAAGCATCATACATCGTGGTCATTAATTCAGCCGCAATATTTTCATTGTTTGTTTTAACAGATACTGTAAATGTTTCCTTAGCCCCCGGCGCCATTTGTTTCCGGTAATGTTCTACAATGATTTCGGGAACTGTGCTTCCGCCAAGGATATACAGCTGCCTGGTTTGCTTGTATTGATGATTGTGCAGGATATATATATGAGTAAGGCATAGTTGCCCTCCCGCAGCATCCGGTATGGTAAACCGCCAGGGATTAATCCCCTTTTTTTCCGTCCTTGTATCATATATATAGGTAGTTGATTTCCCTTTCTTTGATTTAGGGAAATAAGTAAGAGTATAAATGGAAAAAATATCCTGCAGCTTATTTCCGGTATACCAGGTCAGGGTTTCTCCCTTCGAAGCAGTATTAACAGCAAGGGAATTAAAATCTGCATTTGGTTTTCCAGCATATTCGCCTTTCGTCTTATCAAAAATATCAATGGACTTTTGTACCAGCCCTGTTATAATACCCTGTTCATAACAGACAACTTCTATCATATAAGAACCCGCCTCTATTAAATCCTCCGGAAGCTTTAACGGTTCACCTGCCTTCAATTGTTTTTCCCATACCAGCTTTTTCTCTGCAACGGCAGCAGTATCAAAATCAACCATGGGGTACAGGTCCTTTAACACATTTCGATCTATAACCCAGCTATCAACAGGGCGGTTGTAAAATTGATAACTGATTTTATCAGTGACCCTGTATACCCGAATGGATAAATCCCTGATCACCTTTCCAGCCAACTCGTGCCTGGTAGATAAAAACAATGGCACCATTTCGTGGCGATCCATCTGTGCAATACTATTTACCGAAATGATAATGGGCCTTGTTGATATTCCCACTCTTTCATCTTTTGTATGACTTTCCCCTGTATTATCAACCCCCTGAACATCTATCCTGTAATCAATCTCCCATTTCTGAGCGGTTGGAAAGAGTATATGTTTCAGGAGTGTATCGTTAACAGTAACTTCCAGTTCTCCCTTATCATTGGTATATCCAATTGTATCATGGACGGTGATTACCCTATAATTATAATCACTTCCCAACTGTTGATATTCTTTCGGAATATCACCTGACCTTTCAATCGAATATTTGATTTGGGTGTTTCCCAGTGCTACGCCTGCGAAGGATTTTACCTTCACCAAAAAAGAAAAAGGATCACCCAGGCGCAATTCCTTTTTAGGTTTTTCAATAGTAATATCAAAGCTGGGCCGCTTGTATTCCTCCACATTAAAGCGTCCTTCCCTGTAATTGTCAACCTCAATAATATCTCCTTCAAATTTCCATTCACCGGTAGACGCATTTTTAGGAATAGTAAAGGACCCTGCAAATGAACCAAATTGATTGGGTATAACCCTGATGGTATCTGCAGTTTTGTTAAAAGGGTCATTGATATAAAATTCCAGCTTTCGCTTACTGAACTTAACCAACAGCCGGGCAAATAGCTTTTTGAAAAAGGGCAAATGAAGGTTCTTCCAGTTTAGCATCAATGATTCGCCGGTAAAAGGATCCCTTGTAAGAAGAATGCCTTTATAATGAACTGTCTGACCAGGGCGATATACTGGCCGATCGGTAAAGAAATGTACCGTGGTATTATCTTCATAATACTCCTCCATGTCATCAAACTCCTCTTTTGTATAGATGCCCCCGGGCGTGTATTTATCAATATCCCGTGGAAAATACTCAATACTGTCTTTTCCATTGGTAATCTCTATATAGTTAATCTTTTTTTTTCGCTGTAATATAAAAGAGCCATTTTCATTTAACCGGTGCTCAATAGGTTTTGCAGAATGGTTTTCATAATACACTTTAATCCTTGCCTGCTGAACAGGGAAACCTGTTTCACGGTTTAATACATATATCCTGTCTTCATTATTTACAACAGCGATATCGGTAACGTTCACCGTTTGTTTATCACCACTGCCAATACTATCAGCAAATGGTTTATCGCTAAACATTACCTGGTATTCTCCCGCTGGTAAGGCAGGGCATTGCAGGTACATAGCATGGTGCTGATAATCATGGTAGTCTTTTAAAACCAGCTCCTCATCCCTGAATATATTTCTACTGCCCGGGTAATTATTAAAGGCGTTTCCCTTTATCCAGCGAACATATAATTTTGCTGCATTTTTATAATGCACATACAGAAGGATTGGTTTTGCGGGTGAAAATGCATCGTCCAGCTGTACTTTTAATAAAGGCATTTGTATTATTTCTATCTTACCGGCCATTTCCTTTTTTATATTGGGGAAACTATCCAGTAAGGAAGCATTCTTTTCATACAGGGAAATGGCATTTACATTATACATACGGTAAGTACTGTCAAATGGCTGACTGCCGGCATAACCATTGTCCGATAAAGGACTATACTTTCCCGCCTGGCTTTGTAATAAAAGAAATTGCTGGTAAATACCCTGCACTCTTACACTAGAATAAGAAGATATAGTTAATTGCTGAATGTATTTTTCAAAATATGACTGACTCGTTTGATCTTCATTGGATTTATTATGCAAAAACAACCGGGCAAGTGTTTCAATATAAGCAGCTGCCTCTGGTTCTTTTACCCGTTTGTAGTTATACCATTCTTTATAAGCGCTTATAGTTTTGACGAATGCAGGAAAATATAGCTGAATAGAATCCAGACGGTTCATAAATGTATCTGGCGAATACATCATCCATTTTCCGTTATTTATCTCCCCGCGCAAATACGGAAATTCAGTTTGCACACTATATAATTTTTCGGCATAAATGATATCCGGAATACCCGGTTTGAAAAAGAAGAGCAATGGATCGTGACATAGCCATAGCAATTCCTGCGGGTCAATAACCTTCAATTCATAACTGATTATCAGTGCCTCCTTTAAATCCTGTGCCACCAGTTCTTTTAAAGCGTCTTCTTTCAGTTCCTGGTAAGCATGGATCTTATCCTTAGCTCTAAAGAGAAATGCATTGTTTCGCCTTGCGTACCAGCGCTGAAATTTATCCAGCCTTTGCGCCTTCAATACATGCATGATTAATTTCAGCACGGCAGATGAATGCTGATCTTCAAGAAAACTATCAATAAAAGAAGCATTTTTCAGAAACAGGGTATCCTCTGTACGAACATCCTTCAGGATCATTTCGTAATAATAACTCCGGGCCAGTGAAATATCGTCGTGTTCGGCAATAGCTTTTTCCCTGAATGTATAGATGGCAATCTGTGCTTCCGGTAATTTCTTCTTTACTGAAATGGCTTTTTCTACCTGGGCCCAGGTACTCAGTTTAGTTGTATCCTGTGCAGATAATAAAATAACAGGCAGGAGCAGGCAGGCCGTAAGGCATGATCTTAGTTTCATAAGCAGTATATAACTAGCTGATTCAGGAATGGCCCCGATTACATAAATAAGGCAATGATTTTACCTTCTCTGATGCATGCCCCTTATCCTCCCGTAAACGAAGCGAACCCCTTATTACGGTAGGTAGACAAAGCCACTTTGGCCGATATGGATATTTTTATCTGTGGCACCAAATGGGAGGCGGGTATTTCAAAGAAATGAAGCGCCTGTCCGCAGGCAATGATCTTTACATTATTGTCCTGCAACTGTTGTAATATATCCTGGTTGGGATTGGCAATATGGTATTTCTTTTTGTATTCCTCATCGGTAAGCAATGCATTCAGTATGGGTCCATGCGCCACCACTATTACTTCCAGCCTTTCTTTTGGTACACCGGCTGCTACATGCAGGTTCATGATTCGCCCTACCTCGGCCAGCTCATCCGCAATCTGGTGCGTAGCGGCAGAGTCGGTTTTAAACCCTGTTATCTCCACCAGCAGTTTGTACTTCATGCTGGGGTCCGGTTTCTCCGTAATACCATCCACCGCCAACACGCCCGACCATTTACTTCTTTTAATCAACGGATAACTGGCTGTGCTGAACAATTTATCAATGCGCACACTGTCTTTATAAGCAACACTGTCAAATTTTACTTTGGCAATAGTATCCGTCTTTACTTTGGTAACACTGTCCTTTGCCGTTTGGGCATTTGCAATAAAGGAAAATGAAATGAAGAGCAGCAGTAGTAATGGTCGCATATAAAAAATTATGCACATAAGATAGGGCATTTATTATTTACAGCCACCAACCCGCTTAAATTATTAGCAGAAGATGATCACACTCATGAACCATCCCCTATGAACCATTAACCATGAGCTAACCCACCAACAAACCAACCAACTATTTCTGGTATTTAGCAGCTATTTTACCAAACTTCTCCAGCTCAGAAAGCTCGATGGGCGTAAACACTTCATTGTTCTCATACTTAGCTTTGTAATACAATACCCGTTTGTGCTGCGGATATTTTGCCAGGATGATTACAATCAGTTCACCCACTCTTTCGTCTCTTACAAAAACGGGTACCAGCGGACTTGCTATTGGTGTATCAGATTTAAACCTGGTGGGCCTGCTTTTTATCATGGCTTCCAGCGTGGCCAGCTTGGCGGCCGGTATCGTTTCTATCTTTGATGCCTTGCTGAGCAATCCTTCCAGTTGTTTTTTACTCAAGCCCCCACGCTCTTCATACTGCAACATAAGGCTGGAAATAAACTTTGCATCCGGCCTTGCTTCATGGGCCATGGCAATTATATCTTTTACAACATCTACATCTGGTTTCTTTCGGTACATATTATTTTGAATAAAATTAATTTATTACCCTATTCAACTTTGTTTGCTCAATTCGGTCAGTGCCTTTACCAATGAATCCAGTTCCTGCGGTTGGGTGTACAGGTTAGGCGTAATGCGGCAACCCTGCACATTGGCATAATCTATGGCCACGGTATAAATCTTATACTTCTTTAATAATGTCTCAGCCAGCAAAGCAGGTTTCATTCCTTCTATACCTACATTGGCAATACCGCAGGCCCTTGTACTTTCTACCGGTGTATTCACCACCACCCTTGGTATGTTGCGCACTTTGGAGGTCCAGTATTGCTGCAGGTAGCGCATCCTGGCTTCTTTTCTTTCTGCTCCAATCATATTGAAATACTCAATGGCATTGGCTATCGCCAAATCTGTATGCACAGGATGCGTACCAATATGGTTCAGGCGGGTAATATCATCTTCCTTCCTGTCGCCCTCCGCCAGCAATGGCCATACCTTTTTAATGTTCTCTTTTTTTACATACAATATCCCCGCACCCAGTGCCGTGTTCAGCCATTTGTGCAGGCTGGCGCCATAATAATCGCAATGCAAATCAGGAATATTGAATTGTATATGTGCATAGGCGTGAGCGCCATCCACCATTACATCCACTCCCTTACTATGCGCCATATCACATATTTTCCTTACCGGTAAAATATGCCCGGTGATATTGACCATATGTGAAATCATCAGCAGTTTTGTTCTGGGTGTTATCGCCTTTTCATAGAGCGCAACCAGTTCATCATCCGATGCCGGGTGATTGGGAACGGACACTATTTTATTGACCACCCCAAAACGCCTTGCCACCTGCTTAAACATTTCCAGCATGGAGCCATAATCCTGTTCGGCCATAATGGCTTCATCGCCTGCGTTCCAGTGAAGTCCTCCTATAACCATGTCCAGCGATTCGGTGGTATTCCTGGTTATTACCAGCTCATCCGGCAGGCAGCCGGCAATCTTTGCCAACTGGGCCGCAATCTTCTTCTTATTGTCAAACTGCACGGTGCGCATATAATAAGAGCCTTCATAGTTTACTTCGCGCACATGCTGAATAAAGCTTTCCAGCAATTGCTCCGGCATAAAATTATAATACCCGTTTTCCAGGTTGATATAATCGGGTTTTAGCTTGTAGCCCCCGCGTATGCCTTCCCAGAATTCTTCATTGGCGGCTACTTCATTTACTGCTTTGCCTTGTACACTGGCCAACAATTCGGCCATTGTATTGCGGGAAAATGGAGCGCTCAGCCCGGCAAGGGCCAATCCTTTTAAAAAAGTTCTTTTGTCCATGTTCTGTTATTTAAGGGTGAGCCTTCTGTAGCAGGGAGGAAATTTACTGAATAATAACCAGTCGGCAGCAACCTTACCCTTATTCTCATTGTTATGTAGCTTTATATAAAACAACAAATACATGTCAGAAAAAACAAAAATTGCACTGGTTACCGGTGGCAGCCGTGGTTTGGGAAGGAGTATGGCCCTTAGTCTTGCCAAACACGGTCATGATGTAATCATTACCTACCAGTCGCAAAAAGAATCGGCCGATGAAGTGGTAAAGGCCATTGAAGCATTGGATCAAAAAGCAGCGGCACTGGCTTTGGATGTATCAGATTTCGGATCGCTGGATAGTTTCTTACAACAGGTATCCAAAACATTAAAGGATAAATGGAATACATCCCATTTCGATTTTCTGGTCAACAATGCAGGCATCGGCGCTACCATTTCCTTTGCACAGGTTACCGAAGCCGACTTTGACAAATTCCTAAACATTCATTTTAAAAGTGTTTACTTTCTTACCCAACGTGCATTGCCCATGATGAATGACAATGGACGTGTGATAAATATTTCAACAGGCACTACCCGTTTTGCCGTACCGGGCTACTCGGTATATGCATCCATGAAAGGGGCCATTGAAACATTTACCCGTTACCTCGCAAAAGAAATCGGTGCACGGGGTATGACTGCAAACGTAGTAGCGCCGGGTCCTATTGAAACAGATTTCAATAACGCAGCCATGCGGAATAGTCCGCCGGAAAGAAAAGCAATGCTTATTGCCCAAACCGCATTGGGAAGGGCGGGTAATGCAGATGATATTGGTGGTGTGGTATCTTTTCTTTGCAGTGAAGAGGCAGGCTGGGTAAATGGACAACGCATTGAAGCCTCCGGAGGAATCAACTTATAAACTGTAGAACAGTTTAAAAATAAAAGGTGACAACCACGGGGGTTGCCACCTTTTTTACTTCAACCTTCGACCAACATTAAACCTTAGTTAATAGGAATTTCCTGTTTTGTTGTTTCTTTTCCCGGAACAACTGGCAATGACACCTGCAATACGCCGTCAATATACTTGGCGGAAATTTGGGTGGCATCAATGGTTTCATCCAGCTGGAACCTTCTTTCAAATCCACCGCGGCTGTATTCGCGCAATATCCATTCAGGTCTTGGGAACCCTTCAGGCGGTGAATAAGAAACGACCAGTTCATTTCCCTGCACGTCCAGGTGAAAGTTTTCTTTGATGCGACCCGGAGCAAATACCAGCAATTCGTAGCTGTTGTCGGTCTTGTAAATGTTTACTGCAGCTCTTTGCAGCCAGCGGTGTTGCAGTTGTTTGTACCTGCCACCGTAATGAGCGCCTTTTGCGG
>Ga0209069_10001901_pt1 | contig 10786 bp, 9 predicted proteins | sample Str013_2_FD_187202 | JGI IMG/M metagenome (GOLD analysis project Ga0209069, IMG submission 187202) | Freshwater sediment microbial communities in response to fracking from Pennsylvania, USA - Straight Creek_MetaG_SC_2013 (SPAdes) (version 2) | ecosystem: Environmental > Aquatic > Freshwater >...
CGCCAGGCCCTGTGCGCCGGGCCGGGTGGCGGGCTGGTCGAGGACGTACGGATCAACTGGGTGTGGCTGCCGCCGTGGGGACCGGACAAGATCACCGATGAGGGCCGGGACCAGTTGCGGGCACTCGGCTTCAACGTATGAGCGGGCGCGCCGCGCCGGTGCAGTGGAGCTGGGCCGGGTACACGTCTGACCTATGTGGACAGATCGGCTAGCCGCGGTGCCGGCGAACCGGCTCGGCCGCGGCCGGCCGGATCGGCCGGCGCGGGCGGACCCGCCGCCGGCGCCCGGCCGGTTCCCGCCACGATGGCGGCGCCTCGTCCCCGGCCGCGCGCAGCGCGTCGATGAAGTCGTCCACCTGGCCACGGTCGCGGCCGGGCATGCACACGTAGTGGCTCCAGCCGTCCTGCTCGCTGGCCAGCGCCCAGGTCCGGGCCACCGCCGGCGGCGGGGACTTGAGCACCACCGTGAACGCGTGCGGGTTGCGCCACGCCGGCCAGCCGATGCCGGTCAGCCGCTCGACCAGGTACGCGGCCGTGTCCCGGGCCGCCTCGGCCCGTGCGCGCAGGCCGGCCACACCGAGGGTACGGGCGCAGTACCACAGTTGCAGCGCGGTGTGCCCGTTGCGGGAGCCGGCGACCACGGTGTCGGCCGCGCCGGTGTAGGTCACCGCGCCCGGGCGGTTGCCGGACAGCCGTTGCCGGGACAGCACCAGCCCGCCCGGCCAGCGTCCGGCCAGGAACTTGTGGGTGGAGAAGCCCAGGCTGTCCGCGCCGTCGGCGAAGTCGAAGTGCGGCCGCTGGTCCGGCGGCAGCAGGCCCAGCGGGATCGCGGCCAGCGCGGCGTCCACGTGCACGTACCGGTCCAGCGCGCCGACCTCGTCGAGTACCTGGCCGATCAGGCCGATGTCGTCCACGGCCTCGGTCATGGTGGTACCGGCGGTGGCCACCACGATGACCGGCCGGTCCGGGTCCACCACGTCGCGCAGCAGCCCGTAGGAGATCTCGCCGTGCGGGTCGGCCGGCACCACCACCCCGGTCATCCGCAGGTCCTGTACCACCCGGGGTACCTTGTAGTGCGCCGCGGAACAGTGGTACACGAGGCCGTCGGGGTACAGCCGGCGGGCGCGCAGCAGGCCGTACTGGATGCACTCGGTGCTGCCCGAGGTCACGTAGCCCCACCGGTCGTCGGCGGGGGCGCGGAACAGGTCGGCGAAGAAGTCGACCGCCTCCCGCTCGTATGCCTTGGTGTGGTGGCCGAAGACCGGGTCGTCGTACGGGTCGCCGATGTTGTTCAGCTCGAAGTCGAGTAGCGGGGCCAGCGGACCGTAGTCGATGTCCTCTGCGCCGGGAAAGCCGACCTTTGTCGCGCGGGCCGCGGTGAGTGTGGCCAGGAGCCGGGACAACTCCGCCGTGACAGTCGGGTCCGCCGGCACGTCACCCTCCTGCGGTCGGCATCCAGTGTGGTCAGGCGTGCCCGGGCGGGGCGCGGCCGGCCCCTCCCCGCGGGAAGGGTACGGTGTGCTTGATCGATAACGTCCCTGGTGACGATAAGCGGCGGTGCCGCAGAGGTCAAACATTGACAATGCTTGTACCGATGTGCACACACCCCGTGAGCTGTCCGGCGACCAAGGTCCTTTCGCGCCATCGGGAAGTGTGCGAGGCTCACGCCGAGCGTTCGTGGGCCGAGCGTTCGTCGACAGTGGTACGGCGTGGACAGTGGGAGGGCGACGTGGCAAGTGACTCCGGCAGCTGGTCGGCTGCTGGCTACCAGGAGCGTGCCTCGGACGGTACCTGGTGGCACGAGCCGGCGCCGGTCGCGCCGGTGGGCCAGGCCGCCGACGCCGGCTGGGGAAACATCCGTGCCGCGGTGCTGTACCGGCTGCAGCGGCTGAGCTTCAACCACGCGATGCTGGCCGCGGATCCGCCGCAGGGCCGGGTGCCGGGGCCGCACGCGCTGGCGTTGCTGTACGCCGCCGCGGACCCGCGGTCGACGCCCGAGCGGCCGTCCTACGTGGTGGGTGCGGCCACACGTGTGGTGGCGGACACAGACGACGTACGGCCCGGGCGCAACGTGCGTGATGTGTCCCGGTTCCTGCACGCCATCGTGGACATCGCCAACCAGCGGTACCGCGACGGCGGCTTCGACCCGCGGTCGCTGACCGACCGGGACGAGAAGAACATGCCGGCCGGCGCGGAGTTCGTCGGCGTGGGCGTCTCCTCGCTCGGCATGCCCGGTCAGGACTGGAGCAAAGCACGCAGCGAGGCCGGTTTCGGGCTACGCATGCCCTCGCGCAGCGACGTGCGGCTGGTCGACGGTACGTGGCTGGAGATGTGGCGCGAGTCCGGCGCCTCGACCACGTACGCCCGTTGCAACCGGCTGCTCGACTACACCCCGGGACTGGTCGTGTCGCGGATGATCCCGGCCGACTACATGCCGCCGCACGACAGCGGGCACCAGTGGCTGGACCGGCTGCTGTCCATTGTGGACGCCGCGTACCAGTCGAACCGGCGCCACCGCGGCGGCCGCTGACCGGTACCGCACCCATCCGGAGCGCGGCCGGCCGGCCGCGCTCCGGATAGGTAGGGCTGCGTTTCGAGACAGGCGCTAGATCTCCAGGTCGGCGAAGGCGGGGGACAGTACCTCCAGCGGGCGCAGCTGCCCCTCGCCGATGCCGTGGTACACCAGCGGCCGGCTGGCCCGCAGGACCAGCGCCCAGATCACGCCGACCGCGGCGACCGCGGCCACCATCCCGGGCAGGGCGAACACCAGCGGCGAGTTCGAGGCGGTACCCAGGATCGAGTCCACGTTGTAGACGGTGATCCCCACCACCACCGACAGCGTGATCGCGCCCAGTGCCGGCGCGCCCGCGCGGTGCCAGCCGGACTCCTGCGCGGCCGCCTCCGGGGTACGCCGGAAGTACCCGATGACGGCCAGCGCGGTACCGATCATCAGCACGCCGACGCCGATCGCGGCGACCGCGGACAGCCAGGTGAACAGCGTGGTGACCGGGTCGAGGCCGCCGAGGGCGAACCCGCCGAACACGCACACGGCCAGGACCGACTGCACGATCGAGCCGCCGATCGGGGCGCCGGCCGCCGAGCCGGAGCCGATGTGGCCCAGCACGCCGGGCAGGATCCGTTCCCGGCCGAGGGAGAAGATGTACCGCGCCACCGTGTTGTGGAAGCTGATCATGGCGCCGACGATCGAGGTGATCAGCAGCAGGTTGCCCAGCGTGGCCACCGGCGTGCCGTACAGCTTGCCCAGGATCGAGAACGGGATGCCGGACGCGGGGTCGCGCGCCGCATCGATGACGCCCTGTGGCCCTTCGGCGACGCTCAGTGCCAGCGACGAGAAGGCGTACAGCAGCCCGAGGAAGAACAGGGCGCCGAAGGTGGACCGGGTCACCGGGCCGGTACCCTTCGCCTCCTCGGAGTACGCCGGGGCCGACTCGTACCCGACGAACGAGGCGATGCCGAACGCCAGCACACCACCGATGCCGGACACGAACAGGTTGTTCGGGGCCAGCCCGGCCAGATTCAGGTGCCCGCCGGCCGGGTGGGTGAACGCCCCGGCGTCGAACAGCAGGATCATGAAGATCTCCAGGGTCAGCAGGACGGCCAGCACCCGGGCGTTGATGTTGATGTGCAGGATGCCGAGGATCCCGACCACCGCCCAGACGATCAGCGCCCAGCCCCACCAGGGCAGCTTGGCCGCCGGCAGGAAGCCGGACAGGCTCGCGCCAAGCAGCCCGTACAGGCAGATCTGGATGGCGTTGTACGCCAGCAGCGCGACCAGCCCGGCGGCCACCCCGGCCACCCGGCCCAGCCCGCGGGCGATGAAGGCGTAGAACACCCCGGCGTGCGACACGTACCGGCTCATCGCGGTGTACCCGACGGTGAACGGCCACAGGGCCACCATCAGTACCAGGAACGACAGCGGTACGCCCGACACGCCGGTCACCGCGTAGGTCGCCACCACCGCCCCGGCGATGACCGTCATGGGCGCGGAGGCGGAGATGGTGAAGAAGGACATCGCCGTCGTGCCCAGGCTGCCGCGGTCCAAACCGCCGGGCGCACTGCTCATGGGGGTTCTCCGAAAGTCGTCGCGGGAACCGCGGCGGTGAGCCGCGGGCCAGGGGGTGGTCGGCGTGGTGATCCTGCCACACCGTCGATCACCGCGACTACTCCGTCCGGGGGATGCCGGCGCGGGCGCCGGGCGAATCCGGTGGCGGCCCCGGTGGGTACCCGGCAGGCTGCCGGTGTGCTGGACGCGGTGGTCTCGGGCCTGGTGGCCGGGTACGCGGTGGCCGTACCGGTCGGCGCGATCGGGGTACTGGTGCTGAGCCTGGCCGCCCGTACCCGGCTGGCCGTGGGCGTGGCCGGTGCGCTGGGCGTGGCCACCACCGACGGCCTGTACGCGCTGGTCGCCGTGCTCGGCGGCGGGGCGCTGGCCGGTACCGTCGCGGCCGTGGCCGGCCCGGCCCGGCTGCTGGCCGGGGCGGTGCTGGTGGCCGTGGCGCTGTGGACCGGTACCCAGGCGTGGCGCCGCCGCCACCGGCCGGTACCGGCGCGCGGCGTCCCCGGCGGTACCACCCCGGTACGGGCGTTCGCCGGGCTGCTCGGCCTGACCATGATCAACCCGGCCACGGTGGTGTCGTTCGCGGCCGTGGTGCTCGGCCGGCAGTCGGCCCGGCCGTTCGGGGTCGCCGAGGCGGCCGGTTTCGTGCTGGCGGCGTTCCTCGCCTCGGCGAGCTGGCAGGTGCTGCTGGCCGCCGGTGGCCGGCTGCTGGGCCAGCTGGTGGGCGGCCCCCGCGGCCGGCTGGCCGCCGCGCTGGCCGGCAGCGCGGTGATCCTGGTGCTGGCGCTGCGGCTGGCCACGGCCGGCTGACCGGCCGGCGCGGTACCGTGCGGGCGTGGTGAGCAGACCGGCGGCGGGCGGGGGCAGGTGGGTCGAGGTGGACCCGGCCCGGCTGGGCCGGTGGCTGGACACCTTCGCCGCCCGGCACGGCGGGTACGCCGTCGACCCGGTACCGGGCGGGCTGCGGGTACGGGCCTACGACGGCGAACTGGCCGAGCTGCGTACCCCGCCCGGCGCGCCGGACCGGCCCGACCTGGCCGGGTTCCTGGCCGAAGCCGGGCAGCCCCGGCGGCTGGCGCTGCTGCTGGTACGCCGGGGCGGTACCGCGGTGGGGGTCGCCCTCGGCGAGCGGCTGCTCGTCTCGAAGGTACACACGGGGTACGTGCAGGGCCGTACCGCCGCCGGGGGCTGGTCCCAGCACCGCTTCGCCCGGCGCCGGGACAACCAGGCCCGGGCCGCCGCCGGCGACGCCGCGGACCTGGCCGTCCGGCTGCTGCTGCCGGACATCGAGCAGCTCGCCGCGGTACTGGGCGGGGGCGACCGCCGGTCGGTCGAGGCGGTCCTCGCCGACGCCCGGCTGGCGCCGGTACGGCAGCGGCTGGACGAGCGGTTCCTGGACGTCCCCGATCCGCGCCTGGCGGTGCTGCAGGACGCGGTACGGGCGGCCCGGCGGGTACACATCCGGCTGACCGCGCCGGCGAACTGAACCGGCCCGTACCGGTCAGATCAGGCCGGCGAAGGTGTCGCAGGACCTGGGGTCGCCGGAGCGGTACCCGGTGGTGACCCACTGCTGGCGCTGCGCCGCCGACCCGTGCGTGAAGGCGTCCGGGTTGACCGTGCGCCCGGCCTGCTGGGCGATCTTGTCGTCACCGACGGTACCGGCGGCGGTCACCGCGTCCTGGATGTCCTGCGCGGTGACGCTGGTGAAGATCGGCCGGCCGCTGGCGTCGGTGGTCTCGGTGGCGTGCCGGGACCACACCCCGGCCAGGCAGTCGGCCTGCAGTTCCAGCGCCACCGAGTACCGGTTGCGGCTGCCCGGGTCGCGCTGCTCCAACCGGTCCACCTGGGCCATCGTGCCGAGCAGGTCCTGCACGTGGTGGCCGTACTCGTGGGCGAGCACGTACGGCTGGGCGAACTCGCCCTTGGCGCCGAACCGGTTGACCAGCTCGTCGTAGAAGGTCAGGTCGATGTAGACCTTCTTGTCCGGCGGGCAGTAGAAGGGCCCGGCGCCGCTGTCGGCCGCACCGCAGCCGGTGTTGACCTGCTGACTGAAGAAGACCGTGTGCGCGGGCTGGTACGCGGTGCCGTACGCCCGCGGCAGGGTGGTCTGCCAGAACGCCTGGATGGAGGTGATGTACAGCTCGTTGCGGCAGGCCACGTCGGCGAGCCGGTTCGGGTTGGCGGTGCTGCAGTCCGAGGCGGGGGTACCGCCGCCGCCGGAGCCGCCGAAGATCTGGGTCGCCCCGTACCCGCCGCCGGCCAGGACCACGATCAGGCCCACGATCAGGCCAAGAATGCCGCCGCGCCCGCCGCCGATCGGCAACGGGAACCCTCCGCCGCCGCCCGCACCACGTACGTCCTCGACCTGGGAGGTGTCGGCCTGCGCGTCCTGATTCAGCTCCATCCACGGACGGTACCCGATGATCTTGGAAGTCAACCCGGTGGGCCGCGTGTCGCCGGGCCGGGTAGACTGGCCGGGTGCTGCTCTGCGAAGACTGATCGCCCCGTCGCCGACCGGGATCACCCGGCCGGCGAAGACGTGTGCCCGATCCGTCGTACGACCTGAAAGGCAGCCACGATGATCACCGCCACCGGCCTGGAGCTGCGCGCGGGCGCCCGGATCCTGTTGTCCAGCACCACCCTGCGGGTACAGCCGGGGGACCGGATCGGCCTGGTCGGGCGCAACGGCGCGGGCAAGACCACCATGCTCAAGGTGCTCGCCGGCGAGGGCCAGCCGTACACCGGCCAGGTGGAGACCCGCGGCCCGGTCGGGTACCTGCCGCAGGACCCCCGTACCGGCGACCTGGACATGACCGCCCGCGACCGGGTGCTGTCCGCCCGTGGCCTGGACGCGCTGCTGCGCGAGATGGCCAAGCTGGAAAGCGACATGGCCGACGGGGACGAGCGCGCGGTACGCCGGTACGGGGCGCTGGAGGACCAGTTCGCCGGCCACGGCGGGTACGCCGCCGAGGCCGAGGCGGCCCGGATCTGCGCCAACCTGGGCCTGCCCGACCGGGTTCTCGGACAGACCCTGGCCACCCTGTCCGGCGGCCAGCGCCGGCGCATCGAACTGGCCCGGATCCTGTTCCGCGACGCCAGCGAGACCGGCGGCGGCACGCTGCTGCTCGACGAGCCCACCAACCACCTCGACGCCGACTCGATCACCTGGCTGCGCGGCTTCCTGGGCGGGCACAAGGGCGGCCTGATCGTGATCTCGCACGACGTGTTCCTGCTCGACGCGGTGGTCAACAAGGTGTGGTACCTCGACGCCAACCGTTCCGTGGTGGACGTCTACAACGTGGGCTGGACCACGTACCTGCAGCAGCGCGAGACCGACGAGCGGCGCCGGCACCGGGAACGGGCCAACGCGGAGAAGAAGGCCGGCGCGCTGCTGGCCCAGGCGGACAAGATGCGGGCCAAGGCGACCAAGGCGGTGGCCGCGCAGAACATGGCCCGGCGGGCCGAGCGGATGCTGGCCGGCCTGGAGGACGTGCGCGCCGCCGACAAGATCGCCAAGGTACGCCTGCCCGCCCCGGCGCCGTGCGGCCGTACCCCGTTGACCGCCACCGGCCTGTCCAAGTCGTACGGGTCGCTGGAGGTCTTCTGCGACGTGGACGTCGCCGTGGACAAGGGATCCCGGGTGGCGATCCTGGGCCTCAACGGCGCCGGCAAGACGACCCTGCTGCGGATGCTGGGCGGGCTGCTGGCGCCGGACACCGGCGAGGTGGTACCCGGGCACGGGCTGCGGCTGGGCTACTACGCGCAGGAGCACGAGACGCTGGACACCGCCCGTACCGTGCTGGAGCACATGCGCAGTGCCGCGGCGGCCGCCGCGGCCAGGATCGGGGCTGCCGCGGTGGCCCCGCAGTCCGACACCGACCTGCGCCGCATCCTGGGCGCGTTCCTGTTCTCCGGCGACGACGTGGACAAGCCCGCCGGGGTGCTCTCCGGCGGGGAGAAGACCCGGCTGGCCCTGGCCACGCTGGTCTGCTCCGGCGCCAACGTGCTGCTGCTGGACGAGCCGACGAACAACCTCGACCCGGTCAGCCGGGAGCAGGTGCTCGACGCCATCGCCCGGTACCCGGGGGCGATCGTGCTGGTGACGCACGACCCGGGCGCGGTGGTGGCGCTCAAGCCGGACCGGGCCATCCTGCTGCCGGACGGGGTCGAGGACGCCTGGAGCGACGACCTGCTGGAGCTGGTCGAGCTGGCCTGAGCGGCCGGGTCACCACGGCGTGGCCAGCACCGCCTCGACCAGGACCGCGGTCAGCGCGCCGGCCGCGGCCAGGACCAGCGGCGCCGGTACCGGCGGGCCGCCCTGCCGGGCCGGCGCGACCGCGGCCACCGTCAGCCAGGGGAAGAACGCCAGCCAGGCGTGTTCGACCCCGCCGCGGGCCAGCCCGGCCAGGATGGTGAACAGCACCGCCCCGGCTGAACCGGCCAGGAACGGCCAGCCGGGGGTGTTGCGCAGCTTGCGCACGCCGGCCACCAGGGCCGGCCCGGTGGCCAGCAGCAGCGCCACCACGCTGATCGCGCTCCACCACAGGGCCGAACGGTACGGCTCGACCCGGCTGGCGTAGTCGGCGTGCGCGGCGGTCAGCCCGCCGACCCAGGCGAAGCCGAGCAGGTCGGCCGCCAGTACCGGTACCAGCGCCCCGAGGCCGGTGAACAGGTTGAGGAACGGGCGGCGCCGGGCGAAGTACAGGCACACCACGGACAGGCCCAGCCACGGCGCCGCGTACGAGAACAGCGCGGCCAGCCCCAGCAGCAGCCCGCTGAGCAGGGCCCAGCCGCCGGCGCGCCGGCCGCGCCGGGTCGCGTCGCTGGCCCGTACCCCGCTGGCGACCATCGCGGCGCCCAGCACCGCCACGAACACGTCCATGCTGACCGCGACCCAGATCGCGTACGGCGCCAGGATCAGTACCGGCGCGTACCGGCGCCCGGCCGGCTCGCCGCACACCCCGCGCACCGCGGCGAGCACCAGCGGTACCGTGACCGCGCCCACGGCGGTGACCAGCAGCGCCAGCCACAGCCGGTCGGTCAGGCCGAGCCGGTCCAGCGCCCACAGCAGCAGCACCGGGCCGGGCGGGTGGCCGCGCGCGGCGATGCTGTGGCTGGCCGCCTCGGCGGTGTACCGGCGCAGGTACCCCAGCGGGTCGGTACCGACGGCCGGTACGTCGGGCAGGTAGTTGTCCGGGTCGAGCAGCGAGCGGGTCAGCCCGGCCAGCCCGTCCACCACGGCCAGCGCCACCGCCCAGGCCAGCGTGGCCAGGTACGCCCCGGCCAGCAGGATGCCCCAGCGCACCCGGTCGAGCCAGCCGGCCCGGGCCAGCGCCAGTACCGTTGTGGCCACCGCCGGCGCCAGCAGGGACAGCGGCGACAGTTGCAGCCGGTACCGGCCCAGAAACGGAGCGCCAGCGGTACCCAGGCGGGCGCCCGACCGGACCGCCCAGGCGGTCAGGGCCAGCCCGACAGTGGCCAACGTGACCCAGCCCAGCAGGTCTAGCCATTCATGTGTGCCTATTTCCTCGGCGTCGTCGGTCACAGCCCATCACGCTATCGGGTAGCTGACATCGGCATGCGCCTCGGTCTAGCTTCATGTTCATATCTAGCGCATGATCGTCCGAAGCGGTCTAATAGGTGAGACCGTCAACTCCGCTCAATAGGGGACGTGAGGAATCAAGATGGCAGCCACCGGTACGACCGCCAGCACCGAGAAGGGGCGCCGGATCGTTGGGGCGGAGCGGCAGACGCTCGCCAAGGACCTGGTCAAGCGCTACACCTCCGGCGAAAGCATCCGGGCGCTCGCCAGCGCCACCGGCCGGTCGTACGGGTTCGTCCACCGGGTGCTCACGGAGTCCGGCGTGGTCCTGCGCCAGCGTGGCGGCGCCCGGCGGCGCAAGAAGTCGTGACCCGCCCCGGGGGCGGGGCGCGCGTATCGTACGGCAGGTGAGTGGCGAAGGGTTGGCGGACGGTATCCGGCTGGACCGGTCCGGTGCGGTGGCGACGATAACGTTGTGTCGGTCCGAAGTGCTCAATGCGCAGAACCCGGCGATGTGGGCACGGTTGCGGGACGTCGGCCGTGAATTGCCGGGGGACGTCCGTGTGGTCGTGCTGCGGGGCCAGGGCCGTGCATTCTCGGCCGGTCTCGACCTGGCCGTGGCCACCGGTGAGTTCGCCGTCATGGCGGAGCTGCCCGAGGGCGATGCGCTCGCCCGGATCGCACGGTACCAGCAGGCGTTCAGCTGGCTGCACCGGCCCGACCTGATCAGCATCGCGGTGGTACAGGGGCACGCGATCGGCGCCGGCTTCCAGCTCGCGCTCGCGGCCGACCTGCGGATCCTGGCCAGCGACGCGCAGTTGTCGATGGCCGAGGTGACCCTGGGGCTGGTACCGGACCTGGCCGGTACCAAGCGCCTGGTGGAACTGGTGGGGTACGCCCGGGCGCTGGAGATCTGCGTCACCGGCCGGCGGCTGGGCGCGGCCGAGGCGCAGCGGCTGGGCCTGGCCACGCTGGTGGTACCGGCGGCGGAGCTGGACCAGGCCGCGGCCGACCTGGTCGCCGCGGTGCTGGCCGGCCCGCGCGACGCGGTCGTGGAGATCAAGGCGCTGCTGGCCGGCGCGGCCGGCCGTACCCACGCCGAGCAGCAGGCGGCCGAGCGGGCCGCGCAGGTGCGCCGGCTGCGCGACCTCGCCGGCCGGGGCGAGT